>Ga0209526_10002960_pt1 | contig 11523 bp, 5 predicted proteins | sample JacPinW_OM2H0_M1_FD_188566 | JGI IMG/M metagenome (GOLD analysis project Ga0209526, IMG submission 188566) | Forest soil microbial communities from Algoma, Ontario, Canada - Jack Pine, Ontario site 1_JW_OM2H0_M1 (SPAdes) (version 2) | ecosystem: Environmental > Terrestrial > Soil > Boreal...
GGAGGCCCGCCATGAAGCCACCGCTCGGATCCTGGGTTCTGCACGTATTTACGCTGTTCGCCGCGGTCTTGCCCCTTTCCGGTCAGTCACCTTCCGGACCGGTCACCCCGCAGCCTGGCGCCCAGGTCCAGCAGCCCCCGCAGCAGCCCAAGATCGGTGTTCGCGTAACGCTCGTGAACACCCCGGTCACCGTGCGCGACGCCAAGGGTCAAATGGTGGACAACCTGGTGGCCAACGACTTTCGCATCACGGATAACGGTGTCGCGCAGAAGATTACGCATTTTGATCTGGGTGGCGACGCGCTTTCCTTGGTTATCTTGGTGGAAACAAGCTCGCGGATTGCGCCGTTGCTTCCCGAGGTGCGCAAGACCGGCATCCTGCTGACCGAAACCGTGATGGCCGTGAACGGAGAAGCTGCCGTTATTGGCTTCAACGATTCCGTCGACAAACTCCAGGATTTCACCGCCAACCACGACCAGGTCGAAAACGCCTTCGCCAAGCTGCAACAAGGCACATCGGGATCGAAGCTCTATGACGCCATGGCCGTTGGCGTGGAGATGCTCAGCGGACGGCCGCTACCCGCCGCGGATGCTCCCGGCCGCCGCCGCATTATGTTGATTCTGTCCGAGGCCAGCGATGCCGGCAGCGACACCAGATTCGGCGCAGTCCTGCGGCAAGCACAGCTTTCCAATGTGACCATTTACAGCGTCGGCCTCTCGACCACGCGCGCGGAACTCCAAGCCGCGCCGAAGGACACCACGCCGCACCCAACGCCGCCTGGAACCTTCGGCCTGCCTCCGCAGCCAGGCACAGTGCAGACCCCCACCACAGAAGACGCCCGCTACGGAAGCGGCAACCTCATGCAAGCGGTAATCTGGGCGGTGCAGCACGTCAAGGACAAGATCACCGCGAACCCCCTGGAAGTGGCCGCTGCCGGGACCGGCGGTGCGCACCTGACTACATTTAAGGACCGCTCGGTCGAGAAGGCCATTGATGAAATTGGCGACGAGCTACACTCGCAATATTCCGTGAGCTACAACCCCACCGGCAGCAACGAGACGGGCTACCACGAAATCAAGGTGACGGTGGTCAAGAATGGATTCAAGGTGCGTGCCCGGCCGGGATATTACCTCGCTCCTCCGGAGGGCTAGGCCCGCTCGCGTATTCCTAGCGACCTCAGGAGATCTGCTTCCAAAACATAGCGTCGCGCGAAACCAGCAGCGCGTCTTTGCGCGCGTTCCAGCGGAGGAAATGGGGTGTCTGGGTGTGCAACCGGTGATGCTCCCGGCTGGCCCACACTTCGTGGAGCAGCAGGGCGCTCGGGGTATCGGCTCCGCGGTGCAACTCGTATGTGAGGCAGCCGTCTTCGCGGCGCGTCGGACCCACCAGCGCACGCAGCTCGGCTTCGAGCAGCGATTCTTGGCCCTCCCGTGCGCGAAGGATCACGATCAGCGTTACGGCGTCCTTCGGCAGCTTCCCCTGTTTGCCGGGGCGCTTGTGGAGCGCGCTGGTCCTGCGCTTGGTGGCCGACTTGTTCACCCTGCGTCTCGCCATACAGGCCGGGATTGTACTCCAACCCGCCCAAAACGCCAGCCCGACGCCCGCGTTATTTCTCCTCTACCTTCCGTCCCACATTCAAGCTGTCGAAATTAAGAATCGTATTCAGCACCAACGCATACGTCCCTCGCGTCTCGCCGCGGTATAGCGGATTAATCGAAAACAGCACCACGTGCCCGTTACCGGAAGGTACATCTACAACCGCGGGATGCTGCGCGATCTCGTCTCCACCCTCGACCAGCCCAGAGACGAGCAGGTCGGGATGGTCGGCATACCGCAAAATCACCCGCGCTCGATAGGCCGGTGGAATCACGCGGTAACCGTTGATCTTCTGCTCGTCGGTGACTCCCGGGTTTTCCCAGATCTCCGGCGTGGCCAGCTCGGGAGTTTCAACCGACGGGCGGCCGACCGCGAAATCCTGATCGTTGATCGTGCCGCGGCCCGTCGGGCGGGAATTCATCTCCGCTCCGAGCCGCCGCTTCCGCCCCGGCGCCCCGGCGATACTGCCGAGGGAAAAAATCGGTCCGTTATCGCAATACGCCGCAACTTTCTCGTCGTATCCGTAGGCGATCGGGCTGGCCTCGTCCACCAGTCGCGTGCCGACCACCGAGCCCACGATGTTCATCTTCTGCGGCGGGCCCACGCTCACGCCGTCGGCCAGGCCAATGGCCAGCGCGAAGCTCGCCGTGTCCGCCACGGTAACAAGAACGCCGCCTTTGGCCACAAACGCTCGTACGTGCGCGACACCTTCCCAGCCAAGCCCGGGGCGAATATCCTCGGTCGAATCATTTTTGCCCACCAGGTTCGGCGTCTCCGGTGTGTCCTTCCACGGCAGCGGGTTTCCCCAGGCCGTCGGAATTCCGTCGATGATCCCCGTGAGCGAGGACATCGACCCAACCGGCGGGAACAAGATGACATCGTACTTCGCGTTGAGGTCGTCGATCTTGGCCACCGTTTGCGTGCTGACGTACTCGTACGGGACATTCATATGGTCGAGCGCCAGCCGCCACCAGCCTTCGGTTTGCGTGCTGAGCCAGGTATGCACCAAAGCGACGCGCGCAGCCCGCAGGGGATGCGTTTTGACGCCGGGCGCTGTGCCGAGGGCCATCGCCTCTAACCCCACCTCCGCCGTGGCGTGGTCCAGATCTCGGCGGCCGACGTTGCGCACGATGATCGAGCCGCGACGGAACTTTTTTCCTGCGGCCTCGAAGGGCTCTTCGACCGCCTCCATCGAAGCGCCACGCAGTTTGTAGCGCAAGGTGGCGAGCCCCGGCTCAGCCCCGTTGTTGATGACGAACGTCGTGCCTTCCCCGCGCACCCCACCCGGCGCGCGCACTTCCTTTACGCCTTCCATTGGCGTACGGAGAACCGTCCCGTCGGTCACGCGCGTCACCTGCACGCCAAACAATTCGCCAAACGTCCAGCCGGTATCGTCGTAAGGGGTTTTCTGAGGATCCGCGGGACTCCAGTACTGGTGGTCGAGCAAGGCGTCGGCGATGCGCGAATAGGGCTGGTCCATGCGCACGATGTAACTTCCGGCCGGAAACTCACGAGTGGTCGGCGCTGTGTCCTTTCGCTCCTCCTTCGAGGATTCGCCCTTCGCGGGTTTTTTCCCCTTCGGCGCAGGCAGTGTCACCGTGAAAGCAGAATTCGCACGCGAAATCTCCACGTGCTGTTTCTGCAGCACCTGGAGCAATTCGGCCTGCAGCTCGGCCCGCGAATCGTCCCCGGGCAAAACATACGCGGCCGGGCCTTCCTCGCTCGGCTTCAAAACCGACCGTTTCGCCTTCAGATAAAAATTCTTAAGAAACATGCGCTTGTTTTCGTTGAAGTAGTGCAGCGAGGTCAGGAGTCCGGTCTCCTCGTAATTGTTGTTGTCGCGTTGCGACCACAGCGTCTTCGGCAGCGGCGGATTCTGCCGGTACCAGGTCCGGGCATACTGTTCCGGTTCGAGCGTGCGTTCCTCGGTGTCCGCTCCGCGGTTGCCGAATGTCTCATAGAGCCGGCTGATTCCGTTGTGCATCGCCGCGATGAACATCAGGTAGCCCGGCGACCAGGTGTCGAAGTCCCCGTGCGAGAAAACGCCGGGCATCCCGAACTTGGTCATGTCCGCCACGTTTCGCGAGCCGATCATCTGCCATTCGTCGGCCAGAATAGGGTCGATCCAGGCGTTGTAGGGACCGTCACCGATGGTGTTGTCGTAGAGGTACGGCACGGACTCGTGCAGATCGTGGAGCACCTGCGCCCTCCATCCGACGTAAGTGTTCAGCACATTTTCCGTCAGCTTCAGCGTCACCCCCATGGCGTCGCGATTGTTGTCGTGCGCCACATACTTCCCCCAGTAGATGAGCGGCGGATAAAAATCCTTCGGATGCGCCAAGTGCCAGCGGTACAGGTCCACCACGCGGTCGCGCCCGTCCACTTCCACCACCGGCGTGATCAACGTGATCGTGCCCTCGCGAATTTCGCGAATGTACGGGCTGTCGTCCACCGCCAGACGGTAAGCCAGTTCCATCAGGGCGGTCGGCGCCCCGGTCTCCGGAGAATGAATCGTCCCGGTGATGTAGTAGATGGGCGTGGCCTCGGCAACAAGGCGGTCCGCTTCCGCATCGTCCAGCTGGATCGTCCGTGGATCGGCCAGCTTCGCCAGCCGCGCCTTGTTTTCGTCGAGATGTTTCAAATTCTCCTCGGAGGAAACCGCCACCGCGATCATCTCCCGCCCTTCCTCGGTCGTCCCGATCGAATACACCTTCACCCGCGCGCTGGCTTTCTCGAGCAACCGCATGTACCGGTATACGTCCTCGGCGTACGGCAAAATGCCCGGCGCTCCCGCCACGTCACCCAGCACCACCTCCGGCGTCGGCACGCTCTTCGACGCCGGCAAATAATCAACCAGCGGCGAAGTGAAGTACGGCGCGGTCGTATACTTGCGCATCTTGGCCGTATAGGCCTCCGCCAGCGCCTGCTTCGGATCGCGCCCGGGTGCGGTCTCCTCGCCCCGACTCTCGCCGCTCAGTGCCGCGACCAGCAAAACAAACGCGACGGCTCGCACGAGCAAATCTCTTCTTCCTCTGTCGATCATGATTTCTCCCAAAAACATCCCCACGCCGGTATTTCGCTCGCGCCCTCGATCGTCGAGGGCGGAGTCCGCCTAGCCCGGCTTTTCAGAGATCTCACTCGCCGATCACAAACGCGATCCCCACCGGCGCCGGCACTTCCACCACCTGTCCGGTCGGCGTTAAACCACCGGTCGCGGGATCGATGCGAAAGACCACCATGTTCCCGGAATCCTCGTTCGCTACCAGGAGAAATGCTCCGGTCGGATCGATCACAAAGTTCCGCGGCGTCTTTCCTTTTGTCGAAACTTCTCCGGCCGGCCGGAGCGTTCCCTTTCGGGGATCAATCGTGAAAACGGCAATGTTGTTCGCGGTCCCGCGGTTGGAAGCGTAGAGAAAGCGCCCGGAGGGATGCACGGCCACCTCCGCGGCCTCTTTTACGCCTGCGTAGTCTTTCGGCAGCGTCGTGATGGTCTCGAGCGCGGAGAGGGATCCGTTCTTTTCTCGATAGGAAAACGCCGTCACCGTCGATTCCATTTCGTTCAGCAGGTAGCCGAACTTGCCGTTCGGGTGAAAGGCAAAGTGCCGCGGCCCCGCTCCGGGGTTCACCTTCGCGTACGGCGGATCGTTCGGTGTCAGCGACCCCTTGTACGCATCGAAGTGGTACACCAGCACATCGTCCAGCCCCAGGTCCGCCGCCAGCGCGAAGCGATTGTCCGGCGACACACCGATCCAGTGCGCGTGCGGCGCTTCCTGGCGCTCTTTGTCCACGCTCGAGCCGGAATGTTGCACGAATCCCGCCACCAACCCGAGACTCCCGTCGTCATGTACCGGAAACGTCGCCACGCTCCCGCCATCGTAGTTGGCCACCAGCACGAACCTCCCGGTCTTGTCGAGCGACACGTAACACGGCCCGGCGCCGTGCGTGGAAACCTGATTCAGCGGCTTCAGCATCCCGCTTTTCGAATCGATCGCAAAGGCGCTCACCGCCCCGCTCTTCGCGCCGTTGAACTCGCCGATCTCGTTCACGGCATAGAGATACTGGCCGCTCGGATGCACGGCCACAAAGGAAGGGTCGGCCGACTCCGCTGCCAAGCCGAGGGAGGTAAGCTGCCCGGTCGTCGAATCAAAGTGATAGGCGTAGATCCCCTTGCTGCTCTGCTTGGTCGTGTACGTACCGACGTAGGCGAGATACTGCCCCTGGCGCGCCCCGGCCCGCTTCCCCGGCCACGACCACAGCACGGCCGGTGCAGCCAGAACGCACAAACACAACAAAACGCGACGTGTGATTTTCATAAGGCCTCGAATTCTAACATCACCCGTCATCCGCCTGAAATCACGCCGGTTACTTCCACCCGAGGTCGGGTGGGCAGACGTGGCCCAGACGCAGCCGAGACAGGTACACGGAATACGCTTCCGCCCAGGCGAACCAGATAGGTCTTCCTGCAGGAGGGTTTCGTTTCGAGGAAGTTCCGAGGGGGTGGTTACGAGCGAACCGCGGCCTGTCGGCGTGGCGTCTCGGATCTAGGCACGACGGCGTTGGCCACGGGCTACTTCTTCTCTTCCTCGTTTTCCTCTTGGAGAACAGCAGCGGCGGCCACGGAATCATCGTCGTCGAGCCGCAGCAGGCGCACCCCCTGCGTCGAGCGTCCCGCCTCGCGGATCTCGCTGGCATGGACCCGGATCACCTTGCCATTGTGGGTGATGATCATCACGTCGGACTCTTCGGTCACCTGCAAGGTGGCTACGACGAAGCCGTTCCGGTCGGTGGTCTTCATGTTGACGACCCCTTTGCCGCCGCGCGACGTGATGCGGTACTCCGCCAGCGGCGTGCGCTTGCCGAAGCCCTTCTCGGCCACCGTCAGCATCAGTGTGGTCAGGGAATCCTTGATGTCCTCGTTTTCCAAGTCTTCCAAGTTCTGGGTTTCCTTGTGGCGCTCCTTGGCGATGATCTCGAAGTCCGGCTGGACCGCGTCCATGCTCACGACGTAGTCGTCCTTGTCCAGGTCCATTCCGTTCACGCCGCCGGCGTTGCGGCCCATGGGGCGGACTTCGGTTTCACGGAACAAAATCGCCTGGCCGTCATGGCTTGCCAGGAAAATCATTTTCTTCCCGTCGGTGAGCTTCGCACCGATCAGTTCATCGTCCCCATCCAGATTGATGGCGATGATGCCGGTCGAGCGCGGGTTGGAAAATTCCGTCAAGGTCGACTTCTTCACCGTGCCGTTTTTCGTGGCCAAGAAGACGAACTGGCCCTCTTCTTCGAGATTTCTCGCAGCCACCAGCGCCGTCAGTTTTTCGTCTTCCTGGAATTTCACCAGGCTGGAGATGGCCTTGCCGCGCGTGGCCGCCGCGGCTTCCGGCAGCTCGTACACCTTGAGCCAATACACGCGTCCTTTCGACGTGAACAGCAAAATGTAGCTGTGCGCCGAAGCGATAAACAGGTGTTCGACGAAATCCTCTTCCTTGGTGCGCGCGCCGATGCGCCCCTTGCCGCCTCGCGACTGGTGCCGGTAAGTGTCCGCCGCCGTGCGCTTGATGTAGCCGGCATGGCTCACGGTGATCAGCATTTCGGTATCCGCGATCAGGTCTTCGAGCTTGATCTCGTCCACCTTGTCCACGATCTGCGTGCGCCGGTCGTCGCCGTAGGCCTTGTGCACTTCCTTCAATTCGCCGGTGATGACCTGTTTCAGCTTCTTGTCGCTGGAGAGAATTTCCTCCAACTCCGCGATGTGCTCGCGGATCGCCTTCAATTCCTTGAGAATCTCGTCCACGGAAAGCTGCGTGAGCCGGTGGAGTTGCAATTCCAGGATGGCGTCCACTTGCACCGGCGTCAGCCCGAGGGTGCCGCCGCGTGCCGCTGTGTCTCCCTCGAGAGGGCCGACCTTGTACTTCCGCCCGTCGAGCTTGACCCCCGCGATTTTCCTCGATTTTCCGCCCTCGGTGATGGTGACGTCCTGCTCGGTGAAATACTTGAGCAGGTTTTCCTTGGCTTCCGCGCGGCTAGAGGATCCCCGAATGACCCGGATCACGTCGTCCAGGTGATCGAGCGCGATCTGGTAGCCCACCAAAATATGCTCGCGCTCGCGGGCCTTGCGCAGCTCGAACAGCGAGCGCCGGCGCACCACTTCGACGCGGTGCTCGATGAACAGCTTGATGAGCGGGATCAGCCCCAGCTCGCGCGGCTGTCCGCCCACAATGGCCAGCAGGATCATGCCGAACGATTCCTGCATCTGCGTGTGCTTGAAGAGATTGTTCAGGATCAGTTGCGACTCTTCGCCACGCTTGATTTCGATGACCACGCGCATGCCCTCGCGCGAGGATTCGTCGCGCACATCGGCGATGCCTTCGATCTTTTTCGCCTGCACCAACTCCGCGATGCGCTCGATGAGCTTCGCCTTGTTCACCTGATAGGGAATCTCGGTGACCACGATGTTCTCGCGGTCCTTGCCGACTTCTTCGATGGCGGCCTTGGCGCGCATGGTGAAGCTGCCGCGCCCGGTCTTGTACGCCGCCTCGATGCCCTCGCGCCCCGCGATGTACGCACCGGTCGGAAAATCAGGTCCCGGGACGAGCTTCATCACTTCTTTCAGCGGCGTGTCCGGTTTTTCGATCAGCAGCATGGCCGCTTCCACGATCTCGCGCAAATTGTGCGGCGGAATGTTCGTGGCCATGCCCACGGCGATGCCGCTCGCTCCATTGACGAGCAAGTTGGGAATGCGCGACGGCAGCACCACCGGCTCTTCGCGCGTCTGATCGAAGTTCGGGATGAAATCGACGGTGTCTTTTTCAAGATCGGCGAGGATGTCTTCGCTGATTTTCGCCAGCCGCGCTTCGGTATACCGCATCGCCGCCGGGGGATCGCCATCGACGGATCCGAAATTCCCCTGTCCATCGATCAGGGGATAGCGCATGTTGAAGTCCTGTGCCTGGCGCACGAGCGCGGGATAGATGACCGCTTCGCCGTGCGGATGGTAGTTGCCGGAGGTGTCGCCGCAGATCTTCGCGCACTTGCGGTAACCGCGGTTCGAGGCCAGCCCCAGATCGTTCATGGCCACCAGGATCCGCCGCTGCACGGGCTTCAATCCGTCGCGCACATCCGGCAGCGCCCGCGCGATGATCACGCTCATGGCGTAGTCCAGATAGGACTTGCGCATTTCCGCTTCGATGTCCACCGGAAGCAAAATCGACTTGTTGGTCTCGTCCGCCATTTGTCCTCAGTTCTGCTACGGTTTCCGTTTCCTTTGCGACTCGTCGGTCCGAGCCTTGTCGACCACAGGGGATCCCGGGGCCAGACCGGCCCACAGAATCCTGATCGCCGTCCCGATCGGGTGCGAAAACCCGCCCAGGATCCCCCTCGAGCGTCTTCCGGGCGTCGGCTACCGTCCCGGCGCCTGCTCCAAAACGTAGGTCTTCACCGTATCGAAAGCGTCCGCGGCGTTGCTGAACCGCTTCGCAGCAAAATGCTCTTCCAGCTGCCTTAGAAACGCGTCACGCCCGGCTTCGGTCGCTAATTCCACTGCCACGCCGCGCTCCTGGTCGGGCACCGCGGTCGGCGTCGCGCGAAACTCGCTGCAACGCAATCCGCCGAGGCCCGGCAATGTCGCCCATCCCAATTGATAAAGCATGGCGGCGAATCAAATATCCAGATTCACGACTTCGAGGGCGTTCTCCTCGATGAATTTGCGGCGGGCTTCGACGTTTTCGCCCATCAGCGTGGTGAAAATGTCCTCGGCCGCGACGGCGTCTTCCAGCTTCACCTGCAGCAAGGTGCGCGTCTCCGCGTTCATGGTCGTTTCCCAGAGTTGCTCGGCGTTCATTTCCCCGAGGCCCTTGAATCGCGTGATGGTGAAGTCCTTTTTGGCGTCTTCGACGACGTAGTTCAAAACGTCTTGCGCCCGTTCTTTCGTCACCTTGGTACCGTTGCGCGAGACGGTGAACGGCGGCCGGTTGAACTCTTCGATCAGCTTGGCGAGCCCGCGCAATTTCTTGTATTCGGCGGTCGCCGCGAGCGCCCAATTGATTTTCTGGCTGTGCGGCGGGCCGAACTGAATCTCGTACAAACTGTGCTCTTCATCGAACACCACCTTGCCTTCGAGCTTCAGCTTGGCTTTGTCCACTTCCTTCAACAACTTCTCGAGGTTCTTCTTGTCTTCGAAGTCGCTTTTTTTCTCGAGGCCGCTCTCGGTGAGCAGATCGACGAGGCCCGGTTGGCGCAGTCTGCGGCCGAGCTTCGCTGCCGCGGCCTCGTATTCCTGCACGTTGAGGAGAAACTTGGTCAGCCCCGCGCCTTCCAGCGACACGCCTTCCTTGGCCTTCACGACATGGTCTTCGGTGGCGCGCTTCATCAGCTCATGCGCAAAATCTTGCTCGTCGCGGATGTAGCGCTCGGTTTTGCCGCGCTTGACGCGATACAGCGGCGGCTGCGCGATGTAAATGTGTCCGCGCTCGATGAGTTCTTTCATGTGCCGGAAGAAAAACGTCAGCAGCAAGGTGCGAATGTGGCTGCCGTCCACGTCCGCGTCGGTCATCAGAATCACTTTATGGTAGCGCAGCTTGCTGGCGTCAAAGTCGTCTTTGCCGATGCCCGTGCCAAGCGCGGTGATGATGGCGCGAATTTCTTCGTGGCCGAGCATCTTGTCGTAACGCGCCTTTTCGACGTTTAGGATTTTTCCTTTGAGCGGCAGAATGGCCTGATATTTGCGGTCGCGGCCCATCTTCGCCGAACCGCCGGCCGATTCGCCCTCGACGACGAACAGCTCGCACCGCGACGGATCGCGTTCCTGACAATCGGCCAGCTTGCCGGGCAAGCCGCTGGAATCCATCGCGGATTTGCGGCGCGTCAGTTCGCGAGCCTTGCGGGCCGCTTCCCGAGCGCGCGCCGCCTCGATACACTTGCCGATGATGCGGCGGGCCACGGTGGAATGCTTGTCGAACCAGTCCCCCAGCCTCTCGTTCACCAGCTGTTCGACGTCTCCTTTGATGTCGCTGTTCAGCTTGCCCTTGGTCTGCCCTTCAAACTGCGGCTGAGGAAGGCGCACGCTGACCACCGCGACCAGGCCTTCTCGAACGTCGTCGCCGCTGATGGTCACCTCGTCCTTTTGCTCCTTCAGCATTCCTGCCGACGAGGCGAAATTGTTGATCGTGCGCGTCAGTGACGAGCGGAAACCGGAAAGGTGCGTGCCGCCATCCACGGTATTGATGGTGTTCGCAAAGGCGAAGACGTTTTCACCGTACGTGTCGTTGTACTGCAGGGCGATCTCGATTTCGACGTTTCCGCGCTTGCCTTCGATGTAGATCGGTGCATCGTGCAGCGTCGTTTTCCCGCGGTTCAAATGCTTGACAAACTCGCCGATGCCGCCGGTGAAGCGGAATTCCGCGGTCTTCTCGGAGCGCTCGTCGGTCAGGGTAATTTTCAATCCCTTGTTCAGGAAGGCCAGCTCGCGCAGGCGCTGCGCCAGGGTGTCGAAGCTGTAGACCGTCTTGTCGAAAATGGAAGGGTCGGGATGAAACGTGACTTTCGTTCCGGTTTTGCGCGTTTTGCCGGTCTGTTTCAATTTCGAGCTGGGCTTGCCTTTTTCGTAAGTCTGCTCCCAAACGGCGCCATCCCGGGAGATTTCCAGCTCCAGCCAGTCGGAAAGCGCGTTGACCACGGAAACTCCGACGCCGTGCAAACCGCCGGAAACTTTGTAGGTGTCGCTGTCGAATTTTCCGCCGGCGTGGAGCACCGTGAGCACCACCTCCGCGGCCGGGCGTTTCTCGGTCGCGTGCATGTCCACCGGGATGCCGCGGCCATTGTCGACCACGGTGACCGAATCGTCGGCATGCACGGTGACGTTGATCTCGTCGGCATAGCCGGCCATGGCCTCGTCGACGGAGTTGTCCACCACTTCCCAAACCAGGTGGTGCA
>Ga0209526_10002961_pt1 | contig 11522 bp, 11 predicted proteins | sample JacPinW_OM2H0_M1_FD_188566 | JGI IMG/M metagenome (GOLD analysis project Ga0209526, IMG submission 188566) | Forest soil microbial communities from Algoma, Ontario, Canada - Jack Pine, Ontario site 1_JW_OM2H0_M1 (SPAdes) (version 2) | ecosystem: Environmental > Terrestrial > Soil > Boreal...
CCCGCCCTTACTCGTGCGCTCGGCGAGCGTCCTTAACGTGGGCCAGGATGGAGCCCGGATGGCATGCGCGTCGCCTTCTACGCGCCGTTGAAGCCGCCGGATCATCCAATTCCCTCGGGAGACCGGCGGGTAGCGCAACTGTTCCTTGCGGCCTTACGGCTCGCCGGGCACGACGCCTTTGTCGCCTCGCGCTTTCGCAGCTATGAGGGGCGTGGCGATCTGATCCGGCAAGTCCGATTGGCCGCACTCGGCACGCGGCTCGCGGGACGATTTCTCCGCCGCTGTCACAAGGCGCCGGAAACCGCGCCGGAGCTTTGGTTTACCTATCACCTTTATCACAAGGCCCCGGATTGGCTCGGCCCGGTGATTGCAGACGCGCTCGGTATCCCCTATGTCGTCGCCGAGGCTTCCGACGCGCCAAAACAGGCGCTTGGAGAATGGGCGGCCGGCCGCGATGCTGCAAAGCGAGCGATCCGGCGGGCCGATGCAGTGATCGGGCTGAATCCGGCCGACCGAGATTGTGTCCTGCCGCTGCTGCAGGATCCCTGGCGATGGTTCGCGGTGACGCCGTTCCTCGATGCGGCCTCCTTCGGCCGGCAAGCAAGGGGGAAACTCGAGCCGCCGCGCCTGATCGCGGTTGCAATGATGCGCTACGGCGACAAACTCGCCTCATATCGAGTCCTTGGAGACGCCTTGTCACGTCTGCTTGATCTGTCCTGGTCATTGGAGGTGGTCGGCGACGGTCCGGCCAGGAGCGACGTCGAGGACGCGCTGGACGCGGTCAAGGAGCGCGTGATCTGGGCGGGAGCGCTCGGCGCGGCGGCAATCCGAGACCGGTTAGCGTCGGCCGATCTGTTTGTGTGGCCGGCGCTCAACGAGGCGTTTGGCATGGCTATACTCGAGGCACAGGCGAGTGGGTTACCGGTCGTAGCCGGAGGTGGGGGCGGCGTCGGTGAGATCGTCATGGCGGAAGTAACCGGCATGCTTGTCCGACCCGGCGATGCGGTGGCATTTGCCGCTGCCGTGCGGCGCTTGATTATCGACCCGGGGCGCCGTGCTGCCTTCGCCGAAGCCGCGCAGCAGCGCGCCCGGACGAAGCACGATCTATCCACCGCCGCTCGCCGGCTGGCCACCGTGATCGAGATGGTTCAGCGGGCGCCTCCTTTGTGATGGGGCCGATGGCATCGAGCCCTGTGCCTGAGCCCTGTGTCTGGTCGCCACCGAAATCTCCTATCGACAGCCACTGCAGGCCTGCTGCCGAACGGATTGACTCTTTTCTAGGGAGACCGTGAGACCGTGACCGGCTCCGTCCTGTTCTACGTTCAGCACTTGCTGGGCATCGGGCATTTGCGGCGGGCTTTGAGAATCGTCGACGCGCTCGCTCGGGGGGGCATTAGAGTGACCCTCGTCTCGGGAGGAGAGGCGCTGTCAACACACGCTTGTCCGTCTGCCGAACGCGTCGTTCAGCTCCCCCCGATCAGAGCCCGAGACGCGGGGTTCAAACACCTTGTCGACGTCGCGGGCCGACCGATTGACGACACGCTTCGAGCGACCCGACGAGCGGCGCTGCTGGCTGCCTTCGAGGTCGCGCGGCCAGATGCCGTCTTGATCGAGGGGTTCCCCTTCGGCCGTCGAGCGTTTCGGTTCGAGCTGGACCCGCTAATCGATGCCGTCCGGTCGCGCCGTCCCCGGCCGCTCGTGCTTTGTTCGCTTCGGGATATCGTGGTCGCACCCGAGGACCCGAAACGCCGTCGTGAGATCGTCGATCGCGTTCGCGCCGATTTCGACTTCGTGCTCGTTCACGGCGATCCCGCCTTCATTGCGCTGGAGGCGAGCTTCTCACTTGCACCGGAGATCGCAGATCGCCTGATCTACACCGGTTACGTGGGCGATGCCGACGAACCGGACGGGGCGGAGGGAACGCCCGGCACGGACGAGGTTCTGGTATCAGCGGGCGGAGGGGCGGTGGGCGGTGCCCTACTCTCGACAGCGCTCGAGACGCGGCGACGAGGCTGTCTCGCCGACTTAAGTTGGCGACTGCTGGCCGGACCGAACTTGCCGGAGACGGAATTCCATGCGCTGGCCAGCCGTCTGTCAGAGGGTGTGATCATCGAACGCTACCGACAAGAGTTTCCGCAAATGTTGCGGCGTTGCCGCGTCTCGGTCAGCCAAGCAGGCTATAATTCCATACTCGATATTCTCGCAGCCCATGTGGCTGCGGTCGTCGTGCCCTTCGCGTCCGAGCGCGAAACCGAGCAGAGCCTGCGTGCGGAAGCCCTCGCCGCCCGCGGTGTCCTCGAACTGGTTCGCGAGAGCGAGCTGTCGCCCGAGCGGCTCGCCGGTGCGATCGATCGCGCGATCGCGCGCGGGCCAGGGGCGATCGCGATCGACACCGGGGGTGCCCGACGCACTGCCACGCTGATCGCGGGCATGATCCGATCGCCCGCTAACGCCGGCACGCGGGCCGTCGGGAATTTGTGTTGTAGCAGACTGGCGATATGATCTGCCCATGAGCCAGCTGCCGCGTGTTGCTCCGGTCATGGCCGCGGGATGGCCCGATGTGGTGGATGAGCTCGACCGCTGGAGAGACGCGGGACGGGTTGCAACGCTGTGGTGGCGCGACGACGACGCGGTGGCGCCGAGCGCGATGCTCGATCGCTTAGTAACGATTGCGGGGACGGTTCCGATCGCGCTTGCGGTCATCCCGGCCGAGGCCGAATCGGAGCTAGTCGTTTGGTTCTCCCGCGCTGCTCGATCGGCCGCGGGGCCGAGCTTGGTTGTTCTTCAGCACGGTTGGCGTCATTCGAATCATTCGGACGGCGGGAAGAAGAGTGAATTTCCCCCAAAGCGCTATTGCGACGAGGTCGCGTCTGACCTCGCCGAAGGCCGCTCGCGGCTGACACAACTCTTTGGGACCCGCGCGCTTCCCGTCCTGGTACCGCCGTGGAACCGTTTCGATGATTCTTTCCTGCCGCTCCTTCGCGATTGCGGCATCAACGCAATTTCGCGGGTGAAGCCGCGGCGCGCCGCTTCGCCAGTTCCTGGACTCATTGAGGCGAATGTCCATGTCGATCTCGTCGCCTGGGCCGGCGACCGCGGCTTCATCGGAGAAGGGGCGGCGCTGGGCAGCCTGGTCGGACACCTGCGGGCGCGCCGCCTCGGCAGCGCTTGTGCCGAAGAGCCGACAGGAATTTTGACCCACCACCTTGTTCAGGACGCGGCGACGGACGCGTTCCTCCGCCGGTTGGTTGCGGTCACCGGGGCGCATGCTGCGGCGCACTGGCTTGACGCAACCAAAGTATTCGTGCCGACAACTCTTGCCCCGGCATGACCCGTCACGCCTATCCAGCTTCGGCAATGGTCGGTGACTATGTTCGCACCGCAGCCGGGCTCTTCCCGACAGCTGCCATCCTCGCAACCGTGCCCGTCGGCATGGTTGCTGCGACAGTGTTGGGTGGGTTTGCTATCCTCTTTGCGGTGTTTGGTATCCGGACCGCGCTTCGACATGGAACCCAAATTGAAGCGACAGAGACGGGCTTACACGCCTCCGGCCTGCTTCAGGTCTCGATCTCATGGAGCGAACTCGACCGTATCAAGCTTGCCTACTACTCTACGCGTCGCGATGGCCATGGGGGATGGATGCAGCTTGAGCTTCGCTCGGGATCGTCGACCTTGCGCGTCGATAGCAGGATCGAGGGCTTTACCGAGCTGGTCGAGGCATCGGCCAAAGCTGCCGAGATGCGCGGCCTTTCTTTGAGCGCGGCCACTTCGGTCAATTTGCAGGCTCTCGGGGTCAAGCTCCGCGGCGCCGAACCCGACCTGCGGGAAGCGGCCGGAGGGGTGGCGTGATCAATCTTCTTCAAGTGCGAGACCTCCACGTCCGCTTCGCCGCGCCGGGCGGCTTCATCCGTGCGGTCACCGGCGTCTCGTTTCGTGTGCGGCCACAATCCATCGTGGCGCTGGTCGGGGAATCGGGGTCGGGGAAGTCGGTCGTCAGCCAAACCATTCTTCGCATCCTTCCGCGCAGCGGTGTTATCACGCGGGGAGAGGTCTTGTTCGCCGATCCCCGGCTCGACGGCAAGGTTGTCGACATCGCCAAATTGCCGAGCGATAGCGCGCAGATGCGTGCCATACGGGGCGGCCGGATCTCGATCATCTTTCAGGAGCCGATGACTTCCCTTTCTCCTCTGCATACCATCGGCAATCAGGTGGGTGAGGCGTTGCGGCTCCATCGCTCGGTTACTTCTGCAGAAACCACCGGATTGACCGTGGAGATGCTTCGCCTTGTCGGGTTCCCCGACTCAAAGCGCGCACTGCAGAGTTACCCGTTCGAGCTGTCCGGCGGGTTGCGCCAGCGCGCGATGATCGCGATGGCGTTGGTCTGCCGTCCGGCGCTGCTGATCGCGGATGAGCCGACGACCGCGCTCGACGTGACAATCCAAGCGCAGATCTTGAAGCTGATGGTCGAGCTCCAGCGCGAGCTCGGTATGGCTGTCCTGTTGATCACCCACGACCTCGGTGTCGTCGCCAACATCGCCGAGGAAATTATCGTCATGTACCGAGGCGAGGTTATGGAGAGCGGCACGCTGGAAGATATCTTTCGGCGGGCGGAACATCCCTACCTCAAGGCGCTGCTGCGTGCGGTGCCCCGCTTCGACATGAAACCGGGCGAGCGCCTGGTGCCGATACGCGCGATTGCAGCGGGAGATGCGCCACATTTGATGGCTGAAAGAAGAAAGTGGCCGGCCGATGCTGCCGGACCGCTACTCGAATGCGTGGACGTTAAAAAGAGCTATACGATCCGCAAGAGCGGGTTGCTCATCGGTGGGAAGTCCGGCTCGCGAGTGATCGCCGTGGACGGGATAAGCCTCAAGATCGAGCGCGGCGAGTGTCTCGGGCTCGTCGGCGAGAGCGGGTGCGGGAAGACGACCCTCAGCAAGGTATTGTTACGAGCGGTCACGCCGGATTCGGGGTCGATCACCTTTAACGACCATGGGCGATTGATCGATGTGCTCGCGCTCGAAGGGGAGGAATTGAAGCGGTTTCGGCGGCAGGTGCAGTTCATTTTTCAGGATCCGTTTGGATCCTTGAACCCGCGGATGACGGTCTATGACATCATCGAAGAGCCGCTGGTAATCCACAGTATTGGCGACGCGCTCTCCCGCCGTGAGATGGTGCATGAGCTCGTCACTCTCGTCGGCCTCGATCTTCGGCATGTCAAGCGGTACCCGCACAGCTTTTCTGGAGGGCAGCGCCAGCGTATCGGCATCGCCCGGGCTCTTGCATTGCGGCCGGGCCTCGTGATCTGCGACGAGCCGACTTCGGCGCTCGATGTTTCCATCCAGGCGCAGATCCTCAATTTGTTGATGGATCTAAAGCAGAAATTGGCACTGACTTACCTATTCATTTCGCACAATCTCGCGGTCGTCGATTATATCGCCGACCGCATCGCGGTGATGTGCGCTGGCCGTATTGTCGAAATCGCCGATCGTGCAACGCTGTTTCGCAATCCGGTTCATCCCTACACTCAGGCCCTACTCGCGGCCGTTCCGACGCCCGACCCCTCCCAGCGCTTGGACTTTGATCAGTTGATCGCCGACAAAGCCTCGGACCCGGGGGCGTGGCCGGAACCTTTCCGACGAGATACCGCGAATTCACCCCAATTAATCGAAATCGCTCCAGGTCATTGTGTTGAAGCAACGGCACCGCCCGTCTCGGTGACAGCCCGGGCGACCGATCGTGCGCGGGCGTGAAGTCTTCTGGATTCGGGTGACCGGGGAAAATCCGAAGTGATTCAGATCGGCCTCGCCCTGGTCGTTGCCCTTACGCTATCGGGCGTGTCGCGGGCCGAGTTGCAAGAAACACCGATCTTTGAAGAAGACGTAGCACGTGGAAAGCTACCCAAGGTAGACGAACGACTGCCGAAGGAGCCGGCCATCGCTGAACTGGAAACGATTGGAACACCCGGCGGTGAGCTGCGGATGCTGATGGGTGGCCCCAAAGACACCCGCATGATGGTGGTGTACGGGTATGCAAGGTTGGTCGGATACACTCCATCGCTCACTCTTATGCCGGACATTCTCAAATCCATAGATGTCGAGGACGGTCGCATTTTCACGCTGCATTTGCGCAATGGGCACAAATGGTCTGACGGGCATTCTTTTACCTCCGAAGATTTCCGCTATTGGTTTGAGGATGTCGCGCAGAACACTCAACTGTCGCCGTCGGGCTTACCCATATCGATGTTGCCGCAGGGTGAGGGACCTCGGTTCGAGGTATTGGACCAAACGACTGTCCGCTACAGCTGGACGCGGCCGAACCCGCTGTTCCTGCCCGATCTCGCTGCGGCGAGTCCACTATACATCTATCGCCCTTCTCATTATCTCAAGCAATTCCATCAGAAATACGTGGAAAAAACGAAATTAGACATCCTTGTCAAACAAACTAACCAACGGAATTGGGCGGCTCTCCACAATAGAATGGATACGATGTATCGGGACGATAACCCGGATCTACCATCACTGGAGCCGTGGATTCTGAGGACAAAACCACCGTCCGACCGTTTTTTATTTGAGAGGAATCCTTATTACTATAGAATCGATAAGGCAGAACATCAGCTTCCTTACATCGATCGCGTGATCTTCTCGATCGCCGACAGCAAGATCATTCCGGCCAAGACCGGAGCCGGGGAGAGCGATCTGCAGGCGCGTTACCTGCGCTTTGATAATTACACTTTCCTCAAGGCGAGCGAACAGCGCAACGGATTCAAGGTGAAGCTATGGCGCACCGGTCCGGGCAGCCAGCTCGCCCTTTATCCGAACCTCAATGTCAGCGATGAGATCTGGCACGGCCTCGTGCGCGATTTGCGGTTTCGCCACGCCCTATCGCTTGCGATCGATCGCCACGAGATCAATCAGGCAATCTATTTTGGGTTGGCGGTAGAAGGTCAGAACACGGTCCTGCCGCAGAGCCCGCTCTATAATCCCGAGTACCGCTCGGCCTGGGCAAAATTCGATGTGAGCGAGGCTAATCGCCTCCTCGACCTGGTCGGCTTGGCAAAGCGGGACGGTGACGGTGTGCGCTTACTTCCGGACGGGCGGCCGATGGAGATTATTGTCGAGAACTCGGGAGAGTCGTCTGAGCAGTCAGACGTGCTCGAGTTGATCCGTGATAGCTGGCGGCGCATCGGGATCAGGCTCTTCGCCAAACCGTCGCAGCTGACGCTGTTCCGGCGGCGGGTCTTCTCCGGCGAGACGCTGATGTCCATCGACAAAGGCATCGAAAATGGGCTCGCAACTGCCGCCATGTCGCCAGCGGAATTCGCGCCGACAAGTCAGCAGCAGCTCGAGTGGCCGAAATGGGGTCAATATTATGAGACAAAGGGGATGGCGGGCGAACCTCCCAATCTCCCGTCCGCAATCCAGCTGAAGGAGCTTTACGGGGAGTGGCTCGCCGCTGTGTCCGAGGAGGAACATGCGCGGATCTGGCACGATATACTTCGAATCTGGGCGGATGAAGTTTTTTCGATTGGTACGGTAGCGGGGGTGCTTCAACCCATCGTGGTGAACGCCAAACTCCGTAATGTTCCCGAGCAGGGGAACTACAATTGGGATCCTGGCGCTTATTTTGGCATTTACAAGCCGGACGGGTTCTGGTTCGACCATTCCGAGATGCCGGCGAAATCCGCGTCTCTGGATGCCTCGCCGGCGACGCCGCAGTAAGAATTCAAGACCATGCTCGGTTATATCGTTCACCGGATCCTGATCATGATCCCGACACTGATCGCGATCAGCCTCGTAATCTTCACCATCATCAACCTCCCGCCAGGTGATTATTTCTCAACCTACATTGCGGAGCTGCAAAGCTCGGGCGAGGCGGCGGATCTCGCTAAAATTCATTTCCTGCAGACGCAGTATGGTTTTGATCGCCCGCTTTGGGAACAATACGTCTTCTGGGTCGGCGGCCTTCTCCGCGGCGACATGGGCTACTCCTTCGCGTATAACTTGCCCGTCAACCAGGTGGTCGGCGACCGCTTATTGATGACATTCATCGTGTCCTTCACGACAATACTTTTCACCTATATTGTTGCGTTCCCGATCGGTGTCTATTCGGCGACCCATCAGTACAGCTGGACAGACCACGTCTTGACATTGCTCGGATTCCTCGGGTTGGCCACGCCGAGTTTTTTGCTGGCGCTCGTCCTGCTCTATTTGGCCAATGTGTATTTTGGAATTTCGATCGGTGGCCTCATGGATCCACGATACGTCAATCAGCCGTGGAGCTTGCCCAAGGCCCTTTCGCTGGCAGCGCATCTGTGGATTCCCGTCGTAGTCATCGGCACAGCAGGAACGGCTAGCATGATCCGGCGGCTGCGTGCCAATCTGCTCGACGAGCTGCAAAAGCAATATGTGGTGACGGCGCGCGCCAAAGGTCTACATCCCTTCAAGTTGTTGTTCAAATATCCATTGCGTATGGCTCTCAATCCGTTCATTTCCGACATCGGTTCGCTCTTGCCGCATGTCATTTCCGGGGCGGCAATTGTCTCGGTGGTGATGTCCTTGCCGACGACCGGACCGATGTTGCTTGACGCGCTGCGTAGTCAGGACATGTATCTTGCCGGCTCGTTTCTAGTGTTCATGGCATTCCTGACGGTCATTGGCGTATTCGTGTCCGATCTCGCACTGGCAATACTTGATCCGCGCATCCGCCTGCAAGCGGGCCGGCGCCAATGACCGACTTCATCTTTGCTGCCGGCGGCGCGCCGCGCGGCAGCGCCGGCGGCTTGGCCGAGCAGACCGCAGACCCGTTGCCACACTACGTCTCGGATGCCCCGTTCGACCCCTATTCGGTCGAAAGGATGACGCCGGCGCAAGAGCGCTTTTACATGGCGTCGGAGTGGCGAATGGTGTGGTGGAAGTTGCGCCGCCACCGGATCGCAGTTCTGTCCGGCGCGATACTTCTGACGATGTATCTGTCGATCCTCTTGTGTGAATTCCTCGCCCCGTATGATTTGGATACGCGGAACACGGATTTTATCTATGCCCCGCCGCAGCGAGTCCGGATCTTCGATCAGGGCCATCTCGTCCCACCCTTTGTTTATGGGTATGACTACCGGCTCGACATGAATAATTTGGAGCGAGTCTATAAGTCCAACCCGGAGAAACGGGAGCCAGTACGCTTCTTCTGTCATAGTAGTGCATATCGCTTCTGGGGGTTGTTTGCCGGCGATCTGCACCTTATTTGCCCGGCTCACGGCGGGCAGCTGTTCTTGGCCGGAACCGACCGACTCGGGCGCGATCTCTTGTCTCGCATGATCTACGGGGCGCGCCTCTCGCTGACCGTCGGGCTTTTGGGCGTTGCCGTCAGCTTCACGCTGGGCATCTTGATCGGAGGGATTGCCGGCTATTACGGGGGATGGACCGATATCCTGATCCAACGCGGGATCGAGGTCGTCCAGTCGTTTCCGCATCTGCCGCTGTGGATGGCGCTATCAGCGATCCTGCCGGTGAGTTGGAGCCCGATCCTTGTCTACATCGGCATTACGCTGATCCTCGGTATGATTGAATGGACACATCTCGCCCGAGCCGTGCGATCCAAGCTGCTGGCGCTGCGCGAGGAGGATTTTTGCACCGCCGCCGTACTCATGGGAGCACGGCCGGTGCGCATCATCGGTCGACACTTGCTGCCGAGTTTTATGAGCCATCTGATCGCCTCGGCAACCCTGATGATCCCGGGCATGATCCTTGGCGAGACCGCGCTCTCTTTCCTCGGCCTCGGGCTGCGCCCGCCGATGACGAGCTGGGGAGTACTACTCAATGAAGCTCAAAACATCAGTGTGGTGGCGCTCTATCCGTGGCTGATGCTTCCGGTCGCCTGCATCATCATAACCGTCCTTGCCTTTAATTTCTTCGGGGACGGCCTTCGCGATGCTGCCGATCCGTACCACTGAGAGCGCGGCTCGCGTCAACTCGGAGAAAGAAGCGCCGCGCCGTTCGACGCATCGGAACTCGCTTCGATGATTAAGGGTGCTCGGTTTTCGCTGATGCCTGTTCGCGTGTTGCTCGCTTCCGGGGGATTTGGCCTTCACCAAAGAGGGATCCTCAGCGAGGGCTCCACTTCCACGACCCCGACTGAAACCGTTGCGTCGCTTACCCAAGCCGACACTCTCAGCGGCGCGCCGTGGCGTGAACAGCCGAAGTCCGGCTTGCCGACAATTCGGTCTGATGGGTCGAAAACGCGATCCCCGGTGAAAAAGCCCAGCGGCGCCGGGTCGCCGGTACGGGGCCGCAAATAGACCAGATGCGCCGTCCCGCAGGGGGACCCACCTCGCCACCGCTCGGCCTCGACGCTACCCGTTGCGTGCCCGTCTCGTCCGGTAGAGATTTCATGGCGCGAGCGTCCCCCATCGGTGCCTTTTGCACGACAGGATCAGGCAGCGCGACTAGCAGCCTTCCATATTGCAAACTCCTGGAGTGGGTCGTTGCTGAACCGGTTAGAAGATTCGCGCCGCGGTCGACCCATTCCTAATCCAGACATGGGCCTCGCGGCCGGCTTGCAGTGAGTCGCGCGCTGCGTCAACCGCAACGAGAAGTGCTTGCTCCTTGTCGAGATAGCTGCCGTAAATCGTATTTCCGAGCGTGACGGTCCATCTTAATTCTCGGCCCCATTGGCAGACTTGAAACATTGCTTGCGTGGGCCGAGCTCTTTAGGTCAGTACGGGTGCCTTAGCGGGTCTCATCCCCGATCGCTCTCTGCGCCAATGAGCGCAAATCACAGCTTTCGGTGTTCCGTCATGATGTTCTCGACCTCGGAGGTCAGATCGTTAACCGCACGAAGTCATCGACTGTGCTGCAGGCGATCGTGTGATCCGAGTAGCCCTTTTTGCGAGATCTGATTTCGACGTTGCGCGCGTAATGCGCGTCTTCGATCCGATCGTAAGCGTACCCGCGGCTGAGCCCCTCCTCCTGCGTCCAGCAGTCGAAGGCGTAGCCCCCCTTCCTGGTTAGAACAGGTCCAACAACGATATGCATGGAGCTTCCTTTCGACGGTATGATGAGCCACCATCGGCCCGGTCGCCACGCGTCGCAATCCGGATGATGCAGCCCTGCGTCTTGGCCACCCCGTTAATTATCCACCAGATCGTCCAATCGGCATGTGGCTTGGCTCGCACGACACGCATTTTTTAGAAATGACGGTTGCCGGGTTTGTCGTGGCAACGACTTTGCGGCCCGAGTGGTACAGCGATGCAGCGGCCAACTGCTGCCTCCCTCTTTTCCACGAGCTACATCCCCTGGCAGTCCGACCTCTCCTCGAACATTGAGTGTAGACTAGAAGAGTTAATTTCATTGACAAATTGATAGTTAAGTCGATAACATTCGAGGTTAATTGTCACTTCTCATGAATGACGCTGCGGAACAGAGCCGCGCGTGCGACATTCCAGGCGTCGCCCATACGGCCCATCCGGCATTGCTGGTCACGCCGCCGCTTCGGCTCGTCCATATTCCTTCCAAGCGGGTTTGGAC
>Ga0209526_10002962_pt1 | contig 11522 bp, 9 predicted proteins | sample JacPinW_OM2H0_M1_FD_188566 | JGI IMG/M metagenome (GOLD analysis project Ga0209526, IMG submission 188566) | Forest soil microbial communities from Algoma, Ontario, Canada - Jack Pine, Ontario site 1_JW_OM2H0_M1 (SPAdes) (version 2) | ecosystem: Environmental > Terrestrial > Soil > Boreal...
ACGGGTCGTTGCTGTGGGCGGCTTCCAGCCTGCCGATCCGGGACCTGGATCACCACCTGGTGCCGCGTGCGGGCCTGCGGGTGCTCGCCAGCCGGGGGGCCAGTGGCATTGACGGGCTCGTTTCCTCGGCCATCGGGGCTGCCCTGAGCCACCAGGCGGCGGGCGGCGGCCCCGCTGCCGCGCTCATCGGCGACCTGGCCGTTCTGCACGATGCGCCGGGCCTGTTCCTCGGGCCGGACGAGCCACGCCCCGACCTCGCCATCGTGGTGGTCAACAACGACGGTGGCGGAATTTTCTCGACCTTGGAGCAGGCGGCGTTCCCTGGTCCCTTCGAGCGCGTCTTCGGCACACCGCACGGCGCACGCCTGGCTGACCTGGCCGCGTCGGCCCGCATCCCTTTCGCGCTCTGCGAGCAGGCTGCTGACCTGCCGGAAGCATTGCAGGGGGAGGGGCTGCGGCTCGTCGAGGTCCGCACGGACCGGGCGGCGGGAGCGGCCCTCCGGCACCGCCTTCGTGAAGCCTGCCGTGAAGCCTGCCGGGCCATCGCCCGCCTTCCGGGCTGAGGGCCTACCCAGGAAGATGTTTCGTCAGGTGGCCCGTTTGGTGTGATTTCTCCCCTGAAAGGGCGGCCGGCCCGGCGGACCTGGACGGAAATGAACGCGCCTATTACGCTCACGTCACGAAAGCGTCCCAAGCTGGTGCTTTCTCTGGACGGTGCGCGTCAGGTCATGCTGGTCTAGTCATTAGCCGGTGATCCGGCGCTGTCCACATGTCCAGGTTGGAGCCTACCGGTGCGCGGCGCGCCCCGGCAGTTCCCCGTGCACGAAGGAGCCGTGGTGATGGGGCGAGCCCCGGAGCAGCAAAAACGACCAAGATCCAGGCTCCGCAGCAGAATGCTCGCCGTGAGCGTCGGCGCTGTTGCGCTGGCCCTCGTCGCAGCAGCCTGCGGCGGCAGCAGTGGTAGCACCACGGCGGCCGGCGGTACGAAAGTCGCGGGCGGTACGGCCTCCCTGGCCCTGCCGCCGTCGACCACGCCCAACTACGTCTTCCCGTTCACCAGCAGCGCGTACATCAGCGTTACCAACTCCGACTACCTCGCGCAGCTGCTGTACCGGCCGCTGTACTGGTTCGGCACGGGCAGCCAGCCGACGGTCAACACCTCCATCAGCCTGGCCAACCTGCCGGTCTTCAACGGGAACAAGGTCACCATCACGCTGAAGCCCTACAAGTGGTCCAACGGCACCCCGGTGACCGCGCAGAACGTCGTGTTCTGGCTGAACATGGAGCAGGCGGTCGGTGCCACTGACTACGGCGCCTTCACCGGCTTCCCGAACACGGTGGTCAGCGGCATCAAGGCGGTCAGCCCGACCGAGCTGACCATGACGATGACCAAGGCGTGGTCGCACAACTGGTTCCTGTACAACGAGCTGAGCCAGATCACGCCGATGCCGACCGCGTGGGACCGCACCGCCAGCGGCCCGAGCAGCTGTACGACGACGGTCAGCGACTGCGCGAAGGTGTACGCCTACCTGGACGCCCAGTCCAAGGCGCTGAGCAGCTACGTGACCTCGCCGCTGTGGAGCATCGTGGACGGGCCGTGGAAGCTGAGCGCGTTCAACGCCGACGGCCACATCACGTTCGTGCCGAACAAGTCCTACTCCGGGCCGGTCAAGCCGTCGCTGGCGCAGTTCCAGGAGGTGCCGTTCACCACCGACACCGCCGAGTACGGCGTGCTGCAGTCGCCCAGTGCCAGCGGAAAGGTCAACGTCGGCTACATCCCGACGCAGGACCTCCCGGCCAAGCCAGCCAACGCCGTCGTCGGCGCCAACCCGCTGGCCAGCAAGGGCTACGACATGCACCCGCTGCCCGTCTGGGGCATCAACTACTACGTGCAGAACCTCCAGTCCACCACCGCCAACGGCCCGGTCATCAAGCAGCTGTACTTCCGCCAGGCGATGGCCTACCTGATGAACCAGGAAGCGGTGATCAAGGGCCCGCTCAAGGGCTACGGCAGTATCACGGTCGGGCCGGTGGCTAGCGCGCCGGTGACCCAGTTCCTGTCGCCTACCGGCAAGCAGGGTGACCCGTTCCCGTACAACCCGACGAAGGCTAAGAGCCTGCTGACCAGCCACGGCTGGAACGTGGTCCCGCAAGGCCAGACCACCTGCACGACGCCGAGCCTGTGCGGCCCCGGCGTCAAGGCGGGCCAGGCGCTGAAGTTCAACTTCCCGTACGCCACCGGGACCGCCTGGATCGTGTCGGAACTCTCGCAGTTGCAGTCCAACGCGGCCGCGCTGGGCATCAAACTCAACCTGGAGCCGAAGCCGTTCAACCAGGTCACCGCGCTGGCCGCGGGCAACTGCATCGTCGCCAAGATCCCGTGCAACTGGGACATGGCGGACTGGGGCGGCGGCTGGTCGTTCGCACCCGACTACCTGCCGACCGGCGAGACGCTGTTCAAGTGCGGCGCGATCGCCAACTCCGGCGGGTTCTGCGACAAGACCAACGACGGGCTGATCGACAACACGCTGACCAGCAACGCGTCGTCGGCCATGTACAGCTGGCAGGACTATCTGGCGACCAAGCTGCCGCTGTCATGGCAGCCGAACGCGGACTACGCGGTGTACGAGATCTCCAGCAACCTCAAGGGTGTCTGGCCGCTCAGCCCGACCCTGACCTTCACCCCCGAGAACTGGTATTTTACCAAGTAGCCGCCGGTTGGTGACCGTCACGGCCACCAACCGCACCCGCGGGAGTGCCGGGGTTCGCCCCGGCACTCCTGCGGGCGCGCTCGGGAGGGAGACAGTTGGCCGTCTTTCTGATCCGCCGGGTGCTGCAGGCGCTCGTCGTGCTGCTGCTGGTGACAGTGATCACCTTCGCGCTGCTGAGAATGATCCCCGGCAACGTGGCGGTCGCCATCATGGGCCCGGGGGTATACCGGGACCCGGCCGCGATCAAGCTGTTCGATACGACGTACGGCTTCGATAAGCCCTGGTATACCCAGTACCTGATCTGGCTGGGCCATCTCGTCCGGGGTAACCTCGGCTACTCCTGGAAGCTCAACCAGAGCGTCGCCTCGCTGCTCGGCACCCGGCTGCCCAAGACGATCGCCCTGGTCGGCATCTCCACCATCCTGGCGCTGATCGTCGCGGTCCCGATCGGGGTGATCCAGGCGGTCCGGCGCAACAAGCTCCTCGACCACGTCTTCAATGGCTCCTCAACCCTCTTCTACGCGATGCCGTCGTTCCTGCTGGGCATCCTGCTGATCCTGGTCTTCGCCATCAAGATCCCGATCCTGCCGGCGGAGGGCCCGCAGGGCGAGGGCCTCGGCGTGATCTTCACCCAGTTCAACGCGCTGATCCTGCCGATCCTCTCGCTGGCGCTGATAACGATCGCCCTGTTCAGCCGGTACATGCGCTCCTCGGTGCTGGACAACATCACAGAGGACTACGTGCGGACCGCGAAGGCGAAAGGCGCCAGCGAACGGCGGATCCTGATCCGGCACGTGCTCCGCAACTCGCTGATCCCGATCGCCACGCTGCTGGGGCTCAGCCTGCCCGGCATCCTGTCCGGCGCGCTGATCACCGAGGCGGTCTTCAACTACCCCGGAATGGGGCTGCTGTTCTACCAGGAAGCGCAGTCCTCCGACTATCCGGTGCTGCTCGGCGTCACCGTGGTCGTCGCGGTGGCGACGGTCGTCGGCTCGCTGCTCGCCGACGTAACGTACGCGGTGCTGGACCCACGGGTGAGGTACGTGAGCCAATGAGTATCATCGGCATCCCGCCAGAAATGCCCGACCCGGACAATCCGTCCGCGGTTGGGCTGGCCACCGTCAGCCAGTCGGTGGAGACGGAAGAACAACGCGAGGTCGCCGCCGGGATCCTTCCCGCGGGCAAGCCCCGCAGCACGTTCCGGCGCGGACTCGAGGTGTTCCTGGAGAACAAGCTCGCCGTCACCGGTGTCGGCATCTTCGTGTTCATGCTGGTGTTCTGCTTCCTCGGGCCGCTGGTCTACCACAGCAACCAGACGGTGGTGAATTTCAGCTCCCAGACGCTCCCACCGGGCGCCGGCCATCCGCTCGGCACCGACGACAACGGGTTCGACGTGCTCGGCCGGCTCATGATCGCCGGGCAGATCTCGCTGGAGGTCGGGATGGCCGCGGCGCTGCTCGCGACCGTCGTGGGCGTGCTGTGGGGCGCGGTCGCCGGGTACTTCGGCGGGGTCCTGGACGCCGTGATGATGCGCGTCGTGGACGCGGCGCTGTCGATCCCGATCCTGTTCCTGCTCCTGGTGGTCGTCTCCCTGGTCACCCCGACCGAGCCGATCCTGATCCTGGTGATCGCGCTGACCTCGTGGCTGACCACCGCCCGGCTGGTCCGCGGCGAGGCGCTGTCGCTGCGCACCCGGGACTACGTCCAGGCGATGAAGGTGATGGGCGGCGGCAGCGCGCGTGCCGTGCTGCGGCACATCGCCCCGAACGCCATCGGCACCATCATGGTCAACGCCACGTTCCAGGTGGCCGACGCTATCGCGTTCATCGTCGCGCTCAGCTACCTCGGGCTGGGCATCCGGCCGCCGCAAGAGGACTGGGGCGGCATGCTCAGCAAGGGCGTCCAGTACGTCTCCACCGGCTACTGGTGGCTGATCTTCCCGGCCGGGCTCTGCATCATCCTGGTGATCACCGCGGCTATTTTCATCGGCGAGGGGCTCCGCGACGCCGTCGAGGTCCGGCTGCAGCGCCGCTAGCCGTCAGCCGTGGTCACCATGAGCTGAGAAACGTGCACCGACGACAATGACGAGGACGTATGGCACCCCTGCTCCAGATTGAGGATCTGCACACCGAGATCCGGCTCCGCAGCGCGACGGTGTACGCGCTCGACGGCGTCAGCCTGACCGTGGAGGCAGGGGAATGCGTCGGCATCGTGGGCGAGTCCGGCAGCGGCAAGACGATGACCGCGCTGTCCATCATGCAACTGCTGCCCCCGGGCGGGCACATCACCGGCGGCCAGATCATGCTGGACGGGCAGATCATCTCCTCGCTTGACGACAATGGCATGCGCCACGTCCGGGGCAACGAGGTCGGCATGATCTTCCAGGATCCGATGACCTCGCTCAACCCGACGATGACCATCGGCGATCAGATAGCCGAGACCGTCCTGCTGCACCGGGGGGTAGACAAGGCGGCCGGGCTGGCGCGGGCGGTGGAGGTGCTGGGCCTGGTCGGGATGCCCAGGCCGGCCGAGCGGGTCAAGAACTACCCGCATCAGCTCTCGGGCGGCATGCGGCAGCGCGTGATGATCGCGATGGCGCTCGCCTGTGAGCCGAAGCTGCTCATCGCCGACGAACCGACGACCGCGCTGGATGTGACGATCCAGAAGCAGATCCTCGAGCTCATCGACGATCTGCGCAAGCGCCTGGGCATGGCGGTCATCCTGGTGACGCACGACCTCGGGGTCATCGCCGGGCGCGCCGACCGGGCCGCAGTCATGTACGCGGGCCGGGTGGTGGAGACGACCAGCACGTTGCGGCTGTTCGGCAATCCCCGTCACCCCTATACCGAGGCCCTGTTCGGGGCACTGCCGGAGAAGGCCGCCGACAGCTCGGAACGGCTGTACAGCATCCCGGGACTGCCGCCGGACCTGAGCAGCCCGCCACCCGGATGCAAGTTCGCGCCCCGGTGCCGGTATGTCCAGGACAGCTGCCGTCAGGCCGAGCCAGCGCTCGAGGGCGACAGCTGGGATCACGTGTACCGGTGCTTCTTCCCGGTCGGCCGGACAGAGGATGGTGCGCGCGCGGCCAAGCTCACGGTGACGGAGGGGGTGCCCGACGCCCGCGCCGCAGCGGCCCTGGCCGACGGCGGTAACGGGGTCCTGCTGCGGGCCGACCACCTGGTGAAGAACTTCGCCGTCACCGCGGGCGCGGTGCTCCAGCGCAAGATCGGCGACGTGAGCGCGGTCGCCGACGTCAGCCTGTCGATCCGCGCGGGCCAGACGTTCGGGATGGTCGGCGAGTCCGGCTGCGGCAAGACCACCGTCGGCCGGCTGATAGCCGGGCTTGAGAAGGCGAACAGCGGCGCGATCATGCTGGACGGGGAGGACCTGGTCAAGCTCAGTACCCGGGAGCGGCGTCAGCGCAGCCAGAAGATCCAGCTCATGTTCCAGGACTCCTATGCCTCGATGGACCCGCGGATGAGAGTCGGCCCGATCCTGCGCGAGCCGCTGGCGATCCACCGGATCGGCAGCAGGCGGGAACAGCGGGCCAAGATCGCGGCCATGCTGGACGAGGTGGGGCTGCCGAGGGCCGCGATCGAGCGTTACCCGCACGAGTTCTCCGGCGGCCAGCGGCAGCGCCTGGGACTGGCCCGCGCGCTCATCCTGAGCCCGAAGCTGCTCGTCGCGGACGAGCCGGTGTCCGCGCTCGACGTGTCCATCCAGGCGCAGATCCTGAACCTCATGCAGGACCTGCAGCAAGACCTCGGCCTGACCTACCTGTTCATCTCACATGACCTGTCGGTCGTCCGGTACCTGTCGGACACGATCGGCGTGATGTACCTCGGCAAGATGGTGGAACTCGGCCCCGCGGACGACGTGTACTTCAATCCTGTCCATCCCTATACCAAGGGCCTCATCGACACCATCCCGATTGCCGATCCAGCTGTGGAGCGGGCCACAGTACAGAAAGGGGTGGCCGGTGAGCTGCCCTCGGCCATCAACCCGCCATCGGGCTGCAGGTTCCGCACCCGCTGCCCATACGCGCAGGAGATCTGCGCCGAGGAGGAGCCGCCGCTGCGGCCGTTCACCGCGGTCGGCCACGTCGCGGCCTGCCACTTCCCGCTGCGGGAACCGGAGGCCGCCGCCCAGGCCGCCGTCGCGCCGTAGCGCTGCGCGGGCCGGGCCTCCAGGGGTCAGGCCTCCAGGGGTCAGGCCTCCAGCGCGAACTGCATGGGCCGGAATTTAACCTGGGTCTCGGCAAGCTCAGCAGCCGGATCCGACCCGGCCACGATTCCGCCGCCCGCGAAGAGCCGCGCCCGGTGGCCGGCAATTTCGGCGCAGCGCAGGGCGATGCCCCACTCCCCGTTGCCGTGGGTGTCCACCCAGCCGACCGGGCCCGCGTACCGGCCCCGGTCCATGCCCTCAAGCTCGCGGATCAGGTCCATCGCCGTCTCGGTCGGCGTTCCGCAGACCGCCGCGGTCGGGTGCAGGGCATCCACCAGGGCCAGGACCGAAGGGACGCTGCCCGGATGGCGCGGCGTCCCGAGGTGCCCGGATACGGCGGTCGCGAGATGCTGCACGTTGGCCAGCCGCAGCAGCGACGGCCGCTCAGCGACGGTCAGCCGGTCGCACAGCGGGGCGAGCGCGTCGCGCACGTCGGCCGCCGCGTATTCGTGCTCTTCCGCTTCCTTGGCCGAGGCGAGCAGCGCTGCCCCGAGTGCGGCGTCCTCGGCCGGATCGCTGCTGCGGGGCATCGTGCCAGCCAGCACCAGCGAGCTGATCTGGCGCCCCTGCCGCTTGATGTAAAGCTCGGGGGTGGCGCCGACGAGGCCGGCGCAGGCGAAGGTGTAGCAGTCCGGGTACCGGGCGGCCAGCCTGCTCAGCAGCAGGCGCTCGTCGATGCTGACCGACGCGGTGGCGTGCAGGTCCCGGGCGAGGACCACCTTGCGCAAGCCCCCGGCCCGGATCCGGGCGACGGCCGCGCCGACCGCGCGCTCCCATTGCGGAGCCGTCAGGCTGCCGTCATGCCAGCGAACCTCAGCCGGGCCGGTCACGGGCAGCGCCGACCCGGGTGCGGCGGGCACGTCGCCGATCGTCGTGAGCCAGGCCCGCCCCGATCTGCTGCCGATCAGTGCCTGCGGTACTACAAGTACCGAGCCGTCCGAGGTGTGATCGAAAGTGAAGCTCCCGAAGGCCACCGGCCCGCACCCCGGCAGGCCGACCTGGTCGTCGATCCGGGCTCCGTCGAAAAGGGCGCGCAGCCACTTCTCACCGGCGGTGAACCTGTCTTGGCCCGCAGGCAGGGTCACCCGGGCCGCTTCCCCCCAGCCCACAAGTCCCTCGCCGTGCTGGATCCAGGCCACGGCCGCCTGATCGGGAAGCTGGCCCACCAGGTCGCCGGGATCTGCGATGGGCACGGTACGGACCGCCGGCCTGTCCAGCATCTGCTGATCCCCGTTGCCTGTGCCTGCTCCCACGGCAGACCACTTTACGTGCTGGCGCGGGCGGTCCTGCTTCCGGGGACGGGCGCACGGGCGTGGCGCTGGCCACGGGGGCTCACGGCACCTGGGACAGGGACCTTCCGCAACTGGGGTCGCCCGACCAGCGCGGCACGCCCGCAGTTTCGCAAGGTGGCGTGTTAACCTGCAGCTTGACTATTCGCTACTAAAACGATCGGATAACTAGCTTGTCTCTCACGAACCGCGCTGACGCGGCCGCGGGACTCGCCGGGCTCAGCCGGCTTGTGTGGTCCGTTATGGCCAGCCCGGACAGCTGGGCGGATCTGGTGCGCTACCGTGCCGAAGAGCGCTGGTACCAGCGCCTGGAGCAGGCGGAGAATCATGAGCTATGGCTGCTGAGCTGGCTCCCGGGACAGCGCACCGGGTTCCATGATCACTTCGGATCCTCTGGTGCGTTCGCGGTGGCACGCGGCGAACTGCAGGAACTCACCGTGCCCGCCGCGTCCTCATCGCGGGGTCGTGCGGTGCTGAGGCGGGCCGCCTTTGCCACCGGGCAGGTGCGGGCATTCGGACCCCAGCACGTGCACGAAGTGATGAATGTCTCGGGCCAGCCCGCTGTGAGCATCCACGCGTACGCCCCGTCGCTGGCCGGGATGCGCCGCTACGAACTGACACCGGAGGGCCTCGTGCTCGCCGCGGTCGAGATGGCCAGGGAGAAGTGGTGACCGGTGCAGCACGGCCCGATGGCAGCCGCCCGATCGGCGAGGTCCTGGCGGATGCCCGCAGGCGGCTGAAGCGGCTGGCCCCGCGGCAGGCCTATGACGCCATGCAGGCGGGGGCGCTGCTCGTGGACATCCGGCCACAGGCGCAGCGCGCAGCGGAAGGGCAGGTGCCTGGCGCGCTTGTGGTGGAGCGCAACGTCCTCGAATGGCGGCTGGATCCGGCGTCCGACGCTCGCCTGCCTGAGGCGGGCGACTACGGCAGGCAGGTCATCGTGATCTGCTCCGAGGGGTACGCCTCGAGCCTGGCGGCAGCGTCCTTGCAGGACCTGGGGCTGGCCAACGCCACCGATCTGGCGGGTGGATTCCATGCCTGGGCGGGATCGGGGCTGCCGGTCCTGGACGCCCGGCCCCATGACGAATGTCATGGGCAGGACATGACGCACGGCAGCGGCACATAACCCGTCCGGACCGCAGGGTTATGAGCATGACCGAGGCTCGGCCTGCGACAGTCCGGCCCGCTGCGGAGCGGGCCCGCATGCCGAGCTCGCGAGGTAGCCCGCAGCCCCCTGTTGCATCAGACTCTCACCATGCGCTCCACCGCGATTCATCTGCTGCGGGCCGCCGGGCTGGGCATGTTCGCCTCGAGCCGGCTCCGGGCCGCTACGCCGCGGGCATGACTGCCGTGCCCGCCCGCCACCGCGACAACGGCGTGGACGCCACCGCCGGGGCGACGGCGCATGCCGGGCAAGCCGAGGATGAGCTGTCCGCCAGGCGCCGCGGCGCGCTTCGCTGGGCTCTGGCGGGCATCTGGCTCATCTACCTCGCGCTGCCCGCCGCAGCACTCTGGGATGACCATAACCTGGTGCGCCGTTACGTCGGTCTGGCCGCCCTGCTCGGCTTCGGCGCGCTGTTCCTGGCCACTTTCGGCCTGGGCGCAAGGCTGCGCCAGCCGGGGGGACGCCTGCCGTGGGCGGTGCAGGCGGGCGTGACCGGCCTGGCCACGGCCCTGACCGCACTCGTCTACGCGACCGCCGGCGAGAAGGCCGCCGGCCTGCTCGTCTACTTGGCCGTGCTGGCGGTTTTCATGTTCACGGGCCTGGCCGCCTGGGCGACCGTGGCTGTGATCCTGGTCGCATCGCTGGCCATCCCGAGCCTGGTCCCTGGATGGCGGGCGAACCCGTATGACACCTTCCAGATCTTGGTGGCGGCGGTGGCGATGTGGGGCGTAGCGCTGCTGATCCAGCGCAACGCGCAGCTCGCCGCGGCCCAAGAGGAGATCGCGCGGCTGGTCCGCGCGGAGGAACGCAGCCGGTTCGGCCGCGACCTGCACGATATTCTCGGCCATTCGCTGACCGTGGTGGCGGTCAAGGCGGAGCTCGCCGGGCGGCTCGCCCGGACGGCGCCAGAGCGGGCCGAGGCGGAGATCGCGGACATGGAGCACATCGCGCGAGAGGCCCTGGCCGATGTCCGTGCGGCGGCGGCCGGGTACCGGGAGGTCACGATCGCAAGTGAGCTCGCGAGCGCCCGGACCGCCCTCACCGCGGCCTGCATCGAGGCTGACCTGCCTGCCGGGCTGGCGCATGTCCCGCCGGGGAAGCAGGAGATATTTGGCTGGGCCATCAGGGAGGGCGTGACCAATGTGGTCCGTCACAGTGGTGCCACACACTGCTCAATCCGGGTGGCTGGTCACGAGGTTGAGATCACTGATGACGGCCGCGGCCCGGCCGGCCCGGTGAACGCGGCGTCCAACGGGCCAGGGCACGGAAATTCTGACGGTGACCAGATAGGAGATCCGTTGGGTGCTGACAGTGCCCGAGCGCGGCTGAGAACAGCTGTCCCGGGCGGGCCGGGCAGCGGTCACGGCCTGGCCGGGCTGCGGGAACGGGCGGCCGCTGTCGGGGGCTCGGTAATCGTCGGCCATTCCGCAGCGGGCGGCTTCGCGCTCCGGGTACGCGTGCCATGATCTGCCCGTGAGCGCACCCATCCGCCTTCTCCTCGCCGACGATCAGGCGCTGGTCCGGGGTGCCCTGGCCGCCCTGCTTGCCCTGGAGGTCGATCTGGAGGTGGTGGCCGAGGTCGGGCGGGGCGATGATGTCGTCCCCGAGGCCAGGCGGACCCAGCCGGATGTGGCCCTGCTGGACGTCGAGATGCCCGGGCTGGACGGGATTTCCGCCACCGCCGCGCTGCGTGCGGCGCTGCCGTCGTGCCGGGTGCTCGTCGTGACGACGTTCGGCCGGCCGGGCTACCTGCGCCGCGCGATGGCGGCGGGCGCGAGCGGCTTCGTGGTCAAAGACACTCCAGCGCGGCAGCTGGCCGATGCGGTCCGGCGGGTGGCCGCCGGCCTGCGGGTGGTCGACCCCACCCTCGCCGCCGAGACCCTCGCGGCGGGCGAGAACCCGCTCACCCCCCGTGAGACCGGTGTGCTGCGTGTTGCCAGGGACGGCGGGACGGTCGCCGACATCGCCGCCGCGCTGCACCTCTCGGAAGGAACCGTCCGCAATCACCTCTCGGCCGCGATCGGCAAGACCGGCGCACGCACCCGCGCCGAGGCGGTACGCATCGCGGGGAGTAACGGCTGGCTCCTCGGAGAATGACGTCCGGTGCCTCAGCGCCTGCAGACTCGATCTGGG
>Ga0209526_10002963_pt1 | contig 11520 bp, 13 predicted proteins | sample JacPinW_OM2H0_M1_FD_188566 | JGI IMG/M metagenome (GOLD analysis project Ga0209526, IMG submission 188566) | Forest soil microbial communities from Algoma, Ontario, Canada - Jack Pine, Ontario site 1_JW_OM2H0_M1 (SPAdes) (version 2) | ecosystem: Environmental > Terrestrial > Soil > Boreal...
CGATCAGGCCGGGGTCGAAGCCCGTCTCGGTGGTGAGTGGCTCCGACTGACGTTCGACCCCGACGCCTACGAGCCGTACCAGGAGAGCGCCCGTCACCACGTCGACGGGCTCGCGCCGTTCTGGGAGCGCGCCGGAGCCGACACGGTCCTGTTCGACGTCCCTCGCACCACGTGCGGGGGACCCGGCGTGCAGGTCACGTCGTGGGGCGGCCACGCGCCGCTCTACCCGAGGGCGTCGAACCCGGCTGGTCTCCTCGACGAGATCGACCGCACGTTCGGGCCGCACCCGGCCTTCGGAAACGACTACGGCGCGGGTTGGCACGACGAGTCGCGACTCGACGTCCTCACGGACGCGCTGGTAGTCGGGGCGCAACGCCGCGCCGACATCGCTCGCCATCTCCAACGGCGTTTCCCGTGGGAGCTGTTCGTCACGGTGATGTCGGAGACCCATTCGCTCTCCGAATTCGCGTGGCACGGCATCGACGCGCACCACCCACTGGCCGCTCAACGCGGCGAGCACGCGGCCACGCTGATGCGACGCATGTACCGCGCGGTCGATGACGCGATCGGCGCGATGGTCGCCGAGGTTCCGTCCGACACGAGCGTGCTCGTGTTCTCGCTCGACGCGATGAAGTCGAGCCACGGCGACCTTCCGTCGATCGTTCTGCTCCCCGAGCTGCTGCACCGGTCGCAGTTCGGCAGCGCGATCGTTCGGGATCCCGACCAGGCCGGATGGCGGGCCGCCGGTTATCCCCCGGTCGTCGCGCGAGCCGGGCGCCCGTGGCGTCCCGATCTCGACGACCGCCTCATGAACCCGGTCAGCGCCGATGGGCTGCGGGCCCGCCTGCACAAGCTCCCCGGATTCGAGGCGCTGCGCGGGAGTCGCGCGGCGCGAAAGGCGTTGGCACGCGTCCGTCACGCGCACGAGGGCGCCCTGGGTCTGCCGATCCCACAGGAGCAGCGCGACGGCGGTGAAGACGCCGAGGCCTTCCGTGAGTCGACGGCGCGCATGCTCTTCGTCGGTCACTACCAGGAGTACTGGGGTCGCATGCCCGCGTTCGTGCTGCCGTCGTTCGGCGACGGCTATGTGCGGGTCAACCTCGCCGGCCGCGAGCGCGACGGGATCGTGGCGCGCGACGACTTCTCCCGCGCGTGCGACGACGTGGAGCAGATGGTCTCCGCGTGCCGGAACCCGCGCACAGGGAAGCCGGTCGTGTTCGACATCGAGCGGGTCGAGGGCGATCCGTACGACACCGACCGCTACGCCGACCTTGTGATCCGATGGGCGGAGCCGACTGACGCGTTCGAGCACCCCGAGGTCGGCATGATCGGCCCGTTCCCGCTGCACCGCACGGGCACCCACGACGACGGCGGGTTCCTCTGGATGACGGGTGAAGGCGTCGAGCCCGGCGAGCGGGGCGAGCGATCCGTGCTCGATCTCCCGCCCACCGTGCTCGCCCTGCTCGGCCGGCGTGCGCCGGAGCCGCTCTCGGGTGCCGCGCTCGTCGCGACGAGCGCTACGCCCCAATCTGCCTGACGACGGGTCAGCGAGCGGCGCGGGGCTGGTCGAGCGTCGCGAAGAGGTCGGCGTAGCGCTCGAGGTGACGATCCCCGAGGAACTCGTCCTTGGCTCGCCGGTGCGCGGCCTCACCAAGCGCGTGCGCGCGTCCCGGGTCGCGGAGGAGATTCTCGACCGCGGCGCCGAACGCGGCGAGGTCGCCGGGACGGTCGATCAGGACGCCGGTCTCGCCGTCGGTGATCTGGTCGACGATGCCACCGACGCGGCTCGCCACGACCGGCCGGTGCTTCCACATCGCCTCCGCCACCGTGAGGCCGAAGCCCTCGGCGATGCTCTTCTGCGCCACCACGGTCGCGTGGCGCTGCAACGCGTTGACGATGACCGCGGCCTCGTCGGGGTCGTGCATCGGCACACACGCCAGATGGATCCGGGTCCGGGCTGCGTGGGGAAGGTCGCTCCACCGGGCCATGCACTCCTGGAGGACCTGTCCGGCCTCGGGATCGTCGGCCACGCCGTGCACTGCCGGCCCGACCAGCGCGAGATGCGCGTCCGACCCGCCGTCGACGTAGCGCGCGAACGCGTCCATCACGCCGACCATGTCCTTCATCGGATCCCAGCGCGACGCCTGCACGACGAGCGGCACGTCGTCAGGTGGCGGCGGTCCCGTCTGAAGGATGTCGACGCCGCGGTCGACGCGACCCGGCGAGCCGTCGCGGTGTCTGAAGGTCGCGGCGTTCGGCTCCACCGCGCCGGCGACCAATCCGACGTACTGGAGGATCCCGCGCACCTCGGTGGGGTCGAGCTCCATGTTCTTGGTCGAGAACGGGTCGATCGAGGGTGGGATCACGTGCAGCCGGTCGGGGGGAACCCACGGCGGCGCGAAGTCGGCGCGCGTGAACACGTAGGCGTCGACGGCGTCTTCGAGATACGGACGAAGGAAGTCCCACCCCCGTTCGGTGTAATCGTTCGGTTCGTCGCGTCCGACGTGGCAACGCCACACGATCGACGCGCCCGTGCTCCGCAGCCGCTGCGCCAGCCCGGCGGTCTGTGGATCGTGCAGCAACACGATGTCGTCGGGGTCGACCACCGAGAGGAGCTCGTCGCCGTTGTCCCGCAGTTGCGACTCGTAGGCGGCGCGCTCAGCATCTCCCAGCGGCCCACCGTCGCCGGGCGCGCCGTACAGCAGGTTGTGCACGCGTTTGGTAATCGTGAAGAACGCCGGTCCGCACGAGATGACCATCCATGACGTATCGATCCCGACGCCCCGCGCGTACGCCAGCAGCGTCTGCAACAGCTCGGCCACGCCGCCGCCGCTTGCCGTCGAATTGAGGTTGAGGACGCGCCGTCCTGCGAGGAACTCGCGCGCCGCGGCGGCGGTCGTCTCGAACTGGTGGGCCCGATCCGGTCCGATCAGCTCCTCGAGCCGCTCGGGTACGAGCGCCTCGACGTGCACCGTCTGCAACGCGGTCATCGGAACGGGAGCATAAGGCTGTTGCGTTCCGTGGTGAAACGGCGCCGGACACCGGCGCCCGGGTCAGCCGCTGTCGACCGCGGCGAGGTGCGATCGGCGGGCCGGCTCGAACGCGGCGCCCGCGGCCGGGGCACGACGCTCGTCGTGTCGCCGGCGCAGGCGCCAGGCCATCGTTCGGCGCTGACGCGCGGTGAGGCCACCTCGAATTCCGAAGCGCTCGTTGGTGACGATCGCTTCGGCGAGGCATTCGAGGCGCACCTCACATCGGGCGCAGATCGCGGTGGCGTCGGCCTTCGTCTCCGGCGTCGAGGGCTCGGGATAGAAGATCTCCGTGGCGACTCCGGCGCACGCAGCGCGCGTGCGCCAGCCGGCACGTTGTACGTCGCGCATGCCGGCGACGGTATCGGCAGATTTCGACGGGAGTGCGGCGTGTCTGTTGAGCCGCGATGAACAGTCGGCGTCGTATCGATGTCGCCGATCTGGTCAGCTCGAGTCGAGCCCCACCATCTGTCGGAACTCACGAGTCGTGTTCACGTGCGGAAACGGCTCACCGGGTACGGGAACGCCGAGAGCCTCGCAGATGGGATCCCAGCCGTCACCGGGATGCCACTCGACCAGTCGGTCCGGTGCGGCTTCCGACCGTACGGCGTCGTTGTGACGTTCGTAGGCTCGCTTCGCCGCGTGCTCGTCGTCCCACTCCGGCGTGAAGCGGGTTCGGAGCATGTCGGCAGCCATGCGCAGCTGTGCCGCGGCGGCCGGATCGGGGGGCGGCTCGCGCCGGGTGATCTCGAAGATCGTCTGGTTCGCGCTCGTCCACCAGCCGCTCGCGTCACGCACCGACAGGAGAATCATGGCGTCGGGGTAGGCCACCGCGAGCTCGCGCCAGAACGCGGCCACGGGCCAGTCCACCCCGGATCGGTAGCCCGCGAACAGGTCGTCCCATCGAGGCGGCTCGCCGTCGATCGCCTCCTGCCACACCGCTCGATGGTCGGGTCGCTGGAGCACCTCGAGCATGTGGTAGCAGGGTCCGCCGAGCAGCTGCTCCAGGGCCAGCTTCAACGAGTGCGTTCCCGTCCGTCCCAGTCCTGCACCGATCACCCGCAACGCCATTCCGGCCTCCTCGCACAGACGTGACCGTGAAAATAGGTCGCGCGGCCCTGGTGCGCCCGCGTGGATCGGCGCATGATCCGCGGTGGGGAGAGCTGGCGGATCGGAAGGTGGAGCGCGTGCGTCGGCTCTTCGTGCTCGTCGTCACGCCGTGGATCGTGCTGTGCCTGCACGGAACCGTCAGAGCGCACGCCGCGGCCTATCCCGACCCCACGCCGCCGCCGACGGTGCAGGTCCTCCCCGCGAACGCGGCTGCGACGCCCGCGACCCACGGTGTGACCCAGCCCCACTCGACGCTGCCGTTCACCGGCACGGATGCCGTGGTCCTTCTCGGCTTCGCCGGCGCGGTCCTCGTTCCCGGTGTCGGCCTGCTCGTCGTGTCCCGGCGCAACCGCCACACCGTCCGTCCGGTCTGAGCTCGACCTGTCCACAGCGTCACGCGCCTCGACGCGTTACACGACGTTCACACCACTTTTTGCGGCTACCCCTGGCGCAGGACCGGTCTGGACTGCTTCGCTGGAAATTGACTCCAGGTTCGCCCGGCGTCTTCGGTATGGAGGTTTGCGGAATGCAGCAGGGGATCGCGGTCGCCGCTTCGGCTGCCGCGCCGCGTGCCGAAACAGGTGCGCGAACCGACGACGAGCAACCGCGCGTGCACGAGATCGCGAAGCGTCTCGGCACCGAGTTCGGCGACGTCGCGCCGGAGCAGGTCGAGGAGCTGGTCGCGAATGCGTTCGGCCGGTTCTCCGACGCGCCGGTGCGTGACTTCATCGGTGTGTTCGTGGAGCGTGCGGTCCGCGGCCAGTTGCGGGCCGAAGGCGATGCGACCAGCGGAGGCCAGGCCGCAAGTTCCGCCGTCTGACCCCCTACGCGAAGGGCACGACCCGCCGGATCGCGCGTGCGACCGCACCTCCGGCCTCGAGCGTGGAGAGGGCGGCGATCGCGACGAGGTTGCAACCGGGCGCCCCCGACGGCTCGGACGCGACGCGCGGCGGCTCGGTCTCGGAAACGAGGGCGTCGCGCGCGCCGGCGTCGTCGGCGTCCCCGGTCGCCTCGCCGAGCGCGACGACGTCGATCTCGATCTCGACCGCGTCGATCTCCACTGCGTCGATCCCGTCGTCATCGATCTCCGCCCGTACGGGGAGCTCGAGCTCCTCCGTCGAGCGGTGCTCCACCTCACCGCCGAGCGCGCGCCACACGTCGCTCACCTGGTGGAATTCGATGTCGCGGGGCAGCGACGCGAGCAACCGCAAGACCTCGTCGGACGCGCGCTCCTCGTCTGCGACCAACAAGAGATCGTCGCGGGCGGCCGGGAAGGCGGAGGGGCGGAGGTGACGGGCGATCTCCGACCGCAGCTCCAGCTCGTCGTGTGACAGGGGGAGCGGCGCGGTTGGGTCGGGCGCCGTCGTGATCAAGGCGTCGGGCGTGGGCTCGCCGTCGGCAGGCGGCTCGGCCTCGAGGTCTTCGCGCGAGCGCGATTCCAGGGGCGCGCCATGCGTCAAAGGCGCCACTTCCTCGGCCATCTCGTCGTCGAGACGGGATCCGTGTTGCACGCTGCCTCGTTCCACCGCGCCCTCCCTTGGAAGTGTCAACCGTTCCTACCCCGCCGGTACACGGGGCTGACACCGGCCCTGTCGCTCCGCGCCCGACGGGGGTATCGTCGCTGGTAGGCAGGCTGTGGGGGTGGGCCATGGGTGGCTCGCGGCGGGCGTCCATACCGGGGTTCCGACGACGCGCGGGTGCGCGGGGTCGACACAACGGGGCCCGGCCATGACCGAGCCGTTCACCCCGACGCACCGAGTCCCTTCCGGTGGTCTGCCCGCCTGGCGTGAGCCCGACCCGAACCAGACCGCGGTCGCGACCCTCGACCCCGGGCTCGACGTCCGCCGGGTCGAGCAACGCGACGACGGCTGGGCCCACATCGTCTGCGCCAACGACTGGGCCGCGTGGGTCGACGGTCGGCAGCTCGAGCCATTGGAGGCCTCGGCCCCGGGTGCACCCTTCCTCGCGTTGGCGGGACCAGACGCCTTCGACACCGAGGTGTTCCCCCTGCTCCAGAAGGCGTCGCGCGACTACGCAGCGTTGCTCGACGACTTCAACAACCAGCGCATCGACCTGGAGACGTTCCGGCGAAAGGCGTTCGAGACCGGTCACATCGTGCGCGACTCGGAAGCGTGGATCCTCGAGATCCCGACCGCCCGCTGGTGGCGCTACGACGGTGTGCAACTCACCACGATCGAGGTCTCCGAGGCCGAGGCGAGGGGGTGAGGGGCGGGTGCCGACGTTTGAAGAGCTGACGCTTCTGAAGAGCAGCGTGGAGCGGTCGATTGGGAACTGGGAGAAGTCCCTGCAGGTGATGCAGGCGCAGGCGCAGTCGACCTTCGACGCCGGCAAGTCGATCTTCGTGAGGAATGACGCCTGGGCCAACAGCCCGATGGGGCCGGCCGGTCCCAGGATCGAGGGGGTCCAGAACTGGCTCGACAAGGCCCGCGACGCGGTCGAATCCGGCGATCATTTCTCGTTGCGAGCCGCGGCCAACACCGCCCGGAACGCGTGGCGACCGGTGGCGTCCGCGGTGGAATCGGCGGGGACCCAGGTCGTCCCGGTGCTCGAGTCGGCGGCCGAGTCGGTCACGCCGACCCTGCCGAGGGTCGCGGCCACGGTCGAGGCCTCGGTTCCGGCGATCGAGTCGATGGCCCCCGCCGCGCAATCGGTGATCCAGCCCCTGGTCGCGGCGGGCGAGCAGACGCTCGCGACCGTCGAGCAGAACCCAGTGGTCGTCCCGTTGGCGGTTGCGGCGGGGCGTGCGGCCGTCGTCGGAGGAGCCCGTGGGGTCTTCGGCGGCTGGGTGGGTGTGGCAGTTGGAGCCACGCTCGCAGCCGCCCTCGCCGTCGGTGCATACGCCTGGAGCAACTCGGGGTCCAGCAGTAGCGGCCCGAGCGAGGCGGTCTCCGCGCAGGCGCCGGTACCGGCGCCCGTCCCCGCGCCCGAGCCCCCACCGCCTCCGCCGCAGAACCTCCTCGGCTCGGGCGAGCAGACGCCGCCCGCCGCAATCGTGCCGACGCCGAACCCCGAGCCTCCCCCCGTGCAGACGCCGCCCGCGCCGAGACCGCAGCCCCAGACCCCCACGCCTCAGCCGCAACCCGCTCCTGCCCCGACGCCGCAGTGCACGTATCCCAACTCCATTGGCGTGCAGGGCGGATCGGGGTCGCTCGGCCCGCAAGGGGGCACCTTCACCGTTACGGACCCGAACGTGGTCCTCTCCACCGGCGGCCTCGTCAACTGCGGAAAGCACTATCAGCTGGGCTTCAGCGACGGGAGCGCGTCCGGCTACGACTGCAAGACGAGCGGCTTCAACTACAACATCAGCAACTCCGTCAAGGTCGGCGACTCGGTGTCGGTGGCGTTCAGGTTGCCGCCGAACTCGTGCAACTGATCGCTCCACGGTTGTCGCGTTGAGCAGCATGCCGCCGCAGGGAGCGTGGTCGTCGCCTCCGCCGCCTCCGCCGCCCCCTCCCCGCGGCGGCGTGCGGCCCGCGCAGGCGGTCGCACTCGGATTGGCCGTCGCGTTGCTCATCGGCGCCGTGGTCGCGGCCTTGGCGTCGGGCGGTGGGAGCAGCAGCGCGTCGAGCAGCGCGAAGAAAGAGGTCTTCACGGAGCCGATCTCCACCAGCCGCAATCCGTTCTCGCCGCCCGCGGGCAACGACTATCCGCGCATGCCCGCGGTGCACCCCCAGGGGGTCTCGACGCAGACGGGCGGTCAGCCGGGTCTCTACGGCGGCACGATGCAGACCGCGTCGTGCGACAAGCAACAGCTCGTCGCCTACCTGCAGAGCAACCCCGACAAGGCGTCGGCGTGGGCGTCGACCCTCGGGATCGAGGTTTCACAGATCTCCACGTACGTGAGCTCGCTGACGGGGGTGCTGTTGCGCTCCGACACGCGCGTGACCAATCACGGTTACATCAACGGCCACGCCACGTCGTTCCAGACCGTGTTGCAGGCAGGCACCGCGGTGCTCGTCGACGACAAGGGCGAGCCGGTCACGAAGTGCTACTGCGGCAATCCGCTGACTCCGCCGATTGCGTACCCGCCCGTGTACTACGGCCCAAAGTGGGAGGGCTTCAATCCCGCCAGCCTCACCGTGGTCGTCAAGAACACGACGATCATCGACACCTTCACGCTTGTCGACCCCGCGACCGGGCAGCCCATCACGCGGCGTGCAGGTGGCACGCAGGACACGCCGTCGCCGCCGGCCTCCCCGTCCGGCTCGACGCCGCCGCTCACTGGTTCGGTCGCGACCGGTGACGGGCCGACTCTCGCCAAGCTCGAGCGTCTGGCCAAGGCGTGTTACCCGTTCCCCGGGATCCAGCAGGATGTGAAGGAACAGCGGTCGACGAGCGCGGGCCCCGATGCCGGCGCGCTCGTCCTGCGCGTCGTCGGCACGACGGCCACCGGAAGCACCCAGATCTTCACCTGGCAGGTGGATCGGCGAACCCTCGCCTTCACGCCGGTCGACGAGCTTGCACGGTTGGCGAGCAGCGACTGCCCCGCCCTGGGCCTACCGGGCTGACACCTGCATCCTGCGGCCGACGGGCCGCGCGGGCTCAACCCCCGTCGGAATCGGTCGATATTCAGACCTGACCGTCGTCGGGCACCCCACTGCTCCTCAGGAGCGACCTATGCCAGCTCCCGCCTGGGATCAGACGCGAGGACCGGAGACGATGGCGCGTTGGCTCGCCGTCTTCTTCCTGGGGGGCTCGACCATCGTGTTGGCCTCGCTCGCCGTCCCGCACTGGCACAACACCAACACGGCTGGGACCGCGATCACCGCGTTGTGCGGCTATCCGGCCGCGGCGATCCTGTTCCGCTTGGGGCCCAGACTGCGACCCGTCATGTTCCACGTGCTGCTGGCCACGGGATCGGCGATCATCAGCCTCGGGGTGTACTTCCAACGCAACAGCCTCGGCGCGATCACCTCGGCGGTGTTCTACATCTGGGTCGCGCTGTACGGCTACAACTTCTTCTCCCGCCGCGTCGCTTCGGCGCACGTCGGGCTCGCCGGCACCGGCTACGGGATCGTCCTCTGGATCAACCACACCGATGGTGGCGTGGCGCAATGGGTGCTCGTCATGGGGACGGTTGTGGTGACCGGCCTGGTCGTCTCCGCGCTCGTCGAGGAAGTGCGCGTCGTCGCCCGGCGCGACGCACTCACCGGTTTGCTGAACCGAGGCGCGTTCGAAGACGAGCTCGAGCGCGAGGTTGCGTTCGCGGCCCGCGAGCAGTGGCCGCTCACGATCGCCATCATCGACCTCGACGACTTCAAGGTCTGGAACGACTCCTATGGCCACCAAGCCGGCGACGCGCTCCTGAGGCAGACCGCCGCCGTGTGGACCGACCAGCTGCGGCCCCGGGACCGGCTGGGCCGGTACGGCGGCGACGAATTCGCGCTCGTGCTCCCGAAAACCTCGGCCGAGGAGGCCCAGGTGATCGTCCAACGCCTCCGCGCAACCGTCCCCGAGGGAGCGGGCTTCTCGGCCGGTCTTGCCCAGTGCCTGCCCGGCGAGACGTGCAACGAGCTCGTCGGCCGTGCCGACGCCGCGCTCTACGTCACGAAACGCAAACGACACCAGCCCGGATCTCGCGAGCTTTATGCGTGAATCCGCGTCGCTCCGAGACGCCGATCCACGCCAAAGCTGTTACGCCGCATGGGCCTTCTGCTCCGCCGTCGGAGAGCTTGGCCCAGAACTGATCCGCGAGTTCTCGAAGATGCCCGTGTAAAAGGTCGCTGCTTCCTCGGCCTCGGTGTCGAACCAAAAGCACGGCCTGATCTTGGTCAATGTCGGCATCGCATCGTGCTCTCGCTCGTCGAACCTGCCGTGAAGGTCTGCTCACCCGCGACCTCTTCACCCGTCGAGCCGCTGTTCCAAGCGGACGGTCACGGTGTCGCCCGCCTGCTTCGAGATGGCCGCTCGCGCCTCGGCCGTGATGGGCAGCTTGTGGGTTCCGTCGCCCAGGGCCATGAACGAGCTGCGGAAGGGATGACCGTCGACCGTGCCGCTGACCTTCACGAGGCCGCGGGTGCCGAAGTACTCGGCTGAGCCCGGCATGACCACGAACGTCCACCCGCCCTGGTTCGGGCTCTTCTGCAGTGTTGCTGTGAACCGCTTGCTCAACCTGCTCATCGGACCACCTTGTGCTTCGACCGTTACGACTACGACGGAGGAGCGTGGCGGAACTCATCGCGCGGCGAGCCATGAGCGAGCGGTCCGAGACGGACGAGCGGAAAGGCGTCAGCCTCGCGGCGAGCCGCTTTGCGCCGGCGGCCAGTCACCGAGTGGTCGACCGATCTCCCAATGGTGCCCGAACGGGTCCTCGATCCGACCCAGGCGCCATCCGTGTTCTTCGCCTACGGGTGCGATCTCCTGAGCGCCGGCCGCGACGGCGCGCGCGATCACGGTCTCGGGATCGTCCACGATGAGCAGCATCCGCTCGGTCGCGGCGCCAAGTGACTCGGGACTGAAGTTCCGGTGTTCCGGGGACTCGTCCTCGACCCAGAAGGATGCACTCCCGACTGCGAGTTGAGCGACCACTTCCTCGTGACCGTCGGTGCCGCCAAACCGGTACAGCTCGACCGCCCCGAACGCAGTCTTGTAGAACTCCACGGCGTCACGGCCGCGCTTCACGGAGAGCTGGCACTGAACGGTCGCGTGCGCCGGGGCGACTGCAGGTCGGTTGGCCGCCGTCACCGCGCCTCGGCGTCCGCAAGGCCGGGCTGTTGAAAGATGCCCATGACGTTTCCGCCCGGGTCCCGGAAGGTGCCGAGAACTTCACCTCCGTACTGACCCACCGGCAGCATGATCTCTCCACCCGCAGCGATCACCGCATCTGCCGCGGCCGCTGCGTCCGCAGCCATCACGTACAGCAGGAAGCTCGGCTCAGCCGCTGGTGAACGGCCGACGACGAAGGCACCGCTCACCTCGCTCGGGGTGTCGTCGAAGGCGGGACGGTCCGTCTTGCGAACGCGGCTATTCCAGCCGAAGGTGCGCTCGGAGAAGTCTGCCGACTCGTGAACGTCGAGCGCCGGAATCTCGACGTAGCAGAGATTGCCGCTCCGCAAGGTGGGTGGCTCTGGCATGAGCTCATTGTTCCACCCGTACCGTGCTGCCGGCCGGCGACGTCGACGTGTCGGCGCCCGGCCGGCGCGTTCCTCGCGTTGTCCGGGTACCTCTTCACCACGCGGTTGGTTCAGGAGCATCGCTGAAGTGGAGCGCCCATAGAGTTCGGATACGGTCGGCCTGTGAAGCTGTCGCCGCGTTACGACGGAACCGCGATCCTTTCGATCGACGGCCGAGCCGACGATCACGGGGACTCGCGCACGCAGCCCTGCCTGCAGCATCAACGACAGGTCCTGCTTCACCGCAC
>Ga0209526_10002964_pt1 | contig 11520 bp, 9 predicted proteins | sample JacPinW_OM2H0_M1_FD_188566 | JGI IMG/M metagenome (GOLD analysis project Ga0209526, IMG submission 188566) | Forest soil microbial communities from Algoma, Ontario, Canada - Jack Pine, Ontario site 1_JW_OM2H0_M1 (SPAdes) (version 2) | ecosystem: Environmental > Terrestrial > Soil > Boreal...
ACGCGCCGCGCCGCAGCGAAATGCGGAGCGGGGTCGGTGCAAGTTCGGTGGCTGGCAGCTCGATCGGCGCACCCGGCGCCTCGCCGACCCCAGCGGAACCGAGGTCACGCTGACCAAGGGTGAATATGCTCTGCTGACCGCCTTTCTCGACGCACCCCAGCGGCCGCTCAGCCGCGAGCATCTTCTCCAGGCCACCCGCGTGCACGAGGATGTTTTCGACCGTAGCATCGACGTGCAGATCCTGCGGCTGCGGCGCAAGCTGGAGACCGATCCGAGCGCCCCACGGATTATTCAAACCGAGCGCGGCGTTGGCTATGTGTTTGCCCTCCCGGTCGAGCGACTCTGATGCCGGGCGTTTCAAACGTAACCTTTTTCCGCAATACCGAAACAACGCGGTAGCGCATGGTCAGCACGATCTCCCGATCAGCGGAAGCTGAAGGAGAGATCAATGCAGCTTGAGAGTCAGTGGCCTGGCGACGCCATCGCCGCTCCCTTCTGCCCTGTGGACGATCGGGAAGACGGGTTCTTCGAGCGTCCTTGGGACAAGTCGGGGAACCGCGTCGACAGTCGTGCCGACGCAGATCCCACCGCGGCCTTCCAGAGGAGCATCAGGCACACCGAACCCGTTCGTTCGTCGTCCAGACCAAACAGCCGGGGGCGGTGGGTCACGGTGGTGATCTCCTTGGTGATCGACCACGTAATCGAGGGCTTTGCCTTGTCCGCTACAACCTTGCACCCGGAATTCTCCCTGCTGGCCAGCGAGCAGGCGAGGGGAGAACACGAAACGGGGACAAGGGCTTACGGCCCCCTCGCATACCTTGAGATCGCCCGAGGCGATGTCGCCGGCCGGCGCACATGGATCTTCTCGATCACTTCATTTTTCGCCGAGATTTGGTCGAAAATGCTTCGCGAGCGCGAGATCCGCCATATCAGAGCGGCCCGGGACAGGATCGACGACCGAACGCTGAGGGACATCGGAATATCCCGTTACGAGATCGACTATGCAAAAGATCCAAGAAATTGAAGCTGATGGGTATCGTAGTCGCCCGACTTGTGCGGAGCCGCGCCCGGAATTTCCGGCCAGCCGGTGCCAAAGTCATGGTGTTGTTTGACGAATGCGCCGTGTCTTGAAAGCCTTGCGGCCCAGCACACCGACCGGTTCGCCCTTACACCGCCGGAGGGTAGGAAGGTGTCTAGCGTTGCTGCTTGTCATCACGGCAACGGTCGCAGCGGCACCTGAATCTCAAATATCGGGCCTACAGGCTCCCGCCGACCAAGAACCGATAACACCGGTGCCGCTGCCGCCCGCCGCCGACCCTCTGAAGCTGGCTCTTGGAGAGCGCCTCTTTGCGGATTCCCGCCTATCACATGATGGGGGGCTCACCTGTGCGTCCTGCCACGACATACACAGCAACGGAGCCGACGGCAAAAGCAAACGCGTCGCACGAGACGGTTCGATACTGCCATTCAATACACCGACCATCTTCAATGCGGCGCTCAGTTTTCGCCTCAATTGGGAAGGAAATTTTCGAACTCTCGAGACGCAGACTGAATCCTCATTGGAAAATACTGCGAATTTGGCGACGAATGCCAAGGAGGTTCTGAAAAAACTGGATGCCGATCCGGAGATGGTTCGTCAGTTTACCAAGGCCTATGGGCATGGGCCGGACCGTGGGAGCCTGTTGGATGCGATCGCCACCTACGAGCAGTCGCTGCTGACCCCCGGAAGCCGGTTCGACCGTTGGCTCGGCGGCGACACCGCTGCGCTCTCGGCGGAAGAGCAGCACGGCTACGGGCTATTCAAGTCGCTCGGCTGCATCTCTTGTCACCAGGGTGTCAATGTCGGCGGCAATCTGTTCCAGCGGCACGGCATCTTTCACCCGCTCGCCTCGCCGACGCCCGAGATATTGCGCGTGCCCAGCCTGCGCAACGTGGCGACAACGCCACCCTATTTCCACGACGGCAGCGCTCCGACCCTCGGCGAGGCGGTGCGCCGGATGGGAACTGCCCAGCTCGATCGGACACTCTCGGAGGAGCAAATCGAAGCGATCGTTGCCTTCCTGAACACGCTGACCGGCACTTATCGCGGTGCTCCGATACTCGCCGCACCACCATGAAGGTGACGCCAGCCGCCGCGGCGTTGCCGGTTCTCCTGGTGCTGCTCACCTGGTTGTCGTTCCGCGCAATCGATCCGGACGCGGAACGGTATGATCGCGCGCTCAAAGCACTCGACCGTTTCACGATGATGGAAAGTGCGCTGCACCGGGACGTCCTCAGCGCTCGCGCCGGCATATTGCGCAACTATGATCCACTCGTGCAGGAGACAAACGCTTTGCGCGAATCACTGGGTCGATTGCGCGATAATACATCAGTCGATGCGGAAATGGCAGCAGCCATCGATCAATTTATTGCGGCGGCCACGCAGCAGGAGGAACTGACCGAGCAATTCAAGAGCAACAATGCTCTGCTGCAGAATTCCCTCGCTCATTTCCGACTATTCAGCGCCCGCCTTTCCGCACCGGATGGGAGTGGCCCACTGACCCCGGCAGTAAGCGCGCTCGCCGCAGCTATGCTGCAGCTGACACTCGACACGTCGCCGGCGGTGGCGCGCGAGGTCGCAGATCGATTGCACGGGCTCGCCGAGCAACCACTTCCCTCCGGTGACGCCGACTCGGTTCAAGCGCTGCTGGCGCATGGAGGGCTGCTTCACGACCTGCTTCCGACAACTGACGGCCTGCTGAGGGTATTGCTCGCCGCGTCGAGGAAGCAGGAGCTGAAAGCCCTCCGCACAATGGTCCTCACGGGGCAAGCCGCCTCGAGGGCAACGGCACGAGAATTTCGGCTTCTGCTGTACGCGACCTCACTGCTGCTGCTCGGGCTTCTTGTGCACCTCGGATTGCAACTTCGGGAGCGCGCTGTCGCACTGCAGCGGCGTGCCGCGTTCGAACATATGATTGCCGGCATTTCAACGCGTCTGATCGACGCCCAACCCCACGAAATCGACACTCATATCGACCGGGCGCTCGCTGAGCTGGCCGAGCGCGTCGGCGCGGACCGCGCATATCTCGCGTTCTCCCTCGGGCTGACCCGGATGCACAGATGGTGCAGGGAGGAGGCACCCTTTCCTCCCGGCTGGCCGGATCGGGCGCCGGCGCTGATCGCCCGGTACGGCGCGACCCCAGAGGGCATCATCCATATCCAGAATGTACCACGACTGCCTCCCGGTGCAGGCAAAGACGTCCTCGCCGCCGCCGGCCTGCGCGGCTGGGTATGCGTCTCAAACATAGACGCGGGTGGCATCAGAGCGATCCTCGGCTTCGACGTATTGCGGCCTGGCGTCACGACGCGATCGGCTGAACTCGGCTTGTTGCGCATGGCTCTGGACGCCGTCGCCAATGTTGTGGTGAGGGAACATCTGGAGCAGGAACGCGCTCGCCTCGAGGCAAACCTGGAACGGGCTCGCCGCATGGAGACGGTCGGTGCTCTCGCCAGCGGCATCGCGCACAACTTCAACAATATTGTCGGCGCGATCCTCGGCTATACCGAAATGGCGGAAATGCAGCTCGCGGCTGATAGCCGTCCGGCGCGCAACCTCGGCGAGATCCGCCGTGCCGGAGAGCGGGCGCGCGATCTCGTCGATCAGATTCTCGCTTTCGGCCGGCGCAGGGACGTGGGGCGCAGGCCAGTCAGTATGAAGGGATTGCTCGCCGAGACGAGCTCGCTGCTTCATGCCTCGCTGCCTTCGCAGATCGAACTGATCGTCCGCGAGGTGCCGGAGGCGGCAATCATCTCCGGTCAGCCTGGACAACTGCAGCAGGTAATTCTCAATCTTTGCAACAACGCCGCGCAGGCGATGGATCAGATAGGGCGCGTCGAGATCGAAACGGAGGTGCACCAAATAACGAGGGCGCGATCGCTCACCAACGGGGACCTCGAGCCGGGACCCTATGTGCGCATTGCAATAAGCGACATCGGGCGCGGCATTGACGAGATGACCTTGGCGCACATCTTCGAACCGTTTTTCACGACGCGCCTGGCCGGCAATGGCTTGGGGCTCGCGACTGTGCGCGAGATCGTGCGCGAGCATGGCGGCGCGATGAACGTGTGGAGCACACCGGGTGTCGGCAGTCGTTTCGAGGTTTGGCTTCCCTGTTTCGCCGCAGCCGTGCCGGCACCGCGCGACGACCCGCCCATCCTCCCGTTCGGGCGGGGCGAGACGGTGCTGGTGCTCGACGATGCCGGCGGGCGGCTTCTCGCCGACGAGGAAATGCTCGCCGCGCTCGGCTATGAGCCGGTCGGGTTCACGCGTGCCGGCGACGCGCTGGCGGCATGCCGAGCGACGCCGAAACGGTTCGACGTGCTTGTTGTGGGCCACCTCGTACCGGCTGCCTCGGCGCTCGATCTGGCTGCGGAGTTGCACCGGATCGTGCCGGATGTGCCGATCCTGCTGGCGACAGCCTCGGCCGACGAGATGGTCGTTGACGAGTTGCTATCGGCCAGCGTTTCCGAGGTTGTACACCTGCCGCTCATTTCGGCTGAGATCGCCTCGGCTTTGGCCCGCTGCCTGGGGCGAGCTACAAGCGTAACGCATTTTCCCATTACTGAAATCACGCTGTAGCGGCGTTCGTCCATCCTCTTCATCGCAATGATTGAAGAGGTTCGTCATGACTGTACAGATCATGCCGGCCCGCCACCCGGTCACAAGCAGAGCCGTCCGCAGGATGATTGGACGATGTGCTTTGGCCGCTGCCGCTGCCGGTTGCTTAGCCATCTCCCTCAGCGCGTTTGGCGCCGACCAGGAGACTGGCTATACCAGCGCAATTGCCGTCCCATCACATCTCGCGCCGCCCGATCGCCGGCCGATACCGGCTCACCCGACCGAGCCTCCCGATGCCAAGCCGGATCGCTCAGTGGAGCGCTCCCGGATCGTCGACCAGCTCTATGAGGAGCTGATGCGCTGGACTCCGCCCGCCTGCTCGTCGGCGGCGACCAAGGCCTCAATGGTGGCCGGATGTTGAACCCGATCGTGAGAATGCCTTTCTCCCCCGGGAATGAAATAGGATCAGTGAGTTGCGGTCGCAACGCATCTTCCTCAAATTGAAATCATTGAGTAGTGCGGCCCGCCCACTCTCTTTGCACGAACGGTGATTGGTAAAAGGAGGACTACTATGGCCACCAGAGCCCCGTTTTTGAGGACGCGGTTTGGCGCCTACCTCCATCGCGATATCCCCGATGAGGACACCGAACTCACGCATGTTGGCCCTGGCACGCCGGGCGGCGAATATCTTCGCCGCTTCTGGCAGCCAATCTGCTTCTCGGACGAGCTGCACGACCTCCCGCGCCGGGTCAAAATCCTGGGGGAGGAGCTGGTGGTGTTCCGCAACATGAGCGGGACCGTGGGTTTATTGGAGTTGCACTGCCCTCACCGCGGCTCTTCCTTGGAGTTCGGCCTGATCGACACCCGGGGGATCCGCTGCTGCTACCATGGGTGGCTCTTCGGTACGGACGGGGCGATCCTGGAGACCCCGGGCGAGCCTCCGGAGAGCACGTTGAAGGACCGGCTCTGTCACGGCGCCTATCCCACCTATGAGTATCACGGCATCGTCTTCGCCTACATGGGTCCGCCCGACCAGCAGCCACCATTCCCCACTTATGACGGCTTTATCCGGCCCGGTTTTCGAGTCGTTCCCGGCCAAAAATACCTCTATCCGTGCAACTGGCTTCAGATCATGGAAAACGCGATGGATCCCGCCCATACCGCGTTTCTCCACACCATCGTCAGCGGCGCCGTGTTTACTGATGAATTCGGGGTGATGCCGGAACTGGATTTCGTCGAGACCCCGGTGGGGATGATCTACATCGCTACCCGGCGAGTGGGGCACAACCTCTGGGCTCGGATGGTGGAAGCCGTGCTACCCAACCTGCAGCAGGTCGCTCCGATTTGGGAAGATGGGCACCTGGAGCATCCCTTCAGCGGTCCTATGATGAGCCGCTGGATCGTGCCGGTGGACGACACCAACACGATGTTCATCGAACTGCGGCACGTCAGCGAGACCGAAGGCGTGACACCTGTGTGGTGGGCGGATCGCAACATCATGCTGCCCGGCCAGCTCGCCGCGGAATCCTATGAGGATGGCCAGCAGCACCCCGGCGACTATGAGGCGCAGGTCTCGCAGCGGCCCGTCGCCGTGCACGGTTTGGAGCACCTCGGCGCCACCGATCGTGGAGTTAGCATGTTCCGCAACCAGATCAGACGCGGGATCAGGACCGTCCGGGCCGGCGATGAACCGGCTGGTCTGTACCGCAATGTCGACGCGGTTATCCCGACTTACTGTAATGACACGGTTGTGCGCGTACCACCGGCTGAAACCCCGGCAATGGACAAGCAGCTTATGCGCGAGACCGGGAGACGGCTCGCCGAGAGCTATCTCAGGGATCCGCCGCTGACCAAATCCCAGTAGGGCAAATGCCCATGACCCTCGCGCGATGTGACGGGTGTTTTGCGGCGCTACACCGCCGGCGCGCTGCCCAGCGCAGCCGGACGCGTGGGCGCCGCGTCGAGCGCGCTGCCGATCTCCTCGATCGACCGGCCTCTTGTCTCGATGCCGAGAAACGCGAAGACTATGGCCGCCTGTCCGTACCAGAACGCGAGAAACAGCAGTGCCGGGAAGATCGCGTCGAGGGTCACCTTCGGGCTGACATAATTGGACGAGCCGACGATCACGGCAAGCCCGAGCGGGCCGATGATCTTACCGAGATTGCCGATGCCATAGCTGAAGCCCATGCCGCTCGCGCGCAGCCGGTTCGGCCACACCTCCGCCAAGTAAGGCCCGATGATCGCGTAGCTGGCGTCGCCGAAGAAGCGCTGGATCATGATCAGCACAAAGAACACCGACACGGTGCCGATGTAGGCGTCGTTGAAATACCCAGCGAGTGCCATGGCGAGCGCGCCGCCCGTGCCGATCAGGAAGCCCGACATACGACGCCCCAGGGCGTCCGACATCCACGACGCGACGAGGCGCCCGATGATGCCGAGAATGCCGACATAAATCATCAGATAGGAGGCTTCGGCCGGGGTGATCTGCAGCACCATCACGAACAGCGTGGTGATCCACATCAAAATGCCAACGCCGCCAGTCTGGCTCAGCGCCACGAGGCACGCCGCAATCATGCTGCGCGGGTATTTGAACAATTCGCGCCATGAGGTCTTCTCTACCTCGGGAGGGAGGGTCGGCAGCTCGATCTCGCGCGGGTCGCACTGCAACGCCCAGGCGAGCGATCTGCGGGCCTCTTCGTGCCGCCCCATCCGCATCAGCCAGCGGGGTGATTCTGGTACCCAGTAGCGGATCATCAGCACCAGCAGCGCCGGGGTCAGACCGACCAGGAAAAGGCCGCGCCAGCCGATGATCGGCGCGAGAAACGCCCCCGACACCGCCCCCAAGATGTTGCCGGCCGGCAAGAGGACGGTGGTCAGCCCGCTGACCCAGCCGCGCTTGTAGGTGGGCACGAATTCCTGGACCAGCGGGATATCGACGGCGATCAGCCCGGCATTCCCGAAACCGACAAAAAAGCGGAAGAAACTCAGAAAGATCCAGCCGGCGATCCAGCCCCCCTGATCGGGTGTGAAAAACATGATCCCGGTGGCGAGCGCGACGTTGAGCGCGGTCAGGATGAACACCTTCCGCCGGCCGATGCGGTCGCCCATCCAACCCCAGAAGAAGGCGCCCGGCACAGCGCCGAGACCGGCGGAGATCAGGATCACCGCCGACTGCGCATACGTCAGCTGCCACTCCTTCAGGATGAATGCCAGCACATACCCGATTAGAAAGAAATCGAAGAAGTCGAGCATATCGCCGACATTCGCAGTGGCGATGATCTTCCACTGATTTGCCGTCAATGTTTTCTGTTTTTCCAGGCGCTCCAACATGCGTGCTCTCCCATTGGCCGGCTAGCCGGGCAACAGCGGACAGACACAGGCGTGGCGCCAGCGAAATTCGGGGGCTGGTGTCGGGTGTTTTCTTGAAAGACGATCTGGTTTCTCTGTGGCGCCTCGCGCTGTGGCAGCAGCTCATTGCCGCGCCGACATTGGATTTCTGCTCAAATTCAGGAGGCGGTTATCCGCTCTCCGGTTCCCGACCGCCTCAGTGGCGAGCCGTGCGCCGGGTGTAACTCAGCCAAGCGAATCTGTCAAACCTCGGCCCAGCCCCCGATTTCACGGGATTAGCACCGCGGCGCCTTGCAGCGCGCCGCTGCGCAGATCGGCAAGCGCGTCGTTTGCACTGCCGAGCGGATAGGTGACGGTCTTGGTTCTTATGCCGGCCTCCGGCGCCAGCGCGAGGAATTCTTCGGCATCGCGCCGGGTCAGATTGGCGACCGAGCGAAGGATGCGCTCCTCCCACAGGATCCGGTAAGGGAAAGACGGGATGTCACTCATATGGATCCCGCCGCAGACGACGGTGCCGCCCTTCTTCGTGGCGGCGAGGGCCGCCGGCACCAGCGCGCCGACCGGGGCAAAGATCAGTGCGGCGTCGAGCGGCTCGGGCGGCAGATGGTCCGAACCTCCGGCCCATTCCGCACCCAGCGAGCGCGCGAAATCCTGCGCCGCCTGGTCGCCCGGGCGGGTGAAGGCGAACAGCCGGCGCCCTTGATGGCGCGCCACTTGCGCTACGATATGGGCCGCGGCGCCGAAGCCGTAGACCCCGATCAGCGGCGCATCCCCGGCCATCCGCAGAGTGCGGTAGCCGATCAGCCCGGCGCACATCAAAGGCGCCGCCTCGACATCGCCGTAGCGTGGGTCGATCGCAAAGCAATAACGCTGGTCGGCAGCGGTGAGCTCGGCATAACCGCCATCGATCTGATAGCCGGTGAACCGGGCGCGGTCGCACAAATTCTCATGGCCCTTGCGGCAATACTCGCAGATGCCGCAGGTCCAACCGAGCCAGGGCACCCCGACCCGGTCGCCGATCGCGAAACGGTCGACCGATTCCCCCTTCCCGACCACGCTTCCGATGATCTCGTGCCCGGGCACCAGCGGCAATTTCGGGTCGGGAAGCTCGCCGTCGACGACATGCAGATCAGTCCGGCAGACGGCGCAGGCCCGCACCCGGATCAAGACCTGCTGCGGTCCGGGTCGCGGCTCCGGCAGCTCAGCCGCGGCGAGCGGGTGCCCTGCGGCGGTGAATAATTGGGCACGCATCAGGCCTCTCCATGATCCGTCTTGAAATGAACGCCCGCATGTTTAGTAGTGCTCAGCGTGAGCCAGGGGGATCATACCGAAACCGCGGTGGCGCTGCGCACGGGAGAGCGCCGCGAAGCGGCGCTTTATGCGCCGGTCAAGGAGTTCCTGGAACGCCAGGGTTACGAGGTCAAGGGCGAGGTCAGGGGCTGCGACGTCGTCGCCCGGCGCGGTGACGAACCGCCGGTCATCGTCGAGCTCAAGCTGCGCTTCAACCTGACGTTGGTCCTGCAAGGCATCGACCGGCTGGCATTGACCGAACGGGTCTATCTCGCTGTTCCGCGCCCCGACCGCCGACCCCGCGCAGCGATGCTCGCCCCGGACAGGACGGAGATCCGCAAGCTGTGCCGCCGGCTCGGATTGGGCCTGATTGTGATTGGCCACGGCAGGAGAAGCGTCGAGATCATCGAGGAGCCGGCGCCTTACCGGCCACGCCGGGCGAAAATACGGGCGCTGCGGCTCGCGGACGAATTCTCGCGCCGCATCGGCGATGCGAATGTGGGCGGGGTTGCGGGTGTTCCGGTCGTCACGGCCTATCGTCAGGACGCTTTGCGCTGCGCCCGTGTGCTCGCCCTCTCCGGGCCGATGGGCCTCGGTGCATTGCGAGCCGCCGCGGGTGTGCCCGGCGCTGCGCGGATCCTGCAGCGCAACGTCTATGGCTGGTTCGCGAGGCTCAAACGCGGCACCTATGAGCTGAGCGGCGAAGGCCGTCAGGCGCTGAGCCGCTTTGCCGAGGCGCTATCCGCCCTGTCGCTTCCGGCGTGATGGCGCAGATTGCCGTGCCATGATAACGGAGTTCAGCGAGGAGCGGCGCCGGAACCTGATCTTCGATTACTTCGGCGACGACGCAAGGGTTCGGCTGCTGCGCCGCACCCCGACTTTTGGCGCTCCGGTCTTCGTCGTCGATTTCGACCGGGGCCCACGGCATTTCCGCACCTTGGGCTCGTTCGGGACCGGGGCGCAGGTGACCGAGCAGTCGAGCATGGACCTGCTCTATCCGGCGCGTCTCGTCTTCCACTACGAGCGATTGATGTCTCTGGCGCTGGCAATGAGCCGGCGATCGGTCAACGCATTGCTGCTCGGGCTGGGCGGCGCGGCGATGTGGCGCTTTATTCGCGCTTACCTGCCCGACTGCTCGCCGACCCTGGTCGACGCCGACGAGACTATCGTCGCCATCGCCCGACGATGGTTCTATCTGAAACAATCCGTCGTCCTCGACACCGCGCAGAGGTTTGTCGCCGGGACGAGCGCGCAATACGATGTGATCCTCGTCGACCTCTACGACGCCGACGGCCCTGCCGACAGCGACGAGGTGTTCTGGACCCGCTGCCTAGACGCGCTCGCACCCGGCGGCTGCCTCGCCAACAACTGGGCCGACTTTGCAGTCAACCCTCACGTCAGGCCGATGGCCGACGCGCTCTCTTTGGTCGCGCAGGCCCGTGGTCTCGAACCGATCTTCGTGACACGGCGCGGCTTCCGCGACAACCTCGTCCAATACGTGCCGACCGCGCCGGGGTTCGATGCCGAGGCGATCACCCCCAACGGACTGAATGGCATCCTCGAACGCTTTGTTCGCGAGCGCCACATCCCCGACGGCGGCCGCGGGATACTCGAGAACTGCCTGGTGACGCGGCGCTTTCCGATTGAGTGAGCGTCTGGACTGCAGGGCTTACGCGACAGCCTCCTCAAAGGCCGTCAACGTCGTCTCGATCGCCTCCCGCGGCAGATCGCGGGTGATGAAGACCATGCGCGTGCGCCGGTCCGCGCTGGGCCATTCCGGCAGCAGCACAGGTGGATGAAACAGGTGCTGCACCCCATGCAGCACGACCGGCTGGTCGGGACGGTCCGACAGCGCGACGATTGCCTTCAGCCGCAACAGATCGTCGCCCCGCATCGTCGCCAGCCCGTCCAGCCAGGCGGACAGCGCAGCCCAGGAGATCGGCCGCTCGCGCGTAATGCAGAAGGCGCGTATGCGGTCGTCATGCCGGTTGACGTCGGGGTGTTCGTGACCGTGGGCCGCATCGTGGTCGTGATCGTCCCCGCTCTCGAAGGCTTCATCGCGCAACCAGCGCCGCACATCGACGCTCTTGGTCGCCGGGTCGTAGAAACCGATGTTGAAGAGGACAGCCGGATCGACCGCGCCCTGGGCGACTGGCATGATCGCGGCGCTCGGGTTGAGCGCCTTGAGGCGCTCCTCGATCCGCTGCCGCGCCGCGGGCTCGGCAAGATCGGTCTTGGTCAGCAACAGCCGGTCGGCGACCGCGGCCTGCTTTACTGCCTCGGGA
>Ga0209526_10002965_pt1 | contig 11517 bp, 10 predicted proteins | sample JacPinW_OM2H0_M1_FD_188566 | JGI IMG/M metagenome (GOLD analysis project Ga0209526, IMG submission 188566) | Forest soil microbial communities from Algoma, Ontario, Canada - Jack Pine, Ontario site 1_JW_OM2H0_M1 (SPAdes) (version 2) | ecosystem: Environmental > Terrestrial > Soil > Boreal...
GGGTGGTTGGGCCAGGCGGGCGAGGTCGATCAGGCCGCTGGCCAGGCTGCGAGGCAGACCGGTGGAGAGCGCGATCGCCAGGGTGGCGAGCAGCAGGGCGAGCACGATCAGGAGCAGCCAGCGTCTGTTGAAGCGCTGGATCCGACCTTCCGGCCGGAAGTCGGTTGGCAGCCGGCGAGGATGCCAGCGGTCCATCTCCGAACTGATCAGGTCGGTCCACAACTCTTCTTCTTCCTGGTCGTGACGCTCGTCGGCGAATGGGCTTTGTTGCATATCTCCTAGGACCCCTCCTGCTTCCTCTGGTCAGCCGGGTCGGCGAGCGCCTTGCGCATGATCTCCATCGCCGAGCTCTGCCTGGAAGCAACGGTTCCCGGCGGCACCTTCAGAATGCGAGAGATCTCCTCGCGGGTGAGCCGGGCATAGAAGCTGAGAACTACGACCGCGCGAAGCTTTGGATTCAGCGCGGCCAGCGCGCGGACCGCCAGCGTGCGGTCCTCGATCTGCTCGTGAGGTGTGTGGTGAGGGACGTACAGCCGAGGCAGCACCAGCCGGGCCACTCGCTGACGGCGCAGGTAAGAGATGGCCAGATTGACGGCGATGCGGTGAAGCCAGGCCCCGGGCGATGCTCCCGCCCGGAAGTCGTGGCGTGCTTTGTAAGCGCGCTCAAAGGTTTCCTGGGTAAGGTCTTCGGCCGCGGCTGCTTCCAGCACAATGCCGCGAACCGATCGGTAGACCTGCAGCCTGAACTGCTCATAGAGCAGATCGAAGTCGCTGGCCGGGTCCACCTCGCCAGTCGTGCGCTCAGCGCCAACCCCCATACAGCTTGCTCTCGTTCTTCTACGAGGCAGACCTCCGACCGGTCACACAGGCAACCGCGATTCCGTCGCCAGCCGGTCATCTGCCTGTGTCGCACAGATGAACGCGATCCGCGGCAGATCGCCGTGGCGAATACAGAACCGGCGCTTTCCGTGGAGAACGCCCAGGCCCTGGCGGGACGTCTATCTCATAGGTTGGGCAATCATTACCAATGCGATTGCGAGTGAGCGCCGGCGATCTTGCTCACGCGTGCCGGGGCGTGGTACGGAAGTGCTGGCAGGCGATTGTGCGGAGCAGGGTGACGTAGGCCGTTACTCCCTCGAGTGGTATCCCGTCGTCCGCCAGCCGGCCAGGCTCGAAGGTACCTCCGTCCAGGCATCCGTTGGTGACGGCGGCCTCGACGGCGGCCGCGATCCTCTGGGGGGAGACCAGGAGCAGCGGCTTCTCGTCCAGGACCCCCAGGGCGGTCGTTATGGCGTATGCCCCGAAGTTGGAGACGGAAGCCGGGTAGACGATCCGGGTCGCCGTCGAAGTGACCAGACCGTCGTGGCACGGGCACTCGCAGTCCGCCCCGCGGGGCACGATCTCGCGTGCCTGCTCGAAGATGGCGCCGAAACCAATCTCGTTGCCACCGTCTCCGATGCCGATGGTCAGCTTGCCCGCTCGGTTGAGCTCTTCTATGAAGTCGTCTCCCGTCGGCGCCTGGTCCTCCAGGGGAGCTCCGAAGATCGTGTGATAGACACCCTTGCGGTTGTGTCCGAGCTTTTCGACAGTGACCGCGGCGTCATACCTGTCCGCGGTCGCCTCTGACTCGGCGACGACTCCAAACTCCCCGCCCATCGCCCGCCGCACTGCCTCTACGACGTGGACCATCGCATCGGGCACCACGACGTGCGCCGCTCTCCCCATCTCGACCAGTCCGTTGGCGAGCGCCGCGGCTCCGATCGGGCCGTCGACCTCGCCTCTGGGCAGCAGACCGCCGGCGATGCCGGTGACGCAAGCCACCCGATCGATCGAGGGATCCAGCAGGGCTGCGGCAGCTCGCTGTGCGAGCGGCTCCCCGTCCGCCCTGGCGATCGTGTAGAGCCGGCCGATGATGCCCACAGGCAGTCCCTGGGTCCGCATCTCCACCTGGGAGAGGCGGTCTATGTTCTCGAAGACGGCGGCCCCGCTGAGGGTGATCGTGCTCATGGCTTACTCCTCCCGGTGGATGTCAGGAATTGACGGCGGAGCGCGGGGCCAGCCAGCCGGCGAGCCGTCCGCCAAGTTCCCGTACGCTCTCGGCGGCGCCGCCGATGGGTATGCGCACGTATCCGCGCGCCATGAAGTGACGGCCGGGGACCAGCGGCACGCCGGTTTCGAGCAGCTCTTCCGCGGCCAGGTCCGCCTCCGGGCCGTCCCCGCGCCCGAGGTGCAGGAAGAGGAAGGCCGCGCCGGCCGGCCGTGCCGCTCGCAGCGGCCCCGGGATCCCGGCCATGGCGATGTCTCGGTTGCGCCGGTAGTCCTCGACACAGGAGTCCAGCCATTCCTGCTCTCCCGCGACGGCCTCGGCCGCGACGACCTGTGACAGGTAGCTGCAACGTATGCACTCCCACTCGAAGACGCGCAGGCAGGCGGTGAGCAGTCGAGGCCGCGCCACCAGGTAGCCGACTCGCCAGCTGGAGATGGCGTAGCTCTTGCTCATGCTCCGGACCACCACCGTTTCCGGCCAGGTGGAGAGCGCGCCGAAGGAGGGCAGCCGGGCCCGGTCATAGACGAAGCGTTCGTAGGACTCGTCCACGATCAGCAATAGATCGTTGCGCGCCGCCAGCTCGACCACGGCCAGCACCTGCTTCTCATCCGGCACGTACCCGGTGGGGTTTCCAGGGCTGCAGAGCAGGATGGCGCGGGTCCCCCGATGAACGGCCGTTGCCATTTGCGCCAGGTCCCAGGCCCAGCTCTCGTCGATGCGCCCGGGGACGTAGTCAGGATGGAGGCCTGCACTCGCCAGGAGGCCGCTGAAGAAGAAAGCCGGCGTGGGCACGAGCACGTGGGCGCCCGCCGGCAGCAGCGCGTGCAGCACGACGTGAAGCGCCTGCATGGCGCCGTTGGTGACCAGGATCTCCCGATCCGGATCGACCGCCCGCCTCCACTCCTCGTAGAGCCGTGCCGACAGCGCTTCTCTCAGTCGCGCGAGACCGCGCGAGGGGACGCTGATCTCATGGTCGAACAGGGCCCGTTGCGCGGCCGCCGTCACGTGTTCAGGCAGCGGTAGCTTGGGCGCGCCGCTCAGAGGCAGAAGGTCGACGCCCGAGGCCTCCAGCTCCCTCAGCCGCGCCTCGACCTCCAGCGCGCCAACCGGTTCCAGCGACGGCGGCCTGACGGTCAGGGCTCCTGCTGCGCTTCAGCTATGGGGGCGTAGAGCCCGGGCTGACGGATGCTGAGCGTGTGTGAGGTGGACCGCAGAGCCCGAGGACGGTCGAGGTCGATGTCCGCCACGACGTAGTCCTCCTCGTTGTGCTTGGCCGCTGCCACCACCACGCCGCTCGGGTCGATGATCCGGCTACCTCCGAAGAGCACGGTGTCCCGCTGCTGACCGACCGCCGAGCAAACCACGTACCAGCTCAGGTTCTCCACGGCGCGCGCATACGCGACGTGGTCCCAGTACTCCTCGAAGCCGGCCGCCGACCCGGAACTGTTGACGAGCATCTCGGCGCCCCTGAGTGTCTGCACGCGTGCGACCTCAGGAAAGGACATGTCGTAGCAGATGTGTACCCCGATCCGGCCCGCCGGCGTGTCGAACACAGGCAACTCTCTGCCCGGCGAATAGAAGCAGCGCTCCAGCGCGACGCCCTCACTGTACGGGAAGGCGGCGACGTGCGACTTTCGATAGACGCCGGCGAGGCCGTCCGGACAGACGACCAGGGTGGAGTTGTACACGTCACCTGGCATGATGGCGCCGAAGGTGCCTGCGCCCATCAGGATCACGATGTCCTGGCTGCGCGCTTTGTCGATCAGTGCCCGCACGTGCTGATCGGGCGGGGTGACTGTGGTGGCCCATCTGTGCAGCCACTCATCTGTACGGTAGCCGGATAGATACATCTCGCCGAACACGACGACGTTTGCGCCGTCGTCGGCCGCCCTGTCGATTGCCGACATCGCCTTGTCGAGGTTGTCGTCACGCGGGTCGAAGGTTTCGGTCCCGATCGCCTGAGTCGCCTGGACAAGCGCAACCCTGCTGATCCGCCCCTCCCTGACTTCGGCGGTCCCGATCTCCGGCTTATCCGCAACTGCAAACGCCATCGGACTCCTCCTCTAGGGGTATGGGACCGGGTCGCTGATCGCCCGATAGATCTCCGGCTGGCGAATGTTGAAGTTGTGCGAAGTCGACCGTGCCGCCCGGGTCAGAGAGAGGTCGACGTTCGCGATCACGAGGTCTTCCTCGTCGAACTTGCCGGCGGCGACCACCTTGCCCGACGGATCGACGATGCGGCTGCCACCGAAGAGCCGGTCGCCACGCTGCATTCCCACGACCGAGCAAACCATGTACCAGGTGCTGTTCTCGGCAGCGCGCATGAAGAGCCCGTGGTCCCAGAATTCTTCAAAGCCGCCGGCCGACGCCGATACATTGATCAGCACGTCCGCGCCCTTGAGGGCCTGCACTCGAGCAACCTCGGGGAAGCTCATGTCGTAGCAGATGTGGATGCCCAGCCGGCCCAGCGGCGTCTCGAATACCGGCAGCTCGCGGCCGGGCGAGTAGAAGCAGCGCTCCTTTGAGACTCCCTCGCTGTAGGGGAAGGCCGCGACGTGCGTCTTGCGATACGCGCCGACGACGCCCCCAGGGCCCACCAGCAGGGCGGTGTTGTAGACGTCACCGGGCATGACAGCGCCGAAGGTGCCCATTCCCATGATGATGTGGACGCCGTGCTCAGCCGCCGCCGCCACCAGCTTCCGGACGTGAGCATCCGGCGGCTCGATGACGGTCGCCCACTTGTGCAGCCACTCGTCGGTTCGGTACCCGGACAGATACATCTCGCCGAAGACGATGAGTTCCGCTCCCTCTGCTGACGCCGCGCGCACGCTGTCCAGCGCGCGATCCAGGTTGGCATCGCGCGGGTCGTAAGTCTCGGTGCCCAGCTCCGAATGGCTCTGGACCAGGGCGACGCGGATGGTGTCCCCCTTTTTGTTCCGGGACTGCCGTCCTTCCTCCTTGAGGGTCGCGGCAGCCTTTTCCTTTTCGATGACTTCGCTCATGCAGAAAACCCGTCCCTCTGGATTGAATAAAGGCGGGGCCGCCAGACGGACGACCCCGCACCACTACCCCCTATCGGGTCACGCCAGTGGCCTGTCCTTCGTCTCCGGGCCAAGGAAGGCGGTGATGATTCCGATCAGGCAGGCCGTCCCGCCCAGGATCGCAAACAGGGTTCCGAAGTTGCCGTTGGGAGCCAGCAGGCCGAGCACGAGCGGCACGATCGACCAGGCGACCAGACCGATGCCCATGCACCAGCCGACTCCGGTGGCGCGTGCCGCGGTCGGGAAGAGCTCCGACAGATAGGTTATGAAGTTGCCGAACTGGCCACCCAGGGCAGCCCCCACCAGGAAGAGGGCGATCGCCACCAGGACCAGGTTGGTCACCAGGCCGAACGCGATCAGCGACACAATGCCGAGCCCGAAGGCGACCATCAGCGAGACGCGCCGGCTGGTCCAGTCGGAGAGCACGCCGGACATGTTGTATCCGAAGAGCAGGCCCAGCGCCTGCACGACTCCGAGCCAACCGACGGCGCCGATGTCCAGGCCTCTCGCCACCTTCAGGTAGGTCGGGGCCCAGGCCAGGATCCCGCCCCCAGCCGTGTTGCCGGCCAGCAGGAGAATGGTGCCGACAAGCGTCGCCTTGCGCAGTTCCGGGGTGAACAGCTGGCCCATCGTGAAACCGGAAGAGTGCGTAGCCTCGGCCGACCGGGCGCGCTTCTGCTCCTGATGCTCCTTCCACTTCTCAGACTCGGGAAGCCAGAAACGGAATCCGACCACCAGCAGGGCCGGAATCGCTCCGATCAGAAACAGCGGCCGCCAGCCGTAGACGGGCGCAATCGTAGCCAGGAGCAGGGATGCGATCAGCAAGCCGATGGCGAAGCCGCTCTGCATGAAGCCCATGGCTCGTGCGCGGGTCTTGGGATTCCATCGCTCGGCGAGATAGGTGGCGCCGATCGGCTGCTCGGCTCCGATGCCGAAGTTGACCAGGAAGCGGGCCACCGTCAGATACGCGCTGCTGGCGGCAAAGGCGACGGCGCCGGTGGTCAGTGCGTAAAGGAGGATGTTGCCCATCATCGCGCGCCGCCGTCCAAAGTAGTCGGCGATGACCGGCACGAGCAGACTGCCGATCCAGGTTCCCTGTAGAGAGAGGAAGAAGATCAGCCCTCCCGTAGGGATGCTGATGTGAAGGTCGGCGAGAATGAGCGGCAACGCGGAGCTGTAGATGGTGTAGTCCATCCCCGCGAAAACCCATCCGGCCTGTACCAGGATCAGTCCAGCGGTGCCACCGGCCATGGCCCCTGCAAAACGTCCGGGTACAGTCGCACCGACCGGTGGGTGGGCGACGGTCGTGTCGTCCGACTCAACGGTCATGAATACCCTCCTCGCACGTGTTTCCCCGCGCACATCAGTGAATTACCCCAGCATCGGGACTCTCGAGATAGATCCGGACCATCTCCCGAAGGAGCTGCACCAGGCTGACCGAGCTATCTCCCGCGATGCCGTCCACGAAGTAACGCTGGGTGCAGAACATCGCCTCCAGACCGCCCGCGTCGAGGCAGCGGAGGATTATCCGCTCTGCCTCTCGCGGAGTGTGCTGAAGGTCGTCCTTTCCGAGAAGCAGGCCGAGGCATGCCTCGATCCCATAAGCGCCCCAGTTCGACACGGCGGCCACCACAAGGACGTCGGTGGCTGTGACGGTTGCCATGCCTGCCCCGCACTCGCACTGGCAGCGGCCGCCATGCGGCTGGATGCGGCGTACGTCGTCGGCGATGCGGCCGAACCCGATCTCATTGCCGGCGTCGCCAATTCCAACGCTGAAGACCCCACGCTCGGCCGCGGCCGCGAAAAGCGGCGCCAAATCGACCAGCGGGTCCCAACCGGCAAGGCCGGTGGCTCCGTGGACGATGCCCTTGCTGTTGGGTCCCAGGCGCTCGATCGCGATGATGGCCGCCGGCTGCAGGCGGTCGAGCAGCGCCTCCGACCATGCAGCAATCTCCTGCTGGTCCACGGGCGCCGTCACCAGCGCTCCGCCGGCGTGCGTTCTGGTCGCCAGTTCGACAGTGCGCAGCTCGACGCCGGCGGCTTCACAAGAGGCGACGACCGGCTCGGCGTGATGCTGCTCACAGACCAGCACCGGCGTGCAGCCGACTCCCCAGTAAAGAGCCCTGGCCAGCACGGCGGCACCGACCGGGCCGTCGTTCTCACCCTTGGGAATCAGTGGACCGGAGCCGGCGCCTGTGACGATGATGACGGTGTCGTGGCGCCGAGTCCTGGCCAGCAGACCCGAGGCGGCCAGGTAGGCGAGCGGTTGGTCACCAGCTTCGGCCCTGGCCGCCTCGTAGAGTGGGATTATCTTGCCGGCGGGCATGCCGCGATTTCGCATCTCGACCGTTATCAGCCGGTCGATGTAGTCAGCCATCGCTGGCACACGGGCGTCGCCCGTGGGTTCCTCGATGGCGACCGGGTCTTTCGCGACAGTCATCATCCCTCCCTTGGAACTGGTTTTCAAAGTCTAGGGCTGATGGATGGGATCGTCTAATATATGATTCGTCAACGATTCATATTGATGTGATATAAGTCACGCGTGGAGCTCCGCCAGCTGCGGTATTTCATCGCCGTAGCCGAGGAGCTGCATTTCAGTCGCGCCGCCGCGCGGCTGCACATGGCCCAGCCGCCTCTGAGTCAACAGATCAAGCAGCTGGAGGCGGAGCTGCACACCCAGCTTCTCTGGCGGACCAAGCGCCGAGTTGAGCTGACCGAAGCGGGCGAAGCATTCCTCGAGGAAGCACGCAAGACGCTCGCTCAGGCGGAGTACGCCGTGCGCGTTGCGCAGTCCAAGGGCGCAGGAAAAACCGGCCAGCTGCAGCTGGGATTCATCGACACCGCAATCTACGGCTTCCTGCCCCGGCTGCTTCAGGTCTTCAGGGAGCGGCACCCGAACATCCACGTGGAACTCCACGAGATGACCTCTGGCGAGCTCGTCGGAGCCCTGAAGCGCGCTGAGATCCAGCTGGCGGTGTTGAGGCCGACCCGCGCAGGATCACAGCTCTCGTTTCACGAGATCGGGCGGGAGAAGCTGATGGTCGCTCTGCCCAGCGGCCACAGGTTGGCCCGCCTGCAGCAGGTGCCAGTGAAAGAGCTGGGCCAGGAAGGTTGGGTGCTCTTTCCCAGGCTTCTCTCGCCGGGACTCCACGACCAGCTTCTCGGTATCTGCCACAAGGCGGGATTTACGCCACGCGTTGTCCAGGAAGTGCGAGAGGGTCGCACCATCGTTGGACTGGTTGCGGCAGGTCTCGGGATCACCGTGAACGCCCAGTCGCTGCGGCATTGGAGACAACCAGGCGTTGTGTTCCGGCCCCTCAAGTCTGCGACCGCGTGGCTGCCTATGAGCATCGCCTGGCGCAGAGACGAAAGGGCGCCGTCAGTGCACTCCTTCGTCGAGATCGCACGGGAAAGGGGCGATTGGGGGGAGCGGGCGCTCTAAGCAGGCGCGGCGTCACCGGTCATGCGCGACGTCTCTGGTCATTCGACTCTGGCCCGGATTGCCGCTCTCTGCCGTGGTGACGAAATCGATCAGGAAGTCGACGTAGAAGCGTTGCATCTCGCGCAAACCGGCCACTTTGCCGCCACCGTCGATGACGATGTATTCGTCGGGGAGCCCAACACCGGCGCCATACCCGATCCCGGTTGCGAAGACCAGCGGCACGCCGAAGTCCCGCGCAAAGATCGACCAGGGGCCGCCGTATCCCTGCAGCGGCCAGACCACGACGTCGCCGCCCGCCCTCTCCGCCGCCTGCACGTACGACTGCACGAGCGACGACTCGTAAGCCGTCCGCGATCCCGGATAGGCGCTCAGGACCGTGATCTCGATGTCCTCGAAGCCATGTCCGTCGAGGTGATGTCGCAGCGCCTGCAGCAGCTCAGAAGGTGAGGCCTCGGTGACCAGGCGCGCGTCCAGGCGGGCAGTGGCCTCCTCCGGGATCGTGTATGTCCGCGTCCCCGGCCCGGTGTAGCCGGAGTAGATGCCCTGGATGTTCAGGCTGGAGCCGTAGACGTAGCGCGTGAGAACCTCGGCACCCTGAAGATCCTCAGAGAAGACGGACACACCGGCGCCGGCAAGTCCCGGAATGACCTCGCTCCAGGGCTTGCCTTCGAAGCGGCTGGCGAGCCGATCCATCAGCGGCAGATCCGCCTCTGGCACCGCCGCCGGCGCCAGGCGCTCGCCCCATCCGCTGACGGCGATCTGCCCGTCCTCGGAGTGGAGCGTGGCGACTGCCTGAAGCAGACGTTGGGCCGGGCTGTCGACTATGGAGCGCGTCGCGCTGTGCGCTGCCTGCTCCACTGGACCGCGGCCCCAGCTTCTTCCCGACGCGCGCAGCTCGAAGGTGAGGAAGGTCTTGTAACCAAGCGTCAGAGGCAGCTCACCGCGGCGGTTCTGCGCGGCCCGCGGGTACACGCATCCGGCGATACCCCGCAGCCGGTCGCGGTAGCGGTCGATGAGCCCGGCATAGGACTGACTGCCGAGGATCTCGTCGCCCTCCGCCAGAAAAGCGATGTTGACAGGCAGCGTGCCTGTGACGGCCCGGATGGCGCCCAGGGCCGAGAGCCAGGCGATGTCCGGCCCTTTGGGCACCAGCGCCCCGCGACCATAGAGCACGGCCGGGAAGTCATCGCGAGGCTCCACCACGGCGCCGAAGGGATCATGTGACCAGGTCGACCTGTTTCCCACCGACCTGACGTCATACATGCTGTAGTTCACCAGCGTCTGTGGGGCGCCGGCGTCGTAGTAGGCCCAGACCCCCGGGAAGGTCTCCGTCTCGACGATCTCCACCTCGCCACACCCAAGCGCTCGGTAGTGCTCGGCAACCAGCTCTGCGCACTCGCGCATTCCGGAGCCCTCGACGCTGACGCTGGGCCGGCGCACGTACTCCTGGAGCATCCGAACGGTCTCCTCGATGTGGCCGTCGATGTATTCGTAGACCGGTCTCAAGTCCATCTCAGCCTCCAGCGCGTACACGGGCGGCACGGAAGAGCCTGATCACCGAGTGGCCGGCGCTCCTGCTCGGGTAGCGGGCGGCACCACGCATCACCTCCAGCAAGGCCGCGTTGAAGCCGGGGTCGATGCCGTCCACGTAGGGCGTGGCGTATCGGGTGGGCCCGTCGATGGCTCCCGCGCGAACGGCGTCCTCGCAGACGCGCCGGTAGACGTCACCGGCGACCAGCACAGCAGGGTCCCGATTGAGGTAGGCAAGGCAGGCCGCGATGGCGTAGGCGCCCCAGTCCGACACGCTGGCCAGCACGGTCACGTCCGCGGGCGTCGCGCATGCGGTCCCTCCGCCGCAGCCGCAGCCGCAATCCTTTCCTGCCGGCGTCTCCGCCCGGATGGCGTCATAAATGGCGCCCATGCCGAGCTCGTTGCCGAAGTCACCGACCCCGACTGTCAGCGCCCCGCGAGCCGCCGCCTCCCGGTACAGGAAGTCGACTGCAGCGATGCCGGGCGTGGCGTTCTTGCCCATGGCGTAGTGGTACTCGCCCTCCGGATTGGCGCCTGGGCGTTCGACGGCCACACAGGCGGCAGGCTCGATCTGGTCGGCCAGGGCGGCCGAGATAGCCTCCGCCTCGGCGGCTTCGGCGGAGAAGGGAAGCACCACCGCGGCGTGAGGGACGTCGGCCCGCATGGCCAGTTCGGCGGTCACGTTGAGTCCGGCGCCTCGCAGGGCGGCGCTCAGGGCGGAGATCACCTCCGGCTCCGCGACGAACACGGGGACGGCCCCGCAGGCCCGTTCCAGCGCGGCCGCCAGAACCGCGCTGCCGATCAGTCCATCCGTCTCCGGGAACGGCTTGGGGGCAAGGAACCCGGTCAGCATGAGCACGGCGCTCCCGGTTTCCAGGCGCCCCGTCAGCGCCTGGGCGGCCGTCAGGGTAAGGGGACGCGAGTGAAGCGCGCGGGCGGCCCCGTAGAGCACACGGAGGATTCCGTCGCCCCGCATGTCCAGCGTCGACAGCTGGTCCAGGTTCTCGCCGACGCACTGGTCTGCGAGCAGCGAAGCGTTGGCTTCGAGCTCGTCCTCTCCGGGTTGCGACGTCATGCCCTCCACTCCCACGGTGTCATCCGGCCGGCTGGGCCGCAGTCCGAATCTTCGCTCTAGGGGCGGTGTGGACGTTCAGCGGCTGGCTATCGCTCGAGTCAGGCTGGGAAGGCCTCAGCCGGGGGTGCATATGCGCCCGAAGCTCGCTGGTGAGCTGATGATCGAGGTGGGCTGCTGGATGACGGCGATCGCCGTGGAGTCCTCCACGCAGGGCAGGTTCGTGAAGAGCACGGTCACGCTGACGGTCTGGGCGCTGGTTCCAGGATCAGGGTGGAGGACGAAGGTCACCGTCCTGGTCTCCGCGAGCGACCCCGGAGGCGACAGCGTGGCCGTTACTGAGCCCACGATGCTCGAGTTCGGCTGGGCGTCCTGGTACTTGACC
>Ga0209526_10002966_pt1 | contig 11516 bp, 6 predicted proteins | sample JacPinW_OM2H0_M1_FD_188566 | JGI IMG/M metagenome (GOLD analysis project Ga0209526, IMG submission 188566) | Forest soil microbial communities from Algoma, Ontario, Canada - Jack Pine, Ontario site 1_JW_OM2H0_M1 (SPAdes) (version 2) | ecosystem: Environmental > Terrestrial > Soil > Boreal...
CTCGAATTCGGCGCCGCCAGCATCGTCGCTGACGTTTGGCTCAACGGAAAGAAGCTCGGTCAGCACAAGGGCGCGTTCACGATCTTCCGTTTCGACGTGACCGATCGGCTCGCGTCGAAGGGCAAGAACGTGCTCCTGGTGAAGGTCGACAATCGCGCACCGACGAAGAAGGACGATCCGACCGCCATCATCCCATTGGCCGGTGACTTCAACATGTCGGGCGGCCTCTACCGGTACGTTTCGCTCGTCGCAACGCCCGACCCCGTTCATCTGGACCTCGACGACATGGGCGGGACCGGCGTTTACGCGACGACCACCTCAACCGCGGGGAGCGCCGCGACTGTCAACGTGCGCACGAGGGTAAAGAACGGCTCGCCCCAGGACGGCGGATATCTCGTCCGCGCATCGCTGGTCGGCGCGGACGGCCGCGCGGCGCAGAGCGCGCAGCGCCCGGTATCTTTGAAGGCGGGCAGCACGGTCGAGGTGGCGCAGGACCTGCACGTCGAGCGCGCGCACTTGTGGCAAGGCGTCGAAGATCCTTATCTGTACAAGCTCGTCGTCGAGGTGATCCGGAGTGGCGGCACGCCGGTCGATCGGATCGTGCAGGGCTTCGGCATCCGCCAGATGCGCTTTGATCCGCAGGAAGGATTCTTTCTCAACGGCAAGCACGTCCGCCTCCGTGGCGTGGCCATCCATCAAGACTTCGAGGGGAAAGGCTGGGCTCTGTCCGACCAGGACTTCGACGTGTCGCTAGGGCTCGTCAAGGAGATCGGCGCCAACACCATTCGGTTGGCCCACTACCCATACCCCAAGTACGTGCTCGATCGTCTCGACGAACTTGGCCTCGTCGCTTGGGCCGAAGTTCCGTTCGGCCTCGGCGTGACCGTGCAGCCCCCCATCGTCCTCGGTACGCGGCTGACGTGCCCCACCGAGGACGCCACCGACGCATTCAGGGCGAACGCGCGGCAACAACTCCAGGAGCAGGTTCGCCAGGAGTACAACCACGCTGCGATAGGAATGTGGGCGATCGGCAACGAGACGACGTTCCTGTCGCAGGATTGCACCGCGGCGCCGCACGACAACATCACGCCGGTACTGCGTGAACTGCACGCGCTGGCCAAGAAGGAGGATCCTAGCCGCGTCACGACGCTCGCCGACTTCACGGAGAAGGTGATTCCGTCGAACCAGGCCGGGTACATCGCCGTGGGTGGCATCACTGACATCTGGGCGATCAACCAGTACTACCTCTGGTATGGCGGCGCCGTGTCAGGGCTCGGTGAATTGCTCGACGCCTTGCACGCTAGGTATCCAGGCCAGCCGCTGGGCATGAGTGAGTATGGCGCTGGCGCAGCGCTTTCCCACCATACCGATAATCCATTGGGAGGCCACCCCGAGAACACCAACACCGGCGTGCCGGTGGTCTACCAGCCGGAGGAGTACGCGAGCTACGCGCATGAGCAGAATTACGCGATGCTCGAGAGCAAACGGTTCATGTGGGGCACCTACGTGTGGAACATGTTCGACTTCGGCTCCGGACTTCGAAACGAGGGCGACCTCCGCGGCGTCAATACCAAGGGTCTCGTGAGCTTCGATCGCAAGACCCGCAAGGACGCGTTCTATTTCTACAAGGCAAACTGGAGCGGAGAACCGGTGACCTACATCACCGGCCGGCGCTACACGGACCGCGCCTACCCGGTGGCCGACGTCAAGGTCTACAGCAATGCGGAGTCTCTACAGCTCTCCGTCAACGGCCAGGCGGTCGGGTCGATGCGCCGGGAGCAGTGCCTGATGATGACCTGCGTGTTCAGGGGTGTGAGGTTCGCCCGCGGCACCAACAAGGTGACTGCCCTCGGCAATCATCGCGGCAAACAAATCGGCGATTCCGTCGAGTGGGTCGTGAACGCCAACGACATCAACATCGCTGCGGGCCAGATCGAGAGCGGATTCAAGTCTTCGTCGGGCGCGCGCTTCGGTTCGGATGATTTTTTCACTGGCGGGATCGGCAACTGGCTCGTGGAAAAGAGCACGCGCTCTGTCACCGATAGGACTCCGGTCGCCGGAACCAACGATGTCGACCTCTACAAGAATTACCGCCATGGCCAGTTCAGCTATTCGATCCCGCTCGAGAACGGCAGGTATGAAGTCACGCTAGGCTTCCTCGAGCCCGACCGTGTCACCGCCGTCGGAAATCGCGTCTTCGACGTCGTCGCCAATGGGCAGAAGAAGCTCGAGAACTTCGACGTCTTGCAGGCGGCTGGCGGCAAGTATCGCACGGCTGTCACCCGAACCTTCACGACCGATGCTTCCGGCGGGTATCTCAAGCTCGATTTCGTGCCCGTGCGGGGCGAGGCCGTGGTTTCGAACATCGTGGTCCGCTGGATCCGAAACGTCGCCACTGCGCAGTGAACGGGGACGCGAATGGAATCCGCAATTTCGAGAACAACCGCACTCGCGGCAGCGATCCTGCTGGCTGCTACAATAGTCGATTGCGCCGCCGGGAGCGGCGAGAAGAAGGTCGAGAGTTCGTCGACGAGCGCCGGCGCCGCGCCTGCTTCGGTAGCGCCCGAAAAGATGCCCGCGATCGCCACGGTGGATGAGCGGTACCAGTCATACAACATCGAGATGGCGGAGCTCACTGGCGGTCAGTTCTGGAAGCCGTACGACAAATTCCCCGCGGGGTGGACGCCGCCGTCGTCGGCACAGGGGGCTGAGTTCTACGCCAGGCTCAAGGACAAGCTCGATCCGATCGATCTGTCCAGAATGCGTCTGCGGAAGCTCGCGGCCGCTCTCGGGCCCGCTTACGTGCGCTCCAGCGGCAACATCGCCGACGGCGTGTACTTCCATGATTCCGACGAGCCCGTCCCGGCTGCCGCTCCCAACGGATTCGAGGTCGTTCTCACCCGGCAGCAATGGAAGGGCTTGATCGATTTCGCGCGGGCGGTGAACGCGCAGATCGTGACGTCCTTTGGGGTGTCCGCCGGTACTCGGGACGCGAATGGCCGCTGGACGCCGGACCAGGCCGGCAGGCTCATCGCCTACACCAAGTCCGTCGGCGGCGACATCGCCGCGGCGGAGTTCTTCAACGAGCCCACGCTGGGGCCACAGGGCATCGGGGGGCTGCCGCCTGGCTATCACGCGCAGGACTTCGCCCGCGACTTCGCCATCTTCCTGCCGTTTGCCAGATCCGCGGCGCCCGGAATGCTGATACTGGGCCCTGGCGCGACCGGCGAAGGACCTATCACGCTTTTGGCAGGCGAGGTGATCAAGACCAGCGATCTCCTCAGCGCTATGCCGCGCCCCAACTTCGACGCGTTTTCCTACCATGCCTACGGGGCCAGCTCGCTCCGCTGCAAGGCTCCGGGAAAGCTTACGACGACGCTGGAGGCAGCGCTGAGTGAGGAATGGCTCTCGCGCACCGAGCGGACGTACGAGTTCTACGCGGGATTGCGCGATCGGTACCAGCCAGGGAAGCCGATCTGGGTCACCGAAGCCGGGGAAACGTCCTGTGGCGGGGATCCGTGGGCCAAGACGTTCCTCGATACCTTCCGCTATCTCGACCAACTCGGCCGGCTTGCCAAGCACGGCGTGCACACCGTCATGCACAACACGCTCGCCGTGAGCGAGTACGCCCTCCTCGATCACGACACGCTCACTCCACGGCCGAACTACTGGGCGGCGCTGCTCTGGCGCCGACTGATGGGCACGACGGTGCTCGATGCCGGCATTCCGTTGCGCGAAGGGCTGCATCTGTACGCCCAATGCCTGCCCGGGCGCGCGGGTGGTGTAACGCTGCTCGCGATCAACAACAGCCGATCGCAGCCGACCGCCTTGAACGTTTCCAAAGCAGCCGAACGGTACACGCTCACGGCTCGGAAGCTCGAGGACGCACAGGTGCAGTTGAATGGCAACGATCTGGCCTTGGGATCGAATGATACGCTGCCCGAGCTGCAGGGCACTCGCATTGCCGCCGGCAACGTTGCCCTCCCGCCCGGAAGCATCACTTTCCTTGCCGTGGCGGAGGCCGGAAATGAGAAATGCCGATAGCAAGGTCCCGATCGAATGACCGCCCACGGAGCGCAGGCGGTGGTCCGCTCCTCTCGGGATGCTGTTACTCCGTTGCCCGCCAATGATCCATTCTGGACCGCACCGCGAGCCGACTGGACGCAGAAGAAGATCTGGAGCGGAGAAGACATCCCCCGCGATCACGCGTTGGGCAGACCAACACAGGACGCTAGTACCTGAACATCGCGTGTCCACCGATGAAATGGACGGTCCATGAAGGACCGGTGTCGTCGACGAATCCACCGGGGATGATCACCGAATACGCTGCAGCGAAGCCCAGATGTCGGTTCGCCTGCCAAGAGAGTGCGAGGTCGAACTGCGGTCCGATCAGCCGTCTGGTGCTTCGATCGCTGAGGCGCAAGAGGTTTCCCGCGAGGCCATACATCCCGTCGCCGAGGCTCGCGCGCCAGTACACGGTGCCGCTTGTTAGAAGGGACCACCCCGCCCCGAAATCCAGGCCGAGACCGGCGCGGGCCAACATTAGATTGTTAGGTCCGAGCACGCCGTTCTCCCCGAAATATCCGCCCTCCGCGAACATGGGGTTGAACGTTCCCAGCATTCCGTCGCTCGGATCTCCGTCGCCGCTCAAGTACGCAAGCCGGAGCCCGACCCAAGGTTTCAGCGCGTACTTCGGATAAGTGTAGATCTCATCCGTTGCGACGGACCAGGCGAGAATGTCGGAACGGCCAAACCTCCCGAGCTGAATGGTCCCTTCGAGATCCCACTCTACGGCGCCGGCGGAACCCGCGAAGCGCGTACCGAGGGTATGGCGGTGCTCGAGCGCTTTGCCTTGGTTGAACTCCGCAAGGTCGTTCTCGTAGCCGATGTAATAGAAGTCGAGGGCGCCGCTCGGTCCCATCGAAGGCAGCGCGCGGGTGACGTACAAGGACCAGAGCATGCGCGTGCGATCCGAGCCATCGTCGAAGGAATGAAGCTCGGGCCTGACGGGCCGTACGAAGAACGCATCGGCGCGCCATTCTCCGAGTTGCAGTTGGACGACTGCGCCGTCGAAGGCTGTCCGGATGTTCGGTCCGGCGTTTATGAGCCGCCCGCTGCCATAGACGAGGACCTGGCGTCCTGCCCGGACGCTGAGCTGGAAGCCGCCGCCAAGCGGCGGCCGCCACTCGACGAAACCCTGCAGGACATCGAACCCCGTTTCGTCGATGAAGGGATTTTTTACCGCGGGGTCCCTCGCCGCGTACCCAACGATCATCTGTCCGAAGACCGTTAAATCGCTTCCCAGGTGCAATGCGGCGTACGGCATCTGGCGGTATCGCAGGTAGTCTTCGTCCGGCTTGCTGCCGGAACCGAAGTTGTTAGCCCAATAGCGCTCGTAGCGAAAACGCACCTCGTCGCCGACGCTCAGCCAGGCCCATCCGGCGGAATTGAACGGGATGAACTTGAACGGCTCCCACCACGCGCCCGACCGCTGGTCCGGATCTCGGAGGTACGAGTAATCCTCGTTGTAGCGCAGCGACGTGAACGGCGGCGGTGCGGAAGCCGTTTCAGCGTGGACGCTGCCGACCTGCACTGCGACAGCTAGCGAGGCTGTCAAAACCGTCTCGCGCATCTGGCGTGCCAGCCCGTCAAGACGACACAGTCACCGACTGGTGGAGTCTATGCATCATCACCCTGCGCTTGTCTTCCAGGGCAGCACTCGGGCGATGGTCGCGTCATGGCAAATCCGACGAGCGGGTTCGAGGGGCTTGAAGCGGCCGCCGACCGCGGCGCTGCCGGCTGTTGCCTAGGGCCTCCCTGACAAGTGAGGGTTTCACCGTCAAAGGAGCCACTCGATGGGCAACATCGACATGACTCGCACGGCGAGGCGCAGCCAGAAGCCACTGCCGGGCTCCTGGTTGTGCACGAGCTCGTTGCCATGTGTTTGCTCGACCCACTGCAGCGCCCCGGAATAACTCAGACGGACCCTGTAGGCGTTGGCTGGAACCTTGTTCGCGAACGTCTCCGCACTGGCTTGCGCCAATGCCGGGCTCTCGATCACGAAGCCCAATTCCGTGTTGAGTCGTGCGGAGCGAGGATCGAAGTTGAACGACCCTATGAACACGTGCGAGCGGTCGACAGAGAACGTCTTGGCATGCAAGCTCGAGGCGGAGCTGCCCATGACGCCGTGTTCTCTGACCGAGGGCCCCGAAGAGCAGCTCTTGATCTCGAACAATTGGACCCCATCCTCGAGGAGCGGCCGGCGCCATTTTGCATAGCCGGCATGCACAACAGCCACGTCGGTAGCCTCCAGCGCGTTGGTGAGCACCGTGATCTTCACGCCCTGTCTGGCCAACGTGACGAAGAACTCGACGCCTGCCGCCGTCGGGACGAAGTACGGCGAAATCAGCAGCAGCTCGCGCGTCGGCGCCTTCAGAATGCGCTTAAGCCGCGGCCAGAGGAACGCATCGTCCGCCGCACGCCCCCGTCCCTTCGCCGGATCGTCGCTGACCATGCTCACGGTCGCCCATTCGAAGGCTAGATGGCCCGCAAGCAGATCGCCCACAAACTGGGACTCAGCCAGCGCGCGGAGGTATGCCACGGATGCGGGGTCGTGCTCGGTTCGTGAGGCGGCAGTTGTGACAGCTGAAACCGATCGCGGGTTGACGGCTGGCAAGACCCGCGCGGCCGGACACGAGGAGTCACATGCCCAATAGCGTTCGAAGTCTTCAGACACGCTCGCGACGACTGGGCCGATCGCAAGCACGTCGAGATCCACGAACAGGACGTCGTGGGCGGCGCCGAAATATTCGTCGCCGACGTTGCGCCCTCCAATGATCGTCACCTGACTATCGGCGGTGAAGGACTTGTTGTGCATGCGCCTGTTCAACCGCGCGAAGTCGGTGACGTAACCCAGCCAGCGCCACCGGCGAGTCTTGAACGCATTGAACAGCCGGACTTCGATATTTGGGTGCGCATCTAGCGCGGCGAGGATGAAATCGAGACCAGCGGTGTTGTTGTCATCGAGCAAGAATCGGACGCACACGCCCCGATCGGCAGCACGGCGCAGCGCTGCCAGCAGCAGAGTGCCCGACATGTCGTCACGCCAGATGTAATACTGGATGTCGAGCGTGCGTTCCGCGGCATCAGCCAGAAGCGCGCGCGCGGCAAACGCATCGCGCCCATCCCGAAGCGTAAACACCCCGGACTTGCCGGGATGCGATCGCGCGAGTGGCATGACTGACCGACCGAGCCGCGTATCTCCCATTGTCTGCAAGGTTCCTCGGAGAGTCGGTGAGGATCGCTCAAATCTCACGGAAGCACGCGGTCGATCGACCCTGGCGCACCCAGGACGGCAGTGATCCCGAACACTTCATATCTACGCGAACTGCGATGCCGACGCCGACGTGAACAGCGCCGGGGCGATATCGGACACGACGAACAACCGAGCGGCAAGTACCGCCAAACGTCGGTCTCCGCAGGTACTGTTCCGCCGCATGGGATCCGAGACTGCGCATACGATCGAAGCAACCCGAAGTGGTCGCCTGTGGCGCGCCCGAGCAGGGGCTTCGAAGGTAACCTTCGTGGGCGCCGTCGCAAAAACCGTGGCTAGTTGGGATCAGCGGCCCAAACTTCCGCCACGGCACCGGGCCATCAGTCCGAGTTGACATGCAGGACGGTCAACACCACGCGCACGTGATCGATAGGACTGGTGCGCCTGGCGAGTTGCTCGAAGCTCGGCGGACTCCAAGCACAGCGTCCAGTTCTACGAAGATGAGTTCCTGCAGGAGACCGCCTCGTGCTTCCTCGGCGTCGGACTCACCGGCGGAGCCTACTATCGTGATCTCGACCGAGCCGCACCGGCGCGCAGTCTGTAAATCGCTCGCTTCGAAGGGATCCGACGTCGAGCGCAGCACCGCGTTGGGACGCCTCACGCTGCCCGACCTCGCGAGTGCGTGGCCGGATTCAGACGGGACGATGCCGACGACCAGAGTCTGCGACGCCAGCAGTTGTCCACCTGCAAAGTGAAGGAGAGACGATGAACAGCCGAAGGCTTGGAGTTTCCGAACCAATCCTCCGCGGTCTCGACGGCGTTCTTCCAGATTTGCAGCAGGTCTACGTCGACATCCATACCCATCCCGAATTGTCGATGCAGGAGACCCGGACGGCGGCCCTCGCGGCCCAACGCTTGCGCGCTTCCGGTTACGAGGTGACGGCAGGCATCGGCAAGACCGGTGTCGTGGGTCTCTTGCGCAACGGCATAGGACCGACAGTGATGCTGCGCGCGGACATGGACGCGTTGCCCGTCCAAGAGGCGACGGGTTTGCCGTATGCCAGTAAGGCGACGGCAACGGACGCCGCGGGGCGCACGGTTCCCGTGATGCATGCCTGCGGCCACGACATGCATGTAACGTGGCTCCTGGGAGCGACGGCGTTGTTCGCAAAGCAGCGCGATGCATGGCACGGAACGCTGATGGCCGTCTTTCAACCGGCGGAAGAGACCGCAGCAGGCGCCCAGGCGATGATCGACGACGGGCTCTTCCGCCGTTTCCCCAAACCCGACGTCGTGCTCGCGCAGCACGTAATGGTCGGGCCTGCCGGCGCCGTTGGATGGCGCGCCGGGGTCGTCACGTCTGCCGCCGACAGCCTGCAGATCCGGCTGTTCGGACGCGGCGCTCACGGATCGATGCCCCAGGCGAGCGTAGATCCGGTGGTGATGGCGGCGGCGACCGTGTTGCGCCTGCAGACCATCGTCTCGCGCGAAGTCGCTCCCACCGATGCGGCGGTCGTCACGGTCGGGTCGCTGCAGGTCGGAACCAAGGAGAACGTCATCCCCGATGAAGGCGTCATCAAGCTGAACGTCCGCACGTTCGACGAGGGCGTGCGCAAGCGGGTGCTCGCAGCCATCGAGCGCATCGTCAAGGCTGAAGCGGAGGCTTCGGGCGCTCCGCGAGCGCCGGAGATCACTCCGCTCGACCGCTACTCCCTGGTCAAAAACGATCCCGGGGCGACGAAGCAGGTGGTCGATTCGTTTCGCCAGCAATTTTCGTCGGACCGCGTACAGGAAGTTCCACCCACTTCGGCGAGCGAGGACTTCGGCTCGTTCGGAACCGAGTGGAACGCGCCCTCGGTCTTCTGGTTCGTGGGCGGCACCGAGCCCGACACTTACGCGAAAGCCAAGCAGGCCGGCCGCCTCTCCGAACTTCCGACGAATCACAACCCGCGCTTCGCGCCGGTCATCCATCCGACTCTCGAAACCGGCGTGGAGGCGCTGGTCGCCGCGGCGCAGGCCTGGCTGTCGGCGTGAGCCACCCTGCCGGTCCGGTTGCCTTCGGCGTGAGCGACGGTCGGTCGGCATTGTGCGCTATGATCGCCCGAAGAATCGCGATGGTCGTCACGCTCACGATAGGTCTCGATCTCGGCGGCACGTTCGTGTTCGCGCTCAGCGGAGCGATGGCCGGGGTCAAGCACAGGCTCGACTTGTTCGGGGTGCTCGTGCTCTCGTTTGCCGCAGCGACCTCGGGCGGGATTGCCCGCGACGTTTTCATCGGAGCCGTTCCTCCGGCTGCAATCAGCGATTGGCGGTACATCGCCATTCCGGTCCTCGCCGGTGTGATCGCGTTTTATTGGCATCCGATCCTTGAGCGCCTGCAATCGTCGGTGCTGTTGTTCGATGCCGCCGGATTGTCGCTGTTCGCCGTCTCCGGCGCGCTAAAGGCGCTCGCATTCCACCTCGGTCCGGTGTCGGCCGCGATCCTCGGGATGGCGACCGGGATCGGCGGAGGCATCGTCCGCGACTTGCTCATTGCCGAGATCCCCACCGTCTTGAAGAGCGAGATCTACGCCGTCGCCGCACTCACCGGCGCGGGCGTGGTCGTCGTCGGAAGTCTGCTGCAGTTCCCTGCGCATGTCGTGTGCGCAGCTGGGTTCGTCTCTTGTTTCGCGCTGCGCTTCGCCGCCATCCGGCGCGGCTGGCGACTTCCCAAGCCTGTTCAACCCAGCCGTGGCGAGTCGCGATCCGGGCGATCGCACGGATGACTGCGGGCGACTGCTGGGCATCGGTGCACCAATTCACCAGTGTTCCGGTCCTGCTCGTGTCGCGACTGAATCCTTTCAGGTTCGAGAAGGATCGTCGCTCGTGCATTCCCGGAGCAAGGCTGAGAGCGCAGCCTCCGGAATGCGGATCGCGTTTGAGATGCGGACGTGCGTCAGTTGTCCGTGCGCACACAGCTTGTACACGGTCGACGTGCACACTCGAAGGAGTTCCGCAGCCTCGCGGACGGAAAAAAGCCGCCGCGGCGGTCGGGCCTCTAGGCCCGGCGACTGTAACTCAGGTGTAACTCGCGGCCGCCGAAAGCCTCCCGAATCTTGCCAAACCGATCGCTCCGCCCCAGCGGCAGTTCCGGAGATTCCGACAGGTTGCGACTCGTTGCCAGGCTCTGCCACAGCCCCTTCGCCGCCTGTCACGCCGGAGGCCGCGGGTTAGCGTCCCGCGATCTCCGTCAGCTGCGGCAGCAGTGCCGCGCGCACGCGGTAACGCCAACTGACGCGATGAAGAAAATTCACGAGCGTGATGATGTCCGGCGAGCGCACGTCGACGTCGTCGCCGCGCCTCTGAAACACCCCGACGACGCTCTTCTGCTCCAGCAGCCGCGCGAGACGCTGACTGGGGTTGCCATCGATGAGGCCGATCACGCCCATGACGGCGCGCCGGTGGTCATCATCCGGATGCGGAGCAAGATTGCCGACATCGGCAGGCGCCTCCTCGACGAACTCCTCCAGCGCCGCGACTCCCGCGTCGTAGTTGCTGCTCTTCGTCTCGAGCACTCCGAACGCGCTGCTCTGCGGCACGAGGGCGAAGTCGTCGACGTCGAAAAGCGCTGGCGATGGGAACGGGGCCCAGACGATGAGATCGCGCTGGCGCAGCTTGGCTGGCCTGGGGTGCTTCAGGATCGCGCCGCGCGAGACGCGCATGGAATGGACGAAGCGCCGGATGAAGCGACGCATCGCCGCCTCGGCGTAGGCCCCCAGGACGTCCGGGTTCGTGGCTACGGGTCCGACGTGGACGACCGGCTCGAGTTCATGAATCAGGTGCCGCGCGAAGTCGTCCAGGTACTCTTCGACGCTTTCGGTTGGGCCCGAGGTGCGTCGCCTCGATCCACGCTGGACGGTACTGCCTTCCGTGCAAACGTTACCAGCGGGGGGGCGTCATGTCGTTTCGAGGCGGCGCATGCCTGCTTGTCTGCTGCGGACTGCTCTGGAATTGCGGCGGTCGGGGGCCGGAGTCGGCCAAGGGTACAGCCGCGGCGACGCGGCCAATGCGCTACCGGCTCACCCTGCTGCCGGAGGGGTTCGTTCCCGTCGCCATCGATCCCAAGGGACGGGTCGCTGGCTTTACGCCGCAGGAAGCCGCCATCTATGAGCCAGCGACGCGCGCGCTGACGACGTCTCTGGTCCCGAGGATCGGTCCGAACGACATATCGGTGGCGAACGCGATGAACGTACAGGGGGACATC
>Ga0209526_10002967_pt1 | contig 11515 bp, 10 predicted proteins | sample JacPinW_OM2H0_M1_FD_188566 | JGI IMG/M metagenome (GOLD analysis project Ga0209526, IMG submission 188566) | Forest soil microbial communities from Algoma, Ontario, Canada - Jack Pine, Ontario site 1_JW_OM2H0_M1 (SPAdes) (version 2) | ecosystem: Environmental > Terrestrial > Soil > Boreal...
GCTCACAAAAATCTTTGCCGAGCCACTCGAATACGAGCCCGGCACAAAGGAAATCTATTCCGATCTCGGCATCATCCTCATGGCTGAAATTATCGAGCGCCTGACCGGCCGCACGCTCGACGACCTTGCAAAGACATACATCTTCACGCCGCTCGCCATGAAAGACAGCATGTTCCGCCCACCGAAGAAGCTGTGGCCCAACATAGCGCCAACAGAAATCGACAACAACTTACGACATCGCCTGGTACAAGGCGAAGTCCACGACGAAAACGCTTTCGCCATCGGCGGCGTCTCCGGACACGCCGGCCTCTTCAGCACCGCACCCGATCTCGCCGCCTTCTGCCAGATGCTGCTGAACGGCGGAGTCTACGCGCACCATCGTATTCTGCGACGCGCGACGATCGCGCAATTCACCACGCGGCAGCAGCTCTCGAGCGGGACGCGCACTCTCGGTTGGGCCGTGCCCACCGAAGGCGGTTCCAGTGGTCATTTTTTCTCACCGCACACGTTCGGCCACACTGGCTTCACCGGTACGAGCATCTGGATCGATCCCGACCGCCAACTCTTCGTCGTGCTACTAACCAATCGCGTCCACCCAACCCGCGAAAACCAAAAAATCGCCCAACTTCGCCCCGCCTTCCACGACGCCGTACTGCAAGCCTTGGGATTCGCCACCGCCGCCGCCCCGGCAAAGTAGGTTTCGGTCTTCGGATGCGGATTACTGCGCGCGGCTAACGGTGACATCTCGATTACTCGGTCCTACGCTTTACCCGGTCACTTCTTCCCGGTAACATCGGGCAATCCATGGATGCCAAATCGGGTCGTCAGCGCGAAGCGCTGGAAATCGTTCGTTACAAGAAAGCTGCTTCGGTTGGCCGTCTTTTACTAGGGGAATTAAACGGTCCGATGGAGCCGGTTTCCGTTCAGCAGTACATTGACAAACCGCGCAAACAATTGATATCGGAGAGAGATTCTTTACGGACTTCTTTGCGCGGCGAAATCGCCAAATTCTGTCGAAACAACTTCGAGAGTGTGGATCCGGAGGATTTGGTCAAATTATATGATGTGCTCTTTGAACATCAAAGCGAATGGTTTGTTTCTCTCACGGAATTCGAGCGAGAATTTGGACGGTTCAAGTCGGGTGTGCTCAAAGGTGCGCCGCTTCATGCAACAGTTCGCATTTCGCCGTGGGGATTGCAGACGGAATTCCCAGAACATCATCTGATTAGGGATCTGGCCGTCTCCCTTAATGAAGCAATCGACATCGAAGAGCATCGTCTAACGCCTTATCGAACGAAATCTTGGCGAGAGAGGAAAGAACTAGGAACCCGGCCCGAGATAGCCGATCTGATTAGGCGGCGCAATGCCAACCTGAGGGCTTGTGTTTTGTCGTGTTTCAATCTGATCGAAGCCTATATCAATGGTCTCGCATGGGACTACGTCCAAATGCACGACATCTCGGGCCTGACAGAGAAGAACCGCAATGTGCTCACAGAATCGAAAGGGTTTGTAAACATCATCGACAAGCTGATCAAGGTCCCGGCACTAACTACAGGAAGAGAAACGGGACCACTCCACCAAACACGTGATCCTTTGAAGTCATTCATCGAGATCGTCAAGCCCCACCGCGATGCCGTTGTTCATGCTTCGCCCTTCACTGCGCCCCAGAAGTTCGGTGGTTATGACAAGCTGAGCAAACTATACGATCTGAATCTGCACACCGTTAGAGAGGCCGTTGAAATAACGATTGCTCTCACGAAAGCCATCCACCAATTCGTCGACGGCACGACCGCCCTGCCACTCTGGTCTCTACCGCGCGCTGCAGATGGAAAATTCGTACTTCTGCCTGAATAGTGCTCAGCAATTGGCATCAATGTAGCTTACGGAAGGACGGCTTTTTGCTCTAGGTCTTGAGCGGCTTGCTGTAGATCGGCTGGCTTGCCGAGGTCACGCCAATAGTATTCATTGGCACGAAACGCGAGGATTTTTTCTCCTTCGCCGGTCAGCTGCAAATACGATTTTATAATCGAGAAAGCGCCTGCTTCGATCAACGTCGTCAACAGGCGGGGCGAGATGACGTGGATGCCAGAAAAGGCCAGCGGTTCTAAGCGCGGCGAGGGGCGCGCGATTTCGGGTTCGCGATCGCGTCCGGCGCGGCGGCCGCAGAGTTGCAGGTGCTCGTCGAAGAGGAGTTGGCGGCTGCTTTCGCGCTTCTGCACTGCGAGGGTGGCTAGTGCCTGATTCGCTTTGTGGGCTTGCAGCATCTTTGCGAAATCGATGGTGCTGATGACGTCGACGTTGTGCAGAAGGAACGGCTCATCGGCTCGCGCAACCTCGAGAAAAAACCATGCGGCCTTCTTCAAGCCGCCGCCGGTATCGAGCAAAACCTCTTCTCGTGATATTTCGATGCGCATCCCGAAATTCGCGTTCGTCTTCAGATATTCCACAATCTGATCCGCGAAGTGATGCACATTGACGATTACCTCGCGGACGCCGAACGACCGCAAACGAGCCAGCGTGATTTCCAATAGCGTGCGCCCTGCGACCTCGACCAGCGCCTTGGGGCGATCATTCGTGAGCGGCCGCAACCGCGTCCCCAGGCCCGCCGCCAAAACCATCGCCTTCATTTCCCGATCTTCTCCAACTCCAAATGCCGCACCGCCACCTCAACCCCATTTTTCGCACGCAAACGCTTCGCCAACTGCTCCGCCAAAAACACGGACCGGTGCTGTCCGCCGGTGCAGCCGAACGAAACCATCAAATTCTTGAACCCACGCTCTTGGTAGCTTCCCACGCTGGCATCCACCAACGACATCACGCTGGCTAAAAACTGGTGCACGCTCTCCTGCTGATTCAAATAATCGATCACCGGCGCGTCTTTCCCGGTCAGCGCTTTGAATCGTTCCTCGCGCCCAGGGTTGGGCAGGCTTCGCCCATCAAACACGAAGCCGCCGCCGTTCCCGCTCTCGTCTTTTGGCAAAGCGTGGTGAAACGAAAAGCTGAAAATGCGCACAACGAGATTTTCCGCTTCGCTCGCCAAGCCCTGCAATTTCTCCGAGGCCAGCATGCTCCGAAACGCGCCCAGCAGTGTCGGCAGCTCGATCGGCAGCTCGACATGATGGAGCAACCAACGCAAGTTTTTCAGCGCGTACGGCACGCTTTGCAGGAAATGTGCTTTGCGCTCATAAAAGCCGCGAAATCCGTAAGCGCCCAACGCCTGCATGATGCGCACATAAACGTAACCATAGTAATGCCGTAGGAAAGCTTCGCGATCGAGCTTTACGTATTGACCGAGCGCTTGCAGATAATGATTGAGCAAGTCCTCGCGAATTTGCGGCGGCAGATCGGCCTTAGCGTCGAACAAAAGAGAAGCAATATCGTATTGCAGCGCACCTTTGCGGCCGCCCTGATAATCCACAAAGAAGGGCTCGCCGTCGCGCAACACGATATTCCGCGATTGAAAATCCCGGTAAAGGAAATAGTCACGAGGAGCGCTCAGCAGGAAATCCGTCAAGCGGCCGAAATCGTTTTCAAGCGCCTGCTCGTTGAAAGGAATGCCCGCAAGCCGGAGAAAATAATACTTGAAATAGTTCAGGTCCCACGCGACGGACTGCCGATCGAAACTACCGATGGGGTAGCAAACCTCATAATTCAAGTCACGGCCAGCTTCCACCTGAAATCGCGGCAACACCGCAACCACTTTGTAATAGGCCTCCAAGACCGCTGCCGCGATGTTTTCGCCCTTGCGATTCGTGGAGAGAAACTCGAAGAGAGTCGTGTCTCCAAGATCTTCTTCGAGATAAGCGCCATGATTCAAATCTTCGCCATAGATTTCAGGGACCGGGAGCCCGTGCCGACGAAAATGCTTGGAAAACTCCAGAAACGCCGCGTTCTCTTCACGCACTCCATACAGGACGCCGATCGCGGTGCCCTTTTCGCCGGAAAGCCGGATGATCTTCCGCCCAGAGCCACCAAGCTCGCCCTGCAGCGGCTGAATCCGCTTCACCGGCGAGCGAAAATGCTCCTCAAAGAGCCTGTTGAGAACGTCCATTGAGCTGACTTCCAATAATTCCGTTTGCACAAATCACCGGATTCCGAACCGTTTTCCATGATAGCTGATTCTTGATTGGTCCCCGCAAATACGAAGCAAGGGGTTTCGCCAAGCTGTTAACGACTTGTCGGCAAGCTAGATGTTCTTTTGCCGGATGCACGGCCTGGTCCAGCCGGGCGGCTATAATCTACACATGCCGTCCCAGCCCAGAGAGCGTAGGCGCACGGAACATCGCAACGCCTCGTCCAAAAACCTTGATCGCATGACCGCACAGCGGATCGTGCGGCTGATGAATGGCGAAGACCGCAAAGTGGCGGCCGCGGTCGGCCGCGAGCTTCCCGCCATAGGGCGCGCGGTCGACGCAATCGTGAACAGTGTTCGCAATGGCGGGCGCCTCATTTATGTAGGGGCAGGATCGAGCGGGCGCATGGCCGTGCTGGATGCGGCGGAGTGTCCGCCGACATTTGGCACTTCGCCGAAACTCGTGCAGGCATTGATTGCCGGCGGCAGGCCGGCGGTCACCGGAGCAGTCGAAGGCGCTGAGGATTCGCGAGCGAACGCAGAGCGCGATCTGCGCGCAAAGAAAGTTGCGCGCCATGACGTGGTGGTCGGGATAACCGCGAGCGGCACGACGCCATACGTACTGGCAGCACTTAAATATGCAAGAAGACGCGGCGCAACGACGGTGGCCATTACCGTGAACCCGCACACTCCCGTGGCGCGCTTGGCAAAAATTCTGATCGCTCCAAAGGTCGGCCCCGAAGTCTTGACGGGGTCAACGCGCCTGAAGGCCGGGACTTCGCAGAAAATGGTGCTGAACATGCTTTCTACCGCGGCGATGGCGCGGCTGGGACATGTCTATGAAAACCTGATGATTGATGTAAAGCCGTCAAATCAGAAGGTTTCTGATCGAATCCGGCGCATCCTCGCCGAAGCCAGCGGCAAGAGCTTGTCTGCGGCGGAACACGCTCTGCGGCACGCTGGACACAACATGCGGGTCGCATTGGTGATGTTGAAGCTCGACGTCGACGTGCACGGGGCGAAGAAGAAGCTGCAGACTGCAAAAGGAAATTTGCGCGATGCACTTGGGGAATGACGTGGTTGGTATTGTGTTGTTGGCGTTGGGCGGCCTTCTGATCGCGGCGGCTACTGCACTGGATTTCAATTTTCGGGTGCGGATGGCACGTGCTGGCAATCGCAATGTATTCATCCGGGGCGGCACGCTCAACTACGACGAGTATCATGCAGTTCGAGGTCGATACGGCTGGCCAGCTTGGCCGGTGCGATTGATGTGGGCGTGTTATGTGTGCGGTATCGCTTTCCTGATTGCGGGATTTTTTCTCCAATCCGGAACTCATCCGGGCGGGAGGCCCTAGGCTGCAAGAATGGACAAATTTCTAATCAAAGGCGGCAAGGCCCTGCACGGAACCGTGAGCGTCAGCGGAGCGAAAAATTCCGCGTTGCCGGTGATGGCCGCCACTCTGCTGACCTCGGACAAAGTTACCGTGCACAACATCCCCAAAGTCCGCGACCTCATCACGATGAGCAAGCTTCTCGCTTTTATGGGCGCCAGCGTCTCGATCACCGAAATCCCCGCCAGCGATTACACTATTTCCGCTCCCACGCTGAATCACGCCGAGGCCCCCTACGAGCTCGTCAAAACGATGCGCGCCTCGATTCTCACGCTCGGCCCGCTTATGGCTCGCCTCGGCATCGCTCACGTTTCGCTTCCCGGAGGGTGCGCTATCGGTGCCCGTCCGATCGATCTGCATCTCTCCGCCCTCGAAAAAATGGGCGTGGAAATTACTATTTCCCACGGCTACATCGAAGCCAAAGTCCCGAACCACGGCCGCCTCAAGGGCGCGCACATCATTTTCGAAAAAATCACGGTCACCGGGACGGAAAATATCTTGATGGCCGCCGCCCTTGCCGACGGCGAAACCATCATCGAGAACGCCGCGCGCGAGCCGGAGATCACCGACCTCATCGTCATGCTGCGTAAAATGGGCGCGTGCATCACAGGCGACGGCACTTCGACCCTCCGCATTCGCGGTGTGAAGGAGCTGCACGGCACCGAGCACACCGTGATCCCCGACCGTATCGAAGCGGGCACCTTCCTAGTCGCCGGTGCCATCACCGGCAGCGACTTGACCGTCGCGAACTGCGACCCCGGCCACCTCGGCGCCGTCATTGCCAAGCTGCAGCAAGCAGGAGTCAACACCGACATTGTCGATGAATCCACGCTGCGTGTCCGACCCGCAAGAAAACTGATCGCCGCGGACGTCACCACCGAGGAATATCCCGGCTTCGCCACCGACATGCAGGCGCAATACATGGCCCTAGCCACAAAAGCCGAAGGCACTTCCGTGATCACCGAAACCATTTTTGAGAATCGCTACCTCCATGCCAGCGAGATGGTTCGTATGGGCGCCAACATTTCTGTCGACGGCCGCCGCGCCGTAGTGCGCGGCCCTGCCGAACTCTCCGGCACCACTGTGCAAGCCTCCGACCTGCGCGCCAGCGCGGGCCTGGTCCTCGCGGGACTCGTCGCCAACGGCGAAACCATCATCGACCGGGTGTACCACATTGATCGCGGCTACGAAGGCATCGTAGAAAAACTGCAAAGCGTCGGCGCCAACATCACCCGCATCCACGCGCCCAGTTCCTAGTCCGATTCGCGCTAAAGCAGCACTTCCGTAGCGCTGATATCTTGCCGGCGCGCCGAGAGGCGGATGCAAGCTGCGCCAGCAAATTCGGCCCGAATCTGCTACAATCCGCGGCTCGACTGTGGCCGCGCTGTCTGCGTGGCTGGAGGTACCCATGGCCAACACCGAACTTCTCGCGCGGCTGGACGCCGCGATCGCCGAGAAAAATCTCCTGAAACATCCGTTCTACCAGGATTGGCAAGCCGGCAAGCTCAGCCGCGCAGCCCTGCAGCTCTACGCCGCGCAGTATTACCGCCATGTCGAAGCCTTCCCCAAGCATCTCCGCGTTCTGGCCGCTCGCACCGAAGGACCGCTGCGCGACACGGTATTGGAAAATCTCGCCGAAGAAGAAAATCCCAGCGCCCCGCACCCAAAGCTCTGGCGGGATTTCGCAGCCGCCGTCGGCGTCGGTGAAGACGACATCACCTGCTGCCCCGCCCTGCCCGGGACACAAACCGTAGTCGCCACGTTCCGCGAAATTTGCGGCGACCGTCCCGTAGCCGAAGCCGTCGCCGCGCTCTACGCTTATGAAGCGCAAGTCCCCGAAATTGCCAGCACCAAGATCGACGGCCTGCGCAAATTCTACGGCGTGGAAAAGCCCGCCGCCCTGGCCTACTTCGCTATCCACGAAGAAGCCGACAAAGCGCATCGCGAAGCCTGGCGCACTTGGCTCAACGAACACGCCGACATCACCAGCAATGACGAAGTCGTTGCGACTGCCAACGAAGCCCTAACCGCCCTCTGGGGCGCCCTGGACGCCGTCCACCACACCCGCAATTAATCACAACGAACGGGAACATCTTGCAAAGAAAAAAGGCCCGGCAAAACTTTGCCGGGCCTTCCTCTTCTCTGCGAGTCGCTGTGCGACTCAGGGTTATCTTTTCTCTTTTTACTCCGAAGCTGCGCTTGCCCCGCCGGTGCTTCCGCCGCCGCCAGTCCCAGCCGCTTCCTTCTTCTGCTGCTTCTCCCGCGCCTCGCGAATCAACGCCTTGCGCGACAGCCGAACCTTGTTGCCCTCGATCGAGAGCACCTTGACCAGCACCTGGTCGCCCAGCTTCAGCTCATCGCGGACATCGCGAATGCGATGCTCCGAAATTTCGCTGATGTGCAGCAAGCCATCCGTGCCCGGGAAAAGCTCGACGAACGCGCCGAACTCAGCCAATCGCACAACTTTGCCGAGATAGGTCTTGCCGATCTCCGCCGAAGCCGTCACTTCCCTCACCATTTGCAGAGCGGAATCACCTCCCGCGCCGCTGGTCGAGAAAATGTGCACCGTGCCGTCTTCCAGCACGTCAATCTTCACGCCCGTGGCCTCAATGATCGACTTGATCTTCTTTCCGCCCGGACCGATCAAATCGCGAATCTTGTCCGTAGGAATGTGCAGCTTGTACAACCTCGGGGCGAACGTCGAAATGGAAGTGCGACCCTCGGTCAGCGTTTTGTCCATGGTGTCGAGAATTTCCAGCCGCGCCTTCTTCGCCTGGGCCAGCGCCTCGCGCATCATGCCAATGCTGATGCCCAACACTTTGATGTCCATCTGCAGCGCGGTGATTCCCGCGCGCGTGCCGGCCACCTTGAAGTCCATATCGCCGTAGTGGTCTTCCGCACCGGCAATATCCGTCAAGATCGAATATTTCTTGTCGTCGCCGACCACCAAGCCCATGGCGATGCCCGCGCAAGGCGCCTTCATCGGCACGCCAGCATCCATCAGCGCCAACGAGCCACCGCAAACGGTAGCCATCGACGACGAGCCATTTGATTCCAAAATGTCGGAGACCAGACGCATTGCGTACGGGAAGTCCGCCTCGGGCGGAAGCAAATTCACCAAAGCCCGTTCCGCAAGCGCGCCGTGGCCAATTTCACGACGTCCCGGCCCGCGCAAAAACTTCACTTCGCCCACGCTAAACGGCGGAAAATTGTAGTGCAGCATGAAACGCTTGAACTGGTCCTGCTCGAACAGCAGGTCCAGCCGCTGCATATCTTCCTTCGTGCCCAGCGTCAGCGTTGCCAACGCCTGTGTCTCTCCGCGCGTAAACAGCGCCGAGCCGTGCACCCGCGGCAACAAGCCCACTTCGCAGGTGATCTGCCGGATCTGATCAAACGCGCGCCCGTCTGGACGCCGGCGCTTGTTCAAAATGTCGTCGCGGAAATATTCCTCGCGCAATCTCTCGAAGGCTCGCTTGGCCAGCGTGCGCTTCTCTTCGTCATCTTCGGGAATGGCTTCGACAATCTCGTCCTTCAGCGCATCGACGAGGTGATAGCTATCTTTCTTCGGATGCTTCTGCGTATCCAACGCATCGTGCAAGCGGTCGCCATACTTCTTCCCAATTTCCTTGTACAGCCCCTGATCAAACGGCAGCGGCGCGACGGTTACCTTTTTCGGATTGATCTGCTTATATAATTCCTTGATTGCGCCAACAATCTTCTTGATCTGCGCGTGCCCGAACTCCAGCGCATCCACCACTGCTTCTTCGGAAACTTCCAGCGCGCCGGATTCCACCATCACGATCGCGTCTTCCGTTCCGGCAATGACGATATTCAGCAAACTCTTCTTCTGGTCAGCCACCGTAGGATTCGCCACCAACTGCCCATCCAGCAACCCCACGCGCACCGCCGCAATCGGCTTCTCGAACGGCAGGTCCGAAACATAGCAAGCGGCCGAAGCTCCCGTAACCGCAATCACGTCCGGATCGTTGTCGCTATCGGCAGACAGTACCATGCTGACAATCTGCGTCTCATTTCGCCATGATTCCGGGAACAGCGGCCGCATCGGCCGGTCAATCAGCCGTGAAGTCAAAATCTCCTTCTCAGAAGGCCGTCCTTCGCGCTTAAAAAATCCGCCCGGAATCTTTCCCGCTGAGTACGTGTTCTCGCGATAGTCCACCGTCAACGGCAGAAAATCGCGGTCGTTCGCCGTCGGCGCCATGCAAGCCGTGGTGAGCACCACCGTATCCCCGTACCGCGCCACAATCGCGCCGTTCGCCTGCTTGGCAATTTTGCCCATCTCCAGAATCAGCGGACGCCCGCCTACCTCTACCGTCACTTGGTGTGGAGCAGGCGTAACATTATTTTCAGACATACCCATTTTCCTTTTAGCTCCGCCTCAGCGAAGCATTTCTGCGGAGAATGCGTCTCCGCTCATTTGTAAGTAGAAAGAGATGAGAGGCTGCAAGAGGTTGACGCTAACGCCGGACTACACCAAGAAAAACGCCGGCCAAACTACAGCCGATCGCCGTCATTTACGGGCGGCAAAAACATCCGCCGACACACTTCCACTCTGATTTTCTGCTCGTGGATGCCGCCCACCTAGGCGGCTACTTGCGCAGGCTAAGGCGTTCAACAATCTCTCGGTACCGATCCGGGTCCCGGCGGTTGAGATAGTCCAGCAAACGCCGACGTTTGTTTACCATCATGATCAACCCGCGGCGGGATGCGTGGTCTTTTACGTGGGACTTGAGGTGCGTCGTCAGGTAGTTGATCCGCTCGCTCAGAAGCGCGATCTGCACTTCTGGTGAGCCTGTGTCCTTGATATGAGCTCGGAACTGTTCGATCAACACTGCTTTGGCTTCGCTCAAGTGCCCCTCTCCGTCGTCCCCTGAATTTTTTCTCTTCTCTTCGACCATTTCAGGCTAACACAATACAAACAAAACTGTAAAGCAATCAGAATACTCACTGGAGAGGCAAACTTCGGCCCGCAGCACCTCGACAAACGCAAAATACGTGCGTCTAACCCCAAGGGCGGCGGATTCTTCCGCGCCGCAAACCCGCTCAGGCCGTGGTAGAGTTCCACCCTCGGAGGATATGACATGCGTAAACCAATCATCGTGGGCAGCGCCTTGATTGCAACTCTCACCGTCGCGGGCTTCGTAGTTCTCGCTCAGCAAGACAAATCATCTCGCCCTAGCCCTCCTGCGAAAGCAGAGTGCAAGCTCCCCAATGGCAAGACCGTGACCGTGGATTACTCCAGCCCCCGCGCCAAGGGGCGTAAAATTTTCGGTGGCCTGGTGCCTTACGGCCAAGTGTGGCGCGCCGGAGCAAATGAAGCCACCACCTTCGTCACGGCCTCTGACATCAACGTCGGCGGCAAAACTGTTCCGGCCGGCAAATACACCATTTTTACGATTCCCGGCGAAGACAAATGGACTCTGATCATCAGCAAAAAAACCGGTGAATGGGGCACTGCCTACCCGGGTGGGGAAAACGATTTAGCCCGTATCGACATGAAAGTGTCGAAAACTTCAGCGCCCGTTGAGAACTTCACCATCGCCTTCGATCAAAGCGGAAACGGCTGCACCCTGCGCATGGAGTGGGAAAACACGCGCGCCTCCGTCGAAATCACCCCGAAGTAGTTCATGTAGGACGCTAAATTGGAACTGGATTCTTTCGCGAATCGCCGCGCCATTCACCGAAATACTCGCGCAGACGCCCCACGAGCACCGTTACCCCCTTAGCCGTTCTTCTTCCCCACCAGGGACAAGAACTCATCACGTGTCTGCTTATTCTCTCGAAACGCGCCCAGCATCGCGCTCGTCACTGCCTGCCCGTGCTGCTTCTCCACTCCCCGCATCTGCATGCACAAATGCCGCGCCTCAATAATCACTCCAACACCCTGCGGCGCAATCTTCTCTTCAATAGCCTTCGCGATCTGGCTGGTCATCCGTTCCTGAATCTGCAGCCGCCGCGCAAACATATTCACCAGCCGCGCCACCTTGCTCAACCCAATCACCCGTTTGCTCGGCAAATACGCCACGTGCGCTTT
>Ga0209526_10002968_pt1 | contig 11515 bp, 8 predicted proteins | sample JacPinW_OM2H0_M1_FD_188566 | JGI IMG/M metagenome (GOLD analysis project Ga0209526, IMG submission 188566) | Forest soil microbial communities from Algoma, Ontario, Canada - Jack Pine, Ontario site 1_JW_OM2H0_M1 (SPAdes) (version 2) | ecosystem: Environmental > Terrestrial > Soil > Boreal...
TCCTGGCGATTCCCATGGTTGTCGTTGCTGCTGTGATTGCGCTTCCTTTTCTGGATCGCAGCACCGAGCGCCGCCCCTGGAAGCGCCCTGTCACCATGGGAGCGTATGTATTCCTAATGTGCATGCTGGCGGGACTCGGCCTGCGCAGTCAGTACCTGGACAAACACGACGCTGGGATTGCGCAGCAACTAGCCAAGCAAGCCGTGGAAGAAAAAGATTACATGGGCAAACCATTTGAGCCGGAGCTTTCTTCGGGTTCCCTGGCATCGGCTAATGCGGCACTAGCCGATCCGCTGGCGGCAAAAGGGAAGGCGATTTTTGAGTCGTTATCCTGCAATGCTTGCCATGGCGATGGCGGAGTGGGAACGCCAGCAGGACCGGCACTGGTGGGAATCGCGGCAAAGCTTACGCCGGAAAAGCTGGAGGACCGGTTGAAGCATCCCACCGCGAAGATGATTGCAGGCGGCATGCCGCCGGTTGATGTTGCCGGGGAAGACTTGAAGGCGCTGATAGCGTACGTTGAAAGCCTGAAATAGCTGTGCGTGTGTCGGACTACCTTGGGAAATATAGTTCGGATTTCAACCAACCGGGCCGCTAACTCCAACAGCCTCTTTTCACTTACACACTTCAACCCCACTAAGGGGTGACGATGTACCCTTCCAATTTCAAGGGTTTGGTTTGCTTGTGGGCGCTAGGGAAGCGACCTTATAATATAGTGTTCCCAGAGATGGAGGAAGCTCGATGGCGACGGCTGAAGCGAAACTGCAAGTACCCGAATTCACGAACGAGCCATTTATCGATTTTTCGAACGCGGACAACCGGAAAAAGATGGAAGAGGCACTGAAAAAGGTACACCGCGAGTTTGGCCGCGAATATCCCATGTGGATCGCGGGGCAGAAGGTGATTACCACCGGGAAGAAGATGTCCACCAACCCGTCGCACCCTTCCGAGGTGATTGGCGTGTTTCAGGACGCTTCGAAGGACCAGGCGGCGCAAGCGGTGGAGGCGGCGTACAAATATTTCAACACGTGGAAGAAGGTTCCGGCAGAGCAGCGCGCGAAGTGCCTGTTCAAGACGGCGCAGATTGTGCGCGAGCGGAAGTACGAGCTGGCGGCGCTGGTGGTGTATGAAGTGGGCAAGTCTTGGATAGAAGCGGATGCGGACATCGCGGAAACGATCGACTTTTGCGAATTTTACGGCCGCGAAATGTTGCGGCTGGCGGAGCCGCAGAAGCTGACACCGATGCGCGGCGAGCGGAACTACATGGTGTATATCCCACTGGGTGTGGGTGCGGTGATTCCGCCGTGGAATTTCCCGTGCGCGATTATGGCCGGGCTGGTAGTGGCGTCGGTGGTGACGGGGAATACAGTGGTACTGAAGCCGGCGGGGGATTCGCCGACGATCGCCGCCAAGTTTGTGGACATTTTGTATGAAGCGGGCGTGCCGAAGGACGCGGTGAATTTTTTGACCGGGAGCGGCGCCGTGGTCGGCGATGTGCTGGTGCAGCATCCGAAGACGCGGTATATCGGTTTCACGGGATCGAAGGAAGTGGGGCTGCGGATTGCGGAACTGGCTGGGAAGACGCACCCCGGGCAGATGTGGATCAAGCGCACGGTGCTGGAAATGGGCGGCAAGGACGGCATGATCGTCGACGAGGAAGCCGACATTGACGCAGCGGTGGAAGGCACGGCGCAAGCGGCATTCGGGTACCAGGGGCAGAAGTGCTCGGCGTGCTCGCGGGTGATTGTGAGCGAGAAGATTTACGACACGTTCCTGAACAGGCTGGTGGAGCGAACCAAGAAAATCAAGGTGGGGCCGAGCGACGATCCAAACAACTATATGGGACCGGTGATCAGCGAATCGGCGATGAAGGGCATTCTTGGCTACATCGATCTGGGAAAGAAAGAAGGAAGGTTGATGACGGGCGGAAATCGCGCGCCAGGCGATGGGTACTTCGTGGAGCCGACGATTATTGCGGATGTAGACCCGAAGGCGCGGCTGGCACAGGAAGAGGTGTTCGGGCCGGTGCTGGCAGTGATCAAGGCGAAGAATTTCGATCACGCGATGGAGATTGCGAATAATACGGAGTTTGGGTTGACAGGGGCGGTGTACTCGAAGAATCCGGAGAAGATTCGCCGCGCGGAAGAGGAGTTCCACGTGGGGAACCTGTACTTGAACCGGAAGTGCACCGGAGCGATGGTGGGCGCGCATCCGTTCGGCGGGTTCAATATGAGCGGGACGGATTCGAAGACGGGTGGCAAGGACTACTTGCTGCTATTCCTGCAGGCGAAGGCCGTGGCGGAAAAGGTCAGCTAAGCGGCAACAGCAATTACCACAGAGGACAAAGAGATCACAGAGTGAAGAGGGGCGGATGAAAATCCGCCCTTTTTCTATTCTGCGGAGGCAAATGTAGTTTTTTGCGAAACCCACTTGAGGATCAGGAAGACGGGGTAGCTGCAGGCCAGGGCGATGAGGGTGTACACGCTGTTGGCGCGGTCCTCGCGGATGGCTTCAATGAGGAAGCCGATCGAGCCGATGAGCGCGAGTGCGGTGGTCCAAGGGTAGCCCCAGGCGCGATAGGGACGCTCCAATTGGGGCTCTCGGCGGCGAAGAATAAAAAGGGAAATGAAGGAGAGCAGGTAGTTGGTCACGAAAAAGAAAGCCAGCATGGCGATGACGCGTTCGAACTGGCCGATGGCAAAAATAACACCAACCAGCGCACTGAGAAGTAGCGCCACGGTAGGCGTGCCGCCTTTGTTGACACGGGTGACCTGGCGAAAGAAGAGACCGTCGCGACTCATGGCGAAGATGATACGAGCGCCCATCAGATGAAGCGCGTTGATGGAGCTGAATAGGGACACGACCATGATGGAGCGGAAGACGACGTCGCCGTAACGGCCGAAGACGCGCTCAGCAGCGAGGCCCAGCGAGAAATCGTTGCCCGCGATCTGGTTCATGGGAAGCACGTAGAGGACGGCAGCGTTGATGAGCAGATAGATGACCACCAGGGTGCCCAAGCTGGCAAAGATAGCCCGTGGAACGAGCCTGCCAGGAGTTTTCACTTCGTCGCCGAAGTAGATGACGCCGTCCCAGCCGTCGTAGGTGTAGATCGTGGCCTGCATACCGAGCAAAAGAGCGGTAACCAACGCGGCGCCCGCGGGAATGGCAATGGATGAAGCCGCGAAGACATCGGCATGCGCAGCGCGGCCCATGGCGAAGCAGGCGAGGACCATAACAAAAAAGACGAGGCCTTTGAGGAGGGTGGTAAAGTTCTGAACTTTGCTGCCCATGCTGACGCTTTTCCATTGAAGCAGCGCGAACAGGATGATGATGGAGACAGCGGTGATTTTGATGTGAGGGACACCATGGAAAGCGGGATACAAGCGGACCAGGAGATCGTTCAGCGGGCCGTTGATTTTGACTAAGCCGTCGAGCCCGGGAAATAGCTTTCCCATGTATTCGCCGAGAACTATCCCCACGGCGCCGGTGGTGCCGCAGGTGGAGATCCAGTCGCTCCAACCGACAATAAAGCCGGCATAGTCGCCGATGGCGCGGCGGGAAAAATTGTACTGACCGCCGCTCTTGGCGATCATAGTGCCGAGTTCCGCGAGTTGAAACGCGCTGACCAGGGCGAAGAGCGCGCCGCCGATCCAGACCGCAAAAAAGAGCCAGGGGTTCGGAAGAATGGCGGCGATCGTGCCGGGAGTGCGTACGATGCCGACGGAAAGGGAATTGCCCACGGCGACGGCAATACCGAAGCCTACACCGAGGACCTGGAGAAGTTTGCCACGATCCTTGCGTGTTTTTGCGAGGAGGATTTTATCGGCAGAGATGTCCGCATTCGGAGAAGTCGGCAAGTTCAAGTCCGAAGACCATCAAGGTACGCGTCATCATACGTTTGTGAGAGGAAAAAGCAAGACGGAAGGTTGACTGGGGAAAATGCAAGAATTTGTGGACGCAATAGAAGAGACTTAGGGCGGCACGCGTGAGAGGAGCAGGCGATTCGTAGGCGGCGTCGGAGACAAGAGTCTACTGAATGATTTCTAATTCCGTTTCTTTGACAACTTCGGCCGTGGGCGCTTTCTTTTTATGGCCATCGATGAAATCGGCAAGTTCTAGTTGGAGATTGCCCGCATTGGTGGCGTAACTGAGACCCGTTTCGAGCTCGATCACTCCGGAACGGATGAGTTTCTCAATTTCGCCGTCGAAATACTGCATACCGTCCTGATCACCATCGCGCATGGCGTCGAGGAGGGTTTTGCCTTCGGATTCTCCTTTTTCGACATACTCCCGGGTGCGCAAGGTGGATTTCAGAATCTCGATGATGGCGACGCGGCCATTGCCATCGGAGCGCGGCAACAGGCGTTGCGAAACGATAAAACGGAATGCCTTGGCGAGGCGATTTCGGACGCCTTGCTGATCTTCCATGGGGAACCCACCGACGATGCGCTCGACGGTTTTTGCGGCGTCAATGGTGTGGAGCGTGGAAAGAACGAGGTGGCCAGTTTCGGAGGCTTCGAGAGCGATTTCAATGGTTTCGCGGTCGCGCATTTCGCCGACGAGGATGACTTTTGGCGCCTGGCGCAAGGCGCCGCGAAGGGCGAGGGCAAACGTGGGCGTATCGCTATGAAGTTCACGCTGATGGATGGTGGACTTCTTGTGGCGATGCAAAAATTCGATGGGGTCCTCAATGGTGAGGATGTGGATGGCCTTTTCCTCGTTCATCACGTCAATGATGGCGGCCAGGGTTGAGGATTTTCCGGAGCCGGTGGGTCCGGTGACCAGGACGATGCCGTTGCGAAGGGAGCAGATTTCTTTGATCTGGGATGGGAGCTTCAACTCGTCGAAGCTCGGAATTCGATCGGGAATAACGCGCATCACGATGGCGCAACTCCCGCGCTGGCGGAAGATGTTGACGCGGAAACGAGAGGTTTTTTCCAATCCATAGGAAAGGTCAGCGGAACCGTCTTTCTCGAGTTTCAGGGCAGCATGCTCGTTCTTGCCGAGGAGGAATTTGGCAATGTACTCCGTGTCCTGCGGGGTGAGGCGTTCGAGCCCCTTGAATTTCAGTTCGACGAGCTGACCGCTGACTTCCACCTGTGGCGCGCGGCCGGGGGAAAAGATCAAGTCGCTGACGTGATCGCGCGTCTTCAACATGGCACCAATGAGTTGCGGGACGCTGAACGTACGTTGCTGCTGCGGCAACTGCGGGTTGGTGGACATGGCTATTGTGACCTTAGGTTAGTTTGATGAAGGCATAAGAAATCCTTCGTGAAGACGAACTCTGGCGCCTTCCTACGTTCTATTGTAATTACTGATTTGGCCAAACAAGAGCCGGGCGAGGGCACGTCCCTACAGTTGGTTACTGGCAAATTGAGAACTCGGAAAGGGTTTGGCCCGTGGCGCGTAAACAGGCAAGGAACATTTGGCGCTAGCGCATTTTGGGAGTGCGGCGATCATCGGGGTCATCTAGAAGTTCGAGGACCAGGCGCGCGCCTTCAGGTGGGGGAGAAATGTGGATTGAGGAGCAATCGTTAACAATCCAATCGGCTCCGGCGGAGCGCAATTCTTCGTCAGAGGAAGTCGTGCGAAGGCCGATGACGCGAGCGCCCGCCGCTTTGCCAGAGCGCACCCCGGCAGTGGCGTCTTCCAGGACGATGCAATCGGGTGGGCTGAGGCCAACTGCTGCGGCGCCTTTTTGATAGGGCTCAGGGTCGGGCTTGCCTCGCTCGATGTCATCCGCAGTGACCAGGTGGCGAACGTATTCCCGCAGTCCAGCGGCGCGCAGGCGGACCTCCGCCAAATCGCGGGTGGCGGAGGTGACCACGGCGAATGGACTAGAGCGCAGGGAAGCGAGAATTTCGCGGGCGCCCGGTAGGGCGATGACGTCGGCCACGTCTTCGATTTCGGCGCGCTCCATCCACTCGTTTTCTGCGGCGTGGACCTGCGCGCTGTCATTCGGGAGGAGCTCCTGAAGCGTGGCGAGGCTGGGGCGGCCATGCGCGCGTTTCACGGTGGAGTCCGGGTCGAAGCCGTACTTCGCTGCCCAGCGGCCCCATACGCGGGCGACGGCGGGAGTGGAGTCTACAAGAACACCATCCATATCAAACAACAAACCACGGCACGAGATGCGATCCATAAGAGAAGAAATTTTAGCGTATCAAGGGGCGCTGTTTGCGAGAAACATGGCAGTCACAACGAAAAGTTTCGTTTTCGGAAACTACGTGCGGGATTTTCCGATTATAGGGACGGGAGTGTCACTCTCCCAGAGGCGGAAGCCGCCGAGGAAGGCGTTTTCGTTTTTGCCGAGTCGAGCGCCGGGCGGAAGGGTCTTGACTTTCTTGCAGTTGCCGCCGCCGATCACGACGTAATCGGCGCCAAGCGTTGCTTTCAGCAACGCCACAATCTTTGCTACGTATCGCCGCCATTTTTTCTTACCAAGCCGATCAAGGCCGCGCAAGCCGAGATAATCCTCGTAAGTTTTTCCCTTCTTGTAGCCCAGATGGGCGAGTTCCATCGGCTGAAGCATGCCGTCCACGACCATTGCGGAGCCGAGGCCGGTGCCGAGCCCTAGAAAGAGCATGCGGCCGCCCTCGTAGCTGCCCAAGGCTTGCATGGAGGCGTCGTTGATGACCTTTACGGGACAGCCGAACGCTTTGGAGAAATTGAAAACCATCCAGCCCCCGCCCAGATTGTGGGGTTCGCGGAGCGGGTGTCCATTGATGATGGGGCCGGGATAACCAAGCGAGATACGGTCGTAGTCCAAGTTTTTGGCGGCGGCCTTGACCTGCTTGACCATTTTGCCGGCGGTCATTTTGGGGCCGGACTCGAATTTGATGGGTACTTTCATGCCCGTGGCCAGCATTTTGACGTGGGTGCCGCCGACGTCGATGACTAGTGTTTTGGGCACGGCGGTTTTGGGAGATTTAGCGTTTTGTGCGGGTTTCATGGCCGCTCCTTGTTGGCGCGCAGGGTGGAGTGCAGACGCCCGCCAGTGGGTGCGACGGGGTGGAAGCCGGGACCGACTGTGGCGCGGATGCGAGGAGATGTCAACTGCGGAGGGACGGAGCGTTGAAAAGGGAAACTCGCGTTCGCGGCACAGCGGTAATCTTAAGCGAGGATTCTCTCAAAGCGCAGTTCAAATCTAGTTGGGGTGTCTTGCTTGACCTTGTTTGAACCGACTATGAATCGCGCTCTTGAATTCAAACGTTTCCTGGTTCATTTTGCAGAGCGACAGACGTCACTCAACACCAAACACTTTTGATTTAAGCCCCTTCTCCCCCTTTGGTGGATGTCTGCAATCTAGGTCTGACATGGCCCCTACCCAATACCACAGAATCAATCGAATCTGACCCTTCTCCCTGAGTCTGAACGGGAAATCAGCAGACTCCCCGGCTTCAAGCACAAGGGCGCGCCGGCTGCTTCCGACATCGGGTCCAATAAGAAGCGTATGCCATTTTCCCGATGAGTATGCTTGCACCTCGAACGGTGACGGCGTGGACTCGATGCCGTTTTCATCAGGTGACGGTGAAGTTTGGCCGAATTCTACGCAGAAGGTGATTGGTTTCGATGATGGGTTTTCAATTTTGGCAGGAATGCTTTCAAGCATTTTGAACTGTCGGGCAGGTACCGTTATTTGCGCAACTGTGCCATGTGCTCCAGACAGAAGAAGCGGCACAGCCCAAAGAAGAATGCTAAGGCTCAAATCCATTCTCGGAAATTGTAACCGAAGAGAGAATATTTGGAAGAGTTTTGGGGAGAACAGGCAAAACGAAGTTCAAATCAGGTCAAGTTGGGGTGGGAGACGGGGATTGAACCTGCGACATTCGGTGCCACCGCAACTGTGACTGTATTTGACTGGGGAAACGGCTCTGCTGTTCTTTATCAAAATGCATCACTTCCCGTTTCCGTCGGAGACGTTTTCCTTCTGAGTGCCCAGGGAACTACCATCAGCGTCTATCAGAACGGAAGCTTACTGAATGCCGCTACATCATCTTTTACAGCTAGCGCAGGAACAATATTCATTCGCACTTCACCGGGGGATTTTGGGGTTACTTCCGAAGTTGGAATGATCAATTTCCAGTTAGGCGCTTTCGTGCCTTCGCCGGCGTCACCTTCCCCGGAAACCTCAGTCAATAACGGTGTACCGCGTCAAGTGCAGATATTCGGCCGCCTTCCGAACGGAAAGATCGCTGCCGTCGCTTGCGATCAGTACGGAAATCTCGCGATCTCCGGTGGAACCGGTGGAGCAATCAACACAGTGGACTTGCTCGGAAATGATCAAGCCGTGCCCGTAATGATTTACGGAGCGCTGCCGAGCGGAGAAATGGTTGCAGTGGCTGTCGACTCTTTCGGCGATTTGTGCGCCACTGTCGGCAGTGGTGGCGGCAACGCAGGCACGACTGTTGACATTCCAGTCTACACGATGGCCACGCCCGTCCAGATATTCGCGCGCGAACCCAACAGCGGGAGGTTGATCGCAATTCCGCTCACGACCAACAACTATCTATACGACAGCGTGCATCCCGGCACGACTCCGGCGCTTTCGAATCCTGTGGACGTGACGCAGAACCAGTATCCAACGCCTGTGATCCTTTGTGGCAGAACGCCGAGCGGACATATCGTTGCGGTCAGCTTGGATTCTGCCGGCCGACTCTGCATCTCCGGATCCGGCTCGAGTGGATCCATCAACACAGTTGATGTTTTTGATAATGGTGAATGCCGCCTCGTTCAAATTTACGGGCGCAACCCCAACACAAACGTCCTCCAATCCGTGCCGCTCGATTCGAACGGCAACCTGCAGTTGAGTTAAGGAGCCACGATGAGACCGCTATCACAAGATGAACGACGAATGCTCGCGGACCTTCTTGGGCGCGATGCCGCAGAACAGGCAGGAATCGCCGAAACCAAAGCACAGGCTGAACTTCGGCGCCAGATCGACGAGTCCCGTCAGAAGCCGAATCCATGGCAACAACAGATCGAGCAAGACGAATTGCCGTATATATCTGGACATCGCGGCCAACGTCGAACGATTCAGTTGTCGCCAGAAGATATCGCGCCAAAACCAAATCCAATGCCGCAGCCAATCCTACAACCACAACCCCAGCCTGAACCAGAGATCACGATCGAACTTATTTTCAGGACGATCGTCGCCAAAATCCGGCGGAAACTGTGGGCCTGGTCAACTCACTAAACAACATCTACATTAACCTTCAGCAGGGGTCCGAGCTCAACCTCGGGCTGGGCTTCAGTCGTCCTGAAGCCCGTGTGCTGGAATTGAAATCATTTTTCATTTCAAAAATTCTAGAGTATTCGCGTGGTCTAACTGCCAAAGAATTCCGAAAGATGATCACTCCTGAGGAGTTTCCCGGCCGATCTTCCAAGCAAGCCATACGTTTTCTTCGCCGCGGAAAGATTGGGGCATTCGATGTGGGTGAGCTTGCGGGGTTTACGTCGACATCGCCATCATGATCGGCTTGTTACCCTGTGACTCGTGGCCGAGAGAAAATCTAGTCTTCGTCGTTACCGGAGTCCTCGTCGTCTTGCTTTTCTTTACCCCTGATGTATCTCATCGCCTTTCCCCAAGCCTGATCCGCGACTAGACGGCCAGTGGCTCTTCCTACGAGATCTGCAAGCTCGAAATGGATTCCGCCATACCTACGGGATATTCCTGCCTGGTTTGCAGCTTCTGTGAAAGTGGCCCAGGAAAGGGTGACTTCGCTTTTGGGTGTCAAACCCGGCTCGGTGTTGGAGCTGCCAGCGGAAAAGGTGACAGAATCTCCGAATTTGTCGCTGTGCGTGAAAAGCTTAAGAATCTCGGCACCAGCTGCACTGAAAGTGCTATGCCCAGATATGTATTCGGGGAAAGGTGGCGTCGGAAACGTAGTCTTTTGGTAGGGAATCCACAGCGATCCATCAAAAGTTTGTGTGCCTTGGAAAGGGCGCCAAGATTTGATCTGCTGACCATGAAAGAGGTAGGGGATGCTTGTGATGGGGCGCACGGAATCAAAACCGCGCTTTGCATCCCACGCGGCGATACCGGCGTCGAAGATGGCGTTAGTCAGCGCAAAAAACATCTTGGCGTCATCATCCACGGTGTGATGGTCGCGGCGTGAGACAAACTCGCCAAACAAGTCCCAGTGCCCGGGTGGAAGTTCCGTGTGCGGACCATTCGCCCAGTATTCGGCAATCATCTTTTGTTCGTCTGTGAGGTTCGCGCTGATGGTTATCAGATCCGTCGATTGTTGCAGGTAGGTCTCCGAACCGAACAAAGCCGGACCAAACTGGGCGACAAAGGATCGAAATTGGTCAGGCGAGGTCATGGCAAAGGGGACCACGCGATACCACTGTGCTCCCACAAACGATTGCGTGATGATGTGCGGCGTCGGTGTCGCACCGTCGTCATACTTCAACGGCTGCCAGTGGTTGGGATCCAGCACCAATGCTGGATTGACCGGCACTGTGCTCGCAGGATTCACCGAAACGTATGCTGTCCAATCGGAGTACGCCCCTGGGTGCTTATCGCCGAGCTGGTTGGAACCGTCGCCATGACGAAACGCAAGTACCGCAGCGCAAGCCACATTCCCAATCCCCGCCGGAGTGTCTGTATTAATGGTTAGATTATTCGGATCGTAGCCCAAACTAGCCATGAGTGGATCAAAGACACTGGATCTGTCAAGCGCAAAGAGATCCACTAGCGCGCGATAGGCCGCAAAGCTGATAGCTTCATTCTTGTTGGCCAACGTGCGTTCTCTTTTGGGTCGCCGCAGTTCATCCCCAAATTGTGTGCCGACAGCTCTCTTGTCGTACGCTGCCCACGCGTCGAAAATGCAAGTGTGCACAATCGCCATTGCCCGGGCCACCATCGGCGGACCAATTCGGGAATCGCGCACGCCCTGCAACGCCGCGGCGTTCCATTGCACGACTATGGTGTCGCTCGCAGCAGATTGACCCCTCGCGAGGGCCGGAAATGTCAGAACGCCGATCGCAAGTAAGAATCGTAAATGCGATACGAACTTAGGCGCTGCCGTTGGGGACGAAGGCGTATTTGCTGGCATTGAAATCTACCTCCTAGAAATTTTCCTGGACTCGCGCGTAAGGGCCAGGCAAGCCGCGTTCCTTCGGAAGGGAGGAACCTCACTTTACGGCTAAGACCAGAATCGCCAGGTTCCCACGCCACACATCGAGCGTGCGCCGCAGGTCGTTCTTTAGACCGGGCTCAACACAAGCACGCAGCCGCTAGTCGCCGTCGAAAATCTCGAAATTGCCGTTCAACAGCACCTCGTGAAACGGGAGTGCAGGCAATGTACTCACGGTCAACACCGCGGTGGTGCCGGGTCCACCTCGCCGCACCACGAATGTAAAAGGCACATTGGTGCCGACACCCAGGCCGGTGATGGTGGCATGACCGGTAAGGGTCGCAGTGTCGCCGTTCACTGTGGCCCCTTCGACCGTCCCGACCACGTACATCGCGTTGACAGTGAACTGAGCGCTCTTCGATCCGCTCCCCGCCTCC
>Ga0209526_10002969_pt1 | contig 11513 bp, 9 predicted proteins | sample JacPinW_OM2H0_M1_FD_188566 | JGI IMG/M metagenome (GOLD analysis project Ga0209526, IMG submission 188566) | Forest soil microbial communities from Algoma, Ontario, Canada - Jack Pine, Ontario site 1_JW_OM2H0_M1 (SPAdes) (version 2) | ecosystem: Environmental > Terrestrial > Soil > Boreal...
CGCAGCCGGTGATCAGCGCAACGCGGACGGAACTCGGCATGTGACCCTCCCTAGAAATTTCGACAATGGTGGTAGAGCTTACCGCCCCGATCCCACAGAATCGACACAGTTCGCAAATCACCTGTCGAGCTTCTGCCGGGACGTGGTCCGGGCAAAATTCGAGGCGGGCGATGCCGAAATCTTTGGCGGTCGTATTTCTGTTGCTCCTGGCCACCCTCGGAACGGCCGATTCTCGGGCGGATGAGAAGCCAAATGGCGAGCTGCCGGCGCGGGTCGCGACCCATCATACGATGGGTCTGAACGCCACGGGGGTGAACGAGCGCCGGCTCGACTACGAGGCGGTCGCCGAGACCCTGCCGGTGACCGATGCCAAGGGCAACACCACCGCATCGATCTTCACGGTCAGCTATCTCACAGATGGCGAGAATGGCAGCGCCCGGCCTGTCAGCTTCGTCTTCAATGGGGGTCCCGGTGCGGCCTCGGTCTTTCTGCATCTGGGCGCGCTCGGCCCGCAGATCCTGCAGACGCCGGAAAGCGGAGCCGTGCCGACCCCTCCCGTCCACCTCATTGATAACCCGGCGACCTGGCTGGGCTTTACCGATCTGGTCTTTGTCGACCCGGTCGGCACCGGTTTCAGCCGCGGCAAGGGCAAGGAGGAAAATCCGGACAAACCTTTTTGGGATGTGCGCGCCGATATCGCCTCGCTCGGCTCGGTGATCCGCCTCTGGCTGACCCGGCATCAGCGCTGGACTTCGCCAATCTGGCTGGTCGGCGAGAGCTATGGCGGCTTCCGGGCGGCGGCGATGGCGCAAACCCTGCCGCACGATTTCGACGTAATCGTCAAGGGCCTCGTCCTGGTCTCGCCGGCGCTCGACATCTCGGCCTTGCATCAGACAGAACGCGATCTTCTCGCCGCCGCGTTCGTCCTGCCCTCCTACGCCGCCACCGCCGCAGCCTACGATGCGACTTCTCCCGGTGGCAGCGTAGCGGAGGCCGAGCGCTTCGCCCTCTCAGACTATTTGGTGGGTCTGGCCGGTTTGAAGGGGCAGCCTTCCGCCGCCGATCCGTTGATTGCCCGCGTCGCCCAAATCGCCGGGGTTCCGGCGGATATCGTGCGCCGCTACCGTGGCCGGATCCCGCGCCATATCTTCGCCCGCGAGATCCGGCGTAATCACGGCGAGAGGGTGAGTCTTTACGACAGCACGATCGTGGCGCCAGCCGGCCCGGAAGGCGGTGAGGGGGGCGGAGGTGCCAGTGACCCGGTGCTGCAGCCGGCCGTCGCCGCCTATGGCACGGCATTCAACGCCTATCTCGCCGAGGCGCTCGGGGTCCATACCGATCAGCCCTACCGCGTGCTGCCCCACGACGTCTCGCAGCAATGGAACTGGCAAGGCGAACGCCAGCACGGCGCCGAGGGCCTCGCGATGTCATCGCTCGAGGCGGCGCTGCTCGAGCACCCGGCGACGAAGATTTTGATCGTCAACGGGCGCTACGATTTGGTGACGCCGTACCTCGGCTCGCGCTGGCTCATGGACCAGTTGGAAATCCCCGACGCGACGCGCTCGGCAATTCAGCTCCGGGTCTATGATGGTGGCCACATGGTCTACATGCGGCCCGCATCACGATCCTTGCTCGCCCATGACGCCGCCGAGCTTTACGGCGCCGGCGAACCGAGCGCCCCCTCGCAATGAACCCAAAATGCTCGACTGGATCCTCCTGACGGTTCCGCCCGCGCCGGCGATGTTCGCGCAGCTTCTCGTCGGGCTGATCAACGGCGCTTTTTATGCAATGCTGAGCCTCGGGCTGGCGGTCATCTTCGGGCTCCTCAACATCATCAACTTCGCACACGGCGCGCAATACATGTTGGGCGCTTTTTGCGCCTGGTTTCTGCTGAACGCATTGGGGCTCGGGTATTGGCCGGCGCTGATTTTGGCGCCGATCATTGTCGGCGCCGCCGGGATCGCGATCGAGCGGCTTCTGCTGCGCCACATCTATGGTCTCGACCACCTCTACGGGCTCCTATTGACCTTTGGTCTGGCGCTGATCATTGAAGGGGTATTCCGGCAGCAATTCGGTTCCTCGGGGCAGCCCTATGCGATCCCCCCCGAGCTGCAGGGCGGCCGTAATCTCGGCTTCATGTTTCTGCCGAACTACCGCGCCTGGGTCATCGTCGCCTCTCTCGTCGTGTGTCTCGCGACCTGGTTCACGATCGAGCGCACCCGGCTCGGCGCGTATCTGCGGGCGGCAACCGAGAACCCGGTCCTCGTCCAGGCGTTTGGCATCAACGTGCCGCGGATGATCACGTTGACTTACGGGGCCGGTGTCGCCTTGGCGGCGCTCGCCGGGGTCATGGCGGCGCCGATCTACCAGGTCAGCCCGTTGATGGGGTCGAACATCATCATCACCGTCTTTGCCGTCGTCGTGATCGGCGGCATGGGCTCGATCCTGGGCGCGATCGTCAGCGGCTTTGCGCTGGGGCTGGTCGAGGGGCTGACGAAGGTGTTCTACCCGGAGGCGTCGAGCACCGTGATCTTTGTGGTCATGGCCCTGGTATTGCTGGTCAAGCCAGCCGGCTTTTTTGGGCGGGCCCGCTGAGGTGGCCGAAATCGGCAGGTGGAACCGAGCCTTGGCAGCGGTCCTTATCGGATTGGCGCTGGTCGCGCCCTTCATCCTCTACCCGGTCTTCGTCATGGAGGCGCTTTGTTTTGCGCTCTTCGCCTGCGCTTTCAACCTGTTGATCGGCTATGTCGGGCTGTTGTCGTTCGGCCATGCGGCCTTCTTCGGCAGCGCCGCCTACGTCACCGCGCACGCCGTCAAGGTGTGGGGCTTGCCGCCCGAGCTCGGCATCCTCGCCGGGGCCGCCGCAGCAGCTCTACTCGGCACAGTCGTCGGCTGGCTGGCGATCCGCCGCCAGGGCATCTATTTCGCGATGATCACCCTGGCATTGGCGCAGATGGTCTATTTCGTCGCCTTGCAGGCGCGCTTTACCGGCGGCGAGGACGGCATCCAGGCAGTGCCGCGCGGGAAGCTTTTAGGGATTCTCGATCTCAGCGACACGCTGACGATGTACTATTTCGTGCTGGCCGTCTTTCTGATCGGCTTCGCGGTCATCGTCAGAGCGGTTCATTCGCCCTTCGGCCAGATCATCAAGGCGATCCGCGAGAACGAGCCGCGCGCCGTCTCGCTCGGGTACGAGGCCGACCATTGCAAGCTCCTTGCGTTTATCCTCTCGGCTGGCTTGTCCGGCCTGGCCGGCTCGCTCAAATCGCTGGTCTTTCAGCTGGCTTCGCTGACCGACGTCCAATGGACGATGTCGGGCGAGGTGGTATTGATGACCTTGGTCGGCGGGCTCGGAACGGTGCTCGGCCCGGTCGTCGGCGCATTTTTCTTGACGGGTATGCAGCATTATCTGGCCCAGCTCGGCTCCTGGGTCACCGTCGTTCAGGGCATCATTTTCGTGTTCTGCGTGCTGGTCTTCCGCCGCGGCATCGTCGGCGTGATCGCGTCCTATTTCACCGCACGCCGCAAGCCGCCCGGCATCTCGCCGGCAGCCACGGAAAGGCCGGCGGAGGCCCGGACCGCCGCCGCACCGGGCGCATCCTGAGGGAGGTGGCGCATGCCGAGCGCAGCGCGGATCTTTTGGTTGGCCGGCCGCCTCGCTTCGGCGCTGCTGCTACTCGCCGGACCGCACGCTTTAGCCGCCGGGCCGGACACGGATCCGGCGCGCCGGCTCGAGGCGGTGGTTCGCGTGCAAGCCGAGATCCCTGCCGGGGCGCGGACCGCGAGCCTTCTCGGCACCAAGCGCGCCGGCTCGGGGGTGGTGATCGACGATGCCGGCCTAATCGTGACGATCGGCTACCTCATCACCGAAGCGATGGCGGCCGAGGTGACGACCGCTGCAGGCAGGGCCAGCCGCGCGGAGATCATCGGCTTCGATACCGAGTCGGGTCTCGGTCTCTTGCGCGCGGCCGAGCCGCTGGAGGTGAAGCCGATGCCGATCGGAACGGCAAAAGGCCTCGCCGAGAGAACGCCGGTGATCGTCGCGGGACCCGGCGGAGCCGAGGCGGCGCAAGCCGCTGTCGTCGTCTCCCGCCGCACTTTCGCCGGTTATTGGGAATACCTGCTGGAAGACGCGATCTTCACCGCCCCACCCTGTCACGCATGGAGCGGCGCCGCGTTGATCGCACCCGACGGCAAGCTCGCCGGGATCGGATCGTTGATTGTTGGGGATGCCGATAGCGGGTTTCCGGGCAACATGTTCGTCCCGATCGATCGGCTCAAGCCGGTAATGGGCGATCTGATCGCGCTCGGCCGTCCGTCCTCGGCGCGGCCGTGGCTCGGCGCCAATCTGCAGGAGATCGGTGGTGAGCTCGTGGTGCGCCGCGTCGCTCCGGAAGGCCCGGCTGCCGGCGCGGGAATCCAGCATGGCGATCGGGTCGTCGCGATCGACGGGTCGCAGGTTCGCGATCTGGCGGACTTCTATCGCGCATTGTGGGGCCGGGGCGCAGCCGGGATCACGGTCGAGCTGACCGTGAACCGGCAAGACGAACAGCACGAGATCGGCGTCAAGACGATCGACCGTTAACGCTACTGAGCTCGGCACGAATTATTGAGGGCCGGTCCCCAATGTTCGGCCCGCGAATCGGCTTGGGGCCGAGGGGCCGACAAGCTAGAACTTCATCCATCACCGAAGGGTCCGCGCGCGAGTAAGGCGATGTCCCAGCTTCAACCTCGTTATGTGTTGCGCTCCCTCGCGTTCGCTCTCGCGGTCGGCGCCGTGGCTTATCCGGCCGGGGCCGCCAAAGATACTGGCTCTGGCAAAGAGGCCGGACAGAATCTCACGGACGAGGATCCCAAGGCCGCCCTGATCACGCTGAAGAACGCGATCCGGAAGTCACCCCAGGACCCCGCGATTCACGTCGAGATCGCAAAGCTTTATTTCAAGTTCGGGGATGCCGCGTCAGCGGAGCGCGAGGCTCGCGCCGCACGCGACCTCAAGGGCGACGAGGCGGAATATCTGCCCGTCCTGCTCGACGCGATGTTGGCTCGGAAAGAATTCAAGGAAATTTACGATCTGATCGAGCCCGGCGACCGCAACCCGGTTCTTGAAGGCAAGGTCAGGACGGCGCTCGGCACCGCAGCGGTCCGCCTGGGCTATGACACAAGGGCCGAAGCACTATTGCGCGATGCGATCAAATTGGACCCGAGCGTCGTGGCGCCGAGGATCCAGCTCGCTCGGTTTCTCAGCGGCACGCGTCCGGAAGAAGCGGTTGGGGTGATCGACGAGGCGATCGCCGCCAACCCAAAATCAGCCGACTTGCTGCACGTCAAAGGCGACATGCTGTGGTCGCGTGGTGACGCAAACGGAGCGCTGCAGGCTTTCGGCGAAGCGCTCGAGATCGATCCCGATTATCAGCTGGCTCACCTCAGTCGCGCCAACGTCAATATAATGCGAGGTGAATTCGCGGCTGCGGATCAGGATCTCGATCCGATTCTGCAGGCCAGCCCCGAGAATTTTATGGCCAATTACCTGCGCGGCTTGGAGTACGTCAAGCAACAGAACTACATCGCGGCGGATCAGATATTCCACACGATTGCCAACACTTTCACGGCCTTCCCTTATGGATATTATGTGCAGGCGGCAACAAAATTTGCGCTTGGACAATTTGGTCCAGCGGAAAGTATCTTGCGTGACTACCTCAAACATTTCCCGACCGATCCGAACGCGACGCGGCTCATCGCTCAGGCCGCTTTGCGGCAACACGGCGCGCCTCGGGCGATCGATTATCTCAAACCCCTGGCCGATAACTCGCCGCCGGACGCGGCGACTTTGAACTTGCTTGGCAACGCCTACATGGCCGACGGGAAGCCGCAAGCGGCGCTGCAGCAATTCGAAAAGGCAGCCGCACTCGACCCCGAGAATGCGGCCATCAAGACGCAGATCGGGGTTGCCGAGATCAGTTCCGGCCAGGTCGGGCCAGGTCTCGCAAAGCTGGAAGAGGTGTTCTCGGGCGAAGCGGGCGCACCCGTCGCCGGCCCGGCCCTGGTATTGGCGGAGTTGCGGGCCGGGCACGTCGACAAGGCGGCAGAAGTCGCGAAATTATTAATCAAGCGGGATCCCGACAACTCGCTTTATCAAATTCTGCTGGGAGAGGTCCGCGTCGCGCAACGGGATTATGCCGACGCGGAAGCGGCGTTTCGCGCCGTGCTGTCGCGCAATCCGGATTTTTCGGCGGCCACTCGCGACTTGGCCCGGCTCTATGCGACGACCGGGCGCATCGACGATGCCAAGCGAACCTACCGCGATGTTCTTACGAAGAACCCGAGGGATACGATGGCCCTTGTCGGTCTCGCAGACCTCGCCATTGCGGAGAGGAAATCGCCGGAAGCTATAGACCTGCTCAACACTGCCCGCGCCGCCGCCACCTACTACCCGAACCCCGGGCTTGAGCAGGTGGCCCTCTACGAGCGGCTGCGTGATTGGAATAGCGCGAAAGCGGTTGCGGCCGAGCTCTATGCACAATTTCCGCGAGACGTGGATGTCGTCGTCGCGTTCGGCCGGACCCGGCTGGAATCCGGCGATACCAACGCGGCCATATCAAGTTACAAGCTTGCGCACCAACTCGCGCCGGATGCGGCGCCGATCCGCTCGGCCTATGTGGCCCTATTGAAGCAAGCGCAATACTTTCGCGAGGTGCTGGACGTACTGAAAGAGGCGATGATCCGCGAGCCGCAGAACGCTTCGCTCAAAGCCGATCTGATGCGCGCCGACGCCGAAATGGACGGTGTGGACGCAGCCATCTCCAAGGCCCGGGAATTCGCCGCATCTGATCCAGGCAACAGTATCTATGACGTGGTTTCGGCAGAGCTGTACGAGAAAGCTGGGCGCGGCGAGGAGGCGGTTTCCCTACTCGAGAACGCGGTCGCGTTGCGGCCCGCCGACAAGGCTCTCCCGCCTGCTCTCGCCCGGCTTTATGTTCATATGGACCTGCCGGCCAAGGCGGAAGCCTTTCTGAAAGCCCGGCTGAAGGCCGACCCCCAGGATTCAGCCGCCCGCTCGGAACTGGCATTCTATTATGTGGGGCAAAAAAATGATGCCGCCGCTATCTCCGAATACGCGCGTCTAGTCGAGGACCGCCCTGCTGACCCGACCGCGCTAAACAATCTCGCTTGCCTCTATCAGCGACAGGGGGAACTGAAGAAAGCTCGCGAATTGGCTGAGCGGGCGTTTAAGATCTCGCCCCGCGACGCACATATCGTCGATACTCTCGGGTGGATCCTGGTGGACCAAGGGGAAGCCGACGCGGCCTTAACCTACCTCAACGCGGCCAATCTCGGGGCACCTCAAGACTTGGATATCCAATACCACCTCGCGGTGGCGCTTTATCGCGTCGGCCGCTCGGCCGATGCTCGTATCCTACTCGAAAACCTGCTGGGCTCCTTCGGTTCGTTCACGGAGAGGGCCGAGGCGGAAAAGCTTATGCAGGAATTAAAGCGCAGTTGAACGCGGATGAGCTGCCGCGGAAGCGGCCTCGATCCGTCCTCGATCGCTCGGCAACCACTCCCGCCACTCAATCGGCGAGGCCGGCTCCGGATGTTCGCGGCGAAGGCCCAGTGACACGAACCTCTCAGACCGATCGTTGCGCGGTGGGGTGTCTAATTTCTTTACACTACGCTCGCTCTTAACTCTAGAACTATAGCGCTTACGAGGCAGACCTAAAAATATGAACCATATCAGCTGGTTAAACTCATGTTTCGCGAAAGCGGAACCCAGGGACCCCAAGCACTGCGGCGGTTGCCCCTGGACCCCCGCTTTCGCGGGGGTGACGATAAAGATTTGAAAGGACTGGCTGATTTCAAGTCGGACACTTAGATCCGAGCCAAATATGGCCTGCTTCGCGATGTTGGAATTTCGATTTTGCTGTCGAAAATTCTTACATTTTCATCTTCACTGATCATGGCCGGAGATGATTTACCATTCTTTTCCTTCGTAATCCGCCGCATGGCCCAGGATTTGCTTGCTTAATCCGGGAAACTCGGGTATCGAATGCCTATGAAGTACCGATCCTTGCTTTGTTCTGCGGCGTTTTCGGGGGCCTTGTGCCTTACGATGCTCGGGGGCCCGGCGTCAGCGGATTTCATTTCCCCGGGTATGATGAATACGAGCGGCCAGATCTTCAGCCAAGGGACCATGGCGGAAGGCGGCCCTTGGGGGGGAGAGATCTACAGCCAGGGCATGATGATGTCGACCGGCGACATCTACACTTCAGGAATGGGGATCGCAAACCTCGGGGGGACGACAAATAGCCAGGGCACCGGCACCGTTGCATACCTCGGCGGGACGACAAATGCGCCGCCAAACCAGGGGTGCATCGGTACCGCCCCCAACTGCACCGACAACGTCACAAACACGCCGACAGTCTCAGGTTCGGCTACCAATCAATCCGTAAACCTGGCTTCGCTGCCGATTGGCGTCATTCCTACTGCGAGCGCCGACCCGGTCCCAGAGCCTGCCACCCTGGCGTTGCTCGCCTCGGCTCTCCTCTTGCTGAGCTTGGTACGGCGGCGGCGCAACCGAATGTAAAGAAAAGCGACACCTCAATAATGCGAATGGCGCCTTGGGCGCCATTTTTGGTTCGAACCCTCAGCTTCGCCACTCGAGGGTGCGCGGCTGGACCGGGTTCTCGAACGGACGGCCGTCCGCTCGAGCCCGGAGGTATTCGCGCTTTAGCCGGTAATACCATTTCGCCTGGGTGTCGGCGTCGTCGATCAGAGTGAGCGGCGGGCTGAAGCGCAACCCTTGCTGCTGGCGCTCCATGATGTCGCGGTCCTGATGCAAAAAGGCCCGCACATAGTGCCGCAATGCGGGTTTCACGATGCCGAGCCAGGGCAGGGTCCAGTAGATGCAGTGGTTGATCTCGGTCACCCGGTCGTCGATGGGGGTGATCGCGGTCAGATTGGTCACCCGGTGGCGGCCGGCGCGAATATGCTCGATCCGTATACTCGGCAGGCGGAAGACGATCTCGGTTTCGGGGGCGCCGCCCAGGAGCCGGTAGGCTCGCGAATTGCGCGACGGGGCGTGCCGGGTCATCGCAAAGCCGAACGGGGAGGGGGCAAAGGCTTTGGCCTTCTGCTGGATTGACCGGCGCGAGCGCCACCACCACGCGCGATGCACGAACGGCCCGTGCGCCGGGTCCATCAGCCCGATCACCGCATGATCGATCGCCGCGGCGAACCGCACGCTCTCGACGAGGTCGGGCGCGCGTCCATCAAACCCGTCGAGCACTGGGATGTCCGGCGCCGCCGCCGGGTCCTCGCCGAAAAACACCCAAATGTTGCCCTGGACTTCGCAGGCCGGATAGGGGCGGGTTTGGATATGGCCGGGCGTAAAGCTCTGGCCCGGCACGAGCGATGGGATCAGGGTGCATCGCCCCCGCGTGTCGAACCGCCAGCCGTGATAGCAGCATTCGATCTCCCGCCCGTCGAAATTGCCCGCGCTGAGGGGCATGCCGCGGTGCGGGCAAAGGTCACGCAGCGCGAAGGGCATGCCGGCCCCGTCGCGGCCGATCAGGATCGGCTCGCCGAGCATCACCTTCGCCACCACCGCCCGGCGCCGCAGACGGCGGCTCGGCAGCGCATAGTACCAGGCCTCGCGCAATGGCGCGGCGGCGTCGCTCGCTGCGGGTCTCATCGGGCGGCTTGTGATTGATCGTCCATCCGGCAGGAATGCGCCTTCGATTATACCGGCTTTCACAGCCTGCGGCCGGGCGGAAGTGATAAGCTATCCTCTGGCCGCCGGCCGGGCTATTTTCATAGCAATTGGCTGGCCTTGAAACTGCGCGATTGCCGCTGCCGTGATCCGAATCATCCGACATCCCGGCCCCCGGTCGAACCACGCGCCCGGCGCGGTCCTGGCGATGGGCAATTTCGATGGTCTGCATCGCGGCCATGCCGTGTTGATCAGCCGGACCTGCGAGCTCGCGCGGGAAGCGGGCCGCCCGACCGGAGTGCTGACCTTCGAGCCGCATCCGCGCAGCGTGTTCTTCCCCGCGACCGAACCCTTCCGGCTGACGCCGTTCCGCGTCAAGGAGCGTGAACTGGCCCGGCTCGGCATCGATCTGCTGTTCGTCCAGCATTTCGACCTCGCCTTCTCGAAGAAGAGTGCCGAGGAATTCATTGCCGAAGTGATCGTCGGAGCGATCAGGGCCTCGCATGTCGTGGTCGGCTGGGATTGCACCTTTGGCAACCGCCGCCGCGGAACGCCTGAATCCCTGCGCGCCGCCGGTCTGCAGTACGGCTTCGGGGTGACCGTGCTCGAACCGGTCCGCGGCGAGGATGCGACAGTCTATTCGTCGACCCATATCCGCGAGCTGCTGAAGACCGGCAAACCGCGCGATGCGGCTGCACTGCTCGGCCGCTTCTGGGAGATCGACGGCCGCGTCGCCACCGGTGACAGGCGCGGCCGCACTATCGGCTTTCCGACCGCGAACCTCGGGCTCGACGACTACCTGCACCCCGCCCTCGGGGTCTATGCCGTGCGGGTCTCCGGCGACGGTCCGGACGACCCGCTCGCCGGCCGCACAATCGACGGCGTCGCCAACATCGGTCTGCGCCCGACGGTCGGCGGCCTCGTGCCCCGGCTCGAGGCCCACCTGTTCGATGTCGATATCGATCTTTACGGACGCCACCTGCGCGTCGCGCTCGTCGATTTCATCCGGCCGGAACAGAAATTCGCCGGTCTCGACGCGCTGAGGGCGCAAATCGCCGAGGACGCTGCAAAGGCGCGCGCCATTCTCGCCGCCACCCCTCAGTGACTTCTGCGGCGGGGCGACGTTTTCACCGGGCGCCTACACGCAAAGGTCGCATAGTGGCGATTCTGGAAATTTGGGAGATCGCTCCAGTCTATTGTTCTTCGGTGACTACCGTGAGATAGAGTTCTTCTAGAGGAGCAAGCTTTTCGATTTCACTCGCCACCCTTTTCCAGTCGGGGTCTTCCGCCATAACCTTCATGGCCCGTTCCTGAGTTGCCACGTCCGGGTAGCCCACCACAACATACATCTGCCCGGCGTGGGCTCCGGAGTGGTAGAAGCCGAATCTGTGCGATACAGCGCCATGCTTTTTCAAAAGCGTGACACCCTCCTTGCGTAGAGGGATCAGTCGGGGATCACTGTAGTTGCCATTGCGCCGAACGATCATATCGACCGACATACGTCACCCTCCTTTTTGGGCCTCTCGCCAACCAGATAACTCTCTACATCTTGTGGTTTAGCGCGTCACCCGTTATCGGGATGTGTCGGCGCAAGATAGAAATGTCACCCGGCGTGCAAAGTCGAGATGACACTCCCGGTGGCGGCGGACACGGCCAGCGCGACATTGAAGCACAGCTACACATTGGATCGGGATTGCGCTATTTTTGTCGGTGACCGGTGAAGCGGAAGCGGGCTCTGCTGGGGAGCAACCCGCCGAGGAATAGCCGGTTGGAGACTCACTGCGATGGACCGGGAGCCGATCGG
>Ga0209526_10002970_pt1 | contig 11510 bp, 13 predicted proteins | sample JacPinW_OM2H0_M1_FD_188566 | JGI IMG/M metagenome (GOLD analysis project Ga0209526, IMG submission 188566) | Forest soil microbial communities from Algoma, Ontario, Canada - Jack Pine, Ontario site 1_JW_OM2H0_M1 (SPAdes) (version 2) | ecosystem: Environmental > Terrestrial > Soil > Boreal...
CGACAGGCTCGCTCCTCGTCGCGGACGATGCCGGAGTCGCCGCCATCCTCGGCCAGACCAGAAGGCGCGCGGCTTTCCACAGCGAGGATGAGTTTCGCCTCAACGAGCGCAAGGATTTGCGGGTGCCCAACGATCCTTCATCGCATCCCGTCTGGCGCGACGAAACCGTGGCGTTGCGCGCGACCGGGCGCCTCCTGCGCGTCGCGCGGGAAAAGCACGCCTTGATCCACGTGCTGCATGTGTCTTGCGGCGAGGAAATGGATCTTTTGGCCGCGCACAAGGATATTGTGAGCGTCGAGGTAACGCCGCATCATTTGACTTTTGACGTGCGGGACTACGCTCGGCTCGGCACGAAATTGCAGATGAACCCGCCGGTTCGCGACGCGCGCCATCGCGAGCGGCTCTGGTTCGGGGTGGCGCAAGGCATCGCCGATATTCTCGGCTCCGATCACGCGCCGCATACCTTGGAAGAAAAGACGAGGCCTTATCCGCAAAGCCCTTCCGGCATGGCCGGCGTGCAAACCCTTGTCCCGGTCATGCTCGATCATGTGAACAAGGGGCGCCTTAGCCTCATGCGTTTCGTCGACATGTCGAGCGCCGGTCCAGCGCGGCTTTTTGGGATAGCGGGCAAGGGGCGTATTGCTGTGGGCTATGACGCCGATTTCACGATCGTCGATATGAAGCGCCGCTGTACAATCGAAAATCGCTGGATCGCCTCGCGCTGCGGCTGGACGCCATATGATGGAATGGCGGTTTTGGGCTGGCCGGTAGGCACCTTCGTTCGCGGCAGACGCGTCATGTGGGAAGGCGAGCTTGCTGCGCCAGGGCTAGGTCAACCCGTGCGCTTCGGCCAGGTTTTGTGACGGGGGACTTGCGCGGCCTCATAGCGTCTTCAAAAATCCAGCGAAACGCATCAGGCCTTCCGGCCAAGGGCCGTGTCCGCTTTCGCTGTTGATGTGGCATGAAAATCCAGCATCGACCAATTCCGCGCCAAGCGTGCGCGCCAAAGCCTCGCTGTCGGCAAAAGTCGAAAAAGGATCGTTGCGACTCGCGATCACCAGGGACGGGAAAGGAAGCGGATCGCCCGGCACGGTCAGGAAAGCGGGATCGAGCGCGTCGCGCCCGGCGAGAACTCTTGCGGACGGCGGGGCGACCAGAAAGCCGCCCTTGACCTTGCCGCTGCTTTCTTCTTTTGCCAGAAACGGCGCGGCATGCACGGCCGCGAGCACGCCGAGACTATGGGCCACGACAACGACCGGGCGCGCCGCACGCTCCACTTCCTCGATGATGCGGTCCCGCCAGGCGGCAAGCGTTGACTTATCCCAATCCGCTTGCGCGACGCGGCGCACGGATGGGATTTTGGCTTCCCAGCGGCTCTGCCAATGATCCGGCCCCGACCCGCCAAGACCGGGTATGACAAGTATATCGGCCTCGGATGCAGGCATCGAAAAGCCCGCCGGCATCGCTCAAGTGGAAACCGCCGCGGCGATCGCGGCATCCCGTGTAAGCTCCCGCGCAAGCGCGCCGATGAAATTCTGGTAGAGTGCAGCTTCGACCGCCTGAAATTCCTTCGATCGAGTCGAAAACTCCGGTTCGCCTGTGTGAAGCACGGCTTCGACATCGGCAAGATGCTTGGTTTCCTCGGCGAGCAAGCCGCCGAGCTTTCTCGCGATGTCCGAGTCCCCGAGTGCTCGTCTGTAGACCTGATAGACGTCGAGCGCGCGGCGTTCGACGAGCCATGTCACATAGCAATAGGTGAGTTTACCGCGTTCGGCCTCGGAGCGGCCCGCGAAAGCCGCGTCGCAAGCCTTGTCGAGGTCCTGAAAATAGGCCTCGGCCTCCTCGCCGCAGAGCAGGAATGCGGGCGCGTAGGAGTCGAATTGAGCGCCGCCGAGTTTTATCGCGAGCTTCTTGAGGCCGAGCGCATGGCGGCCTTCCTCGCAGGCGTGGCCGAGGATCGCGGCGGCCAAAACCTCGGCCCGCTGGCTCTTCACGATCTTGCGGAAGCCGACATATTCGAGATAGGAAAACGTGTTCAGCCAGCGCGCGTGAAGGGCGGGGTCCGGGACGATGGCGCCGATCAAATCTTCCAGACGATCTTGTGTTTGCATTTCAAGTCTTCCGCGGGGGATTTGGACACGATCTTCAACTCTCGCCGAAAACGCGCTTAAAGATGAAATCGATATTCTTCAAATGATAGCCGAGATCGAACAGCTCTTCGAGTCCGGCATCGCTTAGCACCTTGCGCACGTCCTTGTCTCGTTTCAAGAGCGTCAAAAAATCGCCTTCGCCGCGCCAGACCGGCAGGGCGTTGCGCTGGACCAAGCCATAAGCTTCCTCGCGGCTCACGCCTTTCTGGGTCAGGGCGAGCAGAACCCGCTGCGAATGAACGAGGCCGCCCAGCCGGTCCAGATTTTTTTTCATATTGGCGGGATAGACGATGAGCTTGTCAATCACTTGGGTAAGACGCGCAAGCGCGAAATCAAGCGTGATCGTCGCGTCGGGCGCGATCATCCGTTCGACGGACGAATGCGAAATATCGCGCTCGTGCCAAAGCGCGACGTTCTCCATGGCCGGCATCGCCATGCCACGCACGAGGCGGGCGAGCCCCGTCACGTTTTCGCTCAAGACCGGATTGCGCTTGTGCGGCATGGCGGACGAGCCCTTTTGGCCTTCGGAAAAAAACTCCTCCGCCTCCAGCACTTCGGTGCGCTGCAAATGCCTGATCTCGGTTGCAAGCCGCTCCAACGAGGACGCAATGACAGCGAGGGTCGCAAAAAACATCGCGTGGCGATCGCGCGGAATGATCTGCGTCGAGGCGGGCTCAACGGCGAGCCCGAGTTTTGCCGCGATATGGGCTTCGACGCGCGGATCGATATGCGCATAAGTCCCGACGGCGCCGGATATCGCGCAGGTCGCGATTTCCTTCCGCGCATACACCAGCCGCTCGCGGGCGCGCGAAAATTCGGCATAGACTTGTGCGAGCTTCAGCCCGAAGGTCGTTGGCTCCGCGTGGATGCCGTGCGAGCGGCCGATCATGGGCGTAAGCTTGTGTTCGAACGCTCGGCGTTTCAAGACGGCAAGCAGATCGTCGATGTCGGCCAGAAGAACATCGGACGCGCGAGTGAGTTGTACGGCTAAACATGTGTCGAGCACGTCGGAAGACGTCATGCCTTGGTGCACAAACCGCGCCTCGGGACCGATGAATTCGGCAAGGTGGGTCAGGAAGGCGACGACGTCATGGTGCGTGATCTTTTCGATTTCGTCGATCCGCGCCATGTCGAACGTTACATGACCGGCCTTTTCCCAGATCGCCTTGGCGGCCTGCTTCGGAATGACGCCGATTTCGGCCAGCGCATCGCAGGCATAAGCCTCGATCTCGAACCAGATGCGAAACCGCGTCCGCGCCTCCCATATGGCGGACATTTCAGGCCGGGAATAGCGCGGGATCATTCAGGGACTCTGCGTGAAGGCGCGTGCGGCGTGGCATGGCGCCGTCGTGATTATCGCGCGCCCTAACACGGAAGAGCGAGATAAGTCCATGGGCTCGCCAATGCCATTATCTCCCTTCGAACTTGCCCTTCCAACTCGGCAGCGCACCCGGAAAAGGGAGGGGCGTCGCCTCGTAAACGGCGCGCGCAATCGCGCGGGCGAGGCAATCGGCGGCGGCCATGCCAATCTCGATTCTGTCACGTATCGAGGGAAGTTTTTTCGCGGTTCCGGTCGCCGCGGAAAAAATCGTGTCGCCGTCGAAGCAAGCATGCGAGGGCCGCAGGGCCCGCGCCATGCCGTCATGCGCCATGATGGCGAGGCGCTTGGCTTCGGGCTTCGTCAGCGCCGCGTCAGTCGCGACGATGGCGATCGTCGTATTTTCCGCCGCGTCGCCCTTGATGCGAAAGTCGAGCGCATCCGCTGGCCAGGGCGCGGGCCAGCCGAGGCCGCCGAACTCGCCATTTTTTTCATAAGGGGCGGCCCAGAAATGCGGTCCTTCGCCGATCGTCGCGCGGCCGAGCGCATTCACCGCAACGAGAGTGCCGACGCGAAAGCCGCCCGATGTCCGATCGCTCGCCGAGCCGAGGCCTCCCTTGAGATCGGCGGTGGTGGCGCCGAAACCCGCGCCGGCGCTGCCGAGCGCAAACTCGTCCTCGGCCTTGGCTGCGGCTCTGTAGCCCAAGTGCCAATAGACCGGCTCGCGGCCAAAGCTTTTGTCGCCGCCATTCAAGAGATCGAAAAGGATCGCGCCTGGCATGATCGGTACTTTGATGTCGCGCACGGTGGTGCCGCGGCCGCTCTCGCGGAGAAAGGCCGCGACGCCGCCCATCGAATCGAGGCCATAAACGGAGCCGCCCGAAAGGACCAAGGCATCGACCCGCTCGATGGTCATCCCAGGTTCGAGCAGAGCCGCGTCGCGCAGGCCCGGCGCGCCGCCGTGAACGGCGATCGAGGCGATGGCGGGAGCTTCGAAAATCAGCGCGGTGACGCCGGACGCGATTGCCGCGTCATGCGCGTGGCCGACGCATATTCCGGGGATATCGGTAATGAGATTTTTCAACCCTGCCGCCATCCGCTAACTTAACGTGAATCGGCCGGCGTCGCGTTCACCAATGGCGAACGACCCGGCGTGCGCTGAGGAAGGCGAATTCCAAGTGACAGATAATCGGGTGGGGAATTGATGGTGAATAAACCCTCATGCAGTGATCGACAGTAAGATATTGGCACCTATCGGAGACGGCGACGATGGATACCAGGCAACCGCAGCTTGCGCTCGCGCAGGCTCTCAAGCAGGAGCCATCGTCATCAAGAGCGACCACCGATGCGGGCCTCTTTGGCCCTTCCGGAAATGTCGATGACCGCCGGACGCCTTATGGTGCTCTACCGGATACGCTGGCTTTTGCTTGCAACTTTTTGGTCACGTGACACGAAAAGACTCGTTCCTTTGTCCGTCTGCTAAGTTTATCTGAGTCAGTTTATCATTTGTTATACTGATAATCCTGCCTTCCCACGTAGACCCCTCTTCAATAAATGGGACATTGGATGACTCAATCTTACAGTTCAATTTGCCATATCTTATACTCCATTTTCCACTTATCTTTGCGGGAATCATCTGGCCTAGAAAGATAGGGGAGGCTCTCTGAAACGCTTTGCCACCCGGCAGAAAAGTGGTGCGCACCTCAAAGTCGGCGACTCCGCTGGAGGGTGGTGGCTTTAGAGTGTAGCGCCAAGTGCCGATGATTGCTTGTTCGAGAGCAATGTCCTGAGCATTCTTTGGTTCTGGATCTCCTGCTTTCTCCTCGATCGGTACGCCAGGAGTTGCATTTTTCGTGGCGTGATTTCGAAAAAAGCCAGCGGCGTACAGTGCAGTCACAAGCCCAGCCCCCGCACCAATTACTGCTGCGAATCCGGTCAGGATACCTGGAACGGTTTTCCAGAAATTTATCTCTTCCGTCATGTATCACCTCAGGATGGAATCTGCGCCGCTCCATCCACTTCATATCACGCCGCAAACGGCTGCCGCTTCTGAGCGGCGTCGATTTTGCGTGCTTTTTAGAACTGGTGACCTGCTCCCCGTTTTATCCGGGATCCTTGGCCTACGACGCGCCGTAGCGGTTGACCACCTCATGCGCGATCTTGCCGCCCTCCGCGAGAAACCGGCCGATGATTGCCTGAGCGTTTGGGGTGCACAGATGGTAGGTTCTTTCATAATCGCGAAAGCCCCGGTTATAGCTGCCGGCGAGCCGCTCCTTCCGCGCCGCGGTCTTGGCGTCGGCTTCCAATAGCGCCTGCATCTTCGCCCGCCAGTCGCCGGGAGGGTTGGCGGCGCAGAGTGCGTCGAGATAGGCCAAGGCGCCGAGGATTTCGGCTAGCCTCAGAATTTCGGGATCGTAAGGCGGCGGCGGCGGCTCGGCCTCCGGCGCCGGAGCTGCTTTCGCATCGGGCGCGGGCTTGGCCGGCGCTTTTTTCGACTTGGTCTTATTGTGCTTGGCCTTGCCTTGTTGCGGATTGTTGCCGCCGGACTGGCTCGGCTTAGCCTCGGCGGGCGGCGGCGTTGCCGCTGGCCGGCTGCCGAAAAGAAAGTCAAAAAATTGGGCCCCAGCCGGGGCAGTCGATATCGCTACGCAAATCGCCGCCGCCGCAATCGCGCGCAGCGCTTGGCCCGGAATGTTTCCGGCGCCCGCAAACATCAGGGCTCCCTTCATCGCTGGTTTCTCAAGATTGGGCTGCCCGGACGCGCGCATTCAAGGCTCTTTGCGCCGCTTCGACCACGGCAACGATATGAGGCGTGCAATCGAACCCGGAAAGGTGTGCGGGCTCAACCCAGACGGCTTCCCCCGTCTCCGGCCCAGGCTTGGCTTCCCCCGCGATCCACTCACCGGCAAATGAGGCGATCACGTAATGATGGCGGATTTTGCCGGCGCTGTCGCGATCGATCGATTCCACGTGGCGATTGAACGCAACGATGCGGGCGTCGATGTGCACTTCCTCGCGCAATTCGCGCAGCGCCGCCGCCTCCAAGGTCTCGCCAATCTCAACTAATCCTCCGGGCAACGAAAAAGCACCCGTAAAAGGCGGCTTGGTGCGTCTGGCGAGAAGAACCCGGCCCGCCCGGAAGACGGCGACACTCACGCCAACATACGGACGCCGCGGATAAGTCCGTGCCGAGTCCAGTCGCGCCTCGGTTCGCGCCGCGTAAGAACCGGTTGGGCTCATGGATAGAGGCGCTCCTTGCGCCACGCGTCCCGCTCCGTTTGCCGCCGGAATACGATACGGTCGTGCAGACGGAAGGCGCGCTCCAACCAAAATTCGAGATAAATAGGGGAAATCCTATAGCCGAGCCAATAGGGCGGCCGGGGCACTTCGCCAAGCCCAAATTTCGCGGCATATTTGGCGGCTGAGGTCTCCAGCGCGAAACGGCTTTCGAGCGGCCGCGATTGCCGGCTCGCCCAAGCGCCGATCCGGGCCAGCAAAGGGCGGCTGGCGAAATAGGCGTCGGCCTCGGCATCGGTAACGAGCGTGACCGGCCCGCGAAAACGAACTTGCCGCCGCAGCGATTTCCAGTGCAAGACCGCCGCCGCCCGCATGTTCGCGCGAAGCTCCTGGCCCTTGGCGCTCTCGGAGTTGCTGTAAAAGACAAATCCTGAGGATTCGACTGCCTTGAGCAGGACCATGCGCACATTCGGGAGGCCATCGGCATCGGCGGTGGCGAGGGCCATCGCGTTGGGATCGCTAGGCTCGCTTTTTTGCGCCGCTTCAAACCAGTCGCCAAACAGAGCGAACGGCTCGGACGCCTCGGTGAAGTCACGAGTCGTTAACCCGTTCAACGGTAAACCTCCAAGAGAGTCAATTTTAACGAGCAGCCAAGTCGTGACAGGGGATGCTTTTCGCCGCTATGGCCTAAATTCGTTTGGCGCGGGGCCTTGTAGCATGGCGTGTGGATCACGCGCGAATTTTCGTTTCCCGAATTTCCGGCCCTTTGGGCGAAAACCGCTCGCGCGGGCGGCGAAAGCTTGCATCCTTGGCGGCCTGCCGGCGATCCTTGCCGGATGTTCCATGACGTTTCCGATCTCGCCCTTGATGTCGCCAGGCTCCAAGGAAGATGCGGCGGGAGCGGTCCCGAAGTCGTCGCTCGCCGGTCTCCTTGATGCCGAGGACTGGCGCCGCGCCAAGGCTGCGCTTTCGACGGCCCTCGATCCGCAAGGCAATGGCTCGCTGGTCGGCTGGGATAACCCGGACTCCGGCAATAAGGGTTCATTCACTCCGATCGGCAAACCCTTCCCCTTGGAGGCCGGGATTTGCCGTGTCTTTCTCGCCGAGGTCGATTGCAAGGGCGACGAACACGTCATGCAAGGAACCGCTTGCTCGGATAAGCGGGGCGATTGGACGATCGCCGATGCGAAACCCTGGAAAAAGACCTAAATAACGGATTAGCTTTGCGGCGGCCAGGGGTTTCGGTTCGTAAAGCCTTGCGGCCGCTGTGCCGCAGCCCCAATTCTGCAATAAAGACGCTTGGGCTTGTGCCGGCAGACGGGCCGGCGCGAAAATGGGCTAATCAATGCGTGATCCTTATTCGATTTTGGGAGTACAGAAATCCGCCGGCATGGCCGAGATCAAAAAGGTCTTTCGCAGGCTCGCCAAAAAATTTCACCCAGATCAAAGCAAGGATCCGAAGGCGAAGGAGAAATTCGCCGAGGTGAGCGCCGCCTATGAGATTTTGGGCGACGAGAAAAAGCGTGCCGCTTTCGACCGGGGCGAGATCGACGCGGAGGGCAAGCCGCGGTTCCATGGTTTCGAAGGCTTCGGCACGGAGGGCGCGGGTTTTGGCCGGCGCTCGCAGGCCGGCGGCGGCCCTGGCTTCCAGCATTTTGAATTCAATTTCGGCGGCGGCCATCCCGGCGCGGACGGATTGAATGCGAGCGATATTTTCGCCGACCTTTTTGGCGCCGGGACGGCAAGCGGCCGCGGAGGGAGAACGCGCGGCCAAGGCGCGCCGCTTCCGCGTGGCGAGGATGTCAGTGCGAACGTGACAATAAGTCTCGCCGAGGCGGCGAAAGGGACGACGGCTCGCGTCACCTTGCCGACCGGGCGAACCCTGGAGGTCTCGGTCCCAGCGGGAATCGAGGATGGCAAGCAAATCCGCCTAAAGCGGCAAGGCCAACCAAGTCCTTTGGGCGGCGAGCCGGGCGACGCCATGGTGACCGTCCAAATCGCCAAACATCCCTATTTCCGCGTCGAGGGGCGCGACCTGCGGCTCGATTTGCCGGTGACCCTTTATGAGGCGGTCCTCGGCACCAGGGTCAATGCGCCGACGCTCGAAGGCACGGTGGAGCTTACGGTTCCCCCCGGCTCGAATGGCGGGCGCACCTTGCGCCTGCGCGGCAAAGGCTTGCTTAGCCCGACTGGCTCCACCGGCGATCTGCTGGTGAGCTTGAAAATTGTCCTCCCCGACGAGGCGGATTCTGAACTAGTGAGTCTCATGCGCAAGTGGGAAAGCCAAAAGCCCTATAATCCGCGCACCGGGGCGAGCTAATGGTGCGCCAGACAGAAAGCCGGCAGCGATGACGTATGCCACAACCGGCGACTCGCCGGTCTACGATGCGCTGGCGCAAGCCAAGGAGCTTTTGCGCTCGGTGCGCGCCGGCGCGCTTGCCACCTTGGTGCCAGGGACCGCCTTTCCGTTCGCGAGTCTTGTCAATGTCGCGACCGCGCCGGACGGCAGTCCGATCCTGCTGTTATCGAGTCTTGCGGCTCATACCCGGCATCTTGCATCCGATCCCCGCCTTTCGCTACTCCTTGTGCAAACCGGCGCGGGCGATCCCCTCGCGCATCCGCGCGTCACGATCATGGGAACCGGCGAATGTGTCATCGACCGGGACGGCCGCGCGGCGCTGAAGGCGCGCTTCTTGGCAAGACATCCGGAATCGGCGCTTTATGCCGATTTCGCCGACTTTTCGTTTTGGCGCGTGGCCATGGAACAAGCGCATTTGAACGGCGGGTTCGCGCGCGCGGGAAATTTTAAGGCCGCTTCGATTGTCACATCGCTCGAGGGCGCGGAAGCCTTGGTCGCGGCCGAGGCGCTAGCCGTTTCCGAATTGAACCGGCATCATCGCGATTCTCTCGCGCAATTTGCGACCGTGCTTGTGGGCAAGCCCGATGGGCCATGGCAGGCAACAGGGATTGATCCCGAAGGCATCGATCTCGGCTGCGGTGATCGAACCGCCCGCATCGCGTTTCCCCGGCCGGTTCGTACCCTGGAACATTTCCGCGAGACTTTGCCTGAACTCATCGAGGCCGCGCGGCGGGCCGCGAGCAGCTGGGCACCGGACGCTTGAGGGAGCGGCGCCGCGCAATGCTCGGCTGCTTTTTGCCGCTAGCCGTCGTGTCTTAATAGGTTGTTGACGCGGAGGATCTGAGGTTTGTGGGGTTAGTGGGATTTGCGAAGCGTCACAGACCCTGGCTCCCTTCAGTCACCCAGCTGCTCTTGGAACAGCCGGTTGATAGAAGTGTTCAAAAGGACAAGCCGTAAGGCTTATCCCCAAGCATTCTCTTCACGTGCGCGCTGGCTTTCGCAAAATCCATCCGGCCTGCATATTTTCCCTTGAGGGCGCCGACCACTTTTCCCATGTCCTTGATCGAGGTGGCGCCGGTCTCGGCGATGGCGGCGGCGATCGCCTGCGCCACTTCCGCCTCGCTCAGCTGTTGCGGCAAAAAGCCCTGGATGATCGCGATCTCCTCGCTTTCTTGCGTAGCGAGGTCTACCCGGCCCGCTTTTTCGTAGATCTCTTGCGATTCCTTCCGGCTCTTCGTCATCTTCTGGAGAAGCGCCAATATATCTTCATCGGACACGGATTTCCCCTGCCCTCGCGCCTCTATCTCCTTGTTCTTGAGCGCGGCCATGATCATGCGGATCGTGCCGGCGCGGCGCTTTTCGCCGGCCTTCATCGCCGCCCTAAGCTCGCTTGAAAATTTTTCGCGCATGGCTAGCGCCTCGCCTTATCATGGGATTTGACGGCGGCAATGGGCCGCTTTATCGAAATGCAAGAAGCGGATTTAGAGTGAGCATGACAAGCGAGCAAGAGCAAGCTTTTCCGTTTTGGCGCGAGCCCCGTGCGACCGCTCTCCTCGTTTTGGCGAACGGCATGGTGCTCGAAGGATTTGGGCTCGGCGCCATCGGCGCGGCCGTCGGCGAAATCTGTTTCAACACGGCGATGACGGGCTATCAAGAAATCGTCTCCGATCCTTCCTATGCCGGCCAGATCGTCACCTTCACCTTTCCCCACATCGGAAATACCGGCGCCAATGACGAGGATATCGAGACAAGCAATCTCGCAGCGTGCGCCGGAGTGCGCGGCATCATCGTTCATGCGCCGGTCACGGCTCCGTCCAATCACCGGGCTAAGGGCGATTTCAATGCATGGCTCAATAGCCGCGGCATCGTCGGCCTTTATGGCCTCGACACACGCGCGCTCACCGCGTTCATTCGCGAGAACGGCATGCCGAACGCGGCCATCGCCCATTCGCCGGGCGGCGATTTCGACATCGACCGGCTGCGTGCGATGGCGCGGGAATGGCCGGGCCTCGACGGCATGGACCTCGTGCCGGAGGTCACCGCCGCGCAGCGCTACGACTGGACGCAAGCGGCATGGATGCCGGGACAGGGTTTTCGGGCCGCCGGGCCTGGGAGATACAAGGTCGTCGCCATCGATTACGGGATCAAACGCAATATCTTGCGGCTTCTGACCGAGGCCGGCTGCGCGGTCACCGTCGTGCCGGCGCAGACGCCCGCTGATTCGATCCTCGCGATGCGCCCCGACGGAGTTTTTCTTTCAAACGGTCCGGGCGATCCAGCCGAGACCGGGAAATATGCGGTTCCGATCATTGCGACACTCCTTGAACGGGCGGTTCCAACCTTCGGAATCTGCCTTGGCCATCAGATGCTTGCGCTCGCGATCGGCGCGAAAACCTTAAAAATGCACCAGGGCCATCATGGCGCCAATCACCCGGTGCAGGACTTT
>Ga0209526_10002971_pt1 | contig 11506 bp, 7 predicted proteins | sample JacPinW_OM2H0_M1_FD_188566 | JGI IMG/M metagenome (GOLD analysis project Ga0209526, IMG submission 188566) | Forest soil microbial communities from Algoma, Ontario, Canada - Jack Pine, Ontario site 1_JW_OM2H0_M1 (SPAdes) (version 2) | ecosystem: Environmental > Terrestrial > Soil > Boreal...
TGCGCCTGGCTCGGATTGGAATTGGACGAGGTGGCCAATCGAGGACACAAGGATCGCATCAGCACATCCAAGAGCCGCGTCGCCGCTTTTGTGATAAAAACCGACGAGAACCTGATGATCGCCCGTCATGCCCGGGCGCTGGTGGGCGGCTGAGATTGGCAGGATGGAGGGAAAGTCATGTCATCCGATCGCGGCACGACGCAGACCACCGGTACCGCAGCCGGGACATTTTCCGCCGCCGATCTCAAGCGGCGGATGGCTGAGCGCGAGGCGGCGAAGGCCGCGGAGGAGCTGCAGCGCATGCGCGAGCAGGAAGAAAAACAGAAGGCGGTGATGGCGGAATTCCACAAGCCGCCCGAAAGGACCCCCGAGCAGCTGATGCAGCTCGTGACGACCCTCGTCAACCATGCCGCGGAGGCCGGACAGACCGAGGTGCAGGTCTACCGATTTCCCAACCAGATGTGCAAGGATCGCGGCCGGGCGATCAACAATTTCGAAGCGGAATGGGACAAGACCTTGGAGGGTCGGCCCCGATTGGCCTATGAATTCTGGCATGATCACCTGAGGCCGCTCGGCTTTGGGCTGAGGGCCGAGGTGCTCGAATACCCCGGGGGAATGCCCGGCGATATCGGCTTCTTCCTCACCTGGAAGTAGATGCCGGATCTCCGGAGGATAGACGCCATGAGTGAACCAATGTCCAACACCAAGAGTGACGGCGTCGAAAGCAACGGCAAGCTGAAGAGGAAGGAATACGAGCGCGAACTGGTCCGCTTGCACGTCGAGTTCGTCAAGCTCCAGCAATGGGTGGTGCACGCTGGCCTGAAGGTCTGCATCATCTTCGAAGGGCGCGACGGGGCCGGCAAAGGCGGCACGATCAAGGCCATGACCGAGCGGGTGAGCCCGCGCATCTTCCGGATCGTGGCGCTCCCGGCGCCGACCGAGCGTGAAAAATCGCAGATGTACTCCCAGCGCTACGTTCCGCACCTCCCGGCCGCGGGGGAGGTCGTGATCTTCGACCGCAGCTGGTACAACCGCGCCGGGGTCGAACGCGTGCTGGGGTTCTGCACCGAGGAGGAAGCTAAACATTTCTTGGAAATCGTCCCTGTGTTTGAGAAACTCGTTGTCGAATCGGGGGTCATTCTGCTGAAATACTGGCTGGAGGTCAGTCCCGAGGAGCAGACAAGACGGCTTGAAGGGCGTATCGATGACGGGCGCAAGATCTGGAAGCTGTCGGACATGGATCTCAAGTCGTACTCGCGCTGGTACGACTATTCGCGGGCACGCGACGAGATGTTCCTTGCCAGCGATACGTCATGGGCACCGTGGTATGTCGTTCACTCCGACAACAAGCGGCGGGCGCGGCTGAACGCCCTCACGCATATCCTGAGCCGGATCCCCTACGAAGGGCTGAAGCGCGAGAAGGTCGAGTTGCCGAAAAGGCAACACCGAGGCGACTATAAGGACCCCGACTACCCGTTCCGGGTCATTCCCGAGCCATTCTGAGCCGCCACGGCATTGCCGTGCCGAAGCAGCCGATAGCGGTACCGGACCGGCGGCGCGTCGTGGTCGCCATTGGCGAGGGCCGCAGATCCCTCCGTTCCTGGCAGGATCGGGTCAGAGATCCGAGCCTGACGGTGTTGCTGGTCCTCGAGCTCTGTCTCGTTTTTCTCGCGGCACCGCTGGCGGCGCAGGGACTGGCGATCGCGCGGCCGCTCGCTGAGACATTGGTCCTGGCGTTGGTGGTGATCGTCGTCTTGCTCTCGCACCGGCGAGGGGCGATCGTGGCGATTCTGCCAGGATTAGCCGCCGCCCTGGCGGGCCTCTCTTTCGGAGCCGGGTGGTCGCCGGTCACCGCGAGCGTGCTCCGCCACGGCGGGAACGTCCTGACCTTCTCGGCGCTGACCTGGGTTGTGGCGCATGCTGTCTACGCCCCTGGACGGATCACGCTGCGCCGCCTTCAAGGTGCCGTCGTGGTTTATCTGAGCCTCGGGATGATATTCGCCGCGGCCTTTAGCCTGATATGGGACCTGAGCCCGGCTGCCTTCGGCAATCTTGCTGCCCCGTCTGGCGGTCCGGACGAACTTGCCACGATGCTGTATTTCAGCCTTACGTCGCTGACGACAACGGGCTATGGCGACATCGTGCCGGTCAATCCGTTCGCCCGAAGCCTGGCCAACCTGGAGTCGATCGTCGGCCAGTTCTACCTTGCGATCACCGTCGCTCGCCTCGTGACATTGGAACTCGAGGACCGCCGCCGTTGAAGGCCCGAATGGGGAGGGACATAGCCAATGCCGGATCTTCTCGAGCAATACGGGTGCGGTCCCATCCATTTTTCCGGTACCAACGACGCGTTGTACGAGCGACACCTGCTGTTCGATGACGTGATTGCGCCGGTGGCGGCGGGGCCGCGCGAGCGCTTCGAGGCGGCCGCGCGCTCAGTGAGGGATGTCCTCTCGCAACGCTGGGTGCTGACGGAGGATACCTACAACCGGAAGAACCCCAAACGCGTCTACTATCTGTCGATGGAGTTTCTGATCGGCCGGTCGCTCGCCAACAATATCACCAACCTGCTGCTCTGGCCGTTTGTCGATCGCGCCGTCGAGCAGAAACAACTCGACCTACTAGCCCTGCTCGAGCAGGAGCCCGATGCCGGGCTGGGAAACGGCGGGCTCGGGCGCCTCGCGGCTTGTTTCCTCGACTCGATGGCAACGATGCAGCTTCCGGCGATGGGCTATGGGCTGCGCTACGAATACGGCATGTTCAAGCAGTCGATCCAAGACGGCTGGCAGCACGAACAGCCCGACAACTGGCTACGTCGCCAAGACCCGTGGGAGGTCGCTCGCCCGAACGAGGCCGTTGAGGTCAGGCTCGGCTCTTCGGTCGAGCTGCATGGCGGGAGCTTGCACGCCATTCCTGGCCGCCCCTCCACTCTGATTGGTGTCCCATTTGATCGACCGGTGATCGGCTACGGCGGTAAGACCGTCAACACGCTGCGGCTATGGGCGGCGGCTGCGCCCGACTATTTCGACTTCCAGGAATTCAGCAGCGGCGATTTTGTCGGAGCACTGGTCGGAAATTTGGCGGCCCATACGCTCACGCGCGTGTTGTACCCCGACGACTCCACCGAGATGGGACAGGCGCTGCGTTTCGCGCAGGAATATTTTCTGGTAGCCTGCTCGATTGCCGATCTCGTGCGGCGCTTCCGCCGCGACAATGCCGACTGGAGCACACTGCCCGACAAGGTCGCGATCCAGCTCAACGATACGCACCCGACACTGGCGATACCGGAGCTGATGCGGGTCTTGCTCGATGACGCGCGTCTCGGATGGGACGAGGCCTGGGATCTGACGCAACGGACTTTGGCCTACACCAACCACACGCTGTTGCCCGAGGCTCTCGAAAGATGGCCGCTCCACTACTTTCAGCAGATGCTGCCGCGACATTTGGAGATCATTTTCGAAATCAATCGCCGCTTTCTCGACGATGCCCGGCGCCGCTATCCGGGCGACGAGGAGCGCGTCGGCCGCCTCAGCCTGATCGAGGAGGGTCCGGAGGACAAGGTTCGAATGGCGAACTTGGCGATCGTCGGCTCGCACAGCACGAACGGGGTCGCGGCGATTCACTCTCGGCTGCTGCGGACGACAACAGTCAAGGATTTGGCCGAGATGTTTCCTGAGCGTTTCAACAACAAAACCAACGGCGTCACCCCACGACGTTGGCTGCTGCTGGCGAACCCGGCGCTCGCCCGAGCCATCACCGAGGCGATCGGGGACGGCTGGATGACCGATCTCGATCGCTTGAGCAAGCTCAAGCCGCTCGCCGAGGACCGACTGTTTCGCGACGCTGCTCGGGCCGCCGCACGCCAGAGCAAGTCGCACTTCGCCGATTGGCTCAAATCGACATCCGGCCAGACAGTCGACCCCGACACCATCTTCGACTGCCAGGTCAAGCGGATCCACGAATACAAGCGGCAGCTGCTCAATGTCCTGCGCATTATCGTTCTCTACAATCGGCTGCGAGAAAACCCCCGGGTCGAGATGCCGCGGCGGACTTTTTTCTTCGCCGGCAAAGCGGCCCCCGCTTACCAGCTCGCCAAGCTGATCATCAAATTCATCAACAATCTTGCCGGTACGATCGACGGCGATCCGGTGACGCGCAGCCGTCTCAAAGTCGTGTTCCTGCCCGACTACAACGTCTCGCTCGCGGAGCGCCTGATCCCTGCCGCTGACGTTTCCAATCAGATCTCGACGGCCGGCTACGAAGCCAGCGGCACGAGCAACATGAAATTCATGATGAACGGCGCCCTGACGATCGGCACGCGCGACGGGGCAACGATCGAGATGGCCGAGGAGGCCGGCGGGGAGAATCTCTTTCTGTTCGGCCTCAGCGCGCAACAGGTTGCCGACAGCCGCGGCTGGTACAGCCCGCAGTGGCATTACGCCAACGATCCCGAAACTCGGGCCGCATTGGATATGATCTCCTCCGACCATTTCAGCCGTTATGAACCAGGAATTTTTGCTCCCATTCATGATGCGCTGCTTGCGCATGGCGACCACTACATGCATCTGGCGGACCTCGGTTCCTATCTCGATGCGGATCGAAGGCTCTGCGAGCTCTATGCGGACGCGGACGGATGGGCGCGCAAGGCGGTTCTGAACATCGCCGGCTCCGGAAAATTTTCGAGCGACCGCACCATTGCCCAGTACGCGTCCGAGATTTGGAACGCCAAGCCCTGCCCAGTGCCGTAGCGAGGATCATTCGAATGACTATTTCGCCGCTCGCCGGCAAGCCGGCGCCGAAGGAGATGCTGGTCGATCTGTCACGGCTCGAACGGGAGTATTTCGACTGCCAGCCCGATGTCGATGATCCCGCACAGCGGGTCAGCTTTGGCACGAGCGGGCATCGAGGGTCGCCTTTCCGCCGGTCGTTCACCGAAGCCCACATCCTCGCGATCACTCAAGCGATCTGCGACTATCGTCGCTCGCACGCGACCGATGGCCCGCTATACATGGGGAAGGACACCCACGCGCTTTCCGGACCGGCTCAGCGTACCGCACTCGCAGTCTTGGCGGCCAACGAAGTGCCGACCATCATCCAACGAGACGACGGGTTCACGCCGACGCCGGTCATTTCGCACGCCATCCTTGTTCATAACCGCGCCCGCAGCGATCGCCTCGCGGACGGCATCGTCATCACTCCCTCGCACAATCCTCCGGAGGATGGCGGGTTCAAGTACAACCCGACCAATGGCGGGCCGGCCGACACCGACGTGACCCAGTGGATCGAACATCGCGCCAACGAGCTTCTGCGCAGCGGTAATGCTGATGTGAAGAGGATGGGGTTCAGCGCTGCGTTGAGGGCAGAAACGACGCGTCAGGAAGACCTTGTTCTGCCCTACGTCAATGATCTGCGCAATGTCGTCGACATGGACGCAATTCGCGACGCCGGGCTCAAGCTCGCCGTCGACCCGCTGGGCGGCGCCGCTGTGCATTACTGGGAGCCGATCAACAAGACCTATGGATTGGACATTGACGTCGTCAACCCACAGGTCGATCCGACATTCTCGTTCATGACGGTCGATCACGATGGCGCGATCCGCATGGATTGCTCGAGCCCTTACGCGATGGCTGGGCTCGTCGGCCTCAAGGATCGCTATCGCGTCGCCTTCGGCAACGATGCGGACGCCGATCGCCATGGCATCGTCACCCCGGGTGCAGGGCTGATGAACCCCAACCATTACTTGTCCGTGGCGATTCTCTATCTGCTGACGCATCGCCCCGAATGGCCGGGAGAGGCAGCGGTCGGCAAGACCTTGGTCAGCAGCAGCATGATCGACCGGGTTGTGCACAAGCTGAGCCGCCGACTGTCCGAAGTGCCGGTCGGGTTCAAATGGTTTGCACCCGGCTTGTTCGACGGCTCCTACTGCTTTGGCGGCGAAGAAAGCGCTGGCGCCAGCTTCTTGCGGCGTGACGGCCGGGTTTGGACGACCGATAAGGACGGGCTGATCATGGACCTGCTGGCGGCCGAGATCACCGCCCGCACCGGCAAGGACCCGGGCGAGCATTACGCCGCGCTGACCGCGGAATTCGGGACGGCCTACTATACGCGCATCGACGCCCCGGCAACGCCAGAGCAGAAGGCCAGGCTCGGGCGGTTGGCGCCCGAGGCGGTGAGGGCGCCGAACTTGGCCGGCGATCCGATCATCGCGAAGCTAACGCGCGCCCCGGGGAACGACGCCCCGATCGGCGGTCTCAAGGTCGTCACGCGCAGTGGGTGGTTTGCGGCCCGCCCGTCAGGCACCGAGGCCGTCTACAAGATTTACGCCGAAAGCTTCAAGGACGAGCAGCACCTGCAAGCGATCCTGGCCGACGCCCAACAGATTGTCAGTGAGGCTTAATCTAGAGCGGCCATTTCCAGTTGACGATCTCCGGCAGGTCGATCCCTTCCTCATAGGCGTAGTGGCGGCAGTCGAGCTGCCGGTTCATCAGCGCCTCGCGGGCGTGTGAGCCGCGCACTTTGAGCGAGGGAACGCGGTCGATCGCGTCGATCGCCAACGTAAAACGGTCGACTTGGTTCTGGATGGCCAGTTCCATCGGGGTGTTGATATTGCCTTTTTCCTTATAGCCGCGGACATGAATGTTGTCGTGGTTGGTTCGCCGATAGGTCAGCCGGTGGATCAGCGACGGATAGGCATGGAAGTTGAAGATGACAGGCTTGTCGGGAGTGAACAGCGCATCGAATTCGCGGTCGGAGAACCCGTGCGGGTGCTCGGTGTTGGGCACCAGGCGGAACAGGTCCACGACATTGACAAAACGCACCTTCAATTCGGGGAAATGCTGCCGTAGCATGGCCGTGGCAGCCAGCGCTTCCATCGTTGCGATGTCGCCGCTGCTCGCCATCACGAGATCGGGCTCGATGTCCTGGTCGCTGCTGGCCCATTGCCAGATCCCGGCGCCCTTGGTGCAGTGCTTAATCGCTGCATCCATATCGAGATATAGCAAGTGCGGCTGCTTGTCGGCGACGATCACATTGACGTAGTTACAGCTGCGCAGGCAGTGGTCCGCGACCGATAACAAGCAATTCGCATCCGGCGGCAAGTAGATGCGCGTGACACTCGGGCTCTTGTTGGCGACAACATCCAAGAAGCCGGGATCCTGGTGTGTAAAGCCGTTGTGGTCCTGCCGCCACACGGTGGAGGTAATCAGCAGGTTGAGCGAGGCGACATCCGCGCGCCAGGACAGCTCACTGGATTTCTCCAGCCATTTGGCGTGCTGGTTGAACATCGAATCGATGACATGGACGAAGGCTTCATAGGAGGACAAGAAGCCGTGCCTACCGGTCAGCAGATAGCCTTCCAGCCAGCCCTCCAATGTATGCTCGCTGAGCATTTCCATGACCCGGCCGTCGGGCGCCAACTCTCCGCCATCGGAATCCTCGGGGAAATACTCGGCGAGCCAGGTCTTCTTTGTCGCCTCATAGAGCGCAGTCAGCCGGTTGGACGCGTTCTCGTCCGGACTGAGGACGCGGAAGTTGGTAGGGTTAGCCCGCATGACGTCGCGTAGGAACTGTCCCAAAATCTGGGTGGGTCCGACTTCGGTCGTGCCGGGTTTCTCGACCGACACGGCATAATCGCGGAAGTCCGGCAATTTCAGCGCCTTGCGCAGCAGCCCGCCATTGGCATGCGGATTGGCGCCCATGCGACGCGCGCCTTTGGGGGCAAGCTCCCGGAGCTCCGGCACCAACCGCCCTTCTTCGTCGAAAAGCTTCTCCGGCTGGTAGCTGCGCAGCCACTCCACCAGGAGCGCCAGATGCGACGGATTCTCGTGCATCTCAGCCAGCGGCACCTGATGGGCGCGCCAGAAGCCCTCGACCTTGTGCCCGTCGACCTCCTTGGGGCCGGTCCACCCCTTGGGGCTGCGCAAGATCACGATCGGCCACCTGGGCCGCTTCACATCAGATCCCGGTTTGCGCGCCTCCTGCTGGATATGTCGGATTTCCCGGATGCAGTGCTCGAGGGTCGCGGCCATCGCCTGATGCATGCTTGGGGGATCGGAGCCTTCGACGAAATAGGGCTCGTAGCCATAGCCGCGGAACAAGGACTCCAGCTCCTCGTGCGGGATGCGGGCGAGGATGGTCGGATTGGCGATCTTATAGCCGTTTAGATGGAGCACCGGCAGCACCGCGCCGTCGCGAGCCGGATTGAGAAATTTGTTCGAGTGCCACGCGGTCGCCAGAGGTCCGGTTTCCGACTCGCCGTCGCCGACCATCACGGCCACGATCAAATCCGGGTTGTCAAAGGCGGCGCCGTATGCGTGCGACACTGAATATCCGAGCTCGCCACCCTCGTGGATCGATCCCGGCGTCTCCGGCGTGCAATGGCTGCCGATGCCGCCCGGAAACGAGAACTGCCTGAATAGCCGCCGCAAACCGTCGGCGTCCTCGGAGACGCCGCTGTAGATTTCGGAATAGGTACCCTCCAGATACACATTGGAAATCACGGCAGGGGCGCCATGTCCCGGTCCGGCAATAAATATGACATCGAGGTCATATTTCTTGATCAGCCGATTGAGGTGAACGTAGGTCAGGCTCATGCCCGGATCGGAGCCCCAATGGCCGAGCAGGCGCCGTTTTATGTGCTCGGGCTTGAGCGGCTCGCGCAGCAACGGATTATCCCGCAGGTAGATCATTCCGGCCGAAAGGAACAACGTCGCGTTCCAATAGCCGTGCATGCGCCGCAGCTCCTCAGCCTCGAGCGGGCTGCCCTGCACGGTCGAGCGAGCCGGACCATAGGCGCTGATCGATCGCGGTTCGCTCCTAATAGAGTTCATCTGTCCCTCCGAATTCCAACGAGAACGAGTATCGCGATGACTGGGCCACGATATCGTTAAACGGATCGGGTCTCCGTCTACGCCATCGATCACCGGGGCAAAAGGTTCCTACTCGGAGCGGCGGCAAGCCGTAGATAGTCGAAATTATCTGCAGGAATGCGACAGTGCATCCATCGCTTTTCCAGATAAACACCCGGGTTTGGCTACAGCGCTTGTCCCGCGAAGCGGGCAGGCCGATCACTTTGGCCGACATCGACGACACGACGATCGACGGTTTCGCCGAAAACGGATTCGACTGGATCTGGCTGCTGAGCGTCTGGCAGACCGGGACCGCCGGTCGGGCCGTCTCGCGCGGCAACCCGCAGTGGCGAGCCGAGTTCCAGACGGTTCTTCCCGACCTGACCGAGGATGACATCTGCGGCTCCGGCTTTGCGATCACCAGCTATACCGTGAGCGAGGCGCTCGGCGGAGAGAGGGCGCTGGCGCTATTCCGCGACAAGCTCGCACAGCGCGGCATCAAGCTGATGCTCGACTTCGTGCCGAACCACACCGCTCCCGACCATCCATGGGTGAAGACCCATCCCGACTACTACATCCAAGGCAGCGAGGAGGCGCTGGCAGCTTCTCCAGGGAATTACCTGAGGGCTGACACCAACCACGGGCCCAAAATATTGGCCTATGGCCGCGATCCCAATTTTCCGGGTTGGCCCGACACCGTGCAGCTCAACTATGCCAATCCCGAGGTGCACAGGGTGCGGATCGACGAGCTGGTCGGGATTGCCGGCAAGTGCGACGGCGTGCGTTGCGACATGGCGATGCTGTTATTGCCCGAGATTTTCCAGCGCACCTGGGGAATTACGCCGGAGCCGTTCTGGCCGAAGGCGACGGCGGCGGTGCGCGCGAAATATCCCGCCTTCACGTTCATGGCAGAGGTCTACTGGGATCTGGAATGGACCCTGCAGCAGCAGGGTTTCGACTACTGCTATGACAAGCGCCTCTACGACCGCCTGCGCGAGGGCCACGCCGGGCCGATCCGCGGCCATCTGCTCGCCGGTCTCGACCACCAGGACAAGCTGGCCCGATTTCTCGAAAACCACGACGAGCCCCGCGCCGCGTCCGAATTCACTTGGCTACAGCACCAGGCGGCGGCGGTGATCACCTTCCTGTCTCCCGGTCTGCGCTTTTTCCATCAGGGCCAGTGCGAGGGTGCCCGGGTGCGGGTGCCGACCCATCTCTGCCGTGGTCCGGCCGAGCCAACGAACCCGGAGATCGCCGCCTTTTATGCCAAGCTGTTGGCGATATTGAAACAGACGGCCTTTCGCAATGGCGCTTGGTCGCAGATCCAGCCACAGGCGGCCTGGTCCGGCAACTGGACCTCGGAGTGCTTCGTCGCCTATGCCTGGGCCGGTGATGCCGGCGGCCGCCATCTCGTCGTCGTCAATTACGCCGGCAACCAGGCGCAGTGCCGCCTGCCGCTGCCGTTCCCGGAATTCCGCGGCACACCAGTGCGTCTGACCGATGTCATGGGGACCGAAGTCTACGATCGCGACGGCAGCGAGCTGGTCGATCCCGGCCTCTACATCGATCACGCCCCCTGGCATTACAACGTGTTCGAGCTGCGGGAGGTATAGTTGCTATATTGACAATTCGTGTGCAATGTGATAACGTCGTCTCCGAGGTATGAACCAGCACGGCGACGGTCGTGCGGTCCGCGCTGCGCTATCCGCCTGAGAGATCGACGCGCCGCTTCCATCACTTCGCCTGATTCTCTCCTGCAGAAACAGGCGGAGCGCCAGCCGGCCCTCACCCACGCGTCGCTGGCGCGCCGGTCCCCGCTCCCCCTGGCAATGCGGGCGAGGGTGCCAAAACAGCGGGAGCGTCCGGCTCGAGTACCTCCTATATTGGCTACTCCGCGGGGCGGGCGGCCGGAATGGGCGTTTTCTTGCGCGCCTTGCGCCGCTCCTCGAAGCCCTGCAAGACCGCGAAGAAAGAGGGGACGAACAGCACCGCGAGGCAGGTTGAGGCGATGATGCCGCTGAGGACGCTGAGCCCCAAGGATATGCGGCCGTTCGCCCCGGCTCCGGTTGCCAGCACCAGCGGAACGACCCCCAGTCCGAAGGCGAACGAGGTCATCGGGATGGGCCGAAATCGCAGGCGCGCTCTGCGCCGCAGCAGCCAATTCGGCGGCACGGATGTCGGGCCGGCGGCGGACCAGATCAGCCGGAATGCCGACGGCAACGTCTCTTGGAGGGACCGGTATCCGGATCGACCGTCCGAGCAGGTTGTCGAGTGGCTCCGGCGCCATGCCGAGCAGTACCCGCAGGGCGTTCAGCCCCTGCTTCAACTGAATCGTCAGCTGCGGGATCGTCGCTTCGGTCGCGGCGAGAACGTTCTCTGCCTGGTAGACGTCGAGCTTGGTCGCGGTGCCGCCATGATATTTTGCCTGCGCGATGGCGAGCGCCTTTTTTTGCTTGACGATGTTTTCGCGGGCGATCGCGATCTGCGTTTGCAGCGTTCGGATGCCGATGTAAGTCGTGGCGACGTCGCCGAGCAAGGTGGCCAACACGTAGTCGTAACTGGCGATGGAGGCGAGATAGGCCGCATCAGCGGATTCGATGCCGCGGCGGAACTTGCCCCAGAAATCCAATTCCCAATTGTGGAGCAGCCGTTGGGTCAGC
>Ga0209526_10002972_pt1 | contig 11505 bp, 8 predicted proteins | sample JacPinW_OM2H0_M1_FD_188566 | JGI IMG/M metagenome (GOLD analysis project Ga0209526, IMG submission 188566) | Forest soil microbial communities from Algoma, Ontario, Canada - Jack Pine, Ontario site 1_JW_OM2H0_M1 (SPAdes) (version 2) | ecosystem: Environmental > Terrestrial > Soil > Boreal...
ATGGACCCCAGCCCACGCTCTCGGCCGGCATCGACGATTACGCCAACGAACAGGACGTCCTGGATTGCGCCAAGATTTACGCCCGCACTGCGCTGGTACTGATGCAGAGCTAAAACGCGCCTTGCGGTTTCGTCCTGGCCCCGCGATGACACGACGGAGACTCAACAGTGAGTGAGATCGCCCTGTTCGAGGCCATATATACGGCGCGCGCGCTGCGGCGGCTCAAACCCGATCCGGTTCCGCAGGATGTGCTCACGAAAATTCTGGATGCCGCAATCCGCGCGCCATCGGCGGGCAATGCGCAGAGCTGGTCCTTTGTAGTGGTGCGCGATCGCGAGCAGCGAGCAAGGCTCGGCGCCATCTACCGCAAGGCGTCCGACATCGCGAGCGTGATGTATGCCAATCGAGCGCGGCCAGCCCACATGAGCGATGCCCAATACCACCGCTTCATGTCTTCGGGCGCATATTTATGGGACCATATGGCGGATGCTCCCGTGCTGCTGGTACCGTGCATGAAACATCCCTTATTGCCGCCGAAGGGCGCGTTGCCTCCTGAAACCCAGGTCCGCTATGAGCAAGAGCGCGCGTATGCGGACCGCATCCGCGGCGCCAGCATCTACCCCGCGATCCAGAACATTATTCTTGCATGCCGCGCCTTGGGTTTGGCGACGCTGATCACGACCAACCACCTTCGATACGAGGTCGAGGTCAAAGCCGTGCTGGGTATTCCGGGCGACGTGGATACATACGCGTTGATGCCGGTCGGTTACCCGGAAGGAAAGTTCGGACCTGTGGCACGCCGGCCTGTGACAGAAGTTGCCTTCGCAGACCGATGGGCCAATCCATGGCCCGTGTCGCCATCGGCACTGGCACCGTGAGCGCGAGCGCGCGCAAGCGGGTACCTCATCGGCAGCCACGAGAAGACCCCGGCACCGTCAGACCGAGCGCGCGCGCTGTCTTGAGGTTAAGCTCGCAGTTGTTCGTACCGGGCGTCGCCGACTGGGTTTGTTCCGGCGATGGAGATATTGCGCGAATTCCCTGACCGCAAGGCAATTGAGCACCCGGTCTTTCGGCACGCCACCCTTGCGCGCCATTTCAACTCCCCAGTGAGTGAGTTCAAGTTCATCGGTTGAATGCGCGTCGGGATTGATGCTGTAACGAGAGCGAGAATGACCTTCTCGATATTCCGCATTCCGAAGCGACTGTCGGCAAGACGCCCATTCCACCGGAAGGGTACCAAATCGAACATATCGACGTAGTCGTCCGTCTACGTCGCAAGAGCGGCTGACGGCCAAAAACTTACCGGCCTGGCGCGCCTGTTAAGCCATCCAACACCGGCATTCAATGTAAGTGCCGACGACGTACTGGCTCCAAATCGTCTCGTCTCCGTCGGCTGCTCTTGTATTGGCATTACGTGGCTGAACCTCGGTCCTTATAATCGTTCTAGATCTCAGAGGCTTTCACTTGACCTGGATCGGTGATCGCTCCACTTGAACGTCATAGGGGCGTTGGGCCGAACAAGAGCATGACTCAAGATTGTCAGCCGAAAAATGACCAGCACGGCTCCCCGCTGGGCTTGGCTCGGCGCGGATTCAGTGGCCGGATCAAGACCATTGATGTGGGTGCGGCGGCGCATGGGATAACGGCGGCCGAGCTTGAGCGACGGCTGCTGGAACTCGGTTTCTTGGAAGGCGCCGCAGTCGAGGTCCTGCACGAAGGCCCGCTCGGCCGTGATCCGATCGCCGTGCGGCTCAACGGCACCACAATTGCGCTTCGGCGGCGCGAGGCTATGGCGGTATTCGTCACTTAACTGAAGGGCCGGATGAGCACGGCGACCGAGACCAGTCCGTGGAACTTCGCCCTCGTCGGTACACCGAACAGCGGCAAGACTGCGCTGTTCAACGCGCTCACCGGCAGTCGGCAGAAGGTTGCGAACTATCCGGGCGTAACCGTCGAGCGCAAGGCCGGCGCGCTCCAGACGCCGGCCGGTCACCGCGTCAATCTGATCGATCTTCCCGGCACCTATTCGCTGCGGGGGCGCAGCCCCGACGAGGAGATCACCCGCGAAGTGGTCCTCGGCCGGCTCGTCAGCGAGCCGCCGCCTGACCTTCTGCTCTGTGTCGCGGACGCCACGAATTTGCGGGTGGCGCTGCGTCTCGTGATCGAGCTCAAAAAGGTCGGCCGTCCCATGCTGCTCGTGCTCAACATGATCGACATTGCGCGACGGCGCGGCACCGACATTGATGTCGAAAAACTTTCTGACGAGCTCGGCTTGCCGGTGGTAACCTCGATCGCGGTGCGGCGCGGCGGGACCGAGGAGTTGCTGCGCCGCATGGACGAGGTTGCGGCATGCGCGGCCAGTACGCGCGCCGAGAACACCTGGTCACCGCCGAGCACCGCCGATCTGCGTGCCGCCCAACGCGAGGCTGACCGCATCATGCGCGTCGCGGTTGGGGCGCCGCGGCGGCCAGATACGCTAACCGGCCGAGTGGATGCTGTCCTGCTCCATCCAGTCGCCGGTCTTTTGATCCTGCTGTTCCTACTGTTCATCATGTTCCAGGCGGTGTTTGCCTGGGCCAGGCCGCTGATGGACCTGATCTCATCGGGATTCGAGACGCTCGGTGTGCTGGCGCATGACGCGCTGACCGAGGGCCTGCTGCAAAGCTTCATCCAGAACGGCGTGATCTCCGGCGTCGGCAACGTCCTGGTCTTCCTGCCCCAAATTCTGATCCTGTTCCTGTTCATCTTGGTTCTGGAAGATTTCGGCTACATGGCGCGGGCAGCATTCCTGATGGACCGCATCATGGGCGGTGCCGGCCTGCATGGTCGCGCCTTTATTCCTCTGCTCTCAAGCTTCGCCTGCGCGATTCCCGGCATTATGGCGACCCGCGTGATTGACAACCGGCGCGACCGGCTAACCACCATCATGGTAGCGCCTCTGATGACCTGCTCAGCGCGCATCCCAGTTTATACCCTGATCATTTCGGCCTTTATTCCCGACAAGCAGGTGTGGGGTTGGGTCGGTCTGCAAGGCTTGGTGATGTTCGGCCTCTACGCCACCGGAATCGTGAGCGCGCTCGGAGTGTCCTTTATCGCCAATCATTTCTTCTGGCGTGATAATGCTACCCCGCCGTTCATGCTCGAAATGCCGGCGTACAAGGTGCCGCGGCTGCGCAGCGTCGCGATCGGCCTTTACACGCGCACCATGATGTTTCTCAAGCGCGCCGGTACTACGATCTTCAGCATGATGGTTCTGATCTGGTTTTTGGCGTCGTTCCCGCGACCGCCAGCAGGTGCGACGGAGCCGGCAATCAACTTTAGCCTCGCCGCCATGATCGGTCGCTGGATCGAGCCGCTGCTGGCGCCGGTGGGTTTCAATTGGCAGATCAGCGTGGCGCTCATTCCAGGGATGGCAGCACGCGAGGTCGCGGTAGCAGCACTCGGCACCGTCTACGCCATCGAAGGCGGCAAGGAGGCTGCCGAACAGATCGGCCAGACGCTTGCCAGCAATTGGAGCCTTGCAACCGCGCTTGCGCTGCTCGTCTGGTACATTTTCGCGCCGCAGTGTGCCTCGACGCTGGCGGTGATCAAGCGCGAAACCGGGAGCTGGCGCTGGATGGCGATTACCTTCGGCTACATGCTTTCGCTGGCTTATGTCGCGGCGTTCATCACTTACAACGTCGCCGTCGCGCTGGGGGCGGGGTGATCCGGACGTTCTATCAAATTCAAGACGGTCAACATACTCGGTCCGTAAGTGCCAGCGAAGCTAGATCTGTAACAGATGTTGGTTGGAATGTGGAGCAATTCTAATTGCAAGCGCGCGACTTTCCTGCGCAACAAGAGTCGCAATCTTTCGAGGACGATTGAAGTCATGCAATGAACAGGGAAAAGATTGCTGTGCGACCGCTTGTCCTCGCGGGATCAGTCCTTCTGGGAAGCGCAGGTGTGTGCGCGCAAACCGTACCGGCGCCCGAGCTGCCTCGACCATCGGTTGAAGTTCCGGGAATCACACCTGAAGTGCTTTCGCGGGAGAGAGTGCCGGGGGGTTCAGGAAAGATCGCGATAGTGACACGCGTAACCTATGAGCCCGGCACTCGGGTTCGCAAGCACTACCACACGAGCCAAGTCGTTTTTTACATCTTGGAAGGGGCAATGGTCGTTCAAGACGATGGAAAGGAGCCGACAACGCTGAAGCCCGGCGACTCACTTTTCATTAAGCCGGGCACCGTGCACGCCCATTGGAACGCGAGTACGACTGGAAAATTGGTGTTTACCGAATTCATCCTTGTGGATGAGGGACAGCGTAGCGTTGTTTTCGTGGAGCAGTAAGCCGCAATCTACTACGAGATCCCCCTGGAAGGCCTCACCGACCGCAATCACCGCGCGACCAGGCCGGGAAAGCGGTCGACATAACGCGACCAAAGTGTAGACCCAGCTCCGACATTCAGGGTATCATTTGACGCCATCGCACGGAGTTGAACAGTCGCAACGCCTCGCAAGCCGCAATCAAACCGATCAGCCATAGAGCGCTTAGAAGGCTGAGACGCCCGACAATTGCTGCGGTGAAGGCACCTGCGCCGCCCAAGAAGGGTGTGACGGCGAAAAGAACCACTTCGTAGGCGGCGTAGGCGGCGATTAATGCAAAGGCAAAAGCTGCAGGATCGCGGGTTCGCGGCAGCGTGTGCAGCACCAAAGCGGAAGTTGCAGTTGCGATGAGCGCAGCCGCTCCGATCGCAAGGCCCCACATGATCGTATGGATATCGGCGGGGTAGCCCCGAAGTCCGAAGCCGATCGCTTGATTAACGAGCCAGGCGGCACCAACAACAACAAGAGCAGGCTGCAAAGGCAGCAGCGCCGCCGCCAACACAGCGAATGCCGCAAAGGGCGTCGCGCAAGCAAATACAAAGCTTGCGAGTGCGCAAGCGGCGGTCAGCAGGGAGAAACAGAATAGGGGCGCGTATCGAACCTCGACTGGAGCGAGCCGTGCGGGAGCGGTCGGTTGGGACAAAATGTCAAGAGCCATTTGTGATCTCCGTTGGTGTAATTCTTAGCATAGTTTTTCAGTTACCAGGAGTGTCCATCTCGTCCCATCGCTACGCAGCTTAACCACGCTCAGAGGCTCGATATCGATTCGCCAGAAGGAACTGGCCGGCGCCTGGAGGACATGGAGAAGCGCCGCACGAATCACTGCGACGTGTGTCACCGCAATCGTACGGCCCTTTTCTGGGATGCGCTCATTCATCCACGCCGCGACGCGCTGAAATAGATCGGAAAGCGCTTCACCGCCGTGCGGAGCAGCTTTAGCATCCGAGAGCCAAAGTGCGATCTTGGCCGGTTCCTCCGCTTGAACATCGGTCAACGTGCGTCCGGCCCAGCGCCCATAGTCGCAGTCTCGCAGAGGAGGATTCACGATCGGGTCGAGCGAAAGCGCTGCCGCCGTCTGCCGTGCGTAGCGCCGGACTTGTCCAGGCACGATCAGTGCGACCTAGCCGTCCACCCAATACCGCCGCGCTCGATAACGCTCGGGCTTCGACTGGTTCGTCTTGCGGAAAGGCAGCCGCTCTCGTTGCGGCGGTCGCACCATGGGAGATCAATGTGAGATAGATGGACATTGCCAATTGGCCTTTGCCTTGGGCCTCGCGCCACTTCCGCGCTCCTTGCACTCGCGGCTTACGTCGCGATCGTGCTCGTTTCCAACCTCAAATATCCCGCAAATCCGCCATTTGTGGGAAATCCTGAGACTATCGGCCTCCGAACCGGGTTGTTCTTTCTGATGCTCCTGCTGTCGGTGGCTGCACTCGTTCTCGCAGCGGTCGCGGCACGCCGGCTCTCGGCGCGCTATGGTACATGGAATGCGATGCTCATCGCCGGAGCGGCCTTCATCATCGTCATCGGAATCGTCCAGCTTGCCCTTCCCGAGATCAACGAAGTGCCGGAAAACTTCTCGGCCGTTGTTCTGTGGCGCTTCCGTGTCGCTTCACTCGGCATCCAGGCGGTGCTGTGGATGACAATCGGTCTTTTGTTCGGCGCACTTACCGAACGCAGCGTCGCGAATCGGTTCAGTGAACGAGTATCCGTGCGAGCCGCATCGCGCTAACTCCCACGGCCGAGCGCTGAGAGGATCGCATTTAGGCCATCGGTCAATGCTGCAGGTCCCGGCTGCAGGATTAGAGGAGACTTGATCTCGACGATGCGGTTGGTCCGCACCGCCGGGATTTTGCTCCAGCCGGGTCGTTGTCGGATTTTTTCGGGCACAACCTTCTTGCCGCACCACGAGGCCAAGATGACATCCGGTGCGGCGGCGATGACTGCTTCCGGCGATACAATACGATCCTTCGCTGATTTCTGGCCCGCCAACTCCTTGAATATGTCGTTACCGCCTGCGATCTCAATCAGCTCGGATACCCAACCGATGCCGCTGATCAGTGGATTGTCCCATTCCTCGAAGTAGACCCTCGGTCGCAGAGGGCTCGGCACTTCGGCGGCGATGTCCATGAGACGCCGCTCATAGCACTGCGCGAGCGCCTCCGCCTTTTCCGTCGCACCGAGGAGCGCACCGAGCGTGCGAATCATCGCCAGGATGCCGGCAATGTCCCGCTGGTTGAAGGCATGCACAGCAATGCCGGCGCGGATAAGATCGGCAGCGATCGGCGCCTGGAGATCGGAAAAGGTAAGAACGAGGTCGGGCTCAAGCGCAAGAATCTTGGGGATGTCTGCCGACGTGAAAGCCGAGACACGTGGTTTCTCGCGCCTCACCTGAGGTGGACGGACCGCATAGCCGGATACGCCGACAATGCGATGCTGTTCGCCAAGAAGGTATAGCGTCTCGACCGTCTCCTCCGTCAGGCAAATGATGCGAGAGGGTGGAAACTTGCCCATTCCAAAAGCGGTCATGCCGTCTAGTTTACGATTGCCGTGACTGCACTGAGTGTATTCCCTGACGTTAATCGAGACAGGGACCAGCACCGAGTCGATTACTAAAACTCCGCATGGAACCGCAGGGAGTAAACGACACCGGTCCGCGGTCGGCGTTGTAGGCGGGGTCCGTGATGAACTGATAGTCGATGGTCAGCACGGACCACTTGTTGAGTTTGTAGGCATAATACGCTTCGATTATCTTCTCCCGTCGATAGTTGAGCTGGCCATCGCCGATCAGGATCCCGTTGCCGCCAGCGGCAAAATAGGCGCGCGCCTCAGGCGAAAGTCCGTCTATTACGCCGGCTAGGCCGATTTTGTCGTCCGGGCGCCCCCAGGCCTTGCCTTTGAGCACCGCTCCCAGCGAGAAGCTTTCATTGCAATCGGTCCAACCGAGCATTTCGGTTTTCCCGGCATTCCAGCTCGTGCGCGAGAACAGGCCGAGCCGATCCGTGACCGCTTGCTCGACATTGACCACAACGCCGTAATTGATTCGTGTATTCCGGGTGAGAGTGATGTCGGGGTAGTTGGGAGTGTCGAGGGGCTCCGCGAGCGCTTCGGAATAGCTGCCCGCATTGCCGACGTTCGCCCATGCCATCAGGCGCAGCTTGCCCGGCTGAGAGAACAGAGAATATCGCAATTCCAGCTCGGCGACGGTCTCGCCGTGCTTGGTGATTTGGGTATCAAACCGGTTGTCGTTCGAGAGCACTGGAAGCAGGAAATAGCCGACGCGAAATGCCCAGTATTTTTGATTGAAGTCGATCGCAGCGCCCCATGTGTAGCCTACCTTGTCCATATCCCAATCGTAGGCGCCGCAGCATTGCAAATTCCAGTTGAGGAAGCTCGTGCGCGAATCGTGGGAATAGGCGTTGTTGTCGAACAGGTCGGTCACCTGGAACTTGCCCACGGTGACGGTGATGCGCGAGATGTCCTGCTTGCCGGCTAGCTGGTTCGGACCGTCCTCCATCGTCTCCTGCTCGCCGCCGAGCCCGAAGGTCTGCCGGACGAAGACGCGCCCTATGTTCATGCGAGGTATCGGGAAGCCCGATTTTTGCGCTTCACCGTTGGGAAAGCCGCCCAGGCCGAAAGTATCGCTGAGACCGTTGCCCTGCATCCATTCGGGATCGACATAGATTTCCGTGCCTGCCCATGGCCGCATGCCGATGAAGGCGGTCGCGCTCGTCGTGTTCTTGTACTGGCCACCGCCGAAAAGGCTGTTGTCGCCGAAGTAGGGCGAATGGAATTGTCCATAGCCCTGCCCAATGAAGGTGAGCTGACCGTGGACATTCCAGTTGCCCGATGCAAGCAGCTGTGAATCGCTGCTCCAGCTTCCGCCCGAGCCGGGATTCGCCCAGCCGAGCTGGCGGTTCAGACCCAGCCGCACGGTCTGGAGGTCGAACGATGATTTGTAGCTCGTGCCGGATGGAAATGTGCCGGCAACGTCTCCGAAATGATAGTAGAGATATTCCAGCTTTGCGGTCCAGTCCGCAGCGATGGCCACTTCGGCGCCCATGCCAGCCGCCCAGCCGGTATGCGAGTGCAGCACCCTGTCCTGGTCGGCGAGAAGGCCGGGAGTTTCACCCAGGCGAGCCTGCGACCGGGCGTATCCGCCGGTTGCATAGACGAGCCAATGACCGAAGGCATAGCCCATGCGCCCGCGCAGCGTCGCGACATAATCGACCTGGTCGGTGACGGCGGTGCCCGCCGCCGTCCCCAGTCCCGCGGCCAATCCATTGTCGAAAAAATTGGGGAACGAAACGTCTGCTTCAACTCCGAGCACAAGCCGGGACGGCAGCAGGTAATTGTATCCGGCCTGGAAACCGCCGTACATGCTGCCGAAGGTCGGGGCCGATGTCGTAGGGCTGATCGCCGGGTTGGAGTCAACCAGCGTGTTGCTCACCCAGCCGCGGCTGTAGCCGACGTGGCCGCCGATATAGAGGCCGGTCCAGGTCCATACTGCCTCGGCCGGCGTCTTTGCCTTCGGCGATTTGCCGGAGTTATTGGTCTTGTCGCCGGATGCCGCGGTCGCACCTGGATTGATCCTGTAGTTGAGGCCGAACCGCAGGATGTCGTCAGTGATGCGGGTATTGAGCCCGAGCAGGAGCGGCGTCGCATTCAGCGGGTTGGCGCTGGCAGCCGAAGCGCTGCCGAAATCCAGGTGAAGGTATTCGATCTTGCCTGTCCAGTTACCCCCCAGATGAGATTCAATGCCGGCACCGGCGGTCCAGCCCGCCTTGGTCCTCTCGTTGATATCGAAGAGAGGTGCGACAGCGACCGTGGAATCAAGGACCGTTCCAACGTTCCAAATTCCGGCAAATGCCACGCCGCCGGTCCCATAGATCACCAAATCCGGCGTGATCGCCGCACCAAGGCGCCCGCGCACCGTCGCAAACCAGTCCAGCTTGTAATCGTGTGCGACTGTGACCGGCGTGTCCACAGTGGTGATGGTGGCGTTGCAGATCGCGCCTGGGCAGACATAAGTCGGTCCCGCGTGCTGGTTCGTTGCTTGAATGTCCGCTTCCAGGCCAAAGAGCCAGCCGCCCGCCTGCCAGTTGTAACCTGCCTGCGCACCGACGATTAAGCCGTCGAGCCGGGATGAGGAACTGGTCGCAAAGAGGGGGGTGCCCATAACAGCGTCGCTGAAGAGGGCATTGGTCTGCGACTTGCCGAAGCCGTAACCGGCATTGATGCCGAGATAGAGCCCAGTCCAGTTCCATACCGCCTCTGCTGGAGTCTTGTAGGTGCGCGTCGGTGTCATGTAGGCGGGCGCCGCGACCCCATTGGAAGCGAGCCTGTAGTTGAGGCCAACCCTCACGATGTCGTCCGTGATGCGGGAATTGAGGCTGACCGCGAGCGGCGTTGCGTTCAGAGGGTTGGTGGCATCGATCGAGTCTCGCCCAAAATCCAGGTGGAGGTATTCGATCTTGCCCGTCCAATTCCCCATCAGCCGCGTCTCAACGCCGGCCCCGACGACCCAGCCCGTCTTCGTCGTGTGCGTAAGCAACCCTGCGGCTGCCGGAGTGGTCGTGTTGATCGGATTGCCATTGCCGTCGAGGACCGGGTTGCCGTTGGCATCAAGCAGCGGGATGAGGCTTGATCCGAAGATCGTGCCCACATGCGAAATCCCGGCAACGGCTGCACCTCCCGTCGCATAAATCAGAGCATTCGGCGTCACCGTCGCGCCCAGGCGTCCGCGCAGCGTCGAGAACCAGTCCGAATTCTGGTAGTGCCAGGTGCCTACCGTGGCATCGAAGCCGCCAAGCGTGGGGTTGCAACTTGAGCTGGGGCAGAAATAGGCCGTGGTCGCGCGCTGGTTGGTGGCTGCAATGTCCGTTTCAACGCCGATGAGCCAAATACCCGATTGCCAGTTGTAGCCCGCCTGGGCGCCGAAGAGCATGCCGTCAAGCCTTGGCGAGGCGCTGGTGGCAAACAACGGAGTGCCTGTGCCGGCATCGCTGAAGAAGGCCTCGGTCTGCAATTGGCCGAAGCCGTAGCCGGCATTGGTACCGATATACAGCCCGGTCCAATGGTAATATCCTGCGCTGATGGGCGGCGTTTCGGCGGCATCGGCGGGGTCGCAGAATGCGGGTAAGCAGCCCAGAATGAGACTGAGGTAAAAGCCCGCCATCCTGCTGCGCACGCAAGAGGACTCGTTGCGCGCAAAAATCGGCAATAAGACAGGCATGGCGGTCCCTCCGTCCGCGTGACAACTCAATCTGTCACCACAGCGGAAGACCGCCCCGTGCGCGCACCCCGCACGCCGGAAGGATGACCTTGTTCAGGCAGGTCTCCTGGCTCGCGGATCATCGCCCTTCTTCGCCTTCCCAAGCTTTGATTCACAAAGCCCAGTGGCAACTTGAAAAAGGGCTCACCGCCGACAGTTGCGGGAGCAGCTTCGGATTTGGCTTGTCGTCAGAGCACGACAAACCGCACCGAATTCCCTCTTGGCTGGTCAATGCAACCAGCACACCTGAACTTGACCATCGCAACCCGGCGCGCGCTTTTTGTCAATGGCGGAAACTTTATTTCGTTGGAAGGTGTGACATTTCGAGCCGGGTTCCTTATCATGAGATCGTGCTCGGAGCTGAAGCTGCCGAATGAGATAGCGGGGGAGACAGGAATTGAACCCGCTCTGACGCGCTTTTGGAGACCACCGCTCTGCCGGTGTTCAGCGTAATTATTCCCACGGCTTTGCTGCCGCCAAAGAATCATCTACCGGGATGAGACTGCATTCATGACGGCACAGTTACCTTCTCCCATTGCCACGCGCCGAATAGCGTATGCAGAAAAGCTTATGCAGAGGCGGCGCGCCGTTAAGGTTCGGCGAGTTCGCGCACTCGCGATGAGCCCGCACGGTTGCCTTTGTTTCGATTTGCGCCCTAGCAGTCCTCCTGATGTTTGGGTTGTTTCTGGCAAGCGCCAACTGACTCGTCGCGCTGACAAAGCGATCAAGTGAACCGCACTTTTGCTGCACTGCATGAGTCCGGTCCTGATGCTGTGGACGGCTCCTCCACCGGCACACGAGTGCCATGGATGTGGGTGCTGTTAAAGGCCCCACGATTCGAAGGAGCCAACCATGCAAACGATCAC
>Ga0209526_10002973_pt1 | contig 11503 bp, 9 predicted proteins | sample JacPinW_OM2H0_M1_FD_188566 | JGI IMG/M metagenome (GOLD analysis project Ga0209526, IMG submission 188566) | Forest soil microbial communities from Algoma, Ontario, Canada - Jack Pine, Ontario site 1_JW_OM2H0_M1 (SPAdes) (version 2) | ecosystem: Environmental > Terrestrial > Soil > Boreal...
TGTCTTGTTATGCCTGTTATGCCTGCGCCGGGATCGAGCCATTTCTCTAACTGATTTGAAATGACGGGGACGACGAGACTCGAGCTCGCGACCTCTGCCGTGGCATGGGAGCCAGAAATAAAAAACAGTGACTTACGAGGTGCTTTTAGGAGCACTCGGTAGTGTCCAGAACGGTCAGAAACGATTATGGTTTCCAGGTAGTTCCCTCGCTGGAGAGGTTGGCAAACCAGTGGGACGGTTACAGGTAGGGATCCTCTCCTCTCTGGCGACTCAAAGAGACTTCTTCTACGTTATTTCCCATTCCATGGAACCCCTGAATTGACATGTCTATACTGTTCACGCAGGCTGTCCGGCCATGAGGGTGTAGCGGGGTCAGCAGGATTCAAGCCACGACGTGAGGTTAGCAGGGCCACGATCCGCCGCTACTTTTCGCTCCAATCTGGCACAGGACGGTCCATAATAAGTCCGACATCGGCCAGAGACTTGGTTGACGGGCCCAGATTAGCTCATTCCGAGCCTCTCTAGAAGGTCTACAGACCTCGCGCGGTGGATTTCGGCCGAATATCGTGGTTGCAGAGGTGTGAGTTGGAGAAGTTGGGCAAATACGTGATCCTGGCTGAGTTGGGCCGCGGGGCGGGAGGCATCGTTTACCGGGCTCGGGACCCGATCATTAATCGTCTTGTGGCCCTGAAGACGATCACAACGGGTTTAGCCGAATTCCCTGATTTGCTTCAGCGCTTTTACCAGGAGGCGCAGTCCGCGGGCGGCTTGCAGCATCCCAACATTGTCACGATTTACGATATGGGCGATGAAAGAGGGATCCCCTATATCGCAATGGAGCTTTTGGAGGGTGAGAGCCTGGATCAGTTGATCGCTCGCAGGGCAGCCTTGCCTGTTCCCCTGAAGCTCACGTATGCGATGCAGGCGTGTCGCGCCCTCGATTACGCCCACAAACGCGGAATCATTCACCGAGATATCAAGCCCGACAACGTGATGCTAACCAAGGATGGCACGGTGAAGGTTGTAGACTTCGGCATTGCCCGCGTCCTGGAAACTTCCAGGACACAAACAGGGATGTTGCTTGGGACCTTCGCCTACATGTCACCGGAGCAATATCATGGCGAGCATGCCGATGCGCGATCCGACATTTGGTCGTTCGGGGTTCTGCTCTATGAGCTGTTGGCTTATCAGCGACCGTTTAAAGGGCAGACTCCGGCAAGCCTCATGCATAGCATTTGTCAGCAGAATCCACCTCCTTTGCCGGGATTTGTTGCCGAATGCCCTCCGGAGCTCGAGAAGGTTCTCCAGAAGGTTCTGCAGAAATCCCCGATTGATCGATATCAATCGATGGAGGAACTCTATTTAGATTTGGACCCGATTTGCAGAAGGCTCCAGTCCGAGTCGGTTGCAGGTTTGGTGGCCGAGGCTCAGTTCGTCGCGGACCAAGGCGACTATCCGCTGTCGCGTGATCTATTGCGTCAAGCCCTCCAGATCGATTCCACCCATCCTCAAGCCCGAAGTTTGCTGGAGAAGGTCAACGCCGAACTCAGGCGCATCCAGCTCCAACCAAAGATGCAACAGCATGTCGAAAAGGGCCGTGCCTTACTTGCCGAAGGGAAAACTCAAGAAGCCAGAGCGGCTGCTGAAGCCGCGTTGCAAATGGATTCCAGTTTTGATCCTGCCCAAGCGCTGCTCAAACAGATCCAGGAGGAATTGGACCGCGCGCGCCTTGTGGCCGAGTGGATTGAGGCTTCGAAGCAGTGCCTGGCAGAGGGAATTCCGGATGAAGCGGATGAGCTGTTGGCCAAGATCCTGGAAGTTGAGCCCTCCAACCAGCAAGTGAAGATCCTTCAGCAACAGGTCATTGACGAAAAGGCGGCACGCCAGAGGCGACTGCGCCTACAGGAAAAGATGCAATTGGCCCGGAGTTTCTGGACGCAACAGAATTATGGAGAATGCGTTCAGCTCCTGACAGAATTGCAGAAAGAATTTCCCAACGAGGACGAGATCCCCAGGCTGCTCGAGACAGCTCGCGAAGATCAGGCGAACCAGCAAAGATTGCATGTTTTAGCAGAGGTCCGCAGCCTGCTGGCGAACCAGCGCTATCAGGAATGCGCAACGCTGCTCGCAGATCTTCAAAAGCAGTTTCCAGCCGACGATGAGATTTCCAAGCTGCAAAGGAATGTCGTCGAAAATCAAAAGAAGCAACGGAAACTGCAATCTCTGGCGGAGGCGAAAAGCCTTTTGGCGGCACGGCGCTATGACGACTGTGCATCTCTCCTGACTTACTTGGAGAAGGAATTTCCAGATGACGACGAAATCCTCGAGCTACAGAATAATGTCGTCGAAGATCGGAAGAAACAACAATTGCTCCACTCTCTGAGCGAGGCGAGAAGTCTTTTGGCGGCACGGCGCTATGACGATTCCATCTCCTTGTTGACTTCTCTCCAAAAAGAGTTCGCAGACGAAGCTGAAATTCACAAATTACTCGATGCGGTAAAAGAGGACAGAGCGGAACAAGATAGGCAGCGCCGAGTCGCGATTGCACGAGAGTTGTTAGCCGGCCGGCAATATGAAGAGTGCAAAGCGCTGCTGTTGGATTTGAAGGAAGAATTTCCCAGCGACGACGAGATTCAGAAGCTCCTCGATGCGGTTCGAAAGGAGCAGGCGGAGCAACGCAAGCTAGAGGGTTTGACCAAGGCTCGGGCACTCTTGGCCGGCCGGCAACATGAGGAGTGCAACGCGCTCCTGGCCAAACTTCGCGACCAATATCCAGGCGATAGTGACATCGCTAAACTTCTCGAAACCCTCTGCGAAGCCCAGGTAGAACAACGGAAGTTGCAAGGATTAGCCGAAGCTCGCAATCTTCTAGCCTCTCGTCGCTATGAGGAATCGATTACCCTGCTCGTTGAATTACAGCGACAGTTTTCCGACGAAGAGGAGGTAGCCAAGCTCCTCGAGACCGCCCGCGAAGATCGCGCAGAGCAGCAGAAGCAAGCCAAACTTGCGGAGGCGAGGACTCTTTTGGCCGCACGGCGATTCGCAGATGCCATGGCGGCGCTCGAGCCGCTTCGCGAGGCACACCCGAGGGATCTCGGAATACAGAAGCTGCGCGAACTGGTCCACCAGGAAAAAGAGAAGCAAGATAGCCTCGAGCGCCTTCAGCGAGAATTGAAAGCTCTAAAAACGCTCGTCAGTGAGAAGAAATACACCGCGGTTCTCTCTCAGGCAGAGAGAATCTTAAGCGAATTCCCTGGTGATCCCGATTTGGCGCGACTCATTGACTTCGCTCGCAGCCAGCAGATACAAATCGAGCGGGACCTCCAGTTGCGGAAGATTCTGGAGGAAGTGAAGGCACTGTTCGACGCGAATCGCTTTGAGGAGGCGTATCACGCTGCTCTAGCTGGCCTTAAGACATTCCCTGGGAATCGGGACCTGCAGTTCTTGCGCGAACAGGCGGACATCCAGCAAAGGAAGCTGGAAACCCGTCAGCATATTGAGCTGCGGATTCGTGACATCAGATTCAAAATCAATCGAGGGAAGTTTAGCGAAGCGATCGACCTAGCGAATCAGACGCTTGTTACGATGGGGCCTGACACGGACGTCACGCAACTTCTGAACTCCGCCCAGGTCGAGTACGACGCGCGAGAAAAGAAAATAAAGCAGGAAGCGAAGCTGGAGGCAATCCGGACGTTGCTACAGTCTGGGAACTTCGATCAGGCGACACAAACGCTCGATAAAGCTACTGCAGCGAAGACCTTGGAAGAGTTTGACCCGCGTGTCCAGCGCGTTAGGGATGAAATTGCAGCCGCGAAATCTGCGGCTTCGGCTGCCGCGGCGTCCGGGAAATCGGTGCCAACGGCGGGTCTCTCGAGGGAGTATGCTTGGCTGCAGAGAACCCCTTTGCCGGACGCTCCTGCTACGCAGGAGAAGCAGCCTCCCGCCCCCGACCCCGGGGCCTCGGCAAGCCAAACGACGCTGCCCTCGCAACCTGTTGCCCCACGATCCCTGCCGGAGGTGGCACCAACTTCCCCGCCGCCCAGCACCCAGTTATCTCCACCGGTTCCAGTCTCGCGGGTAGGGCAATCGAGCGCTGTGGCGACAACGCCAGTCCACAGGAAGGAGCAGCTGCATCCCCAGGCCGCAGTTTCACGAATTCCTGACACCGAGCCACAGCCGATGGTCCGCTCCGTTTGGTGGCGGCCCGCGACACTAGCGGCGATAGTTCTATTTCTGACTGTGATGGTCTGGACGGGAAGGCATCTACTCCCTCCGACGGCTACGAATAGGACTTCTCTTCCGAATCTAACAAAGCCGGCCTTTCCCAAACCCGAGATAAATCCGGTAGAGACACAACAGCGCGATGCTATCAATGCGGCAGACAAGCTCGTCGCGACGAACGACCTCGAAGCGGCCCTCCGGACTCTGGACCAGACAGCCGAGCTAAGCGGTCCTCTGACTTCGGAGATCCTGAAGAAGCGAGCGGGCATTGAAGAGTCGATGCAAAACAAGAAATTGCGCAACCTCCGGCAGAGGGAAGAACAATTATGGCAGCAAGCCAAGGAGGACGTTACGGGCGGACGCTTTGCTGAAGCACAGAGAGAGCTCCAGCAAATCCTGGCTCTCGGCGATGGGGGATTGCGAAAGAGCGACGCTCAGCAATACCTTCTTCACACAATGCTCGCCCGTCAACGCGAAGAAAAGCTATTCAACCAGGCGCGAGAATCTTTGCAGAGAAACGATTCAAATAGCCTGCAGGGTGCCTCCGACCGTCTCGGACAGGTGATTGCCCTGGAAGGTCCACGAAAGACAGAGGCGGAGCAATTGCAGAAGGATGTGAGAACAAGACTATTCGACATCTACGGGAATGCGGCGAGTCAAGATTTGCAGCGAGGCGATTTTCATTCCGCGCGTCTGAAGGCGGTTCAAATCCAGGAGAACGGACGTGATCCGAGGGCACTCTTTGCGGAAATTGACGAAGCCGAACAGAACCGGCTGACCCAGTTGGAGAATCAATTCAATCAGTTGAAACGGAGCGATGACGATGGCGCCGCACAGCAACTCAGCAATTTGCAGCGACCATTCCAGGCGCTCGCCGACAGCACCGGGCCACGATCCAACGAGGCAAAAGGTTTCCTCAACAACATACCTGTCGCGATTCGTGAAGTGCACGAGCGCGCCGCGAACAAGCGCGCAGAGGACGCCTATCAGCAGGCCGTATCGAAATACCAGCAGGCGGCGGGCGCGAGCGACAAGAGCGGACTGGAATCAGCCCGCAGCAGCTTTCAATCAATCGTACAGGACGGAGGACTACACGCGAGCGACGCTCAGAAGTTTGCCGAGGAAATCACTACTAAGCTTGCCACGCTGAATCAGCCTCCTGCTCCAGTGGCGTCTCCCGTGAAGCCGGAGTCACCCTCGACGGTTGCTGATAGTGACGCTGTACTGGCGCTGATCAAACGCTACGAGCGGGCATTCGAGCAAAAAGACGCTGACGCTTTACAGCAGATATGGCCGACTATGGGGAAGCGGTACACCGGCTACAAGAACGCGTTCGAGGGTGCCAGTTCCATTCGTATGCGGGTTCAGACGGAAGGCGTGAAAGTGATCGGAGACGGCACTGCGGCTACCGTGAGCGGGCAGTTCACGGAGGTGTACACTCCGCAGGGGCAGAAGCCGAGGAGTGTCAACGGCCGGACGGTCTTTCACGTCGCAAAGTCGAACGGAACGTGGGTCATCACGGACGTACAGTGAGATGGAAGTCCAGATATTTTGGCAGCTTGACAATTCAGAGTGGATAGATAGACTCGCCAAAGCCTACCTACGGGGCGAACCCGCATCCCGCTGACCCAAGAGCAATCTTTCAGGCGGGGGGTTGCGTGTTCCAACGTCTCCAGATCAAGGAGTGGTGTCATGTTCAAGCGAGCTCTTCTGGGACCCCTAGTGTTGTTTCTATTAGCGGCTTGTACTTCAAGGGCGCAGGGTGTGTGCCCGCTGAATGGGACCGCGAGCGGCAAACTAGTTTGCGTTGTTCCTCAGGTGTACGGCCCCTTCGGGCTTGGTAGCGGCGCGACGGCGCCTTTGCTTGCCAACAGTCATCAAGCGCACTTTGAGAGTGATTTCCTTTCCAGTTTTGCGCCCATCAATGAAGCGGTTGGAATCCAGGTGTCACAGTTGCCGATCGCTTCACCCTCTTCCGGTATTACTTTCGTCTACGATCCTTCCCTCAAGACGTTCAGCCCTTCGACGGATGAGAATCTCGGGCCGATTCTCGGCGAGCGCGCCAACACCATTGGGCGCAACAGGCTCTACGTGGGATTCAGCTATCAGTATTTTAACTTCAACTCAATTGATGGTAACGATACCAGTAAACTTTCTTCCGTCGTTCAGCACGAGGTCTTCTCTCCGCCGTTTCCTTCTCCTTTCATCAAGGCCTGCCCGAACCAGTCGGGCCTGCCGACAAAATATGCCGGTGATCCGTGCTTTGTTCGCGATTACATCCAAACTACAAACAATGTTGACCTCAAGGTGCATCAATACACCGTCTACGCGACCTACGGCATTACAAACCGTCTGGATATCTCGGTCGCGGTTCCGTTTCTGAATGTCCGCATGAATGCTTCATCCAATGCCACGATTGTCGCAAATGCCGTTGCGCCCCCATCTGCCAGTTTCCCGGGACAGGTATTCCATCAGTTCAATCCGGCGGTGGTTCCGGCGTGTTCTCAAACGCCGGTAGGCCAGGCGTGTTTGCAGGGATCATTTTCCAATTCTGGAACCGCAACAGGAATCGGCGACGTTGTTCTCCGCGGAAAATATGAAGTGTTCAAAGGGGAGCGGGCTGGCCTTGCCTTGGGTGTGGATGTCCGTGTGCCTAGCGGCGATGCTGACAATTTCCTAGGCTCCGGCGCTGCAGGGGTTAAGCCGTTTGGCGTCTTCTCCTACAGGGCGCGAATCTCTCCACACGTCGAGATTGGGTACGAAATAAACGGAAAGTCCGTTCTCGCGGGTGACTTTGTGGGTCCGACGGCGGCGAATACCAAGGGCTCGTTACCGAACCGATTCATATACATTGTGGGAGCCGACGTTTCCTTGACCAGGCGGTTGACAGGCGCTTTTGACATTTACGGCCAACGTTTGTTCGGTGCCCCGCAACTTTCATCCAGTCCATACACCGATCTTGGCAAATGCGCCGACGTGAATTGCACAACCCTGGCCCCAGGTTCGACACACGCGAATCTCACCGTCGCCAACAATGCGGATTTCAACATCACGAATGCATCTCTCGGCCTTAAACTTCGCGCAATCGGCAAGCTTGTGCTCACCGGAAATGTGCTACTGAAATTGGACGACGGAGGCCTTCGCGCTAAAGCGATACCGCTGGTCGGCGTTTCGTACAGCTTTTAGCGGCATGCCACTCCGCCGTTTTGATTCAACCGGCAGGATTCGTTGCGACGGACTACGCGGTGCATTTTTCCACGACCGATGTCAATTTCTGCGGTTGTGAGAAAGTGGAAACTGGGGAAGATAATAGACTATTGCCCAACATTTGAACGATTTCAGAGCGGCTAAGTGGAGCCGACGCCTGAATTCGCAAGAGAGAAATTCCCATGGCTTACCCGGCAGCGACAGTGCGCGTTGAGAAGTCGGACGAATCTCGGCGGCAGAAATAACCCGTCACATCCAAACTTCAGTTTCGATGCCTACCGGAACCGCGATTTGTTGCGTCCTTCGGTCAAATATACTGTGTACGCTGTCAATGCCAGGGCGAGGAAGACGGCAATCACGCCGACGATTGCTACGGTAGTGACCATGTCTTCGCTCCTATCGAGCCAGACTTGTCAGTGATAGATCGGACGTTGAACCTGGTCTTCATGAGTCTCAGTGTATCTGTGCTCCATGGTCAAGATTAGTTGACACATTTCGCAGTCGCGCTTGTGGTCTTGCAGCAGCGCCCAAGCTTTCAAGAAATTCCCTTGCAGCAACCGAAGTTCGTGATATATGCCCCTTCCTCGACGGTCAGAAATCTCGGCACGTTCGGTGGCCCAACTAGTCAAGGCAACCTGGGATTCGTTGAGCAATCCCTCGTATTCCGCGCACCCTGCTTGAACCGATGACTGGTTCCTCATTGCTGCCTCCTGCGAAGCTCACTGCACGCGACAAGTAGTGTGAGTCCGAACCCAATCGAACTACACTGGTGGCGACTTAGTAGATTCGTTAATCGATGGCGAAGTGTTCGCCAGGAAGGACCGATGCCACTGGTCTCAAATGACGGCGCGCAATCTGGAGGTCTGCCACAACTCCAAGCCAAGCGGTAAGGCGAAGCCATGTCACTTCCTCCGATCAATCGTTCCACTGCACTTTATTTGCCAATCCGCATTTCGGATAGCTGCGACCTATCAGGACGCCAGGTGTCCTTCCGCAAATCTGCCGAAACCGCCGTCCTCGGCGGGGCGAGGCTCTCTCGATGCCAAGAGGATCGAGAACTGTGTCTGGGTAAGACCTGAAGCCGTTGCTCAGATCGAGTTTCTGGAGACGATCACCTCAAGCATTCACGGTTTGTGAGATTACGAGACGATAAGGTCCGCTGAAGGTGGTGAAACCTCAGTCGGCGAGTCTTGATCCTCTAGCTGATTGGCGATCGTCAGTGTCAATCGATTGACACGACGGTCAGCCAATCACCGCCACGACAGTTGGTGCGACGGGATGCGATTTGACATTTCTTCTTCCACGGTACTATTCGGCCCGACTTTTCCATTTAGGGCAATCCGCACGCAGCCATCCTGACACAGCGACTTGGAAAACCGGGCGGAAGGCTGCGGACAATGGCATCCGTGCTCAACCACCAAGACAACGGAACCATGGGCAAGATCCTTTCGAATGACGGTTTTCACTCTTCAGCCAACGATTTAGGGTCTCGCTCGCCGCTCGCGTTCGGGAGGGTGCTGGCGCCTGCATCGACCAGCCAATCCTGCAATTAGAAGCGGCCTACCGTTCTCGAATCGCGGCGTTTCCAGCTTTACGATCGGCGTATCGTTTACGTTTTTCGGCATTCTGTGCTCCGGATCGCTTTTTCCAGCGCCCACTGATTTTGGTTTCGCACTGGGAATACTCGTGAACGATCAACCAGAAGTTCATCAAGGGAGAGCGCTTTGAATTAGCCACCACCGGAGAGAACGCGCAAACTGCTCCGAAGGTGGTTCGGGTCTCCATCCGCAAGGAGCACTTCGATCTCCTGGTGGGTACGCTCCCAAATAGGAACAGCGCGGGTCAGCAATCTCATTCCCTTGGGCGTCAGAGCGATCAACCGGCTACGCCGATCCGCCGGGTTGGCGGTTATCGTCACCGATCCACGACGTTCCAATGGCTTCAATGCAGCAGTCAAAGTGGTGCGGTCCATTGCGAGCAAGGATGCCACGTCTGCCATCGCCGGTGGCTCCGGCCGGTTCAGCGACATCAGCAACGAGAATTGTCCATTCGTGAGGTCAAGTGATCGCAGCGCTTTGTCAAAGCGTCGAGCCAGGGCTCGAGCCGCGCGCTGCACATGGAGGCAGAGACAACAGTCGCGAACTAGAAGCGTCGTCTCATGAGGAACCTTTGCGCGATTTGACATAAATCAATAAAGTTGATATCAACGTATTGTACACCCTCGGAGGATAAAATGCAGCATCACGCAGTTGTACCCCTTGAAGAATGGCTCGCTGCGCGCAAAGCGCTGCTGCTGAAAGAAAAGGAATTTACTTATCTGCGTGACAAGATCAACGCAGAACGATTGGCTTTGCCTTGGGTGAAAGTTGAGAAGAATTATGTCTTTGACACTTTCGAGGGAAAGAAGAGTCTATCTGAATTGTTCGAGGGCCGAACCCAGCTCATCGTTTATCACTTCATGCTTGGCCCAGGCTGGGGCGCCGGCTGCCCCGGTTGCTCTTTTCTCTCCGATCACATCGATGGAGCCCTGCCCCATCTCGAACATCACGACGTTACGCTAACCGCCGTATCACGTGCGCCGCTGACCGAAATCGAGGCGTATAAGAAGCGCATGGGATGGAGATTCCCCTGGGTGTCTGCCTTTGGAACTGAGTTCAACTACGACTACCACGTTTCCTTCACCGATCACGATCTGAAGAAAGGTAAGGTTCTCTACAACTTCACCGAAACGCCTGTGCCGGCGGAATCGGCGGGCACGGAATTGCCGGGTCTTAGCTCGTTCTATAAAGACGACACAGGCGAGATCTTTCACACGTATTCGAGCTACGCCCGCGGTGGGGAGGAGTTGATCGGCACGCTCATGATTCTTGATCGCGCGCCGAAAGGCCGGAACGAAAAGACAACTATGGATTTTGTTCGCCGTCACGACGAATACGAGAAGGCGCCCAAATTGCATGATTGTTGCGCTTAAATACTACAAACCATGAGGACTCGCCACCGCGCGTCCAGATTGTAATGTTCGACCGAAACCAATAAAAGAGACGATTACAATGAAACTGGACACTTACCTCGACTATGACGGTAACTGCGAGGAAGCGTTTCGGTTCTACGAAAAGCATCTCGGCGGAAAGGTCACGATGATCATGACCCATGGCCAACCGCCGAATGCGAAGGGCGTAAACCTGATCAGAAGGACGCCGTCCTGTTCGTAGGAGCATCGGAGAGACTGAACTGATGGGAAGTGACGTGCCGTCAGTGCGTTTTCAGCTGATGCACAGCGTTTATCTCTCCCTTTCTGTCAACAGCATCGATAAAGCAAAACGAATTGTCGGTCTGCTTTCCGATGATCCTGAGATCTTTATGCCGATGCAGGAAACGTTTTTCGCATTCCGCTTCGCTAAACAATGCGACAGATCCGGAACTTCCTGAATGATCATCACGAACGCACTCCTCCACAGAGCGCTTGGCAAACGTATTCGCTATGCTATTCACCAGCGATAATGGGACCTTCCAAGTCGATAAACAACAAAGGAGTAAAAATTCCCATGCAAACAATCACGCCACACTTGTGGTTTGACAAAGAAGCTAAAGAGGCGGCCGAGCTATACACATCCATTTTCAAGGATTCAGAGATCAAGAATACGGCAACGCTTCGCAACACTCCTTCGGGTACGGTAGACCTTCTTACCATTGAGCTTCTGGGGCAGGAGTTCAGGCGCATTAGCGCAGGGCCACTCTTCAAGTTCACTCCGGCTGTATCGTTTCTCGTTGCCTGCGACACGAAAGATGAAGTCGATGCATTGTGGAAAGAACTCTCAAAAGGGAGGTCGGCACTCATGGAGCTCGGCAAATATCCGTTCAGTGAGAGATATGGATGGACACAGGACCGATACGGCCTTTCGTGGCAGGTGATGTTTATGGACGACCGTGAAATCGAACAAAAGATCACCCCGACGCTCATGTTTGTCGGCGAGCGGTGTGGAAAAGCAGAAGAGGCGATCAATTTCTACGCGTCGGTATTCCACAATGCAAAGGTTGGCCATATTCTTCGCTACGGCAAAAATGAAGAGCCAGA
>Ga0209526_10002975_pt1 | contig 11501 bp, 7 predicted proteins | sample JacPinW_OM2H0_M1_FD_188566 | JGI IMG/M metagenome (GOLD analysis project Ga0209526, IMG submission 188566) | Forest soil microbial communities from Algoma, Ontario, Canada - Jack Pine, Ontario site 1_JW_OM2H0_M1 (SPAdes) (version 2) | ecosystem: Environmental > Terrestrial > Soil > Boreal...
GTGGCCGAGGGCGCGGGCACTTGTTCCCCGGGAGCCACGATCCACGCGATGATTTCGCCTACGGGTACCACCGCGCCTTCGTACGATTTTACGCCCGCAAGAATTCCACCTGCCGGAGATTCAATTTCAACAACGGCTTTATCCGTTTCGATTTCGAGGAGCGGTTCCCCCTTGCCAACGCTGTCGCCCTCTTTTTTGCGCCAGGCGAGAAGCTTGCCGGTTTCCTGGGCCATCTCTAATGCGGGCATTACCACGCTGATCGCCATAGGTTTTTCAAACGGCCTGTGGGACGGACTAGTCCGTGGCCGCTACTCCTTCGGGTTTTGCGCTGGATTCGACCATTTCACGAACGCGGCGACTAGGCGGAGCTTCGTGCTCGCGGGAGGTGGGCAGGGGACCATCCACGGTGAAATAGTGGGCGCCGGCGACCATAAGATTTTCAGCCGGGAAACGTGTGATGACTTCGTGACCAGTTTCGGTAACGACAATTTCTTCCTCGATGCGCGCGGCACTCCAGCCGTCGGAGGAGGGCCAGAACGTCTCGAGAGCAAACACCATTCCTGGTTTGATTTCGTGCGAATGCTCGAGTGAAACCATGCGACTAATGACAGGCTTTTCCCAAATCGCCAGGCCGATGCCGTGACCGAACTGCAACGCGAAGGCGGCTTCTTCATCAGGAAAACCAAACTCTTCTGCTTTGGGCCAGACCGAAGCGATCTCCGCGGTTGTCCTGCCGGGCTGGACCAGCGAAATGGCGGCATCCAGATATTCTCGGCAACGCTTGTAGGCGTCGATCATGGCATGAGAAGCATAGCCGATGCTGAAACACCGGTAATAGCACGTGCGGTAGCCCATGTAGGAATGCAGGATGTCGTAGTACACGGGGTCACCGGGGCGTAGAACACGGTCGGAAAAAACGTGCGGGTGAGGACTGCAGCGTTCCCCCGAGATGGCGTTCACGGCTTCCACATATTCGGAACCTAGATCGTAGAGCGTCTTGCTGGCAAGCCCGACGGCTTGATTTTCAGACATGCCGGGCTTCATAGCGCGATAAAGCTCGTCGTAAGCGGCGTCAACCATCATGGCGGAATGATTCAGCAGCGATATTTCGTCGCGCGTTTTGATGACTCGGGCATCGGACATCAACTGCTGGCCGTCGACGATCTTGATTCCTTCTTTTTGCAACGCGAAGAGGATGGGAGGTTCGACAACGTCAATACCGAGCGGTTCGTTCAGCAAGTCGCGCTTTTCGAGCTCAACCTTAATTTTTTTTGCCACGTTTTCGGCGCGACCCATTTCCGGAGACATGGCGCCGCGGAGTAACGGAATGCCGGCGCGGGAACGGTCGCCAAGCCAGGGGCAATTCTGCTGATGATGACGAGCCGCCGATCCAAAATCCCACAGAATGGGTTCGTCATTTTGCGGAAGCAGGGTGAAGCGGCTGATCTTGTCCTGGGCCCAACTTCCGATATGTGTGGAAGTGAGGTAACGCACATTGTTCATGTCAAAACAAAGCAACGCGCCCATTTCGGAATTAGCGAGCAACGCTTTGGCGCGTTCGAGGCGTTCACGACGCAGGCGATCGAAATCAATCCGATTTTCCCAATCCACCGCCATTGGTCCGTAGGTCTTAAGTCCCATCGCTGCGCCTCCTCTTTCGGTCTGCTCTAGGATTTGCCGCAGAGTGACCGAGCAGCTTCAAACACCGTTTGCTCCGTCGGCACCGTCACATCCTCGAGCGGGGGAGAGAACGGAATCGGAACATGCATTGCGCCCATACGCTTCACTGGAGCCTCAAGATTGTAGAATGCCCCTTCGACAATGACCGAGGCAATTTCTCCGGTAACGCCGTAACGGCCGTAGCCTTCATCAATCACGATGGCGCGAGAATTTTTTTTCGCGGAGTCGATGAGCGTTTTTTCGTCGAGCGGCCAGGTGGTGCGAGGGTCGATTACTTCCGCGCTGATCCCCGCGTCTTCGAGTAACGACGCGGCGCCGAGGGCGACCTGTACCATGCTGCTGGTGGCCACAAGGGTGATGTCCGTGCCTTCACGCTTGATGTCTGCGACGCCAAACGGAATGGTGTAATCACCTACGGGCACGGGACCCTTCGACTTGTACATCATCTTGTCTTCGAAGAACACCACGGGATTGTTATCGCGAATGGCGGATTTGAGAAGTCCCTTGGCATCGTAGGGTGTGGAGGGCATCACTACTTTCAAGCCTGGAACGTGACTAAGCCAGGCGTGCAGCGATTGCGAATGTTGCGCTGCAGAACGTCGCGTGGCACCCAGCGTAGTGCGGAGAACCATCGGTACTTTCCACTTACCGCCAGACATGTAATGAATCTTGGCAGCTTGATTAACCATTTGGTCCATCACCAGGGTTAAGAAATCACCGAACATGATGTCGACCACTGGACGCATGCCCGTCATAGCCGCGCCGACGCCGACACCCGTGAAGCCCGCTTCGGAGATCGGTGTGTCGATGACGCGGTCGGTGCCGAATTCCTCAACCAGGCCTGAGAGTACCTTGAACGGGGTGCCGGCTTCCGCGACATCTTCACCGAGGATGCAAACACGCGAATCGCGGCGCATCTCTTCGGCGAGAGCTTCCCGCACCGCTTGTGCGAAGGTTAATTCTCGAACTTGAACTTCAGGCATAAACGTCCTGTTCCGCTTCCTCGGTGGTTGGATACGACGCGGCAACCGCAAATTCCACGGCGGACAACATTTCAGCGCGGACTTCGGATTCGATGGATTTCAGCGTGGCGTCGTCGGTCAATTTCTGGCTGAGGAGCCAAGTGCCTAGCACCAGGATAGGATCGCGTCCCGTCTTCCACTCGTGTTCTTCTTGCTTGGTGCGGTAATATTCGCGACTGATGTCGCCGACGTGGTGACCGGTGTAGCGATAGGTGTTGCAAAGAAGCAGCGCCGGGCCTTCGCCGCTCCGGGCTCGAGACACGAGACGCGAGGCGACGTCGTATACGGCACGAACGTCCTGGCCGTCCACAGCTTCGCCGTGAACTCCAAAGGCGGTGCCACGAGCGAGAATGTCTCCTGCAGTGGTTTCGGAAAAATGTGTGTATTCGCAGTAGAGATTGTTCTCGCAAACATAGATGACCGGCAGCTTCCAGAGCGCGGCGAGATTCATCACCTCGTATAGGACGCCCTGGCCGAGTGCGCCTTCGCCAAAAAAGCAAACCGACACCTGACCGGTTTTGAGATGTTTGGCGGAAAATGCCGCGCCGGTGGCGATGCCGGTGCTACCCGCCACGATGGCGTTCGCGCCGAGATTTCCTGTTTGTGGATCGGCGATGTGCATGGAGCCACCCTTGCCCTTGCAGTAGCCGGCTTCTTTGCCAAGCAACTCGGCGAACATGCGATCAGGCGAGGCCCCTTTCGCGAGGCAATGGCCGTGTCCGCGATGCGTGCTGGTGATGTAATCGTCCCGATTTAAAGCTTCACAAACTCCCACGGCCACAGCTTCCTCGCCCACATAGAGGTGTGCGAGGCCGGGCATCAGAGCGCGGGTATATAACTCGTTCACCTGCTCTTCGAAAAGTCGGATCATCGTCATGCGGCGATACATGTGGACATATTTCTCCACCGCAATTCCTGCTTCAGAGCCGGGTTGAGATTGATGCGCTACAGTCTTCATCGCTTTACTCCACTCATGCCGGCGAGCACATCAAATACCACTGCGAAATCTTCTTTTGCGAGGCCGATGCCGCGCGCGGCGGTGAGGAATTCGTTGGACACAGCGGTGGTGGGCAAGGGCACGTCGAGAGATCGGGCGAGTTCCAGCGCCAGCAGCATGTCCTTCTGCATCATATTGACGTTGAACCACGCCTCATCAGGAAGCTTGAGTACAAATGGACCGCGGTACTTCACCATGGGGGAGGCTATGGCGCTATTGATCAGGACTTCCACGGCCACTTCGCGCTTAATACCGCTCTTCTCGGCGAGGAGGACTCCCTCTGAGAACGCCAGCATTTGAACCGCGAGGCTCAGGTTCGCGGCAATTTTTATCACCAGCGCCAAGCCGTTGTCGCCGACGTACGTGACTTTTGGTCCGATGTCGTGGAGCAGCGTCGCAACGCGGTCAAAGGTTTCTTTGCGGCCACCCACCATGACGGAAAGCTTGCCTTCCTGAAGAGTGATGACGCTGCCGGAGACAGGTGCGTCGACCATGTCGGCGCCCTTTTCGCGGACTTTTGCACACACGACGCGGCTGAAGGCCGGGCTTACCGTGCTCATATCGATCAGCACTTTGCCGGCGTCCAAACCGGCGAGAACGCCGTCAGGGCCTTCGATAATGGAATTCAAGGCGTCGGAGTTGGTAACCATCGAAAACGTAAAATCGCAAGCAGTGGCAACTTCGCGTGGTGAAGCGGCCCACTGCATCCCTTTTTCGATCAGACGTTCGGCCTTGGCGCGCGTGCGATTGTATCCGCTAACGGCGTGTCCCTTTTGGAGCAAGCGCAAAACCATTTCGCTGCCCATTACCCCAAGACCTACGAAACCGAGTTTGGCCATCGCCTGGTGTCTCCGTCCAGCCAGATGCTGTCAACAAAAACAGTTTTTGTTGCGCTTACTCTTCGCGCGAGTCTTCTCCGACCTGGCGCAGATGCGCGCGCATGGCTTCCCTTGCGCCTTGCGGATCGCGGTGCTCGATCGCTTGCAGAATCCGCTTGTGATGATACTGGCCGCGCTCTGGCCCGCCCTTGACATAGTAGGTGCGCATACGCTGCTCGCGCAGCAATCCAACAATGGAATCAATCAAGGAGGGGATCAGCGGGTTGGCAGCTGCTTCGGCAAGCGCCAGGTGAAAATCTAGGTCGCCTTCGATAAAGGCTTCGGCATCGCTGCGCGCGGTGTCCATCACCGTGATGGCCTCCCGCATGGCACAGAGCATTTCCTCGTCAGCTCGCTCGGCGGCAAGAGCCGCGATCTCCGGTTCGAGAATGTTGCGAACTTCCGTGAGATTTGCCGCGCCCTCGGATGGTTCGCTGCGCATCATGCGGTCCAGGGTTTGACGGAAGGAGTGAGAGGTTCCTTTGGTCACGAAGGTTCCGCGGCCGGGATAGGCTTCCACCAGGCCCTTTTCGCGGAGGGTCTTGACCGCTTCACGCACGGCCGTGCGGCTCACGCCGAACTGCAAGGCCAATTCTCTTTCGGCGGGCAACTGGTCGCCTTCCTTCAAAGTCCCCTTAAGAATGGAATTCTCGATTTGCTGAACGATTTGTTCAAACAGCCGGGATGTCTGCACAACCTTATACATAGAGCCTCCCAGGACAGAGACGACCGCTGTGCAGTCTTCTCACCTTAGCGGGAAACGGACTAAAGGCGCAAATCGTAAAGCTCAAATTGGTATGACCGATATACCACAAAACGTCCAAAATCAAAAATTTTGTTGACACTATTAAATATATGGTGGTATTACCACCAAACCATCACGCTCAGTCTGGGTATTCAACCTGCTTAGGGGAGGGTCCCACCATGCGCATTCCAGCGACCGAGAGGTGGCTGTCGCTTTTCTTCGCGTTGCTTGCAATAACATTCGCGTTGGCCGACACGGCTCACCCGCAGACTACTACCGGGCGCATTCTCGGCAGCATTCACGATCAGCAGGACGCCGCTATCACCGGAGCTAAGGTGACCGTAACGGATACGCTGCGAAACAACGCGCGCACTGCAGTTACCGATGAAGCTGGCGACTATATAGTGGCGGACTTGCAGCCCAGCACTTATTCGGTGTCCATCCAGGCGAAAGGATTCAACACTTTTCAGGCGGATGGCATTGTGCTGGAGGTCAGCAAAGACGCAAGGGTGGACGCCACGCTAAAGCCGGGCGATTCGAACGTGGTGGTGACGATCGTCGAAGAGATACCCATGGTAGACAGTACGACTTCTTCTTTGGGTGGCACGCTCAGCAACAAGGAAATCAACGATCTGCCGTTAAACGGCCGCAATTATGAAAATCTGTTACAGCTTCGACCTGGCGTGGTGCGCTATCCCGGCGGCGGTTTTTCCACCACCAGCAGCAACGGCTTGCGCGCCGAGGACAATGCTTACCTGGTAGACGGTCTCTTCAACAGCGAGCCTTTTTCGGGCCAGAGCATTATCAATGGTGCGGGAATCGCTGGGGATTCCGCGACGATTCTTCCTGTTGATGCCATTCAGGAATTCAATGTGATTCAGAACCCCCCGGCGGAATATGGATGGAAGCCTGGCACGATGGTGAATGTGGGCTTGAAGTCCGGAACTAACACGCTGCACGGCACCGCGTATGGATTTGTGCGCACCACGTCGCTCGACGCGCGCAATTATTTCGATCCCGTCGGGACGAAAAAATCTCCACGCAACCTGAAACAGTTTGGGGCCACGGCAGGCGGCCCCATTGCGAAAGACAAGCTGTTCTTCTTTGGCGCTTATGAAGGCCAGCGCTATACCGTGGGTAACGTTGGCCAACTGGTGACGCCGGCAACTGTCGGGTTGGCTACCCCCGCAAGCGGATCGGATTGCGCGTTCACAGATGTTGCCGGCGGAGACTGCGCGAACAGCGCGATTGATGCTATCGCGGATGTACACGCGGCCTTCCTGGCCGGACAGACTCCCAATGACGTCAGCGCAGCCAGCTTGAACGTTGCTGGGTGCACCTTGGGTCCTCCGATCTCCTGCAATGGGTCGGGTATACCTCTGAACGATGGGACAAACCCAGCCGGAAATACGATCATAGACTATGGTCTGCCAAACAGCGTGAAGGTCGATAACGTGCTGGGGAAGGTGGACTATCAATTGAACGCGCGCAACACCTTCAGCGGACTCTATTTTTTTGGAAATAATAACGGTACGGTGCAGGATGCGTCTCAACTGCAGACCAAGTGGCTCACCAGAATTCACACGCGGGCGCAAGTGGCGGGTGTGAATTGGGTGTGGACTCCCAGTTCCGTGTGGATCAACGAAGCCCGTTTCGGATACAACCGGCTTTATCAGCCGACATTTCCCAATGACCGTAATGTGCTGGCGACGGCTTACGGATTAAACACCGGCGTGACCAACCCCCTCTACGGGGGCCTGCCACGTATCAATGTGCTCGGCTTTTTTGGCTTTCCCGTCTCTGGCATTGGCGGATTCAATTGGCCCAAGGTGCAAGGGCCTGACGACCGCTATCAATTCGTAGACCACCTTTCTAGAACGGTGGGCAAGCACGCCATCAAATTCGGCGGTGAAGTCCATCGCGATAGCTTCAATGGCGGCGCCTACGGTGGTACGAGAGGACGTTTCAAATTTCTCGGGGGCACGGCATTCGCCAATAATGGGATCAACTCTTCGCCGATTGAAGATTTCTTTGCTGGAGCCCCACTCAATGGGAGTCTGCTCACCGGAGATCCTACGCGACACATACACAACTGGGGCATAGCTCTTTTCGTCCAAGACGATTGGCGCATCACCAGTCGCCTAACCTTGAATCTTGGATTGCGCTACGAGCTTAATACGGTAATAAAAGATGCTCACAACCAACTGGGAAATTTCGATCCCAACGTGGGCCTCGTGCAGGTGGGCAAAGGAATAAGCCGCCCTTATAATCTGGATCCAACTAATTTCGCGCCACGCGCTGGATTTGCTTGGGATCTGGGAGGCAACAACAAGACCGTCATCCGCGGCGGAGCAGGCATTATTTATGAAACCGTAAATTGGGAATCATTCCTGGCGCTGAACAATAACCTCGGTCTGGGTACCATTCCTACCGGCGGCGTGGGTGTCACGCCTGGAACGGGCGATATCGCTACCGGACTCATCACCTTTCCCGGAAACCAACTCGATTGGAATGGTACCGGTGGCGGGACGATCTTCCCGACTGGAACGATCGATTGCAGCGCCTCTCCCTGCTCCATACTGGGCATCACAAAAAACATCAAGACGCCGTACGTCTACGTCTGGAATCTCGGTTTCCAACATGCGTTCAACCCAAAGGTAACCCTGGAAGCCTATTACGTTGGAAACCATGGGTCGAAGCTGGTCGGCATTCGCGATATAAATCAAAATGTGCCGGCGCTTGACACCGCAGCAGACGAACAATCCGGACGGCCGTTCAACGCCACCTTCCCGTTTCTAAATTTCATCTATCAAATGGGGAACATCTACAAATCGAACTATAACGGTTTGCAGGCCACACTTACGGGCAGGGATTATCACGGTTTGACCATGGTCGCGGGATATACGTACTCGCACGCGTTGGATGATGTAGGCGCCAATTGGGATTTCGGCGCTGGGTCCGGTCTTCCGATGGATAGCGCTCATCCCCAACGCGAGTACGCGAGCAGTGACTATGACATGCGCCACCGGTTTACTCTTTCTATGACCTACGCGATACCCGGGTACAAATCCTTTGGGCAACTGTTGGAAGGCTGGCAAGTGAACACCATCGTCAGTCTCTTCAGCGCTCAACCATGGGGGGTGATCGACGCGGGAACCGACCTCAGCGGGACCGGTGAGGGCGTAGATCGCTGGAATTTCACCGGGAACCCCGCAGACTTCAAGGCCACCAGGTCCTCGGGAGTTCCGTGGATCGCCAACACGAATTTTGTGACGAACATGAGCGGAGATGTCACGGGCGTAGCGGCCGGTGCCCCTGCGGCGGCGGCCACGTGCTTAGCTGCCGCAGGCAGCCAGGCAGCCGCGAATCAGCTGGCAACCTGGGGCTGTTACTCCGAAGGCAAGTCAGTAATGACTCCACCGGCGTTCGGAACTTTCGGGGCCATGGGCCGCAATACTTTCCGCGATTTTGGCTTCCGCAACGTCGATTTCTCGGCGATGAAGAATTTCCGTTTCGGCGAGCGCTTGAATATGCAGTTCCGCGCGGAATTTTTCAACGTGTTTAACCATCCAAACTTCGCGAATCCCTTCGGTGGTCAGAACGGTTGGGGCCACAACGACCCGTCTGTTCCGGGACCGGGAGGCTTCGGGTGTTCGTGCGCAACTCCCGACGTGGCAGCCTCCAACCCAGTGATTGGCTCGGGCGGAAGCAGGGCTGTGCAGCTGGGATTGAAGTTTATTTTCTAAGGTCTCTGACCGAGTCACGGGTGCTCCGCGGTGTTGCTGCGCGATGACAATCAAGCCGACATGTGAGCGCCGCGCGACGACATCGCTCTCTATTTCACCCGAAAAAAAGGACCGCCAATGGCAAACACAGGTGCGTATTTCCGACTCTCGGTGGCTTACACGGCTCTTCTAGTGTGGGGACCTTTGAATGCAGGAACCATCTTGGCACAGGAAAAAGCGGAACGCACAATCGACGAAATAAAGATGGAGGCCCTTAAGCGCGCGCAGACCGGTATGTATCCGATGATTGGTCTACACCCGGAAGACGTGGAAGAAGCGTTTACTTCCATCAAGACCCGCGATAAAGACGAATGGGCAACAGCATTTATGCGTGTGGCCGATCGCTATATGACGGAAGGCAAAGCGCTGGAAAAATCGGACCCGGAAAAGGCGAATGCGGACTTCATTCGCGCGTGGCGTATCTATTCGTTTGGTCGTTGGCCGATTCCTTCTTCGCCGAAAAAGAAAGAATCTTACACCAAGGCCATTGAGGCATTTCGGGCACATGCGAAATTTTGGGACCCGCCCCTGGAAGTCGTGCGCCTTCCGTTCGAGGGGCAGGAAATTATCGGGTATGTGCGTTTACCGAAGAATGCCACCGGGCCAGTGCCCATGGTCATTGCCGTCAATGGACTCGATAGCAGAAAAGAAGACTTGACAGAAAGTTTTGGCGCAATTCTTCCATACGGAATTGGCGTTATAGCGGTGGATGGGCCCGGGACGGGGCAATGTCCGATCAAGGCCAGCCCGACGGCGGACCGCCTGCTCTCTAAAGTCATTGACTATCTGCAAACACGGCCCGAGGTCGACAGTAGGAGGATCGCGTTTCATGGCGTCAGTTGGGGAGCGTATTGGGGCACGAAGATGGCGGTCGTGGAGCGCGAGAGGCTGAAGGCCGTGAGTGTACAGTCTCCGCCGACAGATCTTTTTTTCACCAGAAAATTTTTAATGGAATCGCTGCTCGGAAATCGTGAATATTTGTTCGATCAGGTGCCGGCCTTGATGGCGATTTTCGACAAGGTAAATTCGGTTGACGACATTGCGACCATTTTCGAAAAAATGTCACTAGTAAATCAGGGCATCCTCGGCAAACCCACCGCACCGATGCTCATCATCGCGGGAGTGAAAGATACCCAAGTACCCATATCAGACATTTATGAACTCATGAATGCCGGTGACGTACCGAAAGAGGCGTGGATCAATCCTTCAGGAGGTCACCTCGGGCGGCAGGTGAAAGTCTGGCCGGACCCCATCATTTTCAAACGCGTGTTGTTGCCCTGGATAGCCCGCAATCTGGATGTAGCGCCGCTCGTGGAAGCGAAAAAATCTGAAAATTGAATTGTAGTCGGCCGCTACCCACAACCCCTAGTGCGGATGGTCTGGGTCGCAATTGTGTTCCTCTCCGAGAAATTCGTTCGAATACTACTGCCACAATGGGGGCAATTGATTCTCCTGTTCCTGACATCAAATCGTTATTGGCCTCAATCATCGAGAGCAGCGATCGCACGCAGCATCAAGCGAATTGCGGAATTTGCGATTTTGACTACTCCACATACTGGGCGGGTGACTCGTCAAACTGCTTTTTGTGCTCCTTGGAGCAAAAATAGTAAGTCTTGCCCTTGTAAGCTGATGTTAAAGCCGCATTCTTGATTACGTCCATCGAGCACACCGCGCACACGGGATGCGCTTCCGTGCCCGTGCGTGCCTTGGCATAAAGCATATTTGAGGCCGGATCCATCCATCCGCGTCCTTGGTACTCCATACCGTAGGCAGCCTGCTTCGCCACTTCGCGGCCGAAGTAGCGCTCGACCACCCTAAACGCTAAATCAATGCCGCAAGAAAGGCCGCCTGACGAGGCCAAATTCCCATCCTCGACAAACCTCGCTCCCCGTTTCACATGGATATCCGGAAACTTCCTGGCTAAATCCACGTAAGCGCCATGATGTGTCGTCGCCGATTTGCCAGCGAGCAATCCAGTTTCCGCCAGTAAATAAGCTCCGGTGCAAACTGACATCGTTACGTCCGCGCTTTTCGACGATTTGCGAATCCATGCCAGCACCGCATCGCTGGAGTTACTTTGCGCCGGAATGACGATCACCTTCGCGGTCGGTGCTGTTTCCAACGTGTAGTCAGGTATGATCTGCATTCCGCCGCTTGCGCGAATCGGTTTGAGCGTCTCAGACACCGTATAGAGCCGGAACAGGTCCATCCGGTTGCCGATCATCACGTTGCCGAACACCTCCCATGGACCCGCGAAATCGATCACAACCGCATTAGCGGAGATTAAAAATGCTACCGGAATACCTCCCTGGGCCGGAGGTTTCAGCGGACTTGGATGAGTGCCAGCCGTCGATCGCTCCAGCCAGTCTGGCACAGGCGGCGGCTCGGCATTTG
>Ga0209526_10002976_pt1 | contig 11498 bp, 13 predicted proteins | sample JacPinW_OM2H0_M1_FD_188566 | JGI IMG/M metagenome (GOLD analysis project Ga0209526, IMG submission 188566) | Forest soil microbial communities from Algoma, Ontario, Canada - Jack Pine, Ontario site 1_JW_OM2H0_M1 (SPAdes) (version 2) | ecosystem: Environmental > Terrestrial > Soil > Boreal...
CGGTGCCATCTCGCATGTACCCGATTCCGATCGCCGTGGTAGGCGGCTGCGAGGTGATGAAGTTGCGGATTTCCTCAAACTGCGACGCCACACTTATGTGAGAGGAATCGTCCAGCAGGATAAAAAGTTGCAGTGCTCCATGTTCATCGCGAAGAGGCGTCCAGTCCACTACCTGCCTTCGCTCCCGTCCCTGATAGACCATCACGTCTTCTTTGTGCACGTCGGGAACATCCTTGCCGTGATGCGCTTCCGCGGTGACCACCATGTGAGCCGGAACACCGCCTGCCTCTTGCGATTCGGCGTACGACAACGCAATGATCGACAGCACTGCGACAAAAAGTCCGAGACCGTAACGGCCCACTCTCATTTCATTCCCCCCACCGTCGAATTTGCACGCTTTTGGCTGGTAAACCCCGGTTGATTGTTGCTAGTGCCTCTTTCTGGAACCTGATCGAATGCTGCTGCCCATCTTTCGTGGTCGTCGGCGCGCAGCATCCAATAGGCCGCAGCGGCGATTGGCACCATGGTAAGTGCCGCAGTTTTGGGTATCTCCAACTCGAGGACGCCCTCCCTAAGGGAGGAGCGCGCCCCTTTCGAATCGAGTTCTACGGGAACGTCGAGAACCCTGAAAACGTAATCAGAGCAGCGATCGCTGTAGAGTATTTTTCGAAGTGTTGGGCGTGCCATGGTCTCGCGCCTGCCTGAGATCGTGATTCGAAATGGTTCGACGCAAACTTCGAGTTCATCTGGGCGGAAGCCGGGGACCTCCGCCCGTAGGATGATTACGTCGTCACAGTCTTCGACATCAAGATGGGTGGTGTGAAGGAGTTCAGATTCCGCCACGAGCCAGTCATCCTGGTCACGACCGTCTTTGCGTTTGCGGCTCTCGAAAAGTTCAAACGCGCGGCGAGAGATGGATTCATAGACCTCACGGGCCTTTTGCAAGGCTCTGTCGATAGCCATCGATCTTGCTTGTGGCGCGCGTGCCACCGACCTCATCGTGACTGCGGATCCCGAGCTCATGAGTGCACTCTCTTCTTCCGATACATTCTGATTTTGGTCTGTGCGAGCAAAGGCTTGACGTTCGTCAAGCATTGGCTCCTTTGGCTTTTGTTTCTTTTGCGTCTTTTGTGTCCTTTAATTGTTTTTGTTCCGTTGATTCGCTTTTGATTTCGATTCGCTTTGGCAATGCGGATTCTTTGATTGGCGCGGTGACTTCAAGAACGCCGTTTTTGTACTCAGCTCTAACTTTGTCTGTTTCCACGCCTTCCGGCAGCGTGATCGTGCGTGCAAAGCGGGCATAGGAGAACTCTTGGTCAAGGTAGTTGGCATCCTTTTTCTCATTGCTGGTTTGGTGTTCGCCACTGATCGTGAGGTCTTGCCCTTGGACGTTGAGCTCAATTTCTTTCGGATCTATTCCAGGCACAGCAATGCTGAGGTGGTATTCCTTCTTATCCTGGTCTACCCAGGCCTCGATGGGGGGCACGGCCAAGATAAGCCGTTCTGAAGATTCCTCGGAGGAGCTCGAATGATTCAGCGCGCGGTTAAAGAAGCGATCAAAAGCATGTCTCAGATCAAACAGATCGTTAAACTCATGTTCCCTTTTTGCTAGATTTGTCATAATTTTTCTCCTTATTTCTGCTGCCTATAAAAGTTCGTTGCCCAAGCTTTGCTATGCCGCCGCGGTCATCCAGCCAACCGTGATTCGGTTGTCGACGCTGCGAACGCCTGCGGCCCTCCACGCGGCGCGTTCAGCTTCTTCGCGTTCGGCCCATGAGCGAACCGTGCCACGCAAGATCACTTTGTCTCCGTCGGCTTCGACCTGGATGTTGCTGGCGTCGACTTCGGCACTGCGTTTGAGCGCGGCCTCGATAGCGGCTTTCACTTCGGCGGTGCTCGCACGCGGTTTCACTTCAATGAGATTGACTACCCCTTTAACTCCGACCAAATCCCGCACCACTTTCTCCGCGGCAGCCTTCTGGTATTGCCATTCGACATTTCCTTCAAGAGTGATCCAACCCTTGGATACCTTGACCTTGATGCGGTCCGCCGGTACCGAAACTGACCAACTGAGTGCGTTTAAGGCGGCGCGGGCAATATCCTCGTCGGTGCGTTCGCTCGAAGTGGGAAGGCGAATTTCCAGCTCATTCACCACTGCCCTTACGCCGGACACACGGCCCGCCGCACGCTCCGCGGCAATTTTCTGCCAGTAACTTTGCACGTGGCCGGTCAGCGTAACGATGCCGTCTTTGACGGCCACGCCGACTTCCGCAGCGTTCACACTGGGTTCCCACTTAAGCTCTGATTCCACATTCGCCTTCAGTTCCAGATCAGTCATTGTGCTTGCTCCTATTCTTGTTTCGCCTTTAGCCATCCGGGCCTAGTTCGTCAGCTCCGGCAGCTAGTAGCGACTCGGACGCAAACTTTTGTTTCTGGCGGCGACCAAGCTTGCCAGGCGCCGTCGCGCCCGCAGCAGCCGAGACTTCATGGCACCCACGTTCACGCGGGCCGCGGTTGCCGCCTCGCGACTTGAAAGATCTTGCAGGTCACGAAGGATTAGAGCCGACCGAAGTTTTGTTGGGAGTTGCTTGATACCCTTTTCAACCATGGTCCAGGTCTGGGTTTGAGCGAACAGTTGCTCAGGATCAGCGCCGCCCTCAATGACCATCACGGTCCCATGAAGATCATCACCGCTAATGCATTCCTCGAGCGGTAATGGAGAGTGAGCATTAATCCGGCGGCGATCCATTAGCGCTGAGTTAATTACAATCCGCGTGAGCCAAGTCGAAAATCTCGCGCGCCCCTCAAAGGATTCAAGATGCAGATAGGCGCGCAGGAGCCCGCATTGCAGCGCGTCTTCCGCATCTTCCTTATTGCGAAGCAACGAATAGGCCGTGCGGTAGAGCCTCGTCCTGTTACGCGTAAAGAGAAGAGACAGCGCCTCAGTATCCCCTGCACGCGCTTGCTGAATCAGCTCCCACTCTTCGCCTGACTTTGCCGCTTTTTCCCTGCCCACGACACTCCGAAATATTTTTTGGCCCAAGTCTGAATTCTTGGGCCGAGGATTAAGCGTTGACACCGGCATTCGTCCCGCCATCCAGGCAGCCTGATGCGTCTGTTGTTTGTTTAACATTTGGCTCATCGAACTGTCCTACAGTGAAACGGGTAGTGCTTAAATTGAATTCGTTAACTGGGAAGCAGCTTTGCTTCCAACATTTATTTCGTTGTAAGTGGCTTGGAATATCTTCGTGCCCGTCAACCGATTACGGGCGTTCTGTGGATTTGGCTCAATGTCGGGTCGCTGAGGGAATACGCAAATCACGTCAGTATTTCGACAGGACCTCGACGGCTCCCGCGAATCCCGAACAAACCGCGCAGTTGCCTGAACAGGCTTGAAGGTCAGCTTCGCCTCACCGCGCAAATGATGGATTCTGTTCGGCGGCCGAAGGCTGAATTGATGCTTGGGTTTTGGGAGGTAGAAAGTAGCCGGCGCGCGTACGCACAAAAAGTTTTCCGTGACCAGGCGCGGTCACACTGACGTGAACTTTCCGGTAGCCCGGTCGCCCGCTGTCCGGTGGAGAATACCCCACCGTATATTGGTGACGGATGTCGGCAGCGATGTCCCGGCAGACCTTCATAACCTCGACGAAGGAATTCGGAAAGTACGCCACACCGGCCGTTATGGCGGCAAGCTTTTGAAGGACCTTCGGGTTCTGATCCGCGTTGTGTTCGTCCAGCAGGCCGATGGCGTAAATCACCCCTCCCGTCGACTGAGCCGTACGAAGTACGTCCGACAAGCGATGCCTGCTTGCGCTATCTCCACCGTCGCTGATCAAGATCAAAACTTTCTTTTCGCGATCATCCTCCTGAAGATGCTGCATCGCGACCAAAATAGCATCGTACAAGGCGGTCCGTCCGCTGGCGTAGGGCGAGGATAGCGCGGCTCGTAGAACGTTGGCGTCGTTTGTGAACGGCACGTTTGGAGGCAGACCAAATGAAACCGTCTCTCCGAAGTTGATCACGAACTCTCTGTCCTGAGGGTTACTTGCTTGTACAAAAGCCTGCGCGCCTTCAATGACTTCGAGCTGCCTGGCCGCCATGCTGCCGCTATGGTCGACGACCAATCCGACGGTTACAGGAATGTCTTCATTGCGAAACAGGGTGATTGTCTGCGGGCGCCCGTCCTCGCGAACGTGAAAGGTCGATGCTTGCAGTCCGGATACGAAACGGCCCTGCCGGTCTCTGACGACGACCGGCAGGGCTACTAAGTTGACTTCCTGAGAGATGACATATGGCGCTGGCTTGTCTTGTGACTCAGCACCGGCCTTAGCGAACAGGGATAAAACGAGTACGAAGAGCGTCAAAAGCACAGGAGCGGACGGCGTGAGCAACTTCGTATCAGGCTTACCCACTGCCGTCCTTCCCGCGAACATTCGCCGTCCTCCCTAGCTCGGGTGCGAACTTCCAAAGCATCCGGAACGATGCCGCGACACACCCCGAGAGCCATAGAAGAGGCCTAAGACTACCGCTGATTGTTTGCCGCTTCGTCCGCGTCGTTATTTACACTATGCGGAGTTGGATGGAAGCTGGCATCGGTCGGCATAATAATGATAAAAACATGAGCGACTTCTTCTTCGGCTCCATTGGCCTCTTCTGCCTTAATCGGGGTCTGCTTCAGCGCAATAACGCTGCTGTCCGAGGAGTTCTTCGCCTGTTGCGTGATGTTTGAAGTCATATTATCCGGCATTGACGGGACGGCCTGATGCGAGGCCTTTGCCAACTCTACAGCGCGCTTCTTTGGATACACGAACTCCCAGCCTACGTTCTCTCCCGGGTAGAACCATTCCTTGATGGCCTTTGGTCCCCCGGCGGACGTCTCGGAAAACTTGACAATGGTCTTGTCGCTAGGTTGCGGAGTGTAGTCCGGGATGGTGACGAAAGTTCCAATTAGTTTCGTTTCATCCTTGTTGAAAACCTGAACGATATTCCGATCACTTAAGCTGTCGAGCACTTTAAATACGTAAGTACCGGCGGGCAAAGCAACACCCGGCAGCTCCACTGGCTGGCTAAACGTAAAGATAGTTTTTTTGTCAAACTCGCTCGCGTTGGCGACAAACCCAGCTGCCAGCACTACAGTCAAAACACAAAGAAACTGCCCTAGTCGAAGTAAGTTCTTCATTGTCTCGGCCTCCTTTGCGGCATTAGACGACCGTGTGGGAGCATCTTTCGTTCCAGCACAAAGGTTGTGCTGACCGCATTGGCTATCACCGTGTCGGTGCGCTAGTTAGCTCCGAAGAATCCTTCGCGCCATCTATGCCGGGCCCACCTCAGCACCGGAAAAATGCCGGTAATCCGACACCCGCCCGACAGCAGCGAACATCGCAAGCCTGCACAATTCTTGATGAGCGCGCGTCGCTAATGCGCCGACATGATGTGCCGCGGCAAGAGTTCACTATGATCGTTTTTTCGGACGCCGGCGTCGTCATCGACAATGTATACGATGGGGTCTTGTTTGTTCTGCCATTTCAATCGGTTTCACGTATAGGCAAGGAAAATTGAAAAGTTGCTCCGCGTTCCTCTTTGAATGTCACCCACAAGCGCCCGCCGTGCGCTTCCACAATTGACCAGCTGATGGCCAGCCCGAATTTGCGGCACAAATGTATCCGGCCAGGATCGTTGCAGGCGACTACTACGGATTCCTCGAACTCGCTGACGGAGAGATTGGTTTGGTTATCGCCGACGTTTCCGGCAAAGGGGTCGCGGCCGGCCTGTTGATGCCTTGCATTGAAGTGGCCCTGCGCATGGATGCTCCGCGATTCCCGCGCACGAATGATCTGCTGGGAAGCTTCAATAAGGTCGTCCATCAGATCACCGGTGGAAACCGGTTTATCTCTCTCTTCTATGGAAAGCTCGGCACACGGACCCGCTCCCTGGAATACACAAACGCCGGCCACAATCCGCCCCTTGTGATTCGTGACACCTGCGACCCAATTGCGTTAAACGAAGGAGGCCCCGTGCTGGGTGTCGTTCCAGGATCGGCCTACGAGAGTGCACGGATCGATTTGCAGGCCGGAGATGTGCTTGTGCTATTCACTGATGGAGTTGTTGAGGCGCAGAATCCCAAGGGAGAGGAATATTCTGTGCAGCGACTGGCCAGCATAGTGAGTTCTCATCCGCAACGAACGCCGAGCGAACTCATTCAGACGATTCACGCTTCGGTCATTAACTTTCGGGGAACGACTGCGCTTGCTGACGCCTTCACGTTGCTAGTGTTGAAGATCTCATAGTTTCGTAAGCGCCGGGTGAGGGAGAACATTCAATGGATCTCAAAGGGTGCGGTCATCTTCTCCCAAATTGACATCCGCAAGACTGCGAGGTCTGCTTATTGCCCAAGCTCTTCCCAGCGAGACCGTCGGTGTCTTTTCAGGGAACGCGAAGACACCGAATTCACTCTTCGCGTCTCGTCCGAGCGTCGGAACACTGTCGAACTGCCGACGTCGCCGACTACCTCGCGTCCGCTCGTAAGCAGCATGCGCACATGCGCTGCCCCCGGCCTAATTGTCTGATGGAACTGAAGTTAATCACGAACCGCGCAATTGGGCCTGAAATTGGAACAAAAGCTGCTGATCCTCACAGTCAACAGAACAGGGGGAAACCATGGCGACCGCAGCTCTTATTCGAAGCGACGAGCAAATCCAGAATGAGGTGATGTTCGAATTGAAGTGGGATCCCCGCATACGTCCCAACGAGATTGGAGTGGCCGTCAAAGAGCGAATGGTCACACTCATGGGCTCTGTTGATTCCTACACGAAGCGCTGGGCTGCTGAGGCAGCGGCACTCCGAGTCCGCGGTGTGAAAGCGGTGGTCAACGAAATTGAGGTAAAGCTCCCGGTCGCCGAAGAGCGTAGCGATGAAGATATCGCCTCTGCCGCAATTCAAACGCTGGCGTGGGATGCAGCCGTGCCAACGGAGAAGATCACCGTGGCTGTCGCAAAGGGTTGGGTGACTCTCAAAGGTGAGGTCGAGTGGCAATACCAGAAGGAAGATGCCGAGAAGGCCGTCCGCCGCTTGACAGGCGTCAGGGGTGTGATCAATTCCATCAACGTAACACCTCGAGTGGCACCATCGGAAATAAAGCAAAAGATCGAGCAGGCACTCCTGCGCAGTGTCATATGCGACCTCAAGCGGACTGGTATTGAAGTAGAAGGGAGCAAGGTCATCCTGACAGGAACGGTGCGTTCTTGGGCTGAGAAGGAAGAGGCGGAGCGTGCGGCGTGGTCCGCGCCGGGGGTCACTTCGGTGGATAACCGCATCACGATCTCTTTGTAGGCGTTCCTATCGGGAAAAAGTCGCGGGGTATCTCCCGCGTTGCGTCGTCGGCGCAGGCTCGGCCACCAACGAGGCAGTGGGAGATTTCTTGCCCGAGTTTGATCCCGGAAATGAATCCTTGACTGACGCCATATTCCCATTTCGAGATCGACCCGCAGCGGGCCGCCTCCTGGCCGAAAAGCTTCAGGAGTACGCCAATCGCAGGGATGTAGTTGTGCTTGCCTTGCCGCGAGGTGGCGTTCCTGTGGCTTTTGAGGTGGCCAAGGCCCTTAACGTTCCTCTGGATATCTTCCTCGTGCGCAAGCTTGGATTGCCTGAGCAAGAGGAGCTGGCCATGGGAGCTATTGCCACCGGCGGGGTGCGAGTCCTGAACGAGGAGGTCGTCCGAGCGCTGGACATTCCTGATGAGATAGTCGATGCCATGGCCGAGAAAGAAGAGCGCGAACTGGAGCGCCGGGAACGGGAGTATCGTGGCGGCCGTGCGCCTTTAGATGTGCGTGGGCGTACCGTGATTCTGATTGACGACGGTTTGGCCACGGGTTCCTCGATGCGCGCCGCCGCGGTTGCGCTTAGAAATAAACAGCCTGCACAAATCGTCGTTGCGGTGCCAGTGGGCTCTCCCTCCACCTGCGCCGAGTTCGAGTCGGAAGTCGATAAAGTGGTTTGCTCCGTTACTCCGGAGCCCTTTTGGGGAGTAGGCCAGTGGTATCGAGACTTTTCGCAAACCAGCGATGAAGAAGTACGAGATTTGATCAGGCGAGCCGCAAGCTTTCCCACGCACACGGCTGCCTGAGCACGCTGTCGAAACCCCGGGGGATTGGAGCGCTCCCTGTGGCATCAAACGATGCACCACCCATTCAGGTGATACGCAACAATTTGCGTCGCTGGACGGATTCCGGAAAAGCCCGTGATTCGCTCGTGGAACTGTTCGGCGGCTGCCATTTCGCTCTCCTCGGCGAAGCCTCTCATGGAACTCATGCCCGCCGTCAGGATTGTCCTGCGCACGAACGTCAGTCAGGCGATCCGCGTTGAACTGACCATGGAGATGGCAAACCGCGTGATGTACGAACTCACTGACGAAGAGCGCTTTGTATCCTTGTTTTACGGCGTACCCGATATCACATCGCGCCATTTGTGCTCTGCAAACGCCGGGCATCACCCTTCCCTTGTCGTTCAGAGCCCACTCGCGGGAAGCGGGCTGGCTCGAAACAGGCGGCCCCGTCTTGGGCTTGTTGTCCGATGTCCGTTTCGAGAGTGGTTCAAAGGATCTGCTGCCTGGTGATTTGTTCGTGCTTTATACGGACGGCGTTGTGGAAGCCCACAACTATGACGGTATGGAATTCTCCCGAGATCGGTTGCTTGCCGTCGTTGCGTCCCATTCTGAAGTCTCGGCAGAAGACCTTACCAGGACGATCTATTCGTCAGTGGTCGATTTCAGCGGAAAGGACAGGCTCGAAGATGATCTTACCGTAGTGGTTCTTAAGGCAGTGAGCAACACCAGTGACTAAATCGGGCAGCGAATTGCCGTGCCTTCCGGCTATTCCAGTTGACGTCTTCAGTGATAAAGGAAGCTCATGCTCCTCCGCGGCCGTTTCCGAATCTTCTTTTTCTATGATGTCGGGGAGGCTTTTGATCTGAACAAGCTACGAGACTTGCTGGGCTCCCGTGGCGGCTCAACGAAACCTGACTTTCCGCGGCGCACACCTGAATATATTCGCTTCGAGAATCCACCGATCGCGGAGCCTAGTGAACCGGTCACTCTCCGTACCGGTGAGCACGTTACCTGCACAATCAAATACTACGAATATGCGATCGTGGCGATGCAACTCGAAGCGACGTTTGAAGGTGCTTGGGATGCGCTCCTGGCGCAAGCGCCCCGTTGGATGGACTCAGCTGATATCGAACCCGAAGGGCGCGCCGTGGTTGGCAGACATCTTCAAAGAATAACGCCGGCGGTCATCAAGCCGAGGGAAGAGTGGCTTCAGGAAAACTACCTGGTGGTCGAACTTAACGAAATCCGGGGAGAGAGCGGAGCGGCTCTGACGGCCGACGAACTTCTGTCCGCTCACGGAGAGCACATCGCTCAACTAATCCGCGGCGAGCAGACTCGCCTTGCACGCACGACGACGGAACGTATACTACAGGCAAGCCTTTCGTATTACCCGTCAGACCTGCTGGTCGTAGGGTCTTCTGCCGCGCTGGTTTACGATCGCCCGGACGAGGCCGCTTGGACGATTCAAATTCTGGAATACGCCAAAATACAACTGCTGGAGTTTCGCTATTATGACAATTTCATGACTCGAGTGCTTTCCGACGTCTACAACACGCTCGACCGAAAAAGAAATATCTTGCTCTCACGATGGACGCTTCCGCGCGACGCCAACCGCCTGAACACAACCCGTCTGGACGTTATGGAGTTGACGGAGAGGATCGACAATGCGATTAAGTTTGTAAGTGACACGTTTTACGCGTTCGTCTATCGCTTGGCAGCTTCCCGAGTGGGCGTGCCCGATTACCGCGAACTGGTAGAAAGGAAGTTGGAAACGGCGCGCGAGCTATACGAGTTTATGGTCAATCAATTCAATGAGACCCGCCTCTTTGTTCTCGAAGTCGCGATCACGCTCCTCTGTTTGCTTGACGTCCTGCTCTTGTTGAGAGGCAAGTAGTGCAACAAGTGCCTCTACTTTGCGGGTCTCGGACCCCGGCGCGCGGCATTCGCTACCGCCACATATTCCAGCTGAGTTGAATCGCGCGAGCAGCAAAGGAGCAATCCGCCCCGGCTCATGTCTCCGCGCCCAATGAAGTCGCATGGAAACACGAGTCGCTTTCCAAATATCTCTAGGAGCGGGGCGACATACTTTTGAGGTTGCGATGCTTCCCAATAGCACGACTTGGGTGTCCTTCCCGATGCGTTCCAATCGCAGATGCGCGTCGCGCTCCAGGGGAACGCGATATTCAGGGTTGTTGTAATCAATGCTGCCTGAGAACATGGCGCGCAATTCTTCCACCGTCACGATGACCTCCGGCGCTAATAGCCCTCGCGACGACGTAATGACGAATACTCCGGTGAGGCCAGCAGGCGGACTGGCGAACCTCTGGGTATAGACGAGCTTTCCTCGGAGGTAGAGAGAACTCATGAAGCTGAAAATTTCCCCTAGTGGCGCACCCATGGTGCGAAGTCTCAAAGCCAGATCAAATTGTGCCCGGCCGCTGAGCAGCTTGTTGCCACGGATGCCGGAAGCGTTGGCAGGCGACAGCAAGAAGATTCGTTGCGCAGGCGACTGCGAATCGTGAGGCACAGGCGTGCCAATCGGACGAACGGTATGGCCGTGGAAGATGATGCGTTTTTCCATCAGCCAGGCCTTGCAGTTTTCGACTGTATGGAAGTCTGCTGGACGTCCATGGACCAATTATAAGCAGAACCTATAACTCGGCAGGAGCATCTGAAGCGGTGAGATGGCGCGGCCTCAAAGGAATACGAAAATTCCCTTCCGAGTGTCGCCAATGTTGGCGACCCTTGTTCCTCGGCCCTTCCACAAGCCGAATTGGGTGTATGAGGAAAAGTATGATGGAATCCGGATTTTCGCTTACAAGGAAGGGAACAAGCTTTCGCTCAGAACGAGGAACGATATCGATCGCGTAAGCGGCTTCCCGAACCTCGCCGCGGCAATCCGTCGCCTCAAATCTTCTACGCTCCTGCTGGACGGCGAGGTCGTGGTCTTCGATCAAAAGAACGTTTCACGTTTTCAACTCTTGCAACAGAACACCGGTGAAGCGAAATATGCCGTCTTTGACTGCCTCTTTGCGAATGGCAAAGACTTGCGGGCGGAACCGCTAAGCGTTCGTCGCAAATCCCTTAAAAATGCCATAGAGTCCGGAAACGTGCTGTTGATTGCAGAGCGATTGGCCGAAAACGGTTTTCGGGCATACCGCCTGGCCAAGCGGCGCGGGTTTGAAGGCGTGGTTGCGAAGGATGCCGCATCACCCTATGTCGAGGGTAGATCGCGGTATTGGCTGAAAATCAAGATCCGTAAGGAAGAGGAATTCATCATTGGTGGGTATACGGAGCCTGCTGGTTCACGTAAATATTTTGGAGCCCTTCTCCTCGGTGCTTATAAGCAAGGCGTATTGCGTTATGTCGGGAAGGTTGGCACGGGTTTCAACGAAAA
>Ga0209526_10002977_pt1 | contig 11494 bp, 9 predicted proteins | sample JacPinW_OM2H0_M1_FD_188566 | JGI IMG/M metagenome (GOLD analysis project Ga0209526, IMG submission 188566) | Forest soil microbial communities from Algoma, Ontario, Canada - Jack Pine, Ontario site 1_JW_OM2H0_M1 (SPAdes) (version 2) | ecosystem: Environmental > Terrestrial > Soil > Boreal...
TTTTCTTATATTGGACCCTCGTCCAGAGCTTGTGCTCGGAAGAGCAAAGCACTTTGGCTGACAAGATCGCGGTGCTTCGCCAGATCCTGCGAGAACGCCCAGAGGATCGCAACGCCCTGGAAGAGGAAATCGAGTGGGAAAGCGCAGCACGCCGGCAAGCCGTGTACTACGCCCGTCTGGTTCTGCGCGGAAGAACAATTGTGGAATCACCGGGATTTCGCTCCCTGCTACTCTCCAATGCAGTTTTTCCACCGCCGGGATCCTTGGACCAAACGATTGGCAAGATTACCGAATTCCAAACGTCGCAAGGCTCTATATTTCTCTTAACTGCAGCGGACGTAAACGGAGCACCACCTAACGAGAAATACCGTTACGAAATCGCGCTCGATATTTCGAATGAACAGAGGCTCCTCACTGATTATAAAGGAAAACTGTTCGTCGCTTTAGCTCTGGCCACCGCGGTCTCGGCGTTGGTGAGCACCTGGATCGCACACCGTGGCGTTCGGCCAATCCGAGAGATTACTTCAGCTGCCCAGGCGATTACCGCGAGTGCTTTAAATGAGCGGATTAGTGTACAGATTTGGCCCCGCGAACTAGCAACGCTAGCAGCCGAGTTTGATCGTATGCTCGAACGATTGGAAGACTCGTTTGAACGCCAATCTCGATTCTCTTCCAACATTGCGCATGAGCTCCGCACGCCGATAAGTAACCTAATGGGTGGAACGGAGGTAGCCCTCGGACGCTCCTTGACGGCCCAACAATATCGAGAGGTTCTCGCATCCAGTTTGGAAGAATATCAGCGTCTCTCTCACCTCATCGATAGTTTGCTCTTTCTGGCACGAGCTGAAACCGCGAACATCGAAATCCATCAGTCAAATTTTGCCGCGGATGAGTCGATATCCGCGGTAATGGAATTTTATGAACCGCTAGCGAAAGAATCGCAGATAGAACTTACTAGTACAGGTAAAGCCAGGGTTCGCGGGGATGAGCCACTCTTTCGGAGGGCTATCAGCAATCTCCTTTCAAACGCACTGCGCCATGTGTCACGTGGCGGCACGGTGACGATCGAAGCGAGAAGCGAGCCGGCCGAGGTAGTCGTTGCAGTGAAAGATGACGGTAGTGGCGTCAAACCAAACGATCTACCTAAGCTATTTGACCGATTCTACCGCGGACAAAATTCACGCAACGGCGTGGGCCTGGGTTTATCAATCGTGAAAAGCATTATGAGCCTACATCACGGGACCGTCGAAGTTACCAGCGAGCTCGGAAAAGGTACGACAGTTATTCTCCGGTTTCCGGTTCAGTAGGGGGATGTGCTTCAACTTTGCATCCCAGGACAAAGCAAGCGGGCCATATTTCTGCGACCCCTCCTATCGGTGTTGTAGGCCAATAGCCATTTTTGTGTATTACCCCAATCCAGCTGTACACCGATATAGTAATTATCAGCGGGTCACGTATGGCTCAAACCCGGCGCATAGGGAACCATAATCAATGGGCGTACCGACCAAAAGCGCCGAGGCCACCTTCGCAAGCTTGGGCGCGCCCTAGTTTTGAGGTTAGGCATGCCCGAAACCGTGGCCGCGACGTAGGCTTGGCGTAGTCGGGTTTTCGCCCTGCCCTAAATGGGGAGATCGGCAGCGCAATTCGCCTGAAATGAACGTATCTTTTAAGCGAGTATCAAGTCCGTAACAAAGTCTTGGAAAGTTGCTAACTGCAATCCGTTCTCTTTACCCGACTTCCGTCCAAACAAAAAAGTGACAACCTTGCCATGGTCTTGTTCGAATGTTACTGAAAATTCACAATAACCAGCCGGAATTCTTCTACCCGATGGATTTGGTTAGGAAGGCAACCGCTCTGCCTTTTGAGCTACCCAATTGCTCATAGTTTGACGTTGGAGTTAACCGCTCGAAAAGGCGCGCGTTTCGCCATCATGGAAGAATTCATATGTTCATGCCCAAGAAGAACCCCCTGCTCCGCTTGGCTTTGTCCAGTGCGGTTACGCTCTCTTCGCTGGCGACTCTCTCGCCAGCGATGGCCGATGAAGGTACTTTCTTACCTTCAGGGCTAACAATCACCCCGACGGCTGCCGCTAAGTCGACTTATGAAGCTTTAAATCCTGGGCTCCCAGAATTTCCAAATTTCATCGCGGGAGGTGCTCTCAGCACCGCCAAAAGTCCGGATGGAAAAACGTTACTGGTATTAACGGGTGGCCACAACAATCTCAGCCAAGGCAAAAACTCGTTTAACAACGAATACATCTTTGTCTTCGATATCAGCGGAGGCAAACCGGTCAAGAAACAGGTCCTCCAGGTACCAAACGCCTTTGTTGGAATCGCCTTCGACCCAGCCGGCAAGACTTTCTACGTTGGCGGCAGCGGTGACGACGATGTTCACTCGTTTACGATTCAAAACGGCCAGTGGGCTGAGTTTGGAACTCCAATCAAGCTCGGTCATACCATCGTCATTCAGGGCCAGACGGTAGGCAATGCGGTCGCACTTTTTCCGGGCGATTTACCAGGTGTCACCGGTGGAATCGATATTACCCAAGACGGGAAGACGCTGGTCGTTACCAACTACAGCAATGAGTCGATCTCGTTCATCGACGTGGCTACCCGCACAGTTGTGAAGGAACTGGATCTCCGTCCGGGTAAGAATAATCCGGCGGACTCAGGCAAACCCGGCGGTGAATATCCGTTCTGGGTTACGGTGAAAGGAAACCATACCGCCTATGTCTCCAGCGCGCGCGATCGCGAGGTGGTGGTAGTCGATTTCACAACCGTGACAGCCCCGAAAATTGTCACGCGTATCGAAGTTGCCGGCAACCCACTTAAAACGATCCTGGATAAGACTCAGAGCTATCTCTACGTCACCGAAGATAACAGCGACCTGGTCGATATCATCACCACCAGTAACAATGAATTGTTGCAGAGCGCTATCGCCAGTGCACCGGACAACTTCGAGTATGACAAAGTCCTGACCTACCGTGGGAGCGCTCCCAACAGTGCGGCGTTATCAGTGGATGGCAGCACCCTTTATGTCACGCTGGGCGGCACCAACGCGATATCGGTCATTACCGGAATTCCCTTTCACCCGCAAGTAATAGGTTTAATTCCGGCCGGCTTCCAACCGAACGCCATTACACTGAGCAACGATGGCAAGTATGCTTACGTGGCCGACGGCAAAGGGGCAACGGGCCCGAATCCAGGGTTGACCTACTTCAACCAGAAGGATCCCAACCAGTACGTAGAAGAGCTGCAGAAGTCGTATCTGCAGAGTTTCCCAATTCCGAGCGAGCAACAGCTCAATGGTCTAACCAAGCAGGTCGCAGAAAACAATGGGTTCACCACGAAACTGACCGGGGCAGAAGCGAACTTGATTAAGGAGTTGCAACATCGGATCAAACACGTGATTTACCTGGTTAAGGAAAACCGGACGTACGATCAGATCCTCGGTGACTTGGACCGGGGCAACGGCGATCCAAGCCTGGTGGATTTCGGGCAAGAGATCACCCCAAACTATCACGCGATCGCCAGACAGTTTGTTGATCTGGATAACTTCTATAACACGGGTGATGTCAGCGGCGACGGCCATATCTGGAGCTTTGGTGGACGCGAGAACGATCTCTCAGCGATCAGCATCCCGCAAAACTACTCCGGTAGGGGTCCAGCCTACGACTCGGAAGGCCAAAACCGTGACATCAATGTGGGTCTGCCCGATCAACCATCACGTTTGAAATCGGTTCCGATCGGGCCGACCGATCCGGACGTTCTGCCGGGAACAGCTGACGTCGGAGCAGTCGATGGGCCCGGCGATGATGATATTCAGAAAGGCTACATTTGGGATTCGGTCACCCGCGCGGGTAAGACCTTCCGAAATTATGGCTATCATTGCGATCAAACGGAGTATTTCTTGCCGAATGGTAAGGCAACGCCGCTTGAGCGGGATCCATTCTCTAAGAAGCTTCGAGTTGGCTTTCCCTCTCGGGTTGCGCTTCTTAACGACACTGATCCCTACTTTCGTAGCTTTGATACCCGCTTCCCCGATTTCTGGCGCGAGAAAGAATGGGAACGGGAATTCGACGGTTATGTGAAGAAAGGTAACCTCCCGGCGCTCTCAATGGTACGGTTAATGGAGGATCACATGGGCTTCGACTCAGCGAATCTCGACGGGGTTAACACTCCGGAAATCGAGCAGGCCGACAACGACTACGCGGTCGCCAAGCTCATCGAAAAAGTGGCGAATAGCCCCTATAAATCGGATACCTTGATCTTCATTCTGGAAGATGATTCCCAGGACGGCGCGGACCACGTCGATTCGCACCGGTCGACCGGGTACGTGGTCGGCCCGTATGTGAAGCACGGCGCCGTGATATCGGAGAAGTACACCACCGTCAACATGCTTAGAACGATTGAAGACATCCTTAATGTCGACCATGTGGATGTGCTTACAGCTTCAGAAAAGCCGATGACCAAAGTCTTCGACCTGAACCAGCGGGAATGGACATACGACGCCGTGCCCTCGGTTTACTTGTACAATACGCAACTGCCGTTGCCCCCGCGATTGGCAAAGAATAAGACGATTCCGAAGCCGACCCATGATGCGGCTTATTGGGCGGACAAGACCAAGGACCTCGATTTTACCCACGAGGACAATGTCAATCCCGGCAAATTTAATCGAATCGTCTGGGAAGGTCTTCACGGTGATAAGCCATATCCGACTGTCCGCAGCGGACTCGACTTGCGCCGCAACCGTTCCGTACTCCTGAAGAAGGCTGATGTGGCCTCTAACTAGAGGATGAACACTAGAGGATGAACGGACGCAGCTAAGCGCGTCCCGATTGCACTCAATGAGGAGCGTCCCCGAAAGGGGGCGCTCTTGCATTTTCCCGCCTTTTTTAGCTAGAAAGACCCTCCACGAGTTGGTAATTGCCTTTCCCCTGAGACTTTAATAGCCTCGCCAGCAACCTACGCCCATGAACGAGATTTTTATTCTAGGGGTTACTGTCTGCGGCTTTAGCGCTGTTACCCAGGCAGCCATCCTAGCCCATCGCCATTTGCTGCCAGGTCGGCCGCTGCAAGGAGTAGAATGGAAAAGCATAAGCCGAAAAAGGGAATGCCCAAAGCGATGGCAAGCCAGCATCCTCCGGTTGGCGGCAGAACAAGCCCAAATGCGATGTGTTGAGGCCACGCCTGGCTAGAATCAGAACGAAGTAAAAAGGCCCTGACCAACCAATAGAGTCTCCCCCCTCTCGCCAATGGAAACCAGGTAGGTGAACTAACAAAGTAACAACGAAAAACGAAAGACGATGATGAATCAGGAAAGTAGAAAAAAAGGATTAACGACACGTAATTTAGCGGTAGTCGCGTTACTCTGCTCGGCTATAATCAGCCTCAGTTTCGCGGGCTGTTGCGCCGAAACGAAACCGGCGCCACCCCCACCAGCGGGCAAACAGCCGGTAGGGAAGTAATACTGCACCACTAATCCGGTTCAAATGGGCTAGGGAATAACCTATTGGAGCGCTCGGTCTTATCGTTCCGAGCGCGGCAAAAGGCGCGTGAATTGAAGTCGACGCGCCTTTTGCGTCTAAGGGATTGCCTTCCAAAAATGGAGGGCGCTTCGTTCAGATTGCTCAACCCGGACTCAAAGTCGTTATCGAGTCTCTCCGCGTCCCCCAGTTCCTTTAGGGCACTACCCAGATCGCCCCTTAAAAGGAGATTCTCCGGGTTTTCTGTTGCCAGCGCGCGAAAGCGAGCGACTGCCAATCGAAGCTTTTCCAGCGCACCAACTCTGTCACCCGGGAGCAGCAAAATATCTCCGACCTCCTCATCCGCGATGGCGAGATAGCGTCGAGTCAGACCATTGGAAGGATCATCTGCCGCCAATTTTTCTCGAATTCGTGTACAACTCCGGTAGCTAGCCAGTTCGGTCGCGAGATCACCTTGGTCGGCCAGAATTCTCCCAATATTTTGATGACTCGCTGCCAATCCCTGTTGCCAATCAGCGTTTCTGGGATCCCAACTCACTAGGCTCTCTCGGAACTCAGGAAACTGACGAATCCGCGCGGCTTTGGCCGGAAGATGAACTGCCAGTCGCAACCATTTCCACGGTTATAACCGCCGGGATTTACCGTCAGCAAGGAAATTGGATCACAGCTTCCCCCACGCCCCGTGAAAGATGCGTCCACTTTAAGGTGTCGGCTAAATTTTGCGAAAGCAGTATTGGAACTTGGGCTAGCAAGAATCCATTTTCATTCTGCACTCGCTGGATTCTGAGTTCTGACTCCCGACTCCAATACTTAGAAAAGCCATATTCGCGGTCATGGAGGTCCGATTCTCGTGTCAAACCGCTCGGTTCCCCGGTCGAGGTTAAAAATAGTTATAATGTTTATGGCATTTCGGTCGATAGACCGCCTAGGAACTAACTTTTCCGCAATAATCTCTCTAATTTCCGTCCTAAAGGTGAAAAACCTCTATTTCTCATAACTGAGATCCGACATTTATATCCCTAAAAACGACTAGTGCAGCTCGAAAAAGCTGCTAAACAGGAGATCACCACATTTCTATGGTTACAAAAAAGCTACTCCGATCCTTCCTTTTAGGAACGTTTTGTTGCTTTTCTGTGACCACGCTGCTCGCGCAAAATACCCCGAGCTACGGAACATGGGGGTTTGACTCCATCAAGCCTTCAGCCGGTCAGACGGCTCCCGAGTCGGACCCCTCAGACTATCAAAAAATTTACAGTCTCCTTGTGGCCCAGGCGGATCGCTGGAATGCGCATGACTTAGACGGGTATCTCAATACTTACTGGAAATCACCCGATCTGCTGCTGGTGGTCGAGGGAGAACAATTGAAGGGCTGGGCGGATCTCGTCGCTACTTATCACAGAGGATACGCCAACCTCGACGAAATGGGTTCAATCACGCCGGACAGGATTCAAATTCAGATGGTGACATCCGACGTAGCGATCGCGCTCGACTGGTGGACCGCTAATGTGAAACGAACGAAGATCCTAGGCACCAGTACGGTGGTGCTCAGGAAGTTTGATGACGGCTGGAAGGTCGTCGTTGGCCACACGAGCTTCGTGGAGCCGTAAGTTGCTTCGCGCGGCCGAAGAAGTGGACCGGCTGGTTTGCTTGCCGGGGCGTGCCGATCCCCAACGAGTTCGCGGCGTGCCTTCCGGCATTTACTCTTGCGGGATTCACGGACGGTTTCGCCGTGCAATTGGTCATCTTGTTTGGTAGGGGTGAAGATTTATGGCCTTTTACGCCGACGCTTTAGGCGAGTTGGTCGCAACGGTCCTTTCAGGCTGTTTGTTATCCTCGCCCAGATTTCGAATGTGCCGCCCAGTCTCCGTTCCCAAAGGTAGCATGGCAAAGCTATTGCCAAGATAGTCGGCAACGTTGTCGTGGATAACATTGGCAACTGGCTTAGGCGCTTGATCCATCCTGGCACCGGCGTCGGAATTCCTATCGTCGCCATTCCGAATATGTCTGCCCGTTTCCGCGCCCAACGGTAGCATCGCGAATCTTTCGAAATCGACACCCACGCCGGTATCGCAGATTGTCTTCCACGGCAGTACAAAGGCCAGCTCGTCGCTAGTCACAGTCTTCCACGGCATTACGAAGGCCAACTCATCGCTAGTCACAGTTTTCCACGGCATTACGAAGGCCAGCTCGTCACTAGTCACAGTCTTCCACGGCATTACGAAGGCTAGCTCGTCACTAGTCACAGTTTTCCACGGCATTACGAAGGCTAGCTCGTCACTAGTCACAGTCTTCCACGGCATTACGAAGGCTAGCTCGTCACTAGTCACAGTCTTCCACGGCATTAAGAAGGCCAGCTCATCGCTAGTCACAGTCTTCCACGGCATTACGAAAGCCAGCTCATCGCTAGTCACAGTTTTCCACGGCATTACGAAGGCCAGCTCGTCGCTAGTCACAGTCTTCCACGGCATTAAGAAGGCCAGCTCATCGCTAGTCACAGTTTTCCACGGCATTACGAAGGCCAGCTCGTCGCTAGTCACAGTCTTCCACGGCATTACGAAAGCCAGCTCATCGCTAGTCACAGTTTTCCACGGCATTACAAAGGCCAGCTCATCGCTAGTCACAGTCTTCCACGGCATTACGAAAGCCAGCTCATCGCTAGTCACAGTTTTCCACGGCATTACGAAGGCCGGCTCATCGCTAGTCACAGTTTTCCATGGCAATACGAAAGCCAGCTCATCGCTAGCCCCAGTCTTCCACGACAGTGCGAAAGCCTCTTTCTCAGAATTTGTGGGCGATACGGAAACGGCGCTGGCTTCGCGCCCGGGGATAATTGCCACGGCAAGCGCGGCCAAGAGCAGTAACAGTTTTTTTCTCATACAAGCAACTCCGATTTACAGGAAGCATTGGCAAAGGCTATCGTATTATGGTATTTATTGTAATTACGATTCTTACTAATGAAGCACCTTTGCCAGAAATGCACAAATCGTGCCCTAGAATGGGGGGTGATTTCGCAGTTGCAACCGAGAGTGTTGCAATTTTGAGACTCAGGAGAAATTTCGCGCCCCTGATAATTTCTATATATTGACTTCAGGAGCGGGTACCGAAACCACGAACCATCGCGTTCTAAAAGCACCTCTGATGAGGTGAAAACATTCCGCCTACTTCTTTATAGCCGGAACCGCTAAAGAAGCGGCCGCGAAAAGAGCCCGGCAAACCCCATCTATAGCCAAAAACAACAAAGCCCGCAGATTTCGGCCGCGGGCTCGGTTCGCTCAGAGACAAACCGGCGCTATTTCTTGACGTATTGAGATGCGAGCTGAAAGACCTCGTTCAGCAGAGCCCCTCCATTCTGTCCACCCAAAAAATGATTCAGGACCGGATTCGGAGCTTGTGGGTTGGTTTGATGATTCCCGGTCGCCAGCAATTGCATGACCACCGGGATGACCAATGGCAAGGCGCTCAGAATCAATTGGCTATTGAGACCGGTGGCCTGCGAAGTCTGATTAATGATCCCGTTAAAGCGATCGGTACCGAAAAGGTTTTGCAAATCCTGCACACTCACTCCAGGCTGAGAAAGGTCTTTCACGGTTTGTTGAGCGGCGTCGGCACCCTCGGTCTGCTTTTGCTCGTTCAGTACATCTTGCAAATGTGGCCCAAGCACATTTAAAATCGGTTGAATCTGTTGTCCGGCTCCTTGGAGCCCCGGAATCATGCTTGTAAGATTGGCCAAGCTTTGTAGATCCTGACTGCTTCCGGCATGCTGAGGACTTTGAATGGCGCTAATAATTGAATCGAAAAAGCTCATGGCAACCGGTCCCTTTCTAGGTGATTAATGAAGGATCCGCAAGTAGTTGTTCCTGGCTTGAATCCGAAACCATTGCTCCGTATTTATGTCATCAAAAATCATCTGAATCTTTCGATCGTCTATCCGTCTAAAGCAGGGTAGCCAGATCATTTGATTTTTGTTTTCATCAGGATATGCCGGGATCAGCACAAACATTGACAAAATGCTTTTTTTCGAGCGTTTATTTGCTGAGCTTTTTGGCGCCTTGGGCAAACGCACAGCCGGTTCCGATAAGCAATCCATTTGAACCAGAGATTCAGGCACTAGAAGCCAAGCTGGTTGATCCGCCGCCTCGACCGATTGTGTTTTACGGCAGTTCGTCTATTCGGCTCTGGAGCACATTATCCCAAGATCTTCCGGATTATGCTGTTTTGAACTGTGGCTTTGGCGGTTCACGGCTAACCGACTGCCTTTATTTTGCTCCGAGAGTAGTTGCTCCGCTCAAACCATCGGCCGTGGTCATTTACGCGGGAGACAATGACTTGGCCACCGGAGCAGCTCCGGAACAAGTTTTTGATTCTTTTCGCCAACTGTTTTTCGCGTTGCGAACGACGTCACCGGAGCTGCCGATCGCGTTCGTTTCAGTCAAGCCGTGCCCTGCTCGGTTTAAGTACATTCATAATATCGAGCGATTCAATCATCTGGTGGACGACTTTCTGGGAACCCAACCGGATACCGACTATATTGATATTTTTTCCGATTTACTCGGTCCTGATCATCAGCCGATCGTTTCGCTTTTCCGGAGCGATCAGATTCATTTAAGCCAAGCCGGCTACCAAATTCTGCGGCGCGATATCTCCGAGTATCTGCATGATGAGTTCCCCAAGAAGCTGACTGCGCAGTGATTTGAGCAAGCAGGTCGGTCGTCCGAGTGCGAGCTCTTGGACCGAGCTCAGGGTTGACGGTCAATTCGTCATAGTTAAAGAAAGGTCTCCGCGCACCAAACATATCCGAAAGTCTTTCGTGTAAGTACCGATCTGAGCCGCGCATACTCGCCTACGATGCGTTTCGTCACACGTCGCTTCTTGTTTCCGTCGCCCTGTCGTGATAAAGGAATCGATGCCGACACCTTCGATTGCTTTAGTCGGAGATTACGATCCCGATGTCATCGCGCATCGAGCAATTCCCTTGGCTGTTGAACTCGCCTCGCGGGAAACGGAACCAACCGGCGTCACTTGGTTATCTACCGAAGCACTGGTCTCAACGCCCGACCACGCGCTCTCTGGACATGCTGGCTTTTGGTGCGTTCCTGGGAGCCCGTACAAAAACATGGAAGGCGCTCTTCGGGCCATTCGGTTTGCGCGCGAACAAAAGCGCCCTTTCTTGGGCACCTGCGCCGGTTTTCAGCACGCTATGATTGAGTTTGCCCGCTCAGTCCTTGGGCTTCTCGACGCAGATCATCGGGAATCCAATCCGACGGCTCAGCTTCCTTTGATCGCGCCACTACGGTGCGCGCTAGCGGCAAGGCTGGATCAAGAGCCGCAGCAAATCCTGTGATAGACGAAATAGCAGCAAAGATCGTGAATAACGCGCGAAGCGCCTAAAGTGGAAGGCGTCATCCCAATTCTGGCTTTCGAACTAGAATCACGTGGCCAAGCACGATTTTCGGGCGTGACCAACTCGAGCGTCGCTCGTCTTCAGATCGTACAACGCCAGGGTGCAAATGCAAAACGCACGTAATTATCCGGCTCAAAAGCCGTTGCAATGCAATTCTCCTCGAGAGCGTCAAGCCAATTCGAATCTGGCATGAGAATTGCCCCAAAGGGAACCCAACTAATGAAACGATTAGTCGAACTTGATGTACTCCGCGGCTTTTTGCTGCTCATGATGGTCGTCAACCATGCTCCTTCCCCGCTGCGCCGCATAACCGATCAGCCACTTGGTTTTTTCTCGACCGCGGAAGGATTCGTATTTGTTTCCGCTTTTCTCGCCGGATTACTCTTCCAAAGGCGGGCGGAGACGAAAGGATTCGCTGCGGCACGTACCGCGACTTTTCTGCGTGCCTTCCGAATTTATCAGGCGCACCTGGCAACCGTCTTCTTTATCTTTTTCTTTGGCGGCATTTTTCTCTCCGAGCTGCCCGGCGTGCAAAACATTCTCTCTCAGTTCTTTACGAATCCGGCCGCTGCAATTGCTGGCTCGGGGACGCTTCTCTTCCAGCCGCC
>Ga0209526_10002978_pt1 | contig 11493 bp, 11 predicted proteins | sample JacPinW_OM2H0_M1_FD_188566 | JGI IMG/M metagenome (GOLD analysis project Ga0209526, IMG submission 188566) | Forest soil microbial communities from Algoma, Ontario, Canada - Jack Pine, Ontario site 1_JW_OM2H0_M1 (SPAdes) (version 2) | ecosystem: Environmental > Terrestrial > Soil > Boreal...
CCCCGGCCTGGCTGTATCTGGTGCGGGGGCCGCCGTCAAAGGCTCGAGATCGCCGGTCTCTGCGGCGAGCTCCCGAATCAGGTCGTCGGTGGTCGAGCTGTCGGATTTCGCGTTCCCGTTTGCGGGCTCGGGCGTCAATTCCAGTTCGAATGCGTTATCTTCGACACCCGCTCGAGGTGCAACCGCGGGCTCCTGTGCCGACGCCTCGATTATCTCTCGCTCCAGAACCGGATCAATCTCGAGCTCAGGCGTCAGGTCCTGAATCGCAAGCACTCCGGGCTCAGGGGTTTGCTCGACCTCGATCTCGGCGGCCTCGGCTTCCCCAGAAACAGGTTCGAGAGCAGGTGGTGCCGCTTCGATCTGCGATTGCGGAGTTTGGGCGACCTCTTGCGCGATGGCCTCCCATTCATCCGAGAGGTCTACCTCCTCACCGTCGGTGATGGGCCGCGGGGCCGCCAGGACCGGCGCATTCAAGTCATGCTCTGCTGGATCGTCCGGTTCGAGCGCGGAAAGCGGAACCTCGAATTCTGGTGCTCCACTCGGTGTCTGGACGGCTTCGGTCGCGGCGGGCCGTTGCGCGGAGGCAACCGGGGCAGCCAGGGCCGTAACGGGGGAAGCGGCCAGCAACTCCTCGGAACTTAGCCCCACGGCTTTCTGGAATCGTTTTCGGAGTTCGCCGAAGCGCTCGGCGTTCGCGTCATCGCCGCGTGCGCGGTGAATACGCTCGAGCTGGGCGGCCTGTTCGGCGGTGCGGCGGTCGTCGCCAGCGCCGAGGGAAATGTCGAGTAAGCGTTCCAGGGTGGGCGCGTGTCGCGGCGCGCGCTGCCGGACATTTTCAAGAAGGTGCGTAGCCTTCTGCATCAACCCGTAGCTCGAGAAAAGGTCGACGTCAGTCAGGGCCTGCGCGATATAGCGCTGGGTCTCTTCGTCGAGAGGCTCTTCAACGATCCGAGCAGATGCGGGCGCAGGAGCTCGAGCGCTTTCCTCGGTCGCGGGTGCTAGGGTCGAGCTCGCTGCCATTTCGGGCTCCGGCTGCGCGCCCTCGTCGATGGCACGAAGCTGGTTCAGCCTGGCCACCAGGCGCTCGTCGTCCTTGTTCCGCTCGATGAGTTCCTGCAGCAGCTCGATGGCGCGCGGCTGATTTTCCGCAGCGATGTTGATGTCGACCAGCTGCATCAGAGCGGCCGTCAAATGGAAGGGATCGCTGGTGTGCCGGCAGAAGTCCGCAAGCATTTCGAGCGGCTCGATCTGACCGGGAAGGAGTTCGGCAACCCTCGAAAGTGATTTCAGGAACTTGTCCTGCTGGCCCTCGTCGATCATCGATTCGCGCAGTTCCCGGAGCAGGGCCAGGGACTCGGCGGCGTGCCCGCCCTCAATCGAAGCTTCGGCCACCCGGTATAGGAGCCCAAAATGGGCGTGCCCGCGCACCAATTGCTTGCGGGCGCGGTCTGTGGCCTTCTCATTCTGGCCCGCTCTCAGCTCGAGATCTAGGAGCAGGTTCGTCAGCTCGCCGCCGGCGTCTGCCTCCGGATGGCCCTCGAGGATTGCAATTGCCTCCTCGTTTTTATTGGCCAGGCCGAGAGATCTCGCTTTGAGCAATATCGCGGCCGCGTAGCTGGAATCTAGTTCGAGCGCCCGGTCGAGCAATTTCTGACCTTCGTCGCTGTCGCCGCGGTCGAAGAGCCGCTGCGCATAGTTGAAATAGGTTTGCGCTGCCTCTTTCTTCTGGCCCATAACCTTGTAGAGTTCGGCCAAGCGCATTTGCACGCGCGGATTTTCCGGTTCGACCTCGAGCAGGTGGCGCAGCACCTCGACCGCCTTTGACGCGCGGTTGGCCTTCAGGTGCGCTTCGGCGATTTGCAGAAACAGAGGGCGGGCTTCGCTGAGCACTCCTTGCTGGACGTAAAGATCAGCCAGTCGCTCGAGCGGACGGAGTTCAGCCGGAGCCAGCTTGGCGATCTTTTTGTAGATCGCGATCGCTTTGCTGTTGAAACCGTTGTGCAGGTACACCTGGGCCAGTCGCTCGAAATGCTCGATGGCGTGCGGCATGTCTCCTTGACGGGCGAAAAGATCGCCCACCGTCATCAGCGTCGCTTGATCCTGGGGGTCGTTGCGGAGGATTTGCTGGTATTCGGCAATCGCCTGAGTGACCTTGCCCTGACTGAGACATTTCAGCGCGCTCTCGAGCTGCTTGCTTTTGTTGAACGCCATATGTTTTTCTAATTTGGCCGATCCCCTCTGGCAGGGGCCTCATGGGTGGCTCAGTCGTGAGGTTAGCACGCCCCAAAAACAAGGGTCAACGAAGCGAAAGTGGCAAGTTGAGTAAGGGGATAACAGGGCGAAATGGCCGTCGAGGCATCGCCGAGCTCGGGGAATGGGCTGGTTCCCGGGAGCCCTGGTGTCGGCGGGAGGCCGGAAACGGCGTCTAGCCCTGGAGAGTTACATCGGTCGCAAGCTCGAGCAGCAAGCGGCTCTGCGTTGCGCCCGAGGCCCAGCAGCCCGCTTGGCGTACAGGAGCGTAGGAGAAGCGATGGAGCGGCGATGGGCCATGGCGTCGCAATGCTTCGAGATGCTCCGGGGTGCCATAACCTTTGTTCTGCGCGAGGCCGTACTGCGGATAGAGCCGATCGAACTCCTCCATCCGTCGATCGCGCTCGACCTTGGCCAGGATCGAAGCCGCGGCAATTGAAACCGAACGCGCGTCGCCATGGATGAGCGCCCGCTGCTGGATCGGGAGGTCGAGTTCGAGGGCGTCGAGCAGAAGATAATCGGGAAGCGGATGGAGCTGCGAGATTGCAGCGACCATCGCCTGGCGGCTCGCCTGATAAACATTCCAGGCGTCGATTCGGCTGGCGTCGATCTCGGCCACCGCCCAGGCCAGTGCGTGCTCGCGAATTCGTCCGGCCAGCTCGCCGCGCCTCTCGGCAGGCAATTTCTTCGAATCATCCAGGCCCTGGATCCGGCGACGAGGATTTAGCACTACCGCCGCGGCCGTAAGTGGGCCAAACAGCGAGCCGCGCCCCGCTTCATCGAGTCCGGCAATGCGCAGCCACCCGCGCTGGCGCGCGGCACGTTCGTACCTTGCAGAGCAGAGCCGTGCCATCGGCCGGGATTCTAGCATACGGTTCTGCCCAGGCTCCCGATTATTCGTTGCTGTGTGGCTGATTTGGTGTGGCTGGCGGCCCGTGTTGGCCATGCCCGGGTCGACTCGCGCGGGCAAACCGACAAACGATCAACCGAACTGGGAGGCACGTTGCAACGGGAACAAGACGCTGCGTTACCTCGTGGGGGGGGTCGCGACCGGCAACTCGAACCGCTCGACCCGCTTGATGCGCGCGGCCTTGCCCTTGCGGGCGCGAAGGTAGTTGAGCTTGGCGCGGCGAACGCGGCCCTGGCGGACGACCTCGATCGAGCCGATCATGGGCGAATGCACTGGGAAGATGCGCTCGACGCCGATCCCGAAGCTGACGCGGCGCACCGTGAAACTCTCGCCCAGCAACTCGCCGCGTCGGCTCATCACCACACCCTCAAACGACTGAAGGCGTTCCTTGTCGCCTTCACCTTCTTTCAACCGCACCTGCACGCGGATGGTATCACCGGGACGGAATGCGGGATGATCCTTGCGAAGTTGGGACTGCTGGAGCTTGGCAATAATCGGTTTCATTGTTCCTGTTCCCGGCAGACCCGCTCAGGTGGGGCCAGCACAGAGCGCGCAAACGCAAAGTATAACGGAATAGCACCGCGCTGGCTAGACGAATCTGTAGCTTTGTGCGGCACCACGCGGCCCAGATGCGCTCGCGCTGTTTGTTGGGAAGATTCGGTTGGGCACCGAGCAACAGATAGATTGCATCCTCGACGTTATAGAGTGGGGCCGCGATCGGGAGAAGCCGCGAGGCCTGTGCGACGAGGATCGCAGGCATGGTCGTCCCCAACGGCCGGCAACTATGGTTCTCTGCGCAGCTGGTTCAACTCGCACCCGTCTTCGGCGCTCGGTCGAGACCCACGGAGCAAATCCGGCCGATTGCGTAGTGTCTTCTCCAGGGCCTTCTTGCGCCGCCAGACGCGAATCGCTTCGTGGTTTCCGCCCAGCAGGACCTCGGGAACATCCCAGCCGCGAAACGAGGGTGGCCGCGTGTAGTGGGGACAGTCGAGAATGCCGCGATTCGTGATGATCGACTGGTGACCGATGAGCGGCGAATCGCGAGAGCAATTCTCGACAGGCGCGGCATGCTGTGCCGGCCCGGTTCTGCTCGCGGGCTCGCTGAAGGATTCATTCAGGGCAGAATCTTCATTGCCGAGAGCGCCCGGGATGAGTCGCGTCAAGGCATCCACCATCACCGCTGCCGGAAGTTCACCCCCGGAAAGCACGAAATCACCGATCGAAATTTCGTCGGTGGCCAGATGCTCGGCGACGCGCTCGTCCACCCCTTCGTAGCGCCCGCACAGCAGCACGATTCGTTCCAGCTTCGCGAACCGTCTCGCCTGTTCTTGACAAAAAAGCCGTCCGCCAGCCGAAAGCAGCACGATCGCGGCTTCCTGTCGCTCCGAGGCACTTCGTGCGCCGACGATCGATTCGACCGCTTCGAACAGCGGCTCGGCTTTCAGCACCATCCCTTCGCCACCGCCGAACGGCCGGTCGTCAACGGTACGATGGCGGTCGTGGGTGAAATCGCGCAAGTCGTGGATGTGCGTTGCAATCAAGCGCAACTCGCGCGCGCGCCGCACAATCCCGTAATCGAACGGTCCCTGGAAAAACTCCGGGAAAATCGTAACGATGTCGAAGAGCATTCCTGCCCATCCTACCGCAAACCCGCGTCAACCGCTTCCGCTCGCCTGCAACAACTATTCGTTATTGAGTTCGCGGAGGCCCTCGGGGAGGACGACTTCGATGCGACGCGCAGCGGTGTCAATCTGAACGCAAATATCCTCTGCTAGCGGAATCAACAGTTCGCCATGCGGGCAATCGACGACAAGTATCGGCGTCCCGGCGACATGCTCGCCGGTAAAATCCACGGTAGCGACACGTCCGACCGCCCCGCCGTTTTTCTCCCGCACTTCGCAGCCGATCAGATCCGCGACGTAGTAACTGCCGTGGGGGAGCGGCATGCGATCCGCAAAGGGAATTTGCACTTCGAGACCGACGAGTTTTTCCGCATCAGCGATCGAATCCGAGCCTTCGAAGTGGAAAATCGCCTGGCCGCCTCGGCTCTGGCTGAGCCAGCAGGAACGAACCCTGACCTGGCGAGGCGCCGAGCGGCCGTCCCAAAGTCCGGCCGAAGCGAGGCGCGTGAGCCGTTCGGGGAAATCGGTGAGGATCTCGGCAGCCAGCTCTCCCTGTCGTCCATGAGGGCGCAGGAGGCGCGCCACGGTGATGCCCGCCGATTCTTGCGTGGTCACTCTACTCGAGGATTTCCAGCGTGAAGCGCTTCTTCAACTTCATTCCTGCGGCGCCCAGCAGTGTGCGTATCGATTTCGCCGTTCGTCCTTGTCGGCCGATGACCTTGCCTAGATCTTCGGGATGAACCCGCAGCTCGAGAACGGTTACTTGTTCACCCTCGACGGTCTTGACCTGTACCTGTTCGGGATGATCTACGAGTGCCTTCGCAATTGATTCTACGAGATCCTTCATGACGTTTCCTCCACAGCGTGCCGTGCTCAGCGGGGAAATTCGCTCGAGCCTGTACAAGAGGTGCGTACATAAGGCTTACTCCGGAATCAGACGCTTCAGGCAGGCTTACGGTTGCGCAGCAGACTGCGAACGGTATCGCTCGGCTGTGCGCCCTTGCTCAGCCAGTACTCCACGCGCTCGCTGCTGATCTGGACGGCCGAGGGATTCCGTAGAGGGTCGTAGGTGCCGACAATCTCGACAAAACGGCCATTGCGCGGGCGGGTCTTCTCGGTGACCACCACGCGATAGAAAGGGTGCTTCTTTTTGCCAATGCGCGTCAGCCGAATCGTCAACACTCGGAATTCCTCCTCGGTTACGTCCAGTCAGTATAGCGGACCCCGGCAGATTCACCAATCGCTATCTGGCGGAGGTGGCGGAGGGCCGCAGGCATCGTCTGAGGGATTCTCCCACTCCCAGTTCCAGGTGCCCAACGCAGATTGTCTTCGCGAGAGGCGTCCGGGGTCGCTGCGGTTATTTCAATCCCGCGTACTTGCCGATGCCGCGCATTTTCATCTTGGCCACGCTGCCGTATTGTTTGAGCATCCGGCGCATGTCGGAGTACTGCTTGAGCACCTGGTTGACTTGCTGGACCGAAGTGCCGCTTCCGCGGGCGATGCGCTTCCGACGCTTGCCGTCGATCAGGTTGTGGTCGGCACGTTCGGCCGCCGTCATCGAATTAATGATCGCCTCGATCGACTTCAGCTGCCCGTCGTCGACGTGGGCATCTTTCGGAATATTGGCGAACGGGCCGATCTTCGGCAGCATGCCCATCAACTGCTCGAGCGAGCCCATCTTGCGGATCTGGCGCAACTGATCGCGGAAATCCTCGAGCGAGAAATCATCTTGGCGCAACTTGCGCTCAAGTTCGCGGGCCTTGTTCGCGTCCATTGTTTTCTCGGCCTTTTCGATCAGGCCGAGTACGTCACCCATGCCGAGAATGCGCGAGACGATCCGATCAGGGTAAAACGGCTCGAGCGCGTCGTATTTTTCGCCGACGCCCACAAATTTCACTGGCGCGCCCGTCACTTTGCGTATCGAAAGCACAGCCCCGCCCCGTGCGTCGCCATCCAGCTTTGTCAGAATCACGCCGGTAACACCCAAGCGCTGGTGAAATTCTCCGGCCGACCGCACCGCGTCTTGGCCGATCATCGCATCGGCAACGAAAAGGATTTCCGACGGGTTCAGTTCGCGCTTCAGTTCGCAGAGCTCGTTCATGAGACCGTCATCGATGTGAAGCCGCCCTGCCGTGTCAACAAGGATGACGTCGCAAGCAGAAAGCCTTGCCTCGCGCATCGCGCCGCGCACAATTTCAGAAGGCTTGTCGGTGCTTGTGCCGGGCCAAATGGTCGTGCCCGTGGCCTTGGCCACTTGCGCGAGTTGCTCGCGGGCCGCCGGGCGGTAGACGTCGGTCGAGACGACGATGGGCCGGTGGCCGTGTTCGGTGAGCCATTTCCCGAGTTTGCCGGTGGAGGTTGTTTTGCCCGAGCCTTGCAGGCCGACGATCAGCCATACTGAGGGCGGTCGCGAGGAGAACTGGAGACGCGCTTCGCCCCCGAGCAACTCGCCCAGCTCGTCACGAACGATTTTCACAACCTGTTGGTCGGGCGAGAGCTGCAGCAGGACTTCGGCCCCCAGGGCTTTCTGGCGGACCGTAGCGATGAATTCCTCCGCGACGCCCAGATTGATATCGGCGTCGAGGAGCGACTCGCGAATTTCGGCGAGCGCTGCGTCCAGATGCTCTTCGCTCAGCTTCCCCTGGCCGCGGAGGTTCTTGAACGCCCGCTGAAGTTTTTCTGTCAGCGCTTCAAACATGATGTGGACACCTGCGCGGGAGAGCTGGCACGGCGCGCACGCTCATTCTAGGTGACGCCCTGCAGTCCGGTCAAACGCGGGCGCTCGGCAAGCTCGGCACCGGCGCGATCGAATCAACCTCGCGCCTGTTGAGAATCGTGCCATTTGCGAGGACCTAGGCGCCGAGCTACCATGAGGGAGTCGCGAGGGGACTGCCCGCTTCGCTCACCGGGTAGGTTTAACAGGCTTCCGCCCCAATACCGACCGACTTTATGCTGCTAGCATGGTGGATCGATACGCGAGGCCGCCCGATTTGACCCAGACCAGCTGGCCGCAGACGTCATGGAGGGGATCGCAATTCTATCGACTCTATCCGCCGTTCCTTGACCGTGCCGCGGCGGTCGACTACACTAGCCGTTTCGCTTGGCTCCGCGATTTGTGACCGTTGCCGGGATCCTTGTGCCGGCCTGTTTCTGGAGCGACGACGAGCCCGGCGGTTAGCCCGGTCGTGCCGCCACGAAACCCGAGGCACAACAAGTGCTGCCTGCACCGCGCCAGATAAGCCAGGCAAATCAAGAGGAGAAAGTCGTTGCCGAAACGCACTTATCAGCCCCACGTGCGCGCCCGTCATAAGAAGCATGGCTATCGCGCGCGGATGAAGAGCCAGGGTGGACGGAAAGTCCTTGCGCAACGTCGCAGGAAAGGACGCCACAGTCTCACGCGCGTCTGACCCGCCGCGGCTTGGTCTTCCTCGCGAGTGCCGTTTGGTGCGCCGCGCCGAATACGAGGCGGTGTATCGCGACGGGCGCCGCAGGTCGAGCCGCGAGTTCACGATCTTTCTTCGCCCCAATGGTCTCGGTCTCAGCCGGTTTGGCTGGAGCATCAAGAAGGCCCAGGCAACCGCGGTCCGGCGCAACCGCATCCGGCGCCGGCTCCGCGAGATTCTTAGAATGCACCGACAGGAGATTGCCCCGGGATGGGACATTGTGATTCACCCGAGCAGCTCGGCTGCCACGGCGAAATTTTCCGCAGTGGCGGACGAACTCCTCAAATTGACTCCCCGCGCGGCGTCGCTCGAGGCCGGGAAAACACGCGAGTAGCGCCCGCTCTTCGCTCTCGCTCTGAGCGGGCCGGTAGCTGGCTCTTGCTGTTGTGCCTCCGCTTGTATCAGGTATTTTTGTCTCCCTTGCTTGGCGGCGCGTGCAAGTTTCATCCCTCGTGCTCGAATTACGCGTACGAAGCCGTCGCACGCCACGGCGCCCGTCGCGGTTTTCTGTTGGCACTCAAACGGCTACTGCGCTGCCGCCCGTTCACAAGGGGCGGGTTCGATCCCGTACCGGATCGAGATACCTTGGTTGAGCCTCGGCTGCAGGCTCCCGGCGCTCCCTTCGAATGCGCTCGGGCCACATTCGCTGCGCCCCGCGCAAGCGATGACGAGAAGGAGCCGGGGCGGTGAACGAACTGTCGGACCAGGTTCGCATGATTATCTTCGTTATCCTGGTGCTGTTGGTCACCTTTGTCTGGTCGCATTTCTACAGCCCGCCAGCCCCTCCGGCGCAGAAGCAGGGCCAGACGGCAGGGCAAACGACGCCCTCCCACCCTGTTCGAACGCAGTCGGGAACAGGGACGGCCACGAGCGCGCCGGCGGGCGGGACCAAAGCAGGTACGGGCGAAGCCGCAAAGCCTAGAAGCATGCCGGTTGCCCGAGCGTCGGCGGACGCGATCGTCCAGGTGGAGAGCTCGCTCTATAGCGTCGAGCTTGCCAACCATGGCGGGGTGGTGCGGAGCTGGAAGTTGAAGAAATATTTCGACGACCAGAAGCCGCCACATCCGCTCGACCTGATCGATCCTGACGCGGCGCAGCAACTCGGATGGCCCTTCTCGCTCCTGCTCTCGGATCCGAAACTGGAAGCACAGGCAAATGGGGCTCTTTACGAAATTTCCGTTGCGCACCCCGCGGCAGGTCAGCCGGCCGGGCCGGAGCCAGCAGCCCCTGCTGCCGCAACCCGATTCGACGCGCCCGTGGAGGTCACATTCCACTGGAGCGATGGCCATCTCGACGTCACCAAGAAGCTGAATTTCCGGCAGGACTACGAGATGTCTCTAGAGGCGTCGGTCATGCTCGACCAAGAACCGCTCCCCGTAGCAATCGCGTGGCGCGGCGGGTTCGGCGACAAGGCTGTTTACAACGCCTCGCAGCTGGTCGCTGTTTTTTACAAGGTGGGCGGCAAGCTGAATCTGCTGCAATACAAGAAGCTCGGCGTTCCCAGCAACCAGAGCCAGCCACTTGAGCAAGCCGGACCGATGGAATATCTCGGCATCGAAGACCAGTTCTTCACGGCGACGTTCCTGCCGGATGGCGCCGACCTCGTACTGTGGCACTGGACGCAGAATCAGAATCTTGCTGGCTCCTCTCAACCGGAAGCGGAGATGGCTGCTGGAAGCGCCGATGCCGCGCCCCTGCGGACGCGGCTGTTTGTCGGTCCGAAGGATTTGGCACTGCTCGAACGGGAGAAGCCGCCGCTCGAAGAGCTGGTAAATTTCGGATTCACTGGGGTCATTGCCAAGCCCCTGCTCTTTGTTCTGCAATGGGTGCATCGTTATGTGCCGAACTGGGGCTGGACCATCGTTTTGCTTACGCTGGTCATCAATTTCGCGATGTTTCCGCTGAAGATGAAGAGCTGGCGGTCGATGCAGAAAATGCAGAAAGTGGCGCCGGAGATCCGCGCGATTCAGGATCGCTACAAAAAATATTCGATGAGCGATCCCCGCAAGCGGAAGATGAATGAAGAAGTGATGGCCATCTATTCGCGGGAGGGCATCAATCCGCTGGGGAGTTGCCTCCCGATGGTTTTCCAGATGCCGATCTGGTGGGCACTGTGGCGCGTGCTGACCGGCGCTATCGAGTTGCGTCACGCGCCTTGGATTGGCTGGATTCGTGACCTCTCCGCCATGGACCCGTACTACATTCTGCCGGCCGCCATGGCAGTCACGATGTACCTCATGACGAAGATGACGCCGCAAACCACGGTCGACCCGTCCCAGCAGAAAATGACGCAGTTGATGCCCCTGATGATGGCCGTGTTTTTTTTCCGGCTTTCGAGCGGCCTCAACCTGTATATGTTTACCAGCAACCTAGTCGGCGTCGCCCAGCAACTGTACCTGAACCGGACGCAGCCTCTTCCTGCTCCGAAGGGTAAATTCAAGAAAAAAACCGAATGAGCGAGAAAGGAGCATCGGTTGGTGACAAGTCCATGGTGAACCGGTATCCCGATGGCGAACCGAGGCTTGACCGCGAGCGCACGGCCGAAGAGCTGAAGCGTTTCCTCGAGCTCGCCGTGCGCGAGTTGAACCTTGCCGTCGAGTACCAGATATCGTGCCCCGACGACGCCGAGGCCACGCCCGACCAGATCGACGTGCTCGTGGCGTTCACCGGCTCCGATTCCGCGCTTCTGCTGGAGCGCAACGCAGAGCTGCTGCTGGCTCTAGAACACGTCGCGCACCGCTGGCTGCGGCTCGATCCGCGGATGCACGATCGGGTACGATTCGATTCTGGAAACTATCGCAGCGCGCGGCTTGCAGAGCTGAAGCTCTCGGCGCGGGTTGCCGCCCAGCGCGTGCGCGAGACTGGCGAGCCTTTCCGGTTCAATCCGATGTCGGCCCGCGAGCGGCGCCTCATACATCTTGAGCTCCATGGCTCCGCTGGGGTCCGCACCGCGAGCGAAGGCGCCGGAGACCGGCGGCAGCTTGTCGTCTATCCTGCCGGCAAAAAATGACGATTCGGCCGGGGTCCCTGTTCGCACGCGAGCAGCGCGACCCACTGAGCCCTCGACCTTGTTGCCCCGGCGCGGGTACTACACAGCTCGGCCGAGATTTTCCCCTCGCGCTCGCTGACTCCCTGGCTAACCATGGCGTTTGTCTCGGGCCTTGCTAGCTGAACCTGGCGCTGGCGCCAGCTTCGAGAATCCGAGCTCGAGAGTGGCGAAAATCCGTGGTCAAATCTCGAGGGTGTAGCCCTGCTTGCCGACGTTGAC
>Ga0209526_10002979_pt1 | contig 11490 bp, 5 predicted proteins | sample JacPinW_OM2H0_M1_FD_188566 | JGI IMG/M metagenome (GOLD analysis project Ga0209526, IMG submission 188566) | Forest soil microbial communities from Algoma, Ontario, Canada - Jack Pine, Ontario site 1_JW_OM2H0_M1 (SPAdes) (version 2) | ecosystem: Environmental > Terrestrial > Soil > Boreal...
CCCGCAGGAATGAGGTTTGGGGCCCTCGTCTGGGGGGAAACTCCGGGGGCAATTCAACAACGAACTCTCGAGCTAAGTGGCGGCGGTTCCTGCGCTTAAGTGATATTACAACATTGTTAGAAGGCAGACGCTCTATCCGACTGAGCTACGGGCGCACTAAAAGTAATCTATTTTATTTTCTGTCAGCTGGCAAGTCGATAGCCGTGGCGAGCGAGTAGGGGGAGGAGAGACGTGCTTGGTTTAGTTGATCGCGCACACACCTTAAGCGCCCCCAAATTTCTACTTTACGGATGCAGCCGTTGCTGAAACATCGATCACTGCGTGCAGGGCCTTCACATCGCGTGCTGTCTCGACCGTTTCTTCCGTTGTCAGCGCCCAGGTGCCGGCGAATATGGGGACGCCGAAACGCTGCCGTTGAACGTGCATTGGATAATGGGTATGAATATTCAGCTCATCGGCTCCTGCTGGTTCACGACGGGTGGTTGACAGGAATTGGCGGAGATGGCACGCGTCGGAACGCTCGACTTGTCAGTGTTGCAGCACCGGTGTGTCTCACTGAAAGACGTCAATGGCGCACTTTCTTCACTGCAGGACGCGAACCGTGGTTTCAACAACTTCGTTGTGATTCCGTAACGTAAGCATCTTCGCCCGGGTCCGGCAGTCGACAAACCTGGACTTCTCGATGCAACTGCAGAGTTGACATCAAAGCGCGAAATGACAATGATGGCAGTGAGAATCAATATGAAACGCGTCTGGGTCGGCCTCATTTCTGCAATCGCGCTTGCGGGCGGATTTTGCATTGAGGTGATTGCCTTTGGCCAAACTCCCTCCGAGTCATTTCCCCCAGTGGCGAGCGTCAAGCAACTGATGCTCGACTTAATCCATCCCTCGTCCAATGACATCCTGCTTGCGATCTACCGCGGCGGGCCTAAAGATGAAAGGGAGTGGGCGGCGGTGCGGCGCAGCGCGGTGACGCTGGCGGAATCCGGAAACATGCTGATGATGCGAGGGCGCGCGCGGGATCAAGGGGACTGGATGAAGGACGCGAAATTGTTGGTGGACGCCGGAAACTCCGCGTACAAAGCCGCGCTGGCCAAGGATGGCAACGCTCTCGCAGGGCTCGCCGGGGCCGTGGACGCTTCCTGCACGACGTGTCACAAGCAATACCGGCCGAACGTATTTCCGAAAGACGGAGGGTCGAGATGAGTTATTCCCGCAGGAATTTTCTCAAGGCCGCCGGATACGGTGTCGCACTCACAGCCGTAAGTGGGGAATCACTGTTCGCGGCTTCCACGGTTTTTCCTGCCATCTCTCCTGCCGTGGCTAGGCCGTTCTCGAGCGAAAAAGCTATGTTCCTGGTCAACGGCAAGTCTTATGCTGCCGAATACGAAGCACGCACCACTTTGTGGGAAGTGATTTCGATGAAGCTGGGCCTGACGGGCACCAATCGGAGCTGCAATCGCGCCTCTTGCGGCGCCTGCAGCGTCTTGTTGGACGGCACGCCATTTTATTCCTGCCACACCCTGGCGACCGAAGCCGTGGGCAAGAAAATTCTCACCATTGAAGGCGTGGGCGATGAGAAAAACCTTCATCCGCTGCAGCGCATCGGTCACACACGCGTGGCCGCGGATTGCGGCTTCTGCACCGCTGGATGGGTGGTTACCGCGAAGGGGCTCCTCGACAAGAATCTGAATCCGAACGAGGAGCAGGTGAAGGCGGCGCTCGCGGGCCACATTTGCCGGTGTTCCGCGTACCCGAACATCATTCGAACAGTCATGGATAGCGCGGCAGTCATGCGCGGAAGCAAGACGCCCATCGAGGCCGAACCGGAATCCGTCGTTCACATCAAAATGCCTATGGTGCGGGATTACTCGACGAGTGGCGGGCATTTGGCTGGCGTTGAAGTCATCGAAGGCACGAACAAGACCGTGACGAAAAAGTGGCAGGGATATCCACCGGAAAATCTCAACGTATTAGGTAAGGCGCGGCCTGCGCTGCCCGAAGTTTCCATTCCGAGGTTCACCGGCAAAGCGCAATACGCCAGCCGCGTATGGTTTCCCGATCTGCTTTACACTAAATTCCTCACCTGTCCCCACCCGCGCGCCTTTATCAAGGACATCGATACGCCGGCCGCGGAGAAAATGCCGGGCGTGAAACACATTCTTACCTACAAGAATGCGCCGAAACTTTACCCCAACGTTGCCAGGGGAAAGGTTTTGTTGGAACCTCTGCCTCGGGAATTGAATCTTCAGGGTGAAGTTGCGGCCATCGTGGTGGCGGAGACCGAGGACCTCGCGCAGGATGCCGCCGACGCGATCAAGGTAACGTACGAAGTGCTGCCATTCGCATCACTGCTGAAAGACAGCATGGCTGCTGATGCGCCCGATCTGGGACATGGACAAGGGAACCTCGTCCGTCATTCGTTTTCGCCAAAGGATCTTCCGCACGTAACCTGGGCGGATAAGCGTGGCGACATCGAAAACGGATTCGCTGAAGCGGACGTGGTCAAGGAATTCAGCTACAGGTTTGCGGGCGGCGTTTCCGTGCCGATGCAGCCAAGCGGGAGCGTCGCCAAATGGGACGGCGACAAACTGACGATGTGGGGCATGGGCCAGGGAATTTATCCAGTGCGGGCGTCTCTAGCGGCGGCACTCGGCATGGACGTTTCCAAGGTCCGCCTGATCAACAAATGGAACGGTTGCACGTTCGGAGCGGCGCGCCTGGCGGCGGAGAGATTTTATCCGCTGATCGCCCATCTGGCGAGAGTCACAGGGCGGCCTGTGAAAGTAATGTTGCCCAAGGACCAGGAATTGGCGCAGTTGCAGATCAAGCCGGAGACCATCACCAAGTTCCGGGTTGGAGCAAAGAAAGACGGCCGAATCGTTGCTCTCGACCACGAAGTATATGTCAGTGTTGGAGACTTGGATTTCGGCGTGCACGCTGACGGTCCGGGCAACGCGGCCAACCAAACCGAGTTGTACACCGCAAAAGTTCCTCACTGGCGATCGACGTGGTGCGCCTATCGGACGAATGCGCCACGTCCCGGTCCGTCCCGTAGCCACATCCAGCAAGAAACGAAGTGGTCTTGGGAAAACATGATCGACGAAATGGCCGACGCCTTTGGTGTGGATCCTGTGCAGTACCGCATGATGCACATGACGCAGCTGACCCCGGGTGACACGCGCCATCCTTACGAGACGATGCCCACCATGGAGGTGCTGCAGGAAGGCTCCAAGGCGTTCGGATGGGAGAAGCGCAATCCCGTCCCAGGCGGCGAGCCCGGAAGATTCAAGCGCGGATTCGGCCTCGGCATGTCCCAGCATCATGGCGGGATCATGGGCTATCACGAAGGTGAAGAAGCGTTCGCCAAACTGGCGGCGGTTCCTGGCGCCAACATTTTTAGCAGCGATGTTGAACTAGCCGCCGATGGCAACGTAACCATGAAGATCGCGCTTCCCGACAGCGGCTCCAACGCGGCTACGGCGCTGGCAGCTATGGTCGCGGAGATGCTGGGATTCACGACGTGCGACCATATCCGCCTGGTCTGGGGCGACTCGGATCTCGCACCGTTAAGCGATGAGTGGTTCGGCGGCCGCACCATCACGCTGCAAGGAGCGGCGATCTGCTCCGCGACCGACAAATTGCGAAAGGACCTGCTCGCACGCGCCGCCGACGTCCTCAAGATCGATGCCGCCAAGCTTAGAATGCGCGACGGCGTTATCTCCTCGAGCGAAGATCCCAAGACGAGCACGACGTTTGCCGCCCTGGCCAAAATCAACAATGGCCTGATCCGGCAGACAGGCCGCGGCACCACTGGCGGCGAAAGGACCGCGGCAAACAAAGGCGTGGGTGCGTGCTTTGTCGAAGTGGAAGTCGATACCTGGACCGGCAATTGGCGCTTCGTTCGGTCGGTTTATACGCACGATACCGGACTGGTGATCAATCCTGTGGTATCCGAAGCCGATATGGTGGGATCTTTGACGGAAAGCACTCAGGTGGCCACAGACTCCATTCCTTGGGACCGCGAATTTCCGGGTACGCGGCATTACAGCGTCGGATATCTGTCCTACCGGCTTCCCACTATCATGGATATTCCCAAGTCCACGCAGGTTTACATCGACAGTCTGGAGCCGCGCTGGTTCTACGGCGTGAAGAGCTTCAGCGAAACCAGCATTGGTGCGGTGCCGGGGGCAATTTCGAACGCGATCTTCAACGCTTGCGGCGTCCGCATTCGGGAGCACCCTATCACGCGGGAAAAAATCATGGCCGGGCTCGCGAGTAAGCGCGCATCGCAGACTCAAGGGAGGCAGGCATGAAGAAAGTTTCCATCTACCGGCCAACGACCGTTGACGAAGCGATCCAGATCCTGTCGCAGCACGGCACCAGCGCCTCCGTTTACGCCGGCGGCACGGACCTGCTCGTTCGCCTGAAGAACCGCTTGGAGCAGGCGCCCAGCTACCTGGTCGATATCAAGAAGATCGATCACCTCCGCTATATCAAGGAAGATGCGCAAGGCGGCGTGGAGATTGGCGCGGCCACGAAACTGGCGGAGTTGGCCGATTCCCGGCTGTTGCAAGAAAAGTATCCGATGGTTGTGGAGGCGATCGGGAAGATCTCTTCTCCGGAATTGCGCAATGCATCGACGCTTGGCGGCGACCTATTGCAGGAAGTGTGGTGCCAGTATCTGCGCGGCGGCTATTCGTGTTGGAGAAATGGCGGATATCTATGTTATGGCGCCATCGGCGATAACAGTTACTATCACTCGGCTATGGGCGGACGCTTGTGTTACGCGGTATATCCGGGCGACGCCGCCACCGCGCTGATACCTTTTGATGCTCGCGCGAAGCTGGCGACGCCTCAGGGAGTGAAGGAACTTTCCATCGAACAACTTGTGCCGGGTGATATGCAGGTAGACGGCAAGATCCAGTCGCACGTCGTACGCTACAACGAGATCCTGACTTCTGTGGTCATTCCTCCGCCGAAGCCCGGCGTGCGGGCATCGTTCGAGAAGCTCCGGCCACGGGGAGTTTGGGATTTCGCCATGGCCTCGCTGGGGATCAGTCTTCAACTTCGCAACAAGACGATTGAAGACTCGCGCGTGGTGTTTGGCGGTATCTCCGGCAAACCATATCGCGAAACGACAGTGGAGGCTTTCCTCAAGGGCAAAACCTTAAACACGGAATTGGGAGAGCAAGCGGTCTCCGTGGCCCTTGCCAGCGCAGCGCCACTAAAGTACAACGCCACCAAGATCGATATGGCCAAGGGGCTTCTCGCCAGTGGCATCGCAAGGCTGAACACGTAGGCGGCATGCAACCTATTGAAGCTCTGCTGCTGGAGCCGGTTGGCTGCCTTGCGGAATTTCCATCGGCCCCTTTTCATGAAATCGCCGTCCGCCTGTTCGGCCGAAAAAGAAAGGCCAGCCCGTCCGCCAGCCGAACCTATTGGCATTTACTGAACCTGATCGACGCTGTTGAAAAGCCATTCGACGAGGAAAAGAAAAGCGTCGTGGAAACATTGGAAGTCGAGGCCGTAGATGCAGCAAGCATCTACGAGGACGTCGTGCCCGCGCTTGCGGAGCTAAAGTCCATGGGCATCAGGCTCATTGTGGCATCGTCGCTTTCGCGCAGGGCGGCGTCGAGGTTCATCGAGCGGAATTCACTTGGCGAGTTCTTGTCCGGAGTGCGCACGCGGGATGATGCAGGGGGCGTGAAGTCGGCGCCACTCGTCAATGCGCTCAGCAGCGCGTCCCTTCCACGGGAGAAGACGATGTTTCTCACGGACACATTGGAGGGCATTAAGGTCGCCCATAGCGTCGGTGTGCATCCCATCTTGATGATGAACGACCCCGACGAGGCCCAGCGCCTGGCAATGCACAACCCGGCGGGGGGCATCGTTTCCTTGCACGAAATGCCCGACTTCATCCGCCTGATCGCGGCGCAAAATCAGAGAAGCTGAACCGCTTACTCGTCCTTCCTCCGGTAGTCAACCGCTTGACGTAGTACACAACTGTACAAAAGTTCAGAAGGAGACCAGTATCCCTTACCGAAGCCTGCCGGTACTCACGGCTAAGGGCCGACGCTTAGAACTGCAAGCTGAGAGACATCTGAATCTGTCGCGAGCTGCCAATCGTCTTCACGGTCTGCCCGAGGCCGGTGGGACAGTAATAGAAACCGTTCTGGGGGCTGGGTCCGTTGCAGCCTGAAGCCAAAGTCGGTGTGGTGCTGCTCCCGTACGGAGGCTGGGCCACCGGGAAGGGGCTAAAAGCCAAATTTTGGCTAATATTGTCGATCGGAATGTCAAAGCTTGGGTGGTTGGTCAGGTTGAAGACATCGAAGCTATACTTCAGCGTAACCCGCTCCGTGATTTGCGTCGCCTTCCCAATCGAAAGGTCTGCGCGCTTCTGCCAGGACTGGCGGAAAATATTGCGCTGTCCCCCGCCGGCTAGGAAATTGGTTTCAAACGTGTCCCCAGGGGGAATCGCCGAACAAGGAAACGAACCATCCACCTGTGCGGCATTTGGCGCGTTGCAAGGAAGGAGCTGCGGTAGTGTAAAACAGGAGGCTTTCAAGGCTGGGAAATTGAAATTGTTGCCAATCGCCCCGGTCATCGCGTTTTGTGGCGTACAACCGGGAGCGAGCGGAGCGATCGGATTCGTTATCCCATCATTCAGACTGTAATAAATGCTTCCAACGGCTCCGGAATAGTCGATGACGCTGTAGGGCTGCCCGCTCTGCAGCGTTACCAGACCTTGCGTGCTCCAGCCGTCCACGAACTTGCCTACCACGGAGGATGCTGCGGCGAAGTTCGGGAGTTCGTAGTGGAACTCGATATTGAAAACGTGCGTGCGGTCGAAGTCCGATCGTCCGTACCCACCGCGCAAATCCAGAGGATTGCTGCCGTTGTAGTACAGGCCCAGCGCGCTCTGCTCGTCGAAGGATCGCGAAAACGTGTAGGAAAAGCCGGCCTGAAGTCCGTGGCTGATCCGTTTCTGAACGTGGACCTGCAGAGCGTTATAGGCCGAAATTCCCGCGGCTGTGTATTGTTCCGAAGCGCCGGAATACCCAATGTAGGGGACGCGTTCGTCGACGTTGCCGCCATCGGTGTTAAATTGCATCGGCTGTCCATTCGGCAAATTCAAGGTGCAAGTCAGGAACCCACAACCATTGGCAGCTGTGCCCGTTTGGACCGTATAGCCATAGGTATAAAACTGAGCGTGCGGAGAACCGGACGGGTTCGCGCAGACCGCTGCCGGGCCGCACAGCGGGTTGGTTGGGGTTGCAATCCTTGCCTGGTTGAACGGGATCGGAATGATCTCATGCCGGCCAAGAGCATTCACCGCGCCAATATCGATCACCAGGTCGTTGCGCGGTTGCCATTGAATATCGAAGGACGTATTCATGGTATAGGGAAGCTTGTTGTTGCGCGCATAAGCCCCCAAATAAAACGGGATATCGCCGTTCTCCAGACCAGCAGCATTTGGCATAGCAGCAACGCCACCGACCGGGATAGTAACAGTGTTCGGATTACCCGAGGGCGGCGCCGCAAGGGTTGTTCCCCAGGGATTCGAGAGAGTCGAGCTGCAGGTTTGAAACGAGCCGGGAAACGCGGTCGGGCAGAACTGCGCGCCGACAAAGGGCAATTGCTGGTTGATCCCGAATGGGCCGCCCGGCGCAATGCTCTGGGCATCCGGCAGTGAGAGGTAAGAATACAGCTCACCGCGGTCGTAATACATTCCCCAGCCCGCACGGACGACAACTTTACTGTTGAACATTCTCGGGCTCCAAGCAACGCCAATCCGCGGCGCCAAACCCCATTGCCGGCCGGTGAGGGTCGAGGCACTCACGCCGGGCGTGGCATGCGGACTGTTTCCAGCGACAATCAAGCCGGTAGAAGTGATCGCGTCGTTCACTGGATCGTAGGAATATTTGCTCGGATCAAAATTGAGAAGGTTTCCGTTCTTCTCGGTCAAACCTCCGTTCCAATCAAAGCGCAGACCCGCGGTAATGGAGAGATTGGAGCGCATCTGAAATTTATCCTGGATATATGCGCCCATTTCGTTGGCTCGCCAATACCGATTCGGGTTTCCACTAAGGAATAATGTCCCAGCGTAGAGATAATCATTCACGAGCGTGCCTTGAAGGAACTGGTTGATATCCTGCGCTTCGATCATCCCCAATTGGTTTCTTCGATCTCGCGTGTTGAGTTGGGTGTACGCGAAACTTCCTCCGAAAGTTAAGGTGTGCCTGCCAACAGTCCAGATGGCATTAGTGGAAGGATTGAAGCGGTTTTGGAATACACCTGTAAAAGCCGCCAGAGATAACGCTCCGGCGCCGATATTCAGCAAGGGCTGGTAGGAAGGGATGACGTTGCCCGGCCAGGTAATGGTTATGCCGGGGAAAATATTTGAACCGAATGTGTTGATGGTGCAATTGGCGGCGTCAAAGCCGGTCATCGTCTGGCAGGCGGCGCTGAACTGGGCCGGCGTAAAGGGCTGGCTTACCGTGGAATACGCCTTTTCACGGATAAACCCGAAGGTTTCTGTGATGCTCAAATTGGACCGAATGATCTGTGTGTGGCTTAGTGAGATTACCTGGCTGCCCGCGTCCAGATGCTGGGCAAAGCCTGCCACGGACGAATAGGCATACGGAGCGGTAGTCGGGTCGTGCTGGTAATAATATTTTGCCGAAAATGAGTGGGTTGAATTGGGGTTCCAGTCCAGATCGGAGACTGCCTGATCGGCAATGAAGTAGGCCGTGCCGGGAATTTTCGCGTCTTCAGGAAACGCTTCGATCAGCGCTGAATTGGTTGTATTCAGCGCGACGGCATTGGGATTTGCCGAAGGAATCAGATATTGTCCGTTCAGCTTATAGTTGAAAAAAGTATAGGCAATGGGATTAATGTCACCAGCCGCGAGGCCCACCATCGAATTAATGTGCCCGTCGCCCAGGCCAAGAGCACTCGAGAGGTTGTTGTTATTCCCAACTGCAGCAAGCGCCGCGGCCGAACGATCGTCGGTGAGTCCGGGCGGAACAGTGGGTCTGGAGATCCCGATTTCGTCGTCCGCGGCGTGCGTGTGTTGATAGCTCCCGTAGAAGAAAAGCTTGTTTTTTACAATCGGCAAACCCATGGTTCCGCCCGCGGTGTAGCGGTGCAACCCGGGATTTTTCTCATTGGCCGGGATGTTCGGGTCGGCGTTGAAGAAATAGGGATCGGCGTTGAGCCAGTTGGTTCCCCGATGGACATACAGTTGCCCATGAACGTTGTTCGTGCCAGACCCGGTGCTCACGTCGATGTGCGCGCCGCTGGTGGAGCCTTGCTGGGCGTCGTACATGGACGTATTCACGCGGACTTCCTGAATGGACTCCGGAGCCGGCGTGGGAATCGATTCGCCGACGGCGAGATAAATCGAGGCGCTGCTCTGGACCGGAAGGGCGCTCAGAGCGGAAGAGGTGCTGACACCGGTTTCGTTCACCACTCTCGAGGAGGTGACTTGGCTCGTCGTTTTGCCGTTGAATAGGTTTTTGGCGTCCACACCGTTCAACAGGAACGTATTGCTCGTGTCGCGCTGGCCATTGGCCCAGACCGGCTGGTTTCCCAACCCCGCATTCGCCCCAGTCCCGGCGGGCAGCTCTTCGTTCACGCCTGGAGAAAGCATCACAAATCCGGTAAAGGAGCCCGTGGGCAGGGGAACCGTTTCCAGTTCCGCCTTATCCATTACATAGCCGTTGGTCGTGTCGACGGCGTTGACCAGCGGCGTTTCCTCGACGGTGATCGACTCCCCCACCTGCCCGACCTTCAAATTGGCGTCGACGGCAGCGGTGCGGTTGGCCTGGACCTGAATCGACGGAATATTTAAGGATTGAAAGCCGCCGTGCGTGACCGTGATTGTGTAATTACCTATAGGTAAATTAACAAAATCATATCGCCCGGCCTCGGTGGTCTGCAGACTGCGTGTGAGTTTGGTCTGGTCGCCGACAATCGTGACCGTGGCCGCCGGAACGACGGCGCCGGAAGCGTCCGTCACCGTGCCTGTGATCCCTCCCAGAGTTTGCTGAGCGTACGCGTGAGGCGGGCAGGTCAGGAATAAGCAAAATAGTGTGAGCGTATACAAACATCCGACTTTTTTCGACATGGGTTCCTCCTCTTGAAGAAGCTTTTGCTTCCAAGGGCGAAAACCGAGGCCTGCATCGGCCCGTCGAAAAAGGCCCATCGAGCTACAAAGTTTGATTCAGGCTACGCGGGGTTTCGTGAAAGCAGAAACTTATTGTTTCGATGGCGAGGATTGATTCTTTCGATTTTTCGTTTTGAGGCGGAGGCCGGAGAATAGTGCTTTTTGGCCCTATATTGGCGCACCGCCCGACGTAAGCGCTAATAGATGAATTAACGAGAGGAGTATATGAGCGTCCTTGGGCAAACCGCTCAACCAGAAGGGTTGCAATGACACCGCCGAAAAGAGGCTTTGCTGCCGGGAGCCTGGAACCTGATTTGTACAAAGTGGCCACAACTGGGCGGCCGGAAGAAACCGGCGCCGGTAACCCCCCTTTGGTCGCAGGCGAATTTGAGAAAAATACGAAAGCCGCCGGATACGGCTTACGGCACGAGTCTCTGTCGCCGCTGGAGACACTGGCACAATCCATTTCCAGCGCCTGCCCAACGCTGACTCCGTTTGTCACGGTTCCCCTGGTGTACACACTCGCTGGAAATGGCACTTGGCTCGCATACCTTCTGGCTACAGGCGGGATCTTTCTCGTTGCCTGGTGCATCAGCCGTTTTGCGCGCTACTCCTCCTCACCCGGATCGCTGTATTCGTATGCCGCGATGATCCTTCCGCCCTGGCTCGCGGCCGCGGCCGCGTGGAGTTTGTTGCTGGCCTATATCATGGGGAGTGCCAGCAATATCGGCGCTTTCTACTACTACGCTAATGTGATGCTTCAGCATTCCACTGGCCACGTGCTTTCCGCCGTGCTGTTGGCGACGATTTTCGTGGTCCCTCCGGTGTGGATGGCCTGGCGCGACGTGAAAATCTCGGCGCGCACTATGCTCGTGATGGAGGCGGTTTCCGTGACGGCCGTTATCGCTGTCATGGCGCTGGTGCTGTTCCGCCACGGCCTGCATGGCGACCCCAACCAACTTCACCTCCGCGGTGTGACGCCCAGCGGCTTTCGGCAAGGGCTGGTGCTCGCGTTGTATAGCTTTGTGGGTTTCGAGGCCGCGACCGCCATGGGGTCCGAGGCGCGTAACCCGTTAAAGGCGATTCCTCGCGCAGTCATTCTAACCGCCACTCTGGGCGGCGTCTTTTTTGCCATCTGCGCCTACACGGAAGTCCTCGGACTCGGCATGAGCGGAAAAGATCCTGGAACGGCCGAGGTGCCCATGCACGTGCTTGCGGGCGTCGGCGGCATGCCCGTGCTCGGATTGTTGATCGACATCGGGGCGCTCGTGAGCTTGTTCGCAGGTGTACTGGCGTGCCTGACGGCCGCTGCCCGCGTG
>Ga0209526_10002980_pt1 | contig 11489 bp, 8 predicted proteins | sample JacPinW_OM2H0_M1_FD_188566 | JGI IMG/M metagenome (GOLD analysis project Ga0209526, IMG submission 188566) | Forest soil microbial communities from Algoma, Ontario, Canada - Jack Pine, Ontario site 1_JW_OM2H0_M1 (SPAdes) (version 2) | ecosystem: Environmental > Terrestrial > Soil > Boreal...
GCCCGCATCGCGCCCACTGGTACCGCACGAGCCGATGATCAGCGGCACCTTGAGTGTGTCGCGAGCTTTCAGCAGCAGTCGCAGGTCGCGTTTGCAGGCCTCGCGGGACAACTTGGGCATGCCGGAGCCCAGGTATGCAGGCCCCGAATCGGTCGAACCGGCGTCGCAGGCTATGAATGTCGGCTCGAGCCCGATGCCGCGGTTCAGCGACTCGACTTTGAATCCAGCTCCGAGCACTCCGGTGGCTGCAAGCACCCTTATTTCCATCAAGATTCTCCGCAAAACCGCAGCGGTGCCACCGCGCTGTTCACCGCGAGACCTCTTCGAGAGTCAGCCCCCGGGTTCGCGGCCCGAACACGCTCACCGCAAGAACGACCACGAGCATGCATGAGGCGATGAAAGTGAACACGCCCGTGGTGCCGAACTCGCGCAGTGCGAGCGCGATCGCGAACCCCGACACGATCGTGGCCAAACGACTGAAGGAATAGACAAACCCGACGGCGCGGGCGCGAATCCGCGTCGGATACAGCTCCGTTTGATACGCGTGATACGAATAGGACAGCACGATGTTCGCAACCGTCACCAGGGCTCCGCACACGATCAGCTCTGCGGCAGCGGTTTGTTGAGAAAACAGCAGGCCAAAGATCGCGGTGCCGGCGGCTCCGAGGACGATCTGCCATTTCCGTTCGATGCGGTCAGCGATGAAGGCGCACAGCAGCGGTGTCAGTGGATACACGATCGCAATGACAAACGAATACTGCAGGCTCTTGACGAAGCCGATCCCCTGGGATGTCAGCAGTGCCGGCACCCAGTTGCTGAAGCCGTAGAATCCCAGTGCTTGGAAGACATTCAAAGCGAGCAGCATCCAGGTTCGTCGCAGGTAGGGAGCGCGAAAGAGTTCACCGAAGTCGGAGCTGCCTGATGCGTTCGGAATGGCCACCGGCGCTGCCACCGCAAGCTCGCCGCGCATCTGCAGCCGCACCCGGGTCTCGATCTTCGACACCAGGCGTTCGGCCGCTTGCAGGTGCCCGTGCTGCAACAGCCAGCGCGGCGACTCCGGCAGGACCCGGTGCACCCACCAGGCTACGACGCTCGCGGACAGGGGAAATAACGCCACCCAGCGCCATCCGGCTATCCCCACCGGAGCTCGTGGCAGCAGCAGCCACGAGAGCGAGGCGGCCACCGGTACCGCCAGATACATCAGGCCGTAGCTAACCGCGAAGGCCCTGCCGCGCAGCTCCTTCGGAACCCACTCAGCGATGTAGCTGTCGAGAGTGACCAGCTGAACGCCGACGCCGATGCCCGCGATCAATCGCCACGAGTCCACGCCAACCGCTGTGTTCTGCAATGCCATCACCGCGGTGGCGGCGATGTACCATGCCAGCGAGCCGACCACAATCGCACGGCGGCCGAAGCGATCCGCCGCAACCGCGAACGACGACGTGCCGATGAAGAGCCCGAGGAAGGTCGCCGCGGCAAAACTTGCTTGATCGGTGAGCCCGAACAGACCCTTGGCATCCGCGTTGAACACGCCGGTGCGTATCAAGCCCGGACTGAGCGTAGCCGTCAGCGCGATCTCGTAGACTTCGAAAAATCCGCACAGCGACAGCAGGATGAGGAGCTGCCACGTGTAGCCGGATACCGGCAAGCGGTTCAAGCGAGCCGTGATCATCGCGACTTGCTCCACCGAGCTCTGCTGCCTGGCCATGTTGACTGAATTCATCAATGTGTGAGGCGGTCCGTGCTCGTGTGGCTAGCGATTTAGAGCGGTCCGGGCACCTGTGGTCAATCTTGATTCAATATGTCAATCTATGCGCATCTTACACTCGGGAGGCGCTGTATGGTCGTGGCGCGAGCCGTGCGCGGCGAGGGTCTGTATACAACCGCGAAAGAAGCTGCCACCGCCCTCAATGTCAGTATTGCTACGCTCTACGCCTACGTGAGCCGCGGACTCATTCGATCTCAAGGCGTACCGGGCTCACGCAACCGCCGGTATTGGAGAGTAGACATCGAGCGGCTCAAGGGGAAAAGGATCCGGGATGACCAGCGTGAAGCAGCGGCGGGTTCGGGCGAGGCAACCAGGGGGCTCGACAATGAAACGAAGATCACGCTGCTGACCGAGCGCGGCCTGTACTATCGCGGGCGCGACGTTACCGAGCTGGCAGAGACCGAGAGCTTCGAGTCGGTTGCGGCATTGTTGTGGGAAGCCGAGCGGCAGATGGTCTTTGGCAAGAGCCTGCCGGCAACCCCGCCGTCCTACTCCAAACTCAGACGCAGCCTGGCTGAGTTGCCGGTTCTCGAGCAGGCAATGGCATTGTTTCCTCTCATCGAGAGGGCCAATCCACGCTCCTATGATCTTTCCAAGACGGGCTTCGCGCGCACCGGTGCCGATTTGTCGCGCTGGTTTGCCGCCATACTGGTGGGGGCAAACAGACCGAGCGACGCTCCGGTGCACGAATTCATTGCCGAGTCGCTCGAAGCGCCGAAGGGACTTGACGACATCATCCGGCGCCTGCTGATTGTCGCGGCCGATCACGAGTTCGATCCGACTACCTACGCCGTGCGCGCGACCGCCAATGCGGGCGTGACGCCGTATTACGCGGTCATCACGGGGATCATCGCCTCCAGAGGCCAGCGGCTTCAGTCGGGGCGCGTGGAAGCCGCTGCGCGGCTGCTCGAAGAGATCCTCAGTATCCCCGATCCGCGCGACTCGATCATCGCGCGGTTCCGAAATGGCGAACAACTGGTCGGCTTCGGTTCGCCCGTTCATGACAAGATGGATCCGCGTGCCGCCGTAGTGATGGAGGCTCTGATAAGGAAGTTCGGTGACGACATCGAGCTCAGGCGCCTGCGCCGGGCCGCCGACACCGCTGCGGAGATCTCCGGGGCGCTGATGGAGTTCATCCTTCCGGCGATCTTTGTCGGCCGCAAGCTGGGACTGAAGGGTCAAGAGCTGGCGCTCGCGTCCTTGGGGCGGATGGCTGGTTGGATCGCTCATGCGATGGAGCAGTACCACGGACATCCGATGATCAGACCGAGGGCGCGATACGCGGGCCCCCTGCCGAGCTGAGTCGGAGTCGATCCGCTGCGGTCTGCGCACGCAGCGCAACAATGTGTATGGAGTGAAACAAATGAGCGCGCTGTGCACATCAGGGCAGCGATTTCGAATGCTAGTCTTCTGCAGAGAATGACCCCCGTGCCTCATCTCCTGATCGTCGACGATGACAAAGATATTCTCTCCTTGTTGACGAAGTTCTTTTGTAAGCATTCCCATACGGTGACGGTTGCGGGCGACGGCACTGCAATGTTCGCCGCCCTGGATGAGCACTCGATTGATCTCGTCATCCTCGACCTGATGTTGCAGGGAGAAGATGGCCTCAGCTTGTGCCGGCGGTTGCGCGCGACATCTCAGGTTCCGGTCATCATGCTCACCGCAATGGCGGATCACACCGATCGTGTCGTTGGACTCGAGGTGGGAGCCGATGACTACCTGACAAAGCCGTTCGATCAGCGCGAACTGCTGGCCCGTGTGAAAGCGGTGCTGCGCCGGAGCGCAAGCGGCGCCGCGCTGTCGCCCGCCGAGACGCGGCCGGCGCTGCGCTTCGCCGACTGGCGCCTCGACGTCACACGGCGGGAGCTGAGGTCGGCAGACAACACTCTGGTCGTCCTCTCGGGCGGGGAGTTCGACTTGCTGCTGGCATTTGCCGAGCATCCGCAGAGGGTCCTGACGCGGGACCAGTTGCTTGATCTGTCGCGGGGCGGGTCGCACGCCGCCTACGACCGCAGCATCGATGTCCAGGTCAGCCGGCTGCGCTATAAGCTGGAAGCTGATCCCAAGAACCCCGCGCTGATTCGCACGGTTCGCAACGGCGGTTACATCTTCGTACCAAAGGTAACGCGCGCATGAGGATCGGTGCCTCGTCGCGCGACACCATCGCCGCACGTTTTGCCTGGACGGTTGTTGTGGCCGTGGTTACCGCCCTGGCGTTGGTGCGCCTGTTCTTCGTATTTGGCGGTGTATGGGCCAACGAACCGTTGGATCATTCAGCGCTGCGTGAGCGGGTAGGCGACACGGTCCGCATGATTGAGGCCGCGCCGCCGGATTTGCGGGCCAGGTTGGCGGTGGCAGCAGGGACACCCGGGATCGCCGTGCAATGGTACGCCGCCGCGACCGACGTTGCGACAACGCTGCGGCGCGACAGCGGTCTCGTCACCAGAAGCAGGTCGCTGCAGAACAGCCTGTTAGGCGATTTGCGCCGAACGGCCCTGGTGTTCGAACCGGCCGGGGCGCTGGCGCCACCGCCGCAGCTCACCCGCGATCAGGCGCAATCTCGTTCTGCGTATTTCCTGGCTATTCAGCTCGCGGATGCCAGTTGGCTGGTCTGCAGCGTACCGCATAGGACCTGGGGTCTGTCGGCGCCGCAGCGCTGGGCCGTGTGGTTGATATTCGTGTCGCTGTCGATTGCGACGGTCTGCGCCATCGCCACACGCCGCCTTGTTCGACCCATCAGGCAACTTGCCGCAGCGGTACACCGTTTTGGCGTCAATCCCCAGGCACCCGCGCTCGCCGAGGCAGGACCGCAGGAATTCCGCGAGGTGATCAGCGCGTTCAATACCATGCAAGCGCAAATCCAGAAGTTCGTGGCGTACCGCACCATGATGCTGGCGGCCATCTCGCACGATCTGCGCACGCCTTTGACCCGTGTGCGGTTGCGTGGCGAGCTGATCGAGGACGAGACGCAGCAGGCGAAACTATTCCGGGATGTTGACGAGATGCAGACCATGGTCGACGGGGCGCTGGCGTTCTTCAGAGGCGACGCGGACGAAGAGGCGACTACGACCTTCGATCTCGCGGGCGTGCTCCAGACCATAACCAACGATTACACCGATCAAGGTATTGCAGTCAGTTACGCGGGACCCGCGCATGCGGTTTATTGCGGCCGGCCATTCGCTCTGAAGCGGGCCTTCAGCAACTTGATCGAGAACGCCGTGAAATACGCCACACCCCCTGAGGTCGAACTCTTCTGCCGGGACCAGGCCGTCAGCGTTGCGGTCCGGGATCGAGGGCCCGGAATCCCCCCGGAGGCGCTGGAAAAGGTCTTTACGCCATTCTTCCGGGTCGACAGATCGCGCAATCGGGCAACCGGAGGTGTCGGTCTGGGCTTGACGGCTGCCCAGGCCATCATCAGCGGTCACGGCGGAGACATTAGTCTCTGCAATCAACGTAGCGGCGGTCTCGAGGCGCTCGTCACCTTGCCCCATCTCGCCTGATCGCGCCGCTGCAGCCGAGCTCGCCGGGGTTCCTCACTCCGGCCTGCAGCACTTCCCCAGTGTCATGTGGCCGCCGGACACGCTTGTAGGGCGCGCCGCGTTGGCGCGACGCCCGCATGGCCCGCGTTCACTTTGATATTGACGAGCTTGATCAAGATTGACGACATGCTTGCCGCGGGGTAACTCTGCAGCGCTGACGCCGGAGATGGCGGCGGCAGCATGAGGAAGCTACGCGTCAACATAGAGCCGCGTTGATGGCTCCGGGCACAAGGGTGTGAGGCTGCAAGCAGCTACACACAGGGGGACCAAATGGGCACATTGCGGGATCGCACCCGAACGACCTTGGTGCTTGTTGTTGCGCTGGGGGCCTCGCCGAGCGGCGTCACGCCGGCGGCCGCGCAGACTGCGCAAGCCGAGACCGGTAAGAATGTCGGTGTGCTTGAGGAGGTATTGGTAACCGCGACTCGCCGCGAGACAAAACTCAGTGAGACTCCCATATCGATGTCGGTAGTTACGGCGGAGCAGATAGACCATCAACGGATTGTCAATTTCAGCGACGTGGAACTCGCTGTTCCCAATCTGGTGTATACGGAGATTACGCGGCAAGAGACCTTTTTTTCCATCCGCGGCACGGGCGTCGACAATGACACGCCCGGGTCCGACACCGGTGTATCGGTGTTCGTTGATGGCGTTCCGCGGACCGGCGTCCATGACCACAATCCGGATCTCTTTGATCTGCAGAGCATAGAAGTGTTGCGCGGCCCGCAAGGCACGCTATTCGGCCGCAATACGACCGGCGGTGCCGTAATAATCCGCACGCTCGCCCCGAGTTTTGAGCCAACGTATAAAGGGCAGCTGACTTACGGGAACGACAACCTCGTGGAGGCTAACGGCCTGGCGACCGGGCCGCTGGTCGCCGATGTGCTCGCCGGAAAGGTCTCGTTCCTGCTTCATGGTCGCGACGGCTACATCGACAATAGCGTGCAAAATCGCAAGAGCGGCCGGGAGAAATCCGGATCGCTGCGCGCGCAATTGTTGTGGACGCCAGCGCAAAGCGTCAGGGTAGTGTTCGGCGGAGACTATCTACGAGACACTTCGGAATCCAGGCTTGGACTGCTCGAGTCCACTTTTGTCCCCTCGCTGTTTCCGACGCTGCAATTCGGCCCCGAGGTCACCAACGCGGCGCTTACGCCTCGCGGATCCAACACCATCGTAGGACTGTCGGCGACCGCGGATTGGTCAACTGCAGCGGGTACCTTGACCTCGATCAGCGGCTATCGCGCGGTGACTGCCTCACTCACGTATGCCCCACTGGGCGACCCGGTAACGGAACTGCTGTCGGAGCAGCAGGTGAAGGATCGGCAGTATAGCGAGGAGATCCATTTCGCATCCCCGACGGGACGGCGATTGAGTTGGTTGGGGGGCCTGTTCTTTCTGCATGTCAATCGTCTCGACGACGATCTGTACACGGTCTTCCCTACGCCCGGCACGGTCATATCGTTCTTGTATCCCCCGGGTGCCCAATCTGCGCACAATCAGGAAGTCCTTACCACGAGTCGCGCAGTCTTCGGAGAGGCGACCTACGCCTTGCGCGACACCCTCGATTTGACCGTGGGAGGTCGGTATTCCTCGGAACGCCGCTCGGGACATTCGGAAGTTACTCCAACGGAAGCGAGTGGACCCTATGCCCACAGCTGGAGCGCCTTTACGCCGAAAGCGACTCTGGCTTTCAAGCCCTCGGCGCAGCTACTCGCCTACGCCACCGTAGCCAAGGGATTCACCAGCGGGGGATTTGATGCCTCTGCCAGTACCAACGCCGGGTTGCGAACGCCATTTAATCCGGAAACAGTGCTCGATTATGAGCTCGGCACAAAGATCACCGCTCGCGATCGAACGCTGAACATCGACGCAGCCGTGTTTCTTGCGGACTACAAAAACCTGCAGCGCACCGCGTTCGACTCTGATCCCTCGGTCAACGCGTATCGAACGACCAATGCGGCCAAGGCTCGGGTGAAGGGAATCGAAGCGCAGTTCACCTGGTTGCCCGCCAAGTGGCTCACAGTGGGCGCTGATTACGCATATACCGACGCAAAATATCGCGAGTACAACGTCCTGCAAAACGACGGCTCGATCATCAGCTATTCGGGGAACACTCTCCCGCAAACGCCGAAACAGCAGGTGCATCTGGCCGGCGAGGTGACGACGCCGTGGTCAACAGCCGGCGGGGTAGTCGTCGCCGGAGCCGACTATACCTATCGAAGCGAAATCCAGTTCGTAGATGCGAACGATACGCCACAGGCGATTTTGAACGAGACTCGATTCAATGGGATTGTCAATCTCCACCTGGGATGGCGCTCTGCAAATGAAAAGTTTGTGTTCAACCTGTTTGCCAAGAATGTTTCCGACAAGCGCGCTCTCATCAGCTTCCCGGATTTCACTCCATACTTTGCGACGTTCCCGGAACTGGGTAACCCGCAAGACCATATCTATCTCACGCGCTATATTCCCGGACGCATTATCGGCGTGACCGTTACCGTCCGGCAGTGAACCGCAGCGCCGCCCCTGTGCTCATTCGTCATCGGGAGCGGCAGTCAGCACTGCGAACCCGGAGTCGCCATGCACTTTGTGCTCGCGCCGCTGAAACCAGACACTGCGCACGAGCGCGTAGGGATCGTAGGCGGTATCGATGGCCTTATCGAAGGGCATCAGCTTCGCACGACCATCGATTCGGCCTGCGGCCGTCAAACTGCCCGCTATAACCGGGTCATTAATACTGCCGTCGACTGACATGAACCGATCCGCCACGAAGCCCAGGCCATCGCGCACGTCTGAGGGCCCAAGAATTGGCAGCATCAGATAAGGCCCGGTGGGCACACCCCACTTGCCGAGCGTCTGACCGAAGTCGCGCTCGTGCTTCTCGAGTCTGAAGCGAGTCGCGGGATCGAACACGCCGCCGATTCCGACGGTTGTGTTGATGACGAGGCGCGCGACGTCGCTCCCGAAGTCGACGAACTGGGCCTGGAAAATGTCGTTAGCGATGGTCTTTGTGTATTCGAGGTTGCCCAGGAAGTTGGATATACCGGCGCGCACCGGGCGAGGCGTGATTTTGACATAGCCACGCGCCACGGGCCGCAAGATCGCACGATCAAGAGCGGTATTGAACTTGTAGACGCTGCGATTGAAGCGCTCCAGGTGATCGCGCGGATCCGGTGCTCTGCCTTGCGGCAGACTGGCGCAGCCGACGAGGCCGCACGCCAGCGCCAAAGCGGCGCGCCAAGTGGCACCCGGGCGGCGAGCGGCACGGCTCCATCGTTGCGGCCGCGCCTGCAGGTGCGGCGGCTCGGAGGTCGACCAAAACAGGTTCATAGCTCGCATGGGGTTCACTCTCTCGCGATCACCGCCGCAGGCACGTGCCTTGTGCGCATGGACCCGACTCTAGCGGACGATTTCGCGTCCTTGATGTGCGGCTTTGAGGAGGGACCGCAACAATGTGTACGGAGCGAAATAAACGAAAGCGTTCGACGTATTTCGGACATCGAGCTGTGAACAGGATCATCTAAACGTGGCAGGCAATCCGGTCCGCGGATTCGACCGGACGCTATGAACGTCAACACAATGAAAATTAAGGCCAGAGAGTCAGCGTGGTGCGCAAGACCGTCGTCGCACTGTTGGTAGTCGCCGGCGCGCTCGGCTGCGCGGCGCTTGCGTACCTCGTTTACCCCGGCGAGCCCGGGTCGTCACGCTATGTAAGGTTCGAGGGCTTCATCGTCCTGCCACGCGGAGGGGTCCTGAATGTCCTGGACTACCTGACGCTGAGCGGCGACGCGCTGTTCGTCACGGGGGAATCATCCGGCAGCGTGTTCAAGATCCTCTTGAATCCTCACGACCGGGCGCAGGCCATGGTCGCGGGTGAGCTTCCCGGAAAACCCCGCGCTCACGGTGTCGCGCTGGTGCCCTCGCGGAATCTAGGTTTCGTTTCGCGGAGCGAAGCCAATAGCGTCGAGCTGTTCGATCTGGAAAGCCTGCATAGTCTCGGCAGTGTTCCAGTCGCCGACGATGCGGACGCCATACTTTACGAGCCTGCGGCCAATTTGATCTATGTCGCCAACGGCGATGCGCATGTTGCAACGCTGCTGGACCCAGACGGCGCGCGCGTGGGGACGATTGCCCTGGGCGGGAAGCCGGAGTTCGCCGTGTACGACGCACGCGACGGATTGATCTATCAGAATCTCGCGGACGTCAACAGCATCGCTGCGATTGATCTTCGCACGCGCTCAGTGAGCGGACGGTGGCCACTCGACGCTTGCGTCAGCCCGTCTGGATTGGCGCTCGATCCGCGACATCGACGGCTGTTCGCGGTGTGCAAAGGAAACGCAAAGCTGGTGGTGTTCGATATGGTGAGTCATCGGACCGTCGCCTCATTGGAAATTGGCGGCGGACCGGATTCGGTCGCGTACGATGAATCGCTGCAGCGAATTTATTCGGCGGGTAGGTCGGGAAAGTTGACTATCGTCCAACAGGACAGCGAGGACTCCTACCGCGTATTGGAGCAAGTGTCCACGCACTACGGCGCGCATACGCTTGCCGTGGACCCCGTTTCGCACCGGGTGTACGTCGGCTACGCGAGCCTGTTCGTCGCTCCAAGGATTGCCGTCTTTTCCCCGAATCGATGATTTGCTGCCGATCGCGGCCGATCAAGTCTCGAGAGCCTGCAGCGCTCCGTTTTCGAAGAGCTCCCACAGTTCGCGCTCGGCGAGGTACTGCTGGTAGCGCATCTCTAGCAGTTCCTCGAGCGGATCCTCCGGCGGTATGCACGGCGAGAGCGGCGCGGGCAGCGAGCCGTCCCGAGGCGAGGCTTCGGAATGGGGCGACCGTTCACCCATGTACGGCGACCGACGGAATGGCCAGATTCATGCTTGCGTGCTTGGGCATCTGGGTTGGCCGTGCATGCGTCATGCCATCTCCACAACGGGCCGCGACCTCGCCGGCAGACGTGTGATCGCGAAGGCAGGCGCTCGCTCCGACTCCCGATCAGCCCTGAAAAGGTGCGGCGCGCACTCGATCGGTGCATTTTTGTCGCGGCGATCCCGCGCTTCGACATCGAACGGGTCGGCGGCGCTGGACAGTCGCGACGCCGTAAGAGGAGTTTACTAGTCGGGCCGCATGATGATCACTGCTGCGCGCCTGATCGAGCCCAAAGAGGCGCCGCCGCCGGGTTTGCCGATCGCGACGTAGAACAATTCCGTATGCTTTCGCGATGGATTCGCAACAATCGGTACCGATAAGTGCAGAGTGTCTACGCCGTCGAGCATATGCACTATTTTCGGGGTTCGCGAAGCGTAGTCCTGACCAGGTATTGCCCCTGATCCTTGTGTCCACCATACAAAACTCACGTCACCGCCAGCGCCACCGGTTCGGTGGACGTGAATCTCCGCGCTCGCCTCACCCGGGAACACGACGTATTGATCGGTGGACAGGCTAATTTGTCCGGGCTCCGAAATTTGTGGAATCACCACCGCAGCAGCAGGCGGCAACGCTCTGTTTCCCGCGTCCCAACGCCTCGGTGAATCCTGAAGTGCTGGCGATGCTCCGACACCGAGCAAGAGGGCGGCCAATACAACGGCTTGGGATGATCGAACCGGCCGCCATGTGCGCATGCGATCGCGCGTGGCGGAAGTGCCCGTAGTCTCGCCGTTGATCTGCTCGCGCACGGCGCGGCGCCACTCACCGGACCTGAGTCGTTCACAATAGTCCAGGTTTTGAGCGCGCGATACGCCCAACTCGCGCCGAGTGTTCGCAAGCGCGTTGCGAGTACGGTGACCAAAATCGGCCAGAATCGCGAGGCGTCTTCGGTATCGTTGCACCGTCCCGCGAGCCTTGAGGAGTTCGATCCGCAACGCCCGGACATCGCTCGCCAGTTTTCTTGGGGTCGCCGATCGCTTCCGCATTGCCACGGCAACGCCGCGCACTGCATCAACAGCAGCTTCGGTAGCCCTAGGAGCGTCAGAGCGTTCGCGGTTTGTATCGGAGTCTCGAACTCCCAAGACGTGCCGTTCGATTCGGTATCTAACCGTTCGAAACTGCTCAGCCGACAATTTACCGCGACGATAGTACTGATCGATCAACGAAAGCACGTCCCACGCTGAGTCCGGCGTTGCGTCGCAAAGAACGGATAACTCCTGCACGAAGGCGTCCGGGCTGCATTCGCCAGTCACGAA
>Ga0209526_10002981_pt1 | contig 11489 bp, 10 predicted proteins | sample JacPinW_OM2H0_M1_FD_188566 | JGI IMG/M metagenome (GOLD analysis project Ga0209526, IMG submission 188566) | Forest soil microbial communities from Algoma, Ontario, Canada - Jack Pine, Ontario site 1_JW_OM2H0_M1 (SPAdes) (version 2) | ecosystem: Environmental > Terrestrial > Soil > Boreal...
CATTTCTCGCAGGAGAAACTACGGCAGATCAAGGAGCCCCTGATGGCATGTCAGTCTCTTGTCAACCTCGAGGTCGGTATTGCCCGGGGAGGCCGCCACGGTCGACACCAATCCGGCGAGCGCCAGACAATACGACGGTCGAATGATCATGGCAGAACGTGAGCTTCCCTCGGTGGCGGGTACTGAATTTGGGTATTTCTGAGGCCTTGGCTTCATCTCTTGCAAATCAGCAACCGAGTCCTGTCCTTAGCCCTAAAAGTGGACAGAACGCGAGTAATCAGGTCTCTTCCGTCGAATTGGTATCAAATCATCAGTCTTGCGTATATACAGAGTTGGACGGAACGTAATTTCTGAAAAGCTTTGTGTGCCTTGGCACGGTCGATGTATCCGTACGAATACGAGTGAGAGTAAGCGTCGGTGAAAAGACCAAGACGTGTCTTCGCTGTTTCGGCGATCTCGATTGGGTTTGTTCTTGGCGCCTGCGCTGGCCGTCCGTCGCAAGGCGTCCTTGTCCCGATGGCCACGGTTGAGGGTACCTCGCTCGTGCCCATCTTTGCCGCGACGACCCGGCAACGCTCGACGACTGACCCCGGCGAAATGTTCAGCGGCGAGCGTGCCGCGGATGTTTCGTATGCTGCTATCACGGTTTCGATCCCGCCCGATGCATCCCGTAAGATTGGAGAGGTCCAGTGGCCGGCATCTCTTCCGGGAGACCCACGCCTGAATTTCACGACCGTATCCGCCGGCTATATCGACAAGCCAACCTTCGCTACCTCGATTGCGGCTTACGCAAAGCAGACGGGGCGAAGCAAGGTGTTGGTTTTTGTTCATGGGTTCAACAACCGGTTCGACGATGCGGTTTACCGGTTTGCGCAGATTGTCCACGATTCCAAAGCGCCCGTCATCCCCGTCCTTTTCACCTGGCCATCGCGTGGTGAGTTGCGGTTGCGTGCCTATACCTACGACAGGGAAAGCGCGAATTATTCGCGGGACGCACTCGAAAGTCTGCTGAGCACGCTTGCTACCTACCCGTCCGTCGCCGAGATTTCCTTGTTGGCCCATTCGATGGGAAACTGGGTTGCGCTGGAAGCCTTGCGGGGGCGGTCGATCCGGCAGACGGCGGCTTCGATAAAAAACGACAAACTTAAGAATGCGTTGTTGGTCGCGCCCGACGTCGATGTCGATGTTTTCCGCACGCAGATAGAGAGAATGGGTGCCGCAAGACCCCGTATTGCCTTGTTTGTATCTCAGGACGACGACGCCCTTAGCTTGTCAAAGACGATCTGGGGTGACGTGCCCCGACTGGGCGACATCGACCCCGCGCAAGAGCCGTATCGAACTGAACTTGGACGCGACAAGATATTGGTTTTTGACTTGACGCGGATTGCAACGGCTGGCGACGATGCGCATGATCGGGCCTTCTCGGATGTTACCTCGGTCATGGGAATGATCAAGCAGCGGCTGAGCCAGGGACAGTCGATGAGCGATCACGGCACCGGCGCCAGAAATCCGCTGGATCAGATCAGCGATCAGGCAAGCGCGATCGGAAAGTAGTTAGCCACCGCCGCACCCTTAGCTGATATCAGCTCAAGAGAACGACGGTTGACAATTACGCGGCGCTTGCCACCCGACCGTCGATCTCGGTGCGAAGCGCAACAAAATCGATAGGTTTAGTCAGAAGCGCTTCCGCGCCGCCCTCCAAGGCTTTTCTCCTGGTAGTGTCGTCGCCATAGGCCGTGATCATAATAACCGGAACGTCAGGACGTGCGGCTTTTGCCCTCGGCAGCAGTTCGAGGCCGCTCATGCCGGGCATGTTGATGTCGGACAGGATCAAAATAAGCGATTCACCTGCAGCGTCGCTGATGCGCTGCAGGGCGCTAGCCGCCGACTGGGCAAAATCCATCTTGAAGCGGTTGTCACGCAGGTCGCGCCTGAATTGCTGACGAAACAGCATCTCGACATCCGGCTCGTCGTCAACAACGAGAACAAGGAAGCTCATGAATTCACTCCGGCTTTGCTGAGGGCGGCTTTGCGCGGAAGTATGATCCTGAATTCGGTAAATTCGCCAGGTTGAGTATCGACCTCGATCGATCCCGAGTGTTGTTTGACGATAATGTCGTAACTGAGGGACAGGCCAAGACCTGTTCCTTCGCCGGGTGGCTTGGTCGTAAAGAATGGATTGAAGATTTTCTCTTTTAATTCAGGAGGAATGCCACCGCCATTGTCACGAATCGAGATTTCGACGTTGTTACCGAGACTTCTTGTCGCGGCGACAAGCGCGGGCTCATAGCCAACCAGAGCCTCGGCTTTGCGCTTCATCGCCGCATAGACACCGTTCGAAATCAGGTTGAGAAGGACGCGCGTGATCTCCTGCGGGAACAGCTCGGCTTCGCCGGCGGCCGGATCAAAGAACTTTTCTAAGGTGATTTCAAAGCCCTGCTTCTCGGCTCGTGCGCCGTGATAGGCGAGACTAAGACTTTCCTCGACGAGGGCGTTAACCTCAACCCGCCGATACTCGCCGGAGCCCTGGCGAGAATGCAGGAGCATGTTCTTGACGATAGCGTCGGCGCGCTTGCCGTGTTGCACTACCTTTTTCAGATTCTCGCGTAGCGTCTCTGTCAGCTCGCTGAACTCGGCTCGCCGGTTTTCATCGAGCGCTAAACCCTCAAGCCCCTCAGCCAATTCATCGACCAGCTCGACCGAAAGTCCGGAGAAATTGTTCACGAAGTTGAGCGGATTCTTTATCTCGTGGGCGATACCGGCGGTAAGCTGGCCGAGCGAGGCCAACTTCTCAGTTTGCACGAGGCGGTCCTGCGCGGCGCGCAAGTTCTCGAGAGATCGAGACAGTTGGTGCGTGCGCTCTCGTAATTCATTCAACAAGCGCGCGTTCTCAAGTGCAATAACCGCTTGACTGGCGAACCGCTCTACAAGCTGCACCTGCTTTTCGTCGAACGGACGAACCTCGCGACGATAAATGGAAATCATGCCGACCAATTCGTCGCGCTGAAGCAGCGGCACACCCACATAGGTCCGCGCTCCAGCAATGTCGGAAAGGGCGACAACCGCCGGGTTTCTCGCCAAGTAAGCAGGGCGAGTACGGAGATCGTCAACGTGAACAGCCTGTCGTGTTCGCATTACTGTCCCCATCACACTTTCTGGGTGAGGTGGATATTGCTTCCCACTCCACTCCGACACATAAGCCTCAGGCATATTATAAAACGATACTTGGCGAACCATTCCGCCCGAAAGCAGGTTCATGATACCAAACTCAGCGCCGCACAATCGCGTTGCGCTCTCAAGTAGTTTCTGAAATACCGGCTCAAGATCACCCGAAGACATGCTGATCAGCTTCAACACTTCGGAACCTGCGCTCTCCTGCTCTAGCGCTTCTTCCAGGTCACGGGTCTTCGCCTGCACCTCGTCGAACAAACGCGCGTTCTCGATAGCAATCACTGCCTGGTCGGCGAAGGTTTCTAGTAGCGCGCACTCTTTCTCCGAAAAAACCCTCATTGCCGCACTGTTGATCAAAATCGCTCCGATAGGGCGATCCTCCCGCAGCATAGGAGCCACGATGAGGGAATAGTTTCTCCCAAACCCGCGCGCGTAGTCGCGCAAACCGGGCGGTACGTCTGGACCATTGAAAACATCTGGATATTGAATGAGTCGGCGCTCGCGGACAGCTGTCTCGGTAGCGGTTCCCTTAATTGGCCGCGGAAATAAGGCTCGCGCTCGCTCAACACCTGGACCGTGATAGGCCCCGATATGCAACAGACCGTCTTGACCAATCAGAAGAATGCAACGTTCCTCTGCATCGAAGGGACCTGCTATACTACGTAGGATTTCTTCGAACACGGGCTGGGTGTCGGCGACAGAGTGGCTGATAACACTCAGGATGCTGGCGGTCGCGGTCTGCCGCTCCAGAGCTTCCTTGGTCTCGTTGAATAGCCGCGCGTTCTCCATTGCAATGACTGCCTGCGCGGCGAAGTTCTCCAAAAGCGCGATCTCTTTTTGGTTGAACGGCCGGACCTCCCGTCGCGCGGCGACGATTTGACCAATCAGGCGACCTTCCTTTCGCAGCGGGATGAACAGCGCAGTCCGGATGCCGCTGTGCTCGAACGCCGCACGTGAGATCGGATCGTCGATCTCGCCCATGTCGGGGGTCTGGGCGAAGCGCTCGCCTTCCATCAATCGACGACTCTGGTGGTTCGGGCCCGGAACGTAGCCTTGGCGCAGCCGCTCCGCGAACGCCTCCGACAGCCCGTGCACCGCGACGGCGCGGAACTCATTGCCGTCATAAAGCTGCAAGCTGCCATAGGTCACGGCGCAAAGACCGTGCGCCTTTTCCAATATCGCCTCGAACACCGGTGCGAGGTTGCCTGGCGACGAATTGATGACCCGCAACACTTCGGCGGTCGCGGTCTGCTGCTCCAGCGCTTCGCGCGTTTCTGCGACGAGGCGCGCGTTCTCCATGGCGATGACCGCCTGCGCAGCGAAGTTCTTGACGAGCTCGATTTGCTTATCAGAGAACGGTCGGACCTCCGTTCGGTAGATGACGATCGCCCCAACTAATTTGTTCGCCTTGAGCATCGGAACTGCGAGGAAGGATCGGGCTCCGGCCTGCTCGACGGTGACGACACGCAACGGCTCACGTTCGGTGTAAGTGGGGTCGGCTTTGAGATCTGGGATATGCACGACCTGTTTGGTGCGCGCAAGCCGGCCAAGGCCGGTCCTCGGACTTGGTCGTATCGGCCCATGCTGGTCCCAGAAAGCGCGATAGGATGGAGGAACATCGTACAAATGCGTCGCGTGAAAACGTTCACCGTCGTAGAGCAGGATGTGGCCGAATTTGGCGTCACAAATGCGCAAAGCGTTCACGAGCATGGCCTCAAATACAGGCTTCATGTCGCGCGGCGACGAGCCGATAATCTTGAGGACTTCGGCGCTCGCGGCCTGTAGCTCAATCGCTTCGTCGCGTTCCCGCCTTAGGCGCTCTACGAGTTGCTCTTGCGGGTGGTCAGTGGACAAGTGCGCGGCCGACGCCTTGCGAGTAGGCTTCTTCGAGCGCTGGCCCTTCACGGGTCGTCCATTTGCACTGCGTCGCTGCATGTCGCTCCCTTACGGGCGGTGCGCAATCTTAGCAAATTCCGAGTTCGGCGCCACGGCAGGACGTCCGCTAATGGGTCAATCGCGTCGCTTTCACCAAGGGCCGGTCACTTCCGGTCTTCCCCAATGAGCAGACATTTTCAGAGCGCGGCGCCATGTCTCAAAGGTGCCAATTTCGGAATTGGGAGCGTTGTGACGGCGAGCAAGGAGGTCGAGCCCGGCCGCCACCGCGCGGCCAACCGCGCCCTGACCAGCGCCCGGTGGAACGAACTGCCCGGAGGGCCGTTCTTACCAACCCTTTACCCAAGACCGGAACCAAACCTTGATTTGTGCCGTCGCGCCCCGCAAAGGTGAACAAATAAGGATTGGCCTATTTTCCAAGGTCGCGGTTGTCTGGCCCTTCGGAAACGGCCCCAGCATGGGAGGGCTGGGGCCGTAGCTTGCGGAGAGAAGTGCCGGAGCGAGACGGCGAGTTACAGCCGGCAAAATAAAGTGGTGGAACGTTCAATGCTTATGACGATTCCTGCGAAAGAGGTTTTGCCGGAGCCGTTGAAGTAGCGCCAGCAACGGCGACTTCGCAGCGGGGTTTCGTTGCTTAATACCAGCGGCCCCGGCCGTACCAGCCGCCGCCGCCAAGCAGCAGAATGACAAGTACGATGATGAGAAGCGTGGTGGTATCCATGTCGAACTCCTCCTGGCAGTGCCCTGCGTGTTTTCGCACTTCGCGTATGCACTCCCACTACAACCAACCCTTTTGATCCCTATCCGTTCCTATGAAATGCCGGTTACTGTCCGTCGGCCAGTACCCGCTCGGCTCCCCTCGTTGGTCCGTTGGACGTCCCTAATTAAAAATCTCCGAATCTGAGCAATATTGACCATCGCCGCCGGGGATTTAGGTTCCATGCTGGTTCCATCACCGCCCCGCCTTCGGCATCCATCGGTGCCGAGAGTGCTGCGCGCTCCCGCCCAACAGAGGGAAAGCGTCATGCCCTCCATCCATCCCGACCCATTATTATTTAGTCGCGCTGAAATCGGAATCTTGGCCTGTTCTAAATGCCGCAAGCCGATGAGGCTTACCTGCATCGAACCGGCTGCGCGGGGTTTCGACGTTCGCACGTTCGAATGCTCTGATGCAATACGATTGAACGTTTTACGGTCGCGATTTAACCGCCAAGGCAACCTCAAACCCGCCATGGTAGCCAGGGAGTAGTGGGCTATGAAACAGAGAGCAGAAACCAAAGCGGATATTGAAAAGAAGATCGATCAGTGCAATCGGCGGTTAGGGCTTGTTTCAGATAACTCAAATGAACTGAAGGCCGCTCGCGCCGATCTTGAGAACTGGCAGCGCAACCTTAGTCTGGCAGAGCAAGACCGCCTCAGTTTATCGGCGATCTGTCCTGCACCGGACCGACAACCAAGCGCCACCGCGCGGGCGCACCCTCGCCAACCACCACCCCACCGTTACGCTTCCGCAGGGCTGACAGGATAGCCGCCTACAGGTCGATGGCTTGCTTGCGCGTGGCTATCAGGGCTTGGGCAATCTCCCGCGCCGTCATCGGTGCCTCAGCCCGACGCAGCACGAGTGGTAAGGAATAACGGCTGGCCGATGTCGCAGATGGGTCAATCGCGTCGTTTCCGCGATGTCGGCCGTGAGTCCGCTTTACCCCCCGATAGCGGACATTCCATATCGCTCATTCCGCGAATCCCCCTGAACGCGCATCTACGGTCGGGCCCGCCTTGACGTTCTCAAAAGTGGCCCCATCTCCGTAACAAACTTACCTGAGAAGGCGAGATCGTTTGCCTCAATATAAAAGGCTGCGGGAAAAAGGACGCACGCTTCGGCGCACCATCGCGGATGCGATTGAGGTTCTGCGCCAGGATGCCAGATTCAAAGACACAGATCGCGCGCGAATTCAGGTTGGCGGCCTACGGCTCCCCTCGCAAGAAACCGTCGGTCTGGTTGACGTCCTCTTCGACTCTCTCGACGAGAGGACCTTCATTGTTTCTCTGCCGACGTCCGGCGAATTTCGAGCAAAACGGCCGGGGCACTCCAAAGCTGACATTTTCGATATCTTCGAATTGGACGACGCCATAGTCGATGGCAACTGCGCCCTCCAGCTTCGAGATGGCACGGTGGTGCGCGCGGTCGAGGTCGTACCCGCACTGCTGCCCCACATCGTGACCGAAACGGACTTGTCCATCGTCCATCAAACGATCGAGCTGGTTGGTGCCAAGGACGAGACGCGATATCGTTTCCCCGCCGATCTAAAGCTGCCGGCGGATGGGCTGGATTGCGGTACGCTCCCTAGCCTTCAAGACCGAATTCCGCTGTTAAAGCGGATAAAAGCGCATATCGAAGACCATGAGCCTTCGCTCAAGGGCATTTCAGAGCAGCAGATTTCCGATTCCTTACAGAAATTCGGGATGCGCATACCAAAGAAGCGCCCTCGCCAAGGTTAAAGTCGTCGGGTGCCACCGGCCTGCCACAATTTGACTTGGATCGCGCTTGCTGAAAATCCCCGTAAAATGTTGAATCTACGGAGCTTCATTCTAACGAATGGAGCTCAAAGTGAACCAACCTCGCGTCGTCATGATGCCGGTCCGCGACCTGCGGCCAAACAAGCGCAACGCGCGAACGCACTCTAAGAAACAAATCCGCCAAATCGCCAACAGCATACAGCGGTTTAAGTGGACTTACCCGATCCTTGTAGACGAAAACGGCGAGATCATTTGTGGTCAGGGCCGGTGGCAAGCCGCCCTTGAGCTAGGTCTTAAGAACGTTCCGGTCATCGTGATATCCGGACTGAGCGACGCTGAAAAACGCGCTCTCGCCCTAGCGGACAACAAGATTGCGGCCAATGCGGGCTGGGATCGCGGTGCCCTTGCCGCCGAGTTGGGCGAGCTCGCTGAGTTGCTCCCCAAGTGCAATCTCGATCTGGAGATTACAGGTTTCGAGCCCGCCGAGGTCGACAGCCTCATGGGTGACCTTGTCGACCCTGAGCAGGACCCGGCCGACAAGATCCCACAACTCGCTCAGATTCCCATCAGCCGCAAAGCTGACTTCTGGTTGCTCGGGCATCATTGCCTAGTATGTGGCGACGCGCTGAGCGCAGCTGACTTTCGCTCGGTCATGGGTCACGAGCGCGCGGACATGGTGTTTGCCGACCCGCCCTACAACGTCCGCGTATCTTCGGTCCAAGGTCGCGGCAAGATCAAGCATCGCGAATTCGCCACCGCTTCCGGCGAAATGTCCCCCGAAAAATACACGACGTTTCTTACGGGCGCGATGTCGCTTGCAGCTGAGCATTCTCGCCCCGGCTCGATTCACTATTTCTGTATCGACTGGCGGCACCTCCAAGAGGCTCTCGCCGCGGGCACCGAAGTCTACGGCGAACTCAAGAACCTCGCCGTCTGGGTCAAGACCAACGCGGGCCAGGGCAGCTTTTATCGATCACAGCACGAGCTCATCCTGATCCTCAAGAACGGCGACGCGCCCCACCAGAACAACGTCGAGCTGGGACGTCATGGCCGCAACCGCTCGAACGTCTGGACCTACGCGGGCGTGAACACGTTCCGCGCGGGTCGCCTCGACGAACTCTCGATCCACCCGACCGTGAAGCCGATCGCGCTGGTCGCGGATGCGATACGCGATTGTTCGCAACGCGGCGACATCATTCTCGATCCATTCATGGGATCGGGAACGACGATCCTTGCGGCTGAACACGTTGGGCGGCGCGGCTACGGGCTTGAAATCGATCCGCTCTACGTCGATGCCGCGATCCGGCGTTGGCAGGATTTTACCAGGCGAGACGCAATTCTAAAGGCGACGGGCCAGACGTTTGATGAAGTGGCCGCCGCCCGCTCCCCGACGAAACGTGGGAGGGCGAAGTGACCAAATCCAGGAAGCTTAAACACCCAACCAAAAAGCGTGCCCGGCCCACCTCCGACGACAACGACGTCGGTTACGGCAAACCGCCCCGGGCCAACCAATTCAAACCGGGCCAAAGCGGAAATCCAAAAGGTCGGTCCAAAGGCGCCAAGAGCGAGGCGACCATTCTGCATGAATTGCTCCAACAGAAGATCGATCTCAACCACCGCGGTAAGACGCGAAAGATCACGATCCTCGAGGCAATGCTGCGTCGGATCGCCGAAGATTCCTTGAAGGGAAACACCAGGAGTGCGGCCTTCCTCCTCAACCGCCTTCGCGAAATGACCGCCAACGAACCTGACGAGACCGATCTCAGTGAAGACGAAAAAACTGTGCTGGAGACTTACCTGAAGGACTTTCAATTGACTCCAAAGAAGGATGATTAGCCATGAAACAAGATGGGAAAAAAGCTCAACAGGCGGTCGATTACATTCTGCGCACCAATTTCGAATGCTTTCTTCAAATGTGTTTTCTGTACCTCAATCCCGGCGCACCATTTCTTCCGAATTGGCACATAAAAGCCATCGCATACCAGCTTGACCGGGTCCGCCGTGGCGAAATCACCCGTCTGATCATCAATATGCCGCCGCGCTACCTCAAGTCGCTAACCGTCACCGTCGCCTTTACGGCATTTCTGTTGGGACATGAGCCCTGGCGCCGCATTTTTGCGATTAGCTATGGCGATGACCTTTCCGCCAAGCACGCCAGTGATTTCCGCTCCATCATGCACGCGCCCTGGTTCAAGCGGGCTTTTCGGAAAATGAGGATACGGCGAAGCGTCGACGGCGAATTGATCACGACCAAAAGTGGTTTCCGAAAGTCGACATCGGTATCGGGGCCGCTCACTGGTCTCGGCGGCGATCTGTTTATCATCGACGATCCGCAAAAGCCGGTGGACGCGCAATCGGAGCTCCGCCGCAATGGCCTAAACCAATGGGTGTCCAACACCCTGATGTCGCGGCTCGATAACAAGCAAACCGGCGCGATCATCGTCGTCATGCAACGCGTACATATGGACGACCTCTCGGGGTTTTTATCGAACTCCTCTGACGACTGGGAAGTTTTGAGTCTGCCGGCGATCGCCGAGGTCGAGGAAACCATCCGGATTGGCAATGGTAAATTCCATCATCGACAAGTTGGCGAAGCACTCCATCCAGCCCTGGAGTCGCTAGATACGATCCGTAAGCAACAGCAAACAATGGGACCGGATGTATTCGCGGCGCAGTATCAGCAATCGCCCGTTCCGCCCGGCGGCGCCATGATCAAAAGGGTTTGGCTGCGGTATTACGATGAGGTTCCTGAGCGTACCTATTATGCCAAGGTGATCCAGAGCTGGGACACTGCCGCCAAGGATGGCGCCCAGAATGACTGGTCCGTCTGCACGACTTGGCTTGTGATCGACGAGCAATTCTATCTGCTCGATCTGACCCGCGGCCGCTATGAATATCCGCAGCTGAGAGACACTGCCGTGGCGTTAGCGGAGCGTTTCAGCCCGGATGAGATATTGATCGAAGAAGCATCCACTGGCATCGCGCTCGCCCAAGAGATGAACCAAACACACAGCTACTATATCAATCCCATTCCAGTCGGCCGAGACAAGATCGGCCGACTCTATGTCCAGCAAGCCAAGTTCGCGGCAGGCCGCGTGCACTTCCCCAGAGGTGCGTCATTTCAGGCGGAGCTCGAAGCTGAATTGCTCGCCTTCCCGCAGGCACGGACCGACGACCAGGTTGACAGCATCAGCCAAGCGCTGGCGTATGAGCCGTCACGTTTTGACTCAAGCTTTCGCTGGGTGTGACAGGCTCGTAGCGGGCGGGAAACCGCGTATCCGTCACACCCTTGAGCGCGCGACGCGTGACCGGACGCGTATAGCTCGTTTACCACCCAGTATCCAGTTTTGGGATAATCCGTTTTCGGGATCAGATTGCCTGCCGCCGATTCACTGGCCCGGCGGCCCATGCAAAAATCCCTCAAATCTCCGGAACCCGGTTCGTCGCGATGCTTGTCGCAGTGCGGAAACGCGCCCGGATTAGCCAACAACCGATGGCCAAGAAGCTTGGCCGACCGCAGTCTTTCATCGCCAAATATGAGGGTGGCGAGCGGCGCATCGACGTGATCGAATTCATCGAGATTGCGCGGGCGCTGGGCGCCGATCCCGTCAAGTTGTTCCGGAATTTTGTGTCAGAAACGGCCTCTTCCAGGACCAAGCGCAAGATGCCAGAGAGGTAACCCGCTTCCAGGAGGATTTCCTAAGACGCCGAAGCCTGTATTTGAGATACAGCCAATTTGAGATACAGCCAAATACCGTCCTATGATCGCTACGAATCCCGCCGACCTTGCGATGGCAATTCAATCGGACCACGATGGCCTCCCGTTCAAGCACAAGCATCGCCAAAAAAGCCCGTTCCAAGGCTGAAGTGGATTTCGCCACTTGGCTCATGATGGCCAAGCTCGGCAG
>Ga0209526_10002982_pt1 | contig 11488 bp, 13 predicted proteins | sample JacPinW_OM2H0_M1_FD_188566 | JGI IMG/M metagenome (GOLD analysis project Ga0209526, IMG submission 188566) | Forest soil microbial communities from Algoma, Ontario, Canada - Jack Pine, Ontario site 1_JW_OM2H0_M1 (SPAdes) (version 2) | ecosystem: Environmental > Terrestrial > Soil > Boreal...
CGGTTGGCGGCACGACCGGTCGACGGAGTCTTTAGCGGGGCTGGCCGGCATCGGCCGCGATGCTTGCCGGAGCATGAAGTCCGGCGAATTCCTCGATGCACCAGGATCGACGGCCTGGCGGTGATTCGCACCCTGCTCGACGCGGCCTGGCAACACGCCCTCCCTGAGAACAGGGAGAAAATTCGATATGATGCCGAAAATCGCCCGTCCGATCGACCATAAGGCCACGCAGATCAGATAGTTAGAGGCCAGAAACAGGGCTCGGCCGGCAGGGAGCCGGATGACGCTCCTGAGGGAGGATGCAGGGAGGATCTGGGTGGACATTTCGCGCGCATTATGGTTGTGAAAAACACACATATTGAGTTGACAAAATAGCATATCCGAGCTAAAAATTCAAGCTCCCGAGGCGGTGATCGACCTGATGAAGCGAATTGCTCGCTCGACGCCCGCAATTTGTCCATCTCACTCCCGAGGAAGCCGGTCTACCGCCCAAAGAACCATTGGGCGAGCAGGACCCCGATTCGCCGCCGGGCGTCAATCGAGCAATGGCCCATCACAGCGACCGATCCGGCGGGGCGCTGGGCGGTTTATGTCCCGCTTACCCGTGGTGGCAAGATCGTGGTCCCGCGCCCGTGTTCAGAGACGGTGACGATCATAATCTGCCGTGACTGGGACCACGCTTGAATTGTCCCGCCGATACCAGGAATCCTGAGCAGTCGTTAACAGCGAGAGGCGACCTGTTGAAATAGGTGGAGAGAACCCGACCGAGACAAAACAGTTGTAGCTTTCAACTTTGTGGCCTAACGCGACGTGGAAGGCTGGCGCAGACTTTGGCACTTTCTCTCCTTTCACGAGAATACAAATTTCGGGCGTTCCGGGCAGGTAGCTCAAACTGTGCACAGGCGATGTAACTAACTGTAACTCAAACGTAATGTGTTTTGGTAACCATAAAAATTAACTAATGCTTTCAAATATCTAGGAAGATCAATCATTTATGCTTTGCCTAAATTTTAAGCAGGTATCAAAAGCAGCTGGCATCCTCCCGATTTAGGCTTCACGGGACTTCGCTTTCAACAGAGTTATCCCCCGTTCCAGTGGATGATTCCGGTTCAAGTGGAGTTGTCCATGCCACTGACGTTCTTCTGACGCGTGCAAGGATACGATTTTGACGCCTTGGAATTTGGCTCCTGGTTACTCGGCGGAAAGTCCCGCCCCAACCCGCGGTGTCGGCTCATCCTCGCGCACCCTGAACGCCCCTTTGGCGGTCTCGACCTTGTAGCCGATGCACCAGCGCGCGACAAACGCACCGGCGAGCGTTGCGTCGGGGAAGTAGATCGAAACCGCGTCGTTGAGCACGCCGCGCGTTCCCGATGGCGTCATCGCCCACCCGTCCGCGCCGCAGTTCTCGTCGAGCCAGGCGGTCATTCGAGCGTGCTGTCGGCCGAGACCTTCGGGCGGGACGGCGATGCGGATGCGGACTGGGAAGCGCCGTTCGGCCCCGGTGATCAGCTCGCGTGGATTGCCAGGCATCGTGTTCCGAGGAACGATTACACGGTCGCATCGCCTTGTCCAGCCGCTTGGGCCAGCGCCCCGGCTCCGCTATGCGATGGACGCCATCAACGCGCCGAGCGTGTCGACACGGTCGTCACGGCGATGAAATCCGAGCCACCGTGGCGGTTCGATTACTGTCGTAGAGTAGCGAGGGGAAGGGCGATATGGTTCCGCTGGGTCAATCTAAGCCACGCGACAGACATGCCCGGCACCATAGATCCTATCTTACCGCTCGACATGGTTGCCCACATAATTCAGGTGGCCCTGACACCCGTTTTTTTGTTATCGGGCATTGCGACGCTCCTGAATGTGTTCTCCACCCGCCTCGCACGAGTAGCTGACCGTGTCGATCAGATCACGAAGGGGATAGAGGAGGCCGATGCTGGCGAAGCTGCGCTCCTAGCTGCGCAGCTGTCACATTTGCGCCGGCGATCTCTCGTACTTGATGCAGCGGTCCTTCTCGCCGCTTTTGGCGGGGCTGCTACTTGCGCGTCGGTTCTCACCCTGTTTGTCGGAGCCTTGCGCGATGCGACGGTCGCATCGGTGCTGTTCACGACTTTCGGTCTCGCCGTGATGTGCACGATCGGTGCAATCGGAGCCTTCACCGCGGAAATGCTTATGGCTGGCAGCGGCGTACGGGCCGAAGTCGCGGCCGGGCGGCGGTCCTCTGAGCAAGAGTGAACCGAAGGAACCCGCGGACCGCCCCACCTCAGGGCATTGCTTGCCGCCTATCCGGCGGAGGAGATGACATGCTGGCCGGTAAGCGCGCGCGTCGGCAACGTCAAGAACAATGACCCGAGCCTAATCGAGCCGATCGCGGGTACCGGGTAGATGCCATTCCGGTGCGGTGCGAAGGAGAGAGGGATGACGAGCGCGGTGAGCTACCGCCGCCCATGCGCTGTGGCGGCGTCGGCCCACGGGTCACCGAGGGGGCGGAACCCGGATGTCTTCCCTGGTGATTGCCGCGAGCGTGTTCAACAGATCGTCCGAGCTTCACACTCTCAAGCCTTGTCGCGTGTTCACGGGAGGGAGCTGCAGCCCTGCCCGCTCAGCAATCCATTCCTCTATAATCCGACTGAACATGATCCGCGCGTCTTGGAGATCCATTTTGGGTTTCGGGCGTTTTTTATCCCAATGACGATGTAACTTGTTCGCCGTAAAGCTGAAATCCTTCAGCTTATCCTCGGTGACCCATCCGCGCTGCCAGATCAGCCTGTATCCTTTCTCCTTGTCGCCCTTCCCGAGATCCCAGCAAATCACCTCAAGTATTTTAAACAGGCCGAAAAAATCCGGGGAGTTTGACATGTAGCGTAGCGCGTCTTTGACGAGTTGATCGCCTGACCGGACGGCGTATTCGACCATGAACTGTTCATTTGTTGGCCGTGGCTTGACCCCTGACTTTCTTGTGAACGTCGGTATCCCAGAGCGGGCGCTTCTGGGTCGCCCGTACGGCGGAAACCGTTCCTCCCTCCCGTCCTCGAAAACTCCGACGATCTTAACGGGTGATGTGCCAAATGCTTGCTTAGCATCCTCGCCGCCGTGGGCTTCGGGCCGGTGGTGGCCGGGATGGCGTCCCCATGGGGGCGCCTGAGCCTCAGCCCATATTCGGTGGGCCGGGGCGAAACTGCGCCCCCTCCGCGAGCAGACCGGCGCCCGGAACAAAGTTTACCTCTAGCCTGATGCCGTCCGGGTCCTCGAACAACACGGAGTAGTAGCCCGGCGCCCATGTGTCTTCGGCGGGGCCGCGAACGATGGTCGCGCCCATCTCGCTGAGCAGAGCGGCGCATTTGTCCACGTCCTGACGCGAGCGGGCTCGCAGGCAGAGATGGTGCAGGCCGACCCGCTGCTGGACGAAGCGCTCGCCAGCCAGCGCCGGATCACATGGTTCGATGCCGATCGCAGTCCGCGCGCCGACGCAGTAGAAGAACCTGTCGCCGTCGAACACCACCTTCATCCCGAACTCGGGCAAGAGCCGACGATAGAACTCGCGGGCAACCTCGAAGCGGCTCACCGTCAGGATCACGTGCGCCATTCCGTTGATTTCGATCGCCATCGGGTCAGGTCCTCTCGCCACGCCGCTTCACAAACTCGACCCAGACGCCTTTCGGCTGCCAGACCGCTGCGCCTCGGTCGGCTGACCAGAGGTCGTTATCCGACCGTCCAGATGATGCCAGTTTGTAACGCATAAGCGCCATTCCGGAAAGATCAGTCGCCGAAATACGCCTCCTCGAACTCGTCAAGCATCCCACGCAACTCCACCAGCATCGCCCGTATGAGCTCCTTCTGTGGCTCGTCGCAGAGGCCCTCGCCGACGATATGGTTCAGCGTCTGCCCGGCCTGCGCCAGCAGCTTGAGTGATTTGCGTTCAAACAAATCCGCCATTCCCGCTATGCCTGCCGGTTGTCAGATGGAAGAATGATACTGGAACACAGAGCTAGGCCAAAAAGTGTTGTTGGGGCGGGCGAGGACAGCGCTGTTAGTTAACTATGGAAACGGTTCCAGGCTGGCGATCGAGGCGGCGATGGGTGCCAAGCGATAGTTGGGTGCCGATCCGGTGCCAATTTTGGTTTCGTTCTGTGACCCAGCCGCGCTAAGCTGTTGGCCCGCTTTACCCGGAGGGGTGGCCGAGTGGCTGAAGGCGGCGGTTTGCTAAACCGTTATACGGTTAACAGCCGTATCGTGGGTTCGAATCCCATCCCCTCCGCCACCTGAGTGTTTGGTTTACCCCCTCCGCTTCCGCCTTGCCGAGACCCCGATAGCTCTTCACCCCACTCCAGCTCCTGCGCCTGCATCGCCTCCACCAGACCCGGCTGCATCGCGAACCGCTAACCGAGAAGTAGCGAGACCGAGAGGTTGACGTTCATCGCATGAACGCGCTAGCCTATATCGTCGAGCGATGAGGGCGATCGGGGTGGGGGAGCAGAGCCAAGTCGAGGGGGGCGGGAATCCGAGCATTGTCCTGAGCGTGCTTACCTCGATCGAGCGCGACAGCGCGATCACCCAGCGGAAGCTGGCGCACGATCTCGGGATTGCTCTTGGACTTGCCAACGCGTATTTGCGCCGTTGCGTTCGCAAGGGCCTGATCAAGATGCGCCAGGTGCCGATCAACCGCTATGCTTATTATCTGACGCCCCAGGGCCTGGCCGAGAAAAGCCGGCTGACGGCCGAATACCTTGCTGTGTCGTTCGATTTCTTTCGCCGTGCACGTAACGACTGCGCGACCTTGTTTCAGCAGTGCGAGGCACGAGGCTGGCAGACGGTGGCTCTCTACGGTGCCGGTGACCTTGCCGAGATCGCGATTCTGAGCGCCGGCGAGACTGCGGTCGAAGTGCTTTGCGTGATTGACCCGGAGCATTCGGGACGACGCTGCGGTGGCCTCCCGATCGTTGCGGACGTCGACGCGGCTCTAATGCGCTCCGGTCCTCGCGGGCTCGACGGGATCATCGTGACTGATACGCGTACACCGCAAGCCAACTTCGAGCGCCTGCTGTCGGCGACCGAGCTGAGTGGCCGTCCGGCAGGCTGGGTCCTGGCGCCCAGCCTGTTACGCATCTCGCCGAACGCCATGCAGCCGGCCGAGGAGGCGGCGCCCTGATGCGCTGGTACGCTGTCTACACACGGCCGCATGACGAGACGAGGGCGTTTGAACACCTCTTGCGGCAAGGCTATTCCGCATATTTGCCGCGCTATCGCACGCGGATCAGTCATGCGCGCCGTCACCAAACAGTGCTGCGGCCGCTGTTTCCGCGCTATCTTTTCGCGGGCATTGATCGCGCGTCGATGCGCTGGCGCCCGATCCTGTCGACAGTTGGGGTCGCCGATCTTGTCCGCGCCGGGGACGAGCCGGCTACCGTGCCGTCTGAGATCGTGACCGCGCTTCGGGAGCGTGAGGAGGCTGGTGGGTTCGACCGGCTCGATCCCGGCCAGTCGTTGCGGCTCGGTGAACTCGTGCGGGTGACTGCAGGGGCGCTGGAGGACATGGTCGGCAGGCTGGTCGAGTTACGCGACCAGGATCGCGTCGTCGTGCTGCTCGAATTGCTCGGACGGGCCGTGCGGGCTCAGCTCCGCGCGGAGGCGGTGGAAGCAGCCTGAACGACCGGGCCGCGGAGCGCCGCGAGGCCGGCTTTGTTGCAGTACACTCCGGTGACACGGCTGTCACCCGGACTGCGGTAGCATGAGGACATAATGCTGAGAGCATTTGCCCGACGCATGGTCGACGCCGGGATTGATCCCAGTGTGGAGGTCGATTCATTAAATATTTTTGGGCTCGAGGAGTCACCGGCCAAGCTCGAGGCGGTGATCACGGAGCAGCAATCATTGGCCGACCGTGATGAAAGCATCCAAGCCCTTCTAGCGAGCATTTATTTGAGGACCGATCGTGCTGCCGATTTTGCGCGCTATCTCGGGAGCCGCGATTTCGAGGTTACGGTCAAGTTGCTCGAACTGTTCGGGGCGCGTCGCAGCGATCGCATTTGCGAAATCGGCGGCGGACCGGGCTTCCTCGCCTGGGCGCTCGTCCAAAGCGGGTTCCTTCATGTCGAATTGCTGGAACCTAGCGATTACTTCAATACTGGGACCGGATATCTCAAGACTCGGCCAGACGCCGCAGGCATGGTCATTCATCGGGACCTCGCCGACTGGCACGCCGCATCAGCTCCGTTTGATGTTGTCGTGACCAAGAACTGTATTCATCACTTCAAGAACCTGAGCCAGTCTGCGGCCGCGATTCGGCAGAAAATGCGCAAAAATGGGTTGTGGTTTTCCTTCAGAGAATGGTTCGCTGATTCGCCGAGCGAGTTATACACGCTGATTGCGACACATCCTTTCTGTCAACGCTACGGGCTCTACGAATGGCCTTATCCCGCACATCATTACGTAGAGGCCATCGAGATTGCCGGATTCAAGCTCGCCGCCGTTGTACCGAGTGGTTATGCCAACAACTGCTTGTCCTGTTTCGCCGAAGAACCCTTCAGCGCAACCGAGCGTGTCCAAATGGCAGAGATGGAGCGAGTCCTCAAAGCGTTACCGTCGCGGACGGTTTCAAGCTTTTGGGCTGAGGTTGATGCCGGCCGGCGAAAAGGGCGGTTCGCAAGACGCTATACGCGCGCTCAGATGATGCTGTTCCGGCGCATCGAGATCTGAAGGCGGTCTGGGTTTGCCGACAAATCTTGACCGGCCGATCGTCGCACCGGATCCGGTCTGGGCACTGACCTTATAACGGCGATGATCACTTTTTTTTGCTCAGCCAAGCCTTTTCGCGGCCAGACGGCGATACAGCAAAGAAACGCCATCAACAGCTGGCTACGGCTTGGCCCCGAAGCAGAGGTGATGCTGTTCGGCACCGACGAGGGCGTCGCCGAGATTTGCGAGGAGTACCGGCTTGTTTCGGTTCCCGACGTGGCGTGCACCGAGTTTGGTACCCCGCTACTTAGCGACATGTACGCAAAAGCGCAGAAATATAGTAAGTTCTCGTTATTATGTTATATTAATGCCGATATAATATTGCTTGAAGATTTTGCTGTAGCGATGGACATGCTCGTAAAACGCCGAACCCCCTTTGTCGTGACGGGACGGCGCATCGATGTTGATTTTTGCCGCGAACTCGATTTTGAAACGAATTGGAGGGCTGAGGTTCGGGCGGCGATCGCCGAGCGAGGAGTTCCTGGGGCGCCGGTCTGCCTCGATTATTTTCTGTTCCGCCGCGGCGCGATCCCGTCGATGCCGTGTTTCGCCATCGGGCGGCCCGCTTGGGACAACTGGCTGATCATGGATGTCCGCCGTCGCGGTGTCGATTTGATCGATGCCAGCCGGATTGTCACCCCGATACATCAGAATCACGGCTACGGTCACGTGCCCCTTGCCAAAGGCGTAGCCTGGGAAGGACCGGAGGCTGATCGCAATCGCAACTTGGCTCTCGCGGATGCTCCGGCGTTTCAACCGCGTCTTCATTCGATCTACAACGCCAGCAGCGTTTTGACCCGCTGGGGCGTCCTGCCGGCTTGTGGCCCGAGACACATTTTTTGGCGCCTCTATGTGGTGCTCGAATATCGCAATTATCGGGGACGATTGTTGGCGTCGTATTACAGGGTGCAGGTAGCCCGCCTCCGGGCCACAGCGATCATGCAGGCCAAGACTCGGATGGCCGGGCGGCGGCTGGGGCGCTTCCTTGCCGCCTATCGGGGGCTTTGGAGCAACGATCGCTGATGCTCGGCGAGCGAAACCCAAGGACTGAAGACGGCGCTCCGATTCGACGCCCTGCACGCCATGAAAAGGCGCGGCGCGCGTTTCCCCTGCGGGCAAATTCGCGGCAGAAGGAAAGGGCCCGGGGACGAGCGCCGTATTGGCTTTTCGTCACTGAAAGCCGGGTAAACGTAACCGCGGCTAGCAACCGCCATCAGGAGAAGCTTGGGTGAAGGCCGCTGCCTTCGACGTTCCCGTCGCGATCTTCGCGTTCAATCGGCCGAACCTGACCCGCCGGATCTTTGACGCCGTTGCCGAGCGGCGGCCGCAGCGACTCTTCCTGGTTGCGGATGGACCAAGGGCGGATTGCCCCGAGGACAACGCCCCCTGCGACGAAGTTCGGAAAATACTGATGGAGGTCAGTTGGCCATGCGAGGTCGCGACGAATTTCAGCGACCGCAATCTAGGTTGTGGACGTCGGATGTCGAGCGGCATCGACTGGCTGTTCGAACATGTCGATGCGGCGATCCTGATCGAGGACGATTGTCTCCCCGCGCCGCCGTTTTTTGATTTCTGCAGCGCCATGTTGTCACGCTTTGCCAACGATTCGCGGATCGGTTTGGTGTCGGGCAGCAACTTCACCTGGCGTCACGTCCAGCCGTCCGCGAGCTACTATTTCAGCCGATACACTCACATCTGGGGATGGGCGACCTGGCGCCGCAGTTGGGCCCACTACGATTTCGGGCTCCGCTCGCTTTCGCTGGCCCGCGAACACCGGCTGCTCGAGGAAGTTTTTGATGATCCGCAGTTGGCGGATTTCTGGTATGCCATATTCGAGGCGGTAAAATCCGGCCGCATTGATACCTGGGACTACCAACTCTTCTACGCCAGCGTTATTAATTCCTGGCTGAACGTCATCCCGACGGTCAATCTCGTTACCAACATCGGCACCGGTCCAGACGCCACGCATACGAAATCTCCCACCGGCATCGACAGCCAAGCGCCGGGAGATTTAGGATTTCCACTGCGGCATCCGGATTTCATCACCCGCTGGAGAACTGCAGACGAGATCACTGAACGCGACGCCTACGGGATTCGCCGGGGGAAGGACAGCTCTTCATCCCCGCAATCGACTGATCAGCGCCGGGCGACCGCGCGATCTTTCGCCCAACGCGAGTTCGCCCGCGTCGTCTCGATGATGCGGACTCTCGCACCATCCCGCAGAGGCGGTTGAGTTTGCGCCACTACTCTCACCGCTTCTGTCGGACTATGGGCGAACACGTTCCATTGGCGGCATGATGAAAGCAGCCATTTCACGGTTGGTGCGACGTATGTCGACCCCACCAAAACGCGCAGCAGCCGGCGACGGCGGTGATGGGTCCTCGACACGAGCGACGAACACCTGGCGCAGCACCAAGCCTGCCTACACCGAAATGACCGAGATTGCGCGAGGTCTCGTCCACGCCCCGGCCGCCGGAATGGCCAACTGGTATCCATCGGTGATGATCGGTGCGGCTGCACTGGGCAACCAAATCCTGCGCCCCGAAACCGTGGCGGAAGCAAATTCCTTGCTGGCCTCCCTCACCCCAGACGACTATTCGATATTTCTACAGAATTTCTATGCTGACGGGCTGCGGCGGTTTGGCAAAGATTGGGGATACGGCGACATCGTGACCGTATTGCTGGTTCTCGCCCGGCATATACAACCGCGCAATTATCTCGAAATCGGCGTGCGCCGAGGCCGCAGCGTCTGTGCGGTCGCCAGCCGAGCGCTGACCTGCGATCTGGTCATGTTCGATATGTGGGTACAGGATTACGCTGGGATGGACAATCCGGGGCCGTCTCTCGTCGTAGCCGAACTCGATCGGATCGGACACATCGGCCTCCGGAACTTCGTAGACGGCAACTCCCACGAAACCTTGCCTGCGTATTTCGCGACGCATCCAGATGTTTGTTTTGATTTGATCACGGTGGACGGGGATCATTCGCCTGAGGGGGCTGCCCAGGACCTCGCGGATGTGCTGCCGAGATTGACGGTGGGAGGTGCGGTTGTTTTTGACGATGTATGCCATCCGCTGCATCCCGAACTGAGCGGAGTGTGGCGCGAGATGGTGATCGAGGATCCGCGCTTTTCATCCTGGAGCTGCAATGACGTCGGATACGGAGTAGCCTTTGCAATCCGGCGCTGGTAGTACCGATGTTGGCGCAACGGTATGGATTGTTGGCGCGAAAGGCTTTCTCGGGCGGCACATCGCCCGCCGCTTCAGCGCGGACGGCTATCGTGTCATCGGGATCGGTCGCAGCGAATGGGACGCCGACCAACGTCGCCCCTGGGGAGTCGGAGCATGGTCGGGCGCGGGGGTCGAGCCTGCGGCGCTCAACGCGCTCTTCGATAAATTCGGGCGACCTGATCTCGTCGTCGATATGGCCGGCTCAGCCTCGATAGGGCGTTCGCTCGATGACCCCTTCGCGGATTTCTTCGATACGGCAGCGTCAGTAGCTCAAATCCTCGCTTTTCTTTGCCGGTGTGCACCGGACGCGCGGTTCGTCCTGTCATCGAGCGCTGCGGTCTATGGCGCTCACGGTCCAGGCCCGATCCCGGAGACGTGTCCCCTCCTTCCGGTGTCGCCGTACGGCAGCCACAAGCGCTATGCCGAAGAGCTATGTCTGCTCGCCGCGCGCCGCTACGGTCTGCGTTGCGCCATCATCCGATTTTTCTCGCTCTACGGTCCGGAGCTGCGAAAGCAGATCCTCTGGGATATCGGCCGGAGATTGATCGACAATCCGCCGGTTATTCAGCTGTTCGGATCAGGCAAGGAAACCCGCGATTTCGTCTATATCGAGGATGCAGTCGAGCTGGTTTCGGCTTGCGGGGCAGCAGCTTCCTGCGAACCGCTCGTGGTCAATGGCGGGACCGGATCGGCAACCAGAGTTCGCGACTTGGCGAGCGCTGTTGTGCGGGCGCTCGGGCGAAGCACGAAGGTGCAGTTCTCGGGCGTCACCCGAAAGGGAGATCCCGAACATTATTGTGCCGATACTCGCCGAGCGGATGCCCTAGGGTTTCGCTGCCACTGGTCGCTCGAACGGGGCCTCGCCGCTTGGGCCGATTGGTTTGTTCGTGACGCTGCCCTCACCCGCCGTTAAACCTTTACGCCGAAAGCCATTGGTCATCGGCCTTGAGATGTTCTCCGCCAAAGAATGGATCGGCGGGGCGATCTATCTTCGCAACCTCGTCTATACGCTGGCCGCGCTGCCGCCAACCGAGCAGCCGCAATTGCGGCTGCTCTACGACGAGCTTGCCGAGCCCGATTTGGTTGACGATCTGCGGAACTTTGCGTTCGTCGACCGCCACATCGCCGACCGCCGTGCCACAACAAATTTCCGGCTTGCACACCGGGTGTGGGGCGCCGCCAGGCGCCGCGCCAGCTGGCTTTTCCCGGGAGCAGGATTGGGGGAGCTACACATCGTCTATCCCGGCTTTGGTCCCACGGTCCCTGGCACCGTGCACATGCATTGGATTCCGGACTTCCAGCATCTGGTTCTTCCTGAATTCTTTTCGATTGAAGAATGCAAACGCCGAACTTCCGCCTTCGCACAAATCGCCGCGAAACGGACTATGCTGGTTTTGAGCAGCCGGGCGGCGCTCGGCGATTTTCAGCGGTTTTTTCCAGATGCCGTGGTGACTCCGCGAGTCTGGTCCTTCTGCTCGGTTTTTTCGGAACGCGAGCGCGGTGGGCGGGATCCCCTCGCGACATAT
>Ga0209526_10002983_pt1 | contig 11483 bp, 7 predicted proteins | sample JacPinW_OM2H0_M1_FD_188566 | JGI IMG/M metagenome (GOLD analysis project Ga0209526, IMG submission 188566) | Forest soil microbial communities from Algoma, Ontario, Canada - Jack Pine, Ontario site 1_JW_OM2H0_M1 (SPAdes) (version 2) | ecosystem: Environmental > Terrestrial > Soil > Boreal...
AAAACCGCTCATCGTTTCCTCCTCGTTTTCCGGAAACTCCCGCTGGTCGCATGGGTCATGGCCGGTCCAGCCGTGCTCGAAGCCGGTGCCACCGTAAGGCTTCCGGCCCTAAGAACGGATAGGCTCTTGGCGAAACCAAACCGCTTACCCGGACGACCTTGTCAACCTGAACGTTCTCCGGCTTCGCAAAACCTCTGCTTCGCAGGAGGAAGCGTTCGGCAAAAATCACCGAACGCCTCCTTTTTCTGACTCACTCCCGCCTACGGAGCGTATTCCAAGACCCGGAACGTACCAGGAACCGGCTGCGGCCGCGGGTTTGGATTCTCCGCAGTCTTCGGCGCCGGAGGTTTAAGATCCGAGGTCACCGTAAACACATGGTGTGTCTTTGGGTCCAGCGCCATGGTGCGCGCGCCGAATTCGGTCTTCACGGTCTGCGCAACGCTGTACTTATCGGGCGAGTCTTCGTGAACGACGCTGAGCAGGCCTTCACGGCACGACGCAAACGCAAAGCCCAACGCCGGGTCGAAAGCACTTGCGTCGGTATCCTCGCAGATCGCTACCGTCGCAACTACCTTGCCGGTGTCCGCGTCAGTGACCGCCAGCTTCTTGCTGTCGCTGCAGCCGCTGAACACCCGCCGGGTGGCGGTGTCCATGGCGATACCCGAGGGCGCCTCGCAGCCTGCCAGCGGATAGGTATGCTTTACGGCCAGCGTCTTGGCATCAATTTCAACCAGCGAATTCTTGTCCTCGATGTTCAAAAAGATGCTGCCCTTGCCGTCCAGCACCGGCGTCTCCGGCTTACCTGCCAGCGCCACCGTTCCTACAACCGTGCCGGTCGTGGCGTCAATCGCGGTCGCGTTCGCGGTGCGCCCGTTGAAGGTCCAAACGCGCTTTGTTGACGGATCGTAAAGAATGGAGTCCGGATTTTGACCCGTCACGTTGATGGTCGCGGTAGCCTTGAGCGTAGAAAGGTCGAACACGGTCACCGTGTTGGCCTGCCCATTGCTCGTAAATCCCTTGCCAAGATCCTTCGCCACGGCGATTCCATGTACACCCTTGGTGTCGGGGATGTCGCCAACAACATCGCCCTTGTCTTCGTCAACTACCATCACGTGCGTCCCGCGCGAAATATAGATACGCTTCGCATCGGGATCGACCGTTAAATAGTCCCATCCCCCATCGCCGCCCACGGGCAGCTTCCTCAACAAATGATATCCGGCTTGCGGCGCCGCGCTAACTCTGCTTCGAGAAAGAAGCAGAAGCGTCGAGGCAAGAAGGCACACGAAACAGAACAATCCTAAAATCCGTCGTAGTGACATGACGCTTTCCCCCCAAATAGATTTTCTTGATCCAGGTACCCCAGCCTTAGGTTACTTAGGACGGCCCGAGGCAGAGTCCGGTTACACTACCGGTGTAACGGTGTCACGTGCAACCTAAACGGGAGATAAATCCTCGACTCGCTGCACCCTCGCCGCAGTCCAGCCCTCGGGCGCGCTCGTCTTGCCACGAATCCTTTTTTTCATTTCGCGTTCCGCTGATCTCGCCGATCCTTAAAACACCGTGCGAGCACTATGTATTTCTTTAACTTATATTATTAAGTACTAAGTATAAATATAATAAAATAGATAATAAAAACCGTGAATGCGTAAGCGTGCACCGCCGCTCGGACAGCAAGCCTCCTCCGTCGTCGGCGCCGCCCGATCATTTAACTCCTGCTTTTTCTCACGTTTAGGTAGTATTTTCGCCCTTGACGCCCCGCAACTTATTTAGAATAAGTAGGATCCGGACTCTTTCCGCCGCTACGGGGCACCCCTCGCTTCAAACCTCCGGACGCGCGCGCCCCTGCCGATTCTACAAATCGGCCTGGCCCGACTATAGAGGGAAGCCTCATGACCACCATACCACCACACTCTTGCTTGCCTGCTGCAACCGCGCTCATGTATAATCCTGCGTCTACCAATCGTAAAATCTACTGACCGAGGTCCTATGGCGCAGCCCTGGAAAACGGACAAATGGTTCACCAGCCCCTGGAATCACTTGCCGGAGGTCCGCAAGAATCTCGCTTTCCCACCCAAGATCAAAATTCACGACGTCACTCTGCGTGACGGCGAACAACAAACCGCGGTGGTCTTCCGGCGTGAAGAGAAAGTCGCCATCGCGCGCCAGCTCGATGCCGCGGGAGTGCACCGTATCGAAGCCGGAATGCCCGCGGTTTCCGAACAGGACAAGGCCGCGATTCAGGACATCGCCAGTCTCGGGCTCAAATCGGAGATTTTTGCCTTCGGCCGATGCATTGCCGAGGAAGTACGGACGGTCAAGAAGTGCGGATGTAGCGGGGTGGTCATCGAGATTCCCGCCAGCGAGCACATGATCAAGAACGCCTACGGATGGACCGTTGACCGCGCGATCAAATCCTCTATCGACGCTACCCTCGCGGCAAAAGAAGAAGGCCTATACACTGTCTTCTTCACTATTGATTCGACGCGTACGGAAGTCGAGCCCTTGTTGGACATGGTCGAGCGCGTGGCCACCGAAGGCCACATGGACGCCTTCACCCTGGCCGACACGATGGGATGCGCTACACCCGAGGCGGTGTACTACGTAGTAAAAAAAGTCATCCAGCGTTTGAAGAAACCCGTGGAAATCCATTGCCATCAAGATTTCGGCTTGGGAGTGGCGAATACCATTGCCGCCCTCGCGGCAGGAGCCACGGTGGCGCAAACAACTATCACGGGCGTCGGCGAGCGCGCCGGAAACGTTCCCATGGAAGATGTGGTCATGGCACTGCTTTGCCTGCACAACGTGGACTTGGGTATTCGCACCGAAAAACTGTGCGAGCTGTCGCGCTTTGTTTTGGAGCGCGCCAAATTGACGGCCCCTCCCAACCGTCCGGTCGTGGGTGACAAGCTTTACGAAGTGGAGTCCGGAATCATCGCCGGCTGGGTGCGCCTGGCGCGCCGCGAGCATCCGCTCGAATACGTTCCCTTTGCGCCGTCCCTGGTGGGACAGAAGCCGGTCTCGATCGTGCTCGGCAAAAACAGCGGGCCGCCGTCGATCGAAGAGTGGTGCGAAAAGCTCGGTTTCAAAGCGAACGACGAAGAGCGCATGGCCATGTTGCAATTGGTCAAAGCAAAGTCCTTTGAAAAGAAAGATCTGTTGACCGAGGATGAGTTCCGATCGATTGCGGATCGCGTTCTACAGAAGGCAGCAGCGCGCTCCTAGCGGAGGCTCGGAGCCGCACCGTCCCGGCAGGTTGTCTTCAAAGAAAATTGAGCCGATCCCGGCAAATGCGTTATTTTGGTAGGTGTGCACTCAGCGGCACGCACCGTCTGCTGACTCGCCGCCTCGGCCCGTGAGGTAGGAAGTTGCCTAAGGTCAGTTTCACTCTCAATGGCAAACCCGTCGCATGCTCCTACGAGCCTGGGATGCACTTCCTCGAAGTTTTGCGCGAGGAGTGCGGCATCATCTCCGCCAAGAACGGCTGCGCTCCGGAAGGAAGTTGCGGATGCTGTGTGGTTGCCGTGGATGGGCGGCCGGTGCTGTCTTGTCTCCGCAAGCCGGAACAGATGGAAGGCCACGAGGTCGTCACGCTCGAGGGCACCGACGAGGACATGCGCCGTGTTCTAAGCGAAGCCTTCGCCGTCGAGGGCGGAGTGCAATGCGGCTTCTGCATTCCCGGAATCCTGATGCGAGCGTCTTCGCTATTGCGGCAAGGGCGCACAGAGGACCGCGAAGCAATCGCGCAAGCGCTCACCGGCCATATTTGCCGCTGTACGGGCTACGGAAGAATCATCGACGCCATTCAAACCGCCGGCGAAGCCTGGAACAACGGCAAACGCATCGACAAGACCGAACCCCGGCGACATTTCTTCTTCGGCGAAGAATTTGGGCTGAGCCGCAACCCAGAATTCGTCAGAGAAAATCATATCAACGGCATTGGCCGGTCGCTTTTGCGCTACAAGGGCATCGAACAAGCTCTTGGCGAAAAACCCTTCGTAGACGACATGTTCGTTCCGGGAATGCTGCACGCCACGCCGGTCCTGTCCGCCCATCCCCGGGCGAGAGTCCACGCGATTCAGACCGCGGCGGCTTTGGCGATGCCCGGAGTCGTCAAGATTCTTACGGCCGGCGACGTTCCCAGCGAGCGCGGCACGGGCCTAACGGTGCCCGACTTACCGGTTTTTGTGGCGGTTGGTGAGACGACGTGTTGTGTCGGAGATTTTCTGGCCCTGGTGGTTGCAGACTCTGCATTCCATGCTCGGCAAGCTGCCGACGAGGTGGAAGTGGACTACGAGGTCCTTCCCCCGGTCACGGACCCCTTCGCGGCGCTCGAACCGGGCGCGCCGCAAGTGCATCCTGCCGGAAACCTGCGCGAGTACCCAAACCTGATCGACACCACCGCGTTTTCGCGAGGAGATGTCGACGCAGCCTTCGCCACAGCCGCGCACGTCATCGAGCAGACTTTCGCCACGCAACCAATCGAACCAGCCTTTCTCGAACCAGAGGCGTGCCTTGCACTTCCGCAGGGCAAGGGGATTAAAGTCCACTCACAGAGCCAGGGATCGGTCTTCGATCAGCGCCAGATCGCCAAGGTTTTGGACCTGCCGCTGGAAGAAGTTGAAATCGCACTATGCGCCACCGGCGGCGCGTTCGGTGCGAAGGAAGAGCTTTCCATCCAGGCGCAAACCGCGCTAGCGGCGTTTTTGCTGGACCGGCCGGTAAAGACGGTTCTGACGCGCAAGCAATCCACGCAACATCACGTCAAACGCCATCCGATGACAATGCACTACAAGATCGCCGCGGACGCCGAAGGACATTTGCTCGCGGTCCGCGCCCGCATTGTCGGCGATGCGGGAGGTTACGCGGGCACGAGCGGTAAGTGCCTGCTGCGCGCAGCGTGCCATTCTTGCGGTCCGTATCGCGTGCCGAATGTGGATATCGAGTCCAGGGCCGTATATACGAACAACCCGACGAGCGGGGCCATGCGCGGTTTTGGAACGAATCAGTCTCACTTCGCCATGGAAGGGATGATGGACCTCCTTGCGGAACGCGTGGGGATCGACGGGTACGACATCCGCATCCGAAATGTTCTGAACCCCGGCGACGCTTTTGCGACTGGCCAGATCATGAGACAGAGTGTGCTGGGTCTGCGGCGCTCGCTGGAAGCAGTGAAAGAGGTCTACAAGAATTCCAAGTATGTCGGCATCGGCTGCGGCATCAAGAGCACTGGCATCGGAAACGGAACCGTCGACAGCGGCCACATCTTGATCCGTGTTTTAGAAGGCAGCCGCGTGGAGATCCTCACGGGCTACACCGAACTTGGCCAGGGACTCTTCACCACCATTCGGCAAGCGGTGTGCGAAGAAACGGGCCTCTCACCGGAAGTCATGGCCGTTCACTGGGACAAAGACCTGGGCGTGAAATGCGGCGAGACCTGGGCGTCGCGAGCTACCACCCTCAGTTGCGCGGCTGCGCAGCGGGCGGCCGGCAAACTGGCTGCCGACCTTAAGCAATCGACGCTCGAGCAGCTAGTTGGCCGCGCGTACGACGGCGACTATGTCTGCGACTTTACCACCAAGCCCGGCACTCCCGCCGCCTTAGAGAATCCGACGACGCACTTGACCTTCAGTTACTCCACGCAAGTGGTGATCCTCGGTGAAGATGGCAAGATGGAACGGGTCATTGCGGCTCACGACGTCGGCCGCGCGATCAATCCGCGGCTTTGCGCCGAACAAATGGAGGGCGGAGTGCATATGGGACTCGGCTACGCGCTCTCCGAAAATTTCACGACCACCGATGGAAGACCGGACTCCCTGCTCTTGCGGGATCTCGGCATCGTGCGGGCCAAGGATATGCCGCAGGTGGATGTCATTTTGATCGAAGTGCCGGATGAAGTCGGAGGGTATGGCGCAAAGGGTGTGGGTGAAATCGGATGCGTTGCGACCGCCGGGGCGGTGGCGGGCGCTCTACATTCCTACGACGGGAAGCGCCGTTTTCACCTGCCGATGGACGATTCGCCGGCTGCAGCGCCGTCCGTTCCGAAATCCCGCAAGAAAGCCACGGTCCTCGCGAAAACGTAGTCGCATCTCGATGAAACGCCGGTGAGACGCTTTACGTCCTTTGATTCTTGGGTTGCGCAGGGTCGCTGAGCGGCACCGGGTAAAGCTTTCGGCCGGGATCAAATCTTATGGGCTGCCAGAGACTCTCTTTCTTCTTTAGGAACACCAAATCGATAGCACTACGTATTTGCGTTCCTTGCTCGGATCACTTCTCTTCCGACGCACGGGAGCGTTGTAAACCGATCTAAATTTCATACGGAGGATACTGGCGCAATGGCGATGGACATCAGCTTCCTAGGAAAACCACACGAGTGGGACCCGCGGCGGGTTTACAGCCAGACCGGTGCGGACTGGCAATACCGCGTGGATTTCGATCGCTTGCGCAAAGATCGTTTGCAGAAGCTGCGGGAGCAGATGACCGCTCATAACCTGGGTGCACTGGTTCTGTTCGCGGGCGCCAATATTCGCTACGCGACAGCGTCATATCAGGGCAATTGGAAGTACAACATCAATATCCGCTATGCCGTGCTTCCCAACGGCGGCGAGCCTATTCTTTTCGAAACGGCGGGATCAGATTTGCAGTGCGCCAAGATCGACCTGCCATGGATGGAAGGGCGCATTCGGCCAGCGATCACCTGGCAATGGGCAGAAGGCGCGGTGCCGTTCATGGCCGGCCGCATGGCGGGCAGCGTCGTCGATGTTTTGAAAGAACATGGGGTTCAAAAGGAAAACATCGGCATCGACAACTTTGATATGCCGGCCCTGGAGGCCTTTCAAAATACGGGTCTAAAAATCGTGAATGGCTGGCCGGCGGTGTCTGCCGCACGCGTGGTCAAAACGCGCGATGAGATCGAGCTGTTGAAGCAGGCGTCGAGCATCGGCGATGCCGCCATGTGGAAGATCAAGTATGAGTGGCTGAAGCCGGGTGTGCGCGAGCGCGAAATCGAATCGAAAGTGCACGAGTTCATGCTGGAACGAGGGTGCGAGATTATCTACGACATCATCGTGGCGTCGGGAGGCAATACCAGCCCATACCGGCGCTGGGCGACCGACAAAATTATCCGTCAGGGCGACCTGGTCATCGTGGACATCAATGCGGTTGGACCTTCAGGATACTTCATTGATTTCGTGCGGTGCTTTAAGTGCGCAGGAAAAATGAACCAAAAAGAAATCGATCTCTATCGCGAGGTCTACGATTCGATGTATGCCGGGCTGGAGAAGCTGCGCCCGGGCAACACGACAGCCGACGTGGCTGCGGCGTTTCCCGAATATGACGACGACAAGTACGGGACCGTCACTTTGCAGCAATTCGCACACAGCATCGGCATTACTCTGTATGAGGGAATGTGGATTTCTCGCGCGTATTCCTTGAAATACCCGGCGGAGATCAAAGAGAACATGTACTTCGCCATTGAAACGTTCGCCGGGCATCCTGGCCTCCAGCAAACGTGCAGGCTGGAAGAAAATGTTTTGGTTTCCGGCCAGGGACCGGTAGTCTTCACGCTCATGGAGCACATGGAAGAAGCGAAGCGCTAAGAATGCAGCAACTACTCGTTGGAGTCTCCGATTCCGTATTTCCGAATCTCGACCCGGCACGCGAGGTGCTATCGAGGGTGGGTGCCGAGTTGCGCCTCGCGCAGGAACCCACCGCCGAAGCCATCCTGCGGGTTGCGCGCGATGCCGACGCCCTGCTGGCGACCTACGCGAAGATCACGGCTGACATGATCCCGGAAATGAAGCGATGCCGAATCATCTCGCGATTCGGCATCGGGGTCGACAATGTAGACATCGCTGCCGCGACAAAGGCGGGAATTGTCGTTACCAAGGTACCCGACTATTGCATCGACGAAGTTTCCGATCACACGCTGGCTTTGCTTTTGGCACTGGTACGCAAGATACCGTTCTCGAATTCGCGCACGCATGCGGGCCGGTGGGAAATGCCTGCGGTGGTACCCATTCATCGTTTGCGGGGAAGCATTCTGGGGCTGGTCGGTTTTGGCAGGATTCCGCAACTGGTTACGCCAAAAGCGCAAGCTTTCGGCATCAAAGTAGTGGCCTACGACCCGTACATTCCGCAGGAGATATTCGCCCGCGCGGGCGTGGAAAAGATCGAGTTCGACGAATTGGTGAAAGTGTCGGACTATATCTCCATTCATAGTCCGCTGGTGCCGGAAACCCATCACCTTTTTAACGCGGACGTCTTCCGACGGATGAAGCCAACCGCATACCTCGTGAACACGGCGCGCGGGCCGATCGTCGACGAAGCGGCGCTGGCGCTGGCGCTGGATGCGAAACACCTTGCCGGCGCAGGTTTGGATGTTTTGTCGCAGGAACCCCCGAATGGTTCGCCGCTGTTCGGCCGCGATAACGTGATCCTGACGCCGCATACCAGCTTTTATTCCGTCGAGTCGCTCGTCGATCTCCAAGTCAAGGCAGCGGAAGAGGTTGTCCGCGTCTTGAACGGCGAAACACCCCGCAATCCGGTCAATCCCGAGGCGCTACGACGACCGGCTTGAAGTATTGGTTAGGAAAAGACCGCTGATGAAAGCAATGGTTCTAAAGGCGCCCGGCGAGCTAGTGCTGGATGAAGTTTCGCGGCCGAACCTCGAGGTAGGCCAGGTCCTGGTGCGGGTAAGTCACACCGGCATCTGCGGGACGGATCTCAAAATCTACAATGGTGCCATCCCAGTTAAGTATCCGCGGATCATGGGCCACGAAATGGTCGGAGAGATTGTCGAAGACAGCAGCGACGGCTCGTTTCGAGCCGGGGATCGGGTCATCGTTGACCCGGAACTTTTTTGCGGCGCGTGTTTTCATTGCCGAATCGGGCAGACGCATCTGTGCCCAAACGGAATGCTGCTTGGACGCGACGCCAATGGCGGTTTTGCCGAGTATATTGCGGCCCCAGCAAGCCACGTTTTTCGCCTACCGGATTCAATCGATAGCTGTACAGCGCCACTAATTCAGGTATTGACGACGTGTTTGCATGCCCAACGTTTGATCCATGTTTTCCCTGGGGAATCCGTCGTTGTTCTGGGTCTGGGCGTGACTGGCCAACTGCACGTGCAACTCGCGAAAGCGCGGGGCGCCAGTCCGGTCATCGGCATCACGCGCAGCGCGGAAAAAAGAGACCTGGCCCAGAAACTCGGAGCGGACCTGGCTTTCGCGAGCGGTGAGGAGGCCATTCAAAAGGTTTTGAAAGCCACCGGCGGGCGCGGCGCCGACGTGATTGTCGAGTCGACCGGAGCGATGACGTCGCTCGCCGATGCCATCACCATGGCGCGTTTCGGCGGACGCCTGCTGCTGTTCGGGATCATCACCGCGACCGAAGGCGCTTTGCCGTTTTATCAGCTGTACTTTAAGGAGCTTGCGCTCATCAACGCGCGCGTTGCCAAGAGCGAAGACTATCCTGCTTCGATCGACCTGGTGCAACGCGGAATCGTCCGGCTGGAACCGCTGGTCAGCAACGTCATGCCTTGGGGCGAATTGAGCGTGGCGATCGGATTGCTGGCTTCAAACAGCGGCCAGCGAATGAAGATCATTTTAGAGCACCGCTAGCGCTGCAGTAAAACCTGGTGGTGGCGGCGGGAGGCGGTCCCTTGAGCCTCGACCATCCCTGTAGAAGAAAATCGCCTCAGACCAGAGTCGCCCAGCCACTAAGAGACTGGGCTCGAGGGAGCCAACGCAGGTTCCGTGGGAGAAGCGCCGGTGTCCTTGCGGACCTGTTGAAGGTGAGCGCGCATGGCGTCACGCGCGCCTTCCGGATCACGGCGCTCGATGGCCTCAAGGATTCGTTTGTGATGAAATTGACCGCGCTCACCGCCGCCGTTGTGGCGGAAAATACGCATGCGCTGTTCGCGAAGCAGCCCGACGATAGAATCGATCAACGACAAAATGAGAGGGTTGGCGGCCGCTTCAGCCAGTGCGAGATGGAAATCATTATCGGCTTCAATGAACGCATCGGCATCGTGCAGAGCGCGATCCATCACGGCGATCGCGACGCGCATGGAGGTAAGGTGTTGTTCTTCCGAGCGCGTGGCGGCCAGTGCGGCGATCTCTGGCTCGAGGATCTCGCGGACCTCGACGAGCCGAGCAGAGCCTTCCGGCTGGCAGATTCTGATCATCAGGTCGAACGATTGCCGGATGGCCTGCGAAGTGCCGTTGGTGATGAACGTCCCGCGTCCGGAGTAGGCTTCTACCAGGCCTTTTTCGCGGAGAACCTTCACGGCTTCGCGCACAGCGGTGCGGCTGACGTTAAATTGCTGAGCTAACTCCGGCTCGGCGGGCAACTGGTCGCCCGGCTTGAGCGCGCCTTTCAGGATCGATTCTTCGATCTGTTGGACGATCTGCTCGTAGAGTCGCAACGACTGAACCGTTTTGTACACTGGTCTTCCTGACGTGCCGAGCCGCAAGAGAGGATCGAGTGACGCCAATCGCCCACGGTAACTGGCTTTGTGGCTTGGCATGAGTTGTCTGATTGACGAGTACGGTAGCATACCGTCCGAGGGTAGGCAAACGGTCAATTGTTCCGACCGTGGAGAGACCGCAGGGCCATAGTTTCTTGACAGGTGATTTGTAAGGTGGTACCAAACGGCGGCGTAAGAATTGCGGGAAACATTCGAACGAGCGGAGCGGGATAGAACTTCGTTCGAGCGGGTTCATGGTCCGCACGCAAACGAAACCAGGAGACGAAAACGATGAGACGCTTTGCGGGAAACACACGGGTGGTGAGCGCTGTGTTTATGTTGGGTGGCATGCTGGCTGCGATGGCGGGGATGTCCGTTCGCGCCGCGGATGACGATCAGGCTGTGCTTGCGGCGGACCATGACTTGCTTAAAATCCTTGGAAAGGCAGATCAGAAAGCACTGGCTGGCGTTCTCGACGCCGATTTTACGTGGACGGATTCGGAAGGAAAGACTTTCACGAAGGCAGAGGTGCTTCATACGCTTCCGGTGCCGGTAACAGGATACGACGCGGAAGCGAAAGAGCGTACCTACGGTAGCGTAGGGACCGTGCAAACGAACAGCGGAAAGGTATACGTATTGCGGCTATGGGTGAAACGCCCAGGGGGTTGGCGCGCGCTGGTATATCACGAAGTTGTCCAGCCAGGGGCGCCGCCAGCCGGCGGCCCCGGCGTAAATGATTGCGAGAATCCGTGCAAGAACGTGCCGTACAAACCGAAAAACGTGGCGGAGCAAGGAATCATCCAGTCGTGGCAAGAATTGGAGACGGCTGTAACAGGCCATGACTCAGCTGGTTGGGCACCGCACGCTGCCGACGAATTTTTGCAGGTTAGTTCGAACAACGACCATCCGCTGGATAAAGCGGCGCGGATGGCGGTGCTCGATAAGCAGAAGCAAACGGGAGCCGGTGCGGCGCCGGCTCCTTTGGTGTCCGCGCAGATGTTTGATTTTGGGGATACTG
>Ga0209526_10002984_pt1 | contig 11482 bp, 8 predicted proteins | sample JacPinW_OM2H0_M1_FD_188566 | JGI IMG/M metagenome (GOLD analysis project Ga0209526, IMG submission 188566) | Forest soil microbial communities from Algoma, Ontario, Canada - Jack Pine, Ontario site 1_JW_OM2H0_M1 (SPAdes) (version 2) | ecosystem: Environmental > Terrestrial > Soil > Boreal...
AAGCTCCGGCATCGATAGGTCATGCCTTGACCGCGGCAAGAGCGACGTCATGCTGCGCGCAGTCGGGCGCGAAGCCGGACCAAATTAATGGTTGCTACCACGGTTGGGTTCACCGCCGGCGCGGGCGCCAGCCGCCGCGCATGCCGGGACGCCCCGTGGTCGAGCGCGGGCCCGCCCGATAGGGCTTTGATTCCGGACCCGGACCCATTTCGTCGAGGGTGGGTTTGCGCGGCCGCTCCCGCTCCCCGCGTAGCGGCCGGACCTCGTGCGAAAGCGCGATCCCCATTTCATCAAGGTCGGGCTTGTGGACGCGGCCGCGTCGGCCCGGGCGCGAAATCGCAACCGCCCGCGCGGTAGGATCATCCACGACCGCAAGCTGAGTGGCGTGCAAGCGTTTGATCTCGTCGCGCAGCCGCGCGGCCTCCTCGAAATCGAGGTCGGCGGCGGCCGCGCGCATGCGCGTCTCGAGATCGGCGATCACCGCCTCAAAATTGTGTCCGATCGTGGCGGCCGCTTCCCCTTCGCCGATGCCGGCAAGCCCGCCACCGGTCGAGACCAGCACGTGGTCGCGCTCGTAGACGGATTCCAGAATGTCAGCAATGCCCTTGCGCACGCTCGCAGGCGTGATCCCGTTTGCGGCGTTGTAGGCTTCCTGCTTCTCGCGCCGGCGGTTGGTTTCCGCAATCGCGCGCTCCATCGAGCCGGTCACCGTATCGGCATAGAGGATCACCCGCCCATCGACGTTGCGCGCGGCGCGGCCGATGGTCTGGATCAGCGAGGTCGCGCTGCGCAGAAATCCTTCCTTGTCGGCGTCGAGGATGGCAACCAGGGCGCATTCCGGAATGTCGAGACCCTCGCGCAAGAGATTGATCCCGACCAGCACGTCAAAGGCGCCGAGGCGAAGGTCGCGGATGATCTCAATGCGCTCGATGGTGTCGATGTCGCTGTGCATGTAACGCACGCGAATGCCCTGCTCGTGCAGATATTCCGTGAGGTCTTCCGCCATACGCTTGGTGAGCACGGTCACCAGAGCGCGATAGCCCGCGGCCGCCACCTGCCGAACCTCACCGACGAGATCGTCGACCTGCGTGCGGGCGGGCCGGACCTCGACCGGAGGATCGATCAGGCCGGTGGGCCGGATCACCTGCTCCGCAAACACGCCGTGCGCCTGCTCGATCTCCCACGGCCCGGGGGTCGCCGACACGCCGACGGTCTGCGGGCGCATGGCGTCCCACTCCTCAAACCGCAGTGGCCGATTGTCCATGCACGAGGGCAGGCGAAAACCGTATTCCGCGAGCGTCGCCTTGCGGCGGAAATCGCCGCGGAACATGCCGCCGAGCTGCGGAATGCTGACATGACTTTCGTCCACGAACACCAGCGCATTGTCCGGCACATATTCGAACAGCGTGGGCGGCGGCTCACCCGCCTTGCGGCCGGTGAGATAGCGCGAATAGTTCTCGATGCCAGCGCACGAACCCGTGGCCTCCATCATTTCGAGATCGTAGAGCGTGCGCTGCTCCAGCCGTTGGGCTTCCAGCAGGCGGCCGGCGGCATTGAGCTGCAAGAGACGCGACTTGAGCTCCTGCTTGATGCCGGCGATCGCCTGCAGGAGCGTGGGGCGCGGCGTCACATAATGCGAGTTGGCATAGATCTTGACGAATTCGAACTCGTCGGACTTTTCGCCTGTCAGCGGATCGAATTCGTGGATGGCCTCGATCTCGTCCCCGAACAGCGACACGCGCCAGGCGCGGTCCTCATAGTGGGCGGGGAAAATCTCGATCACATCGCCGCGCACGCGAAAGGTGCCACGATAAAAATCGCCGGCGCTGCGCTTGTACTGCAACGCGACCAGATCGGCGATCAGCGCCCGCTGGTCGACGCGCTCGCCTTGCTTGAGGGCGAACGTCATTGCCGAATAGGTTTCGACCGACCCGATGCCGTAGATGCAGGACACCGACGCGACGATGATCACGTCATCGCGTTCGAGCAGCGAGCGGGTCGCGCTGTGCCGCATGCGATCGATCTGCTCGTTGATCGAGGATTCCTTCTCGATGTAGGTGTCCGTACGCGGGACATAGGCCTCGGGCTGATAGTAATCGTAGTAGCTGACGAAATATTCGACCGCGTTGTCCGGAAAGAAGCTCCTGAACTCGCCGTAGAGCTGGGCAGCGAGCGTCTTGTTGGGCGCGAGGATGAGGGCGGGGCGCTGGGTCTCCTCGATCACCTTGGCCATGGTGAAGGTCTTGCCGGAGCCGGTGACACCCAGAAGAACCTGCGTTCGATCCTGACGCCGCACTCCTTCGACAAGATCGGCGATGGCCTGCGGCTGATCGCCCTGCGGCTGGAAATCCGACTTGATCACCAGAGGCTGGCCGCCTTCCGATTTTTCCGGCCGCGGCGGACGGTGCGGGGTCCAAGGACGTTCGCCGAATTCGGGCCGTCCCTCGCGCAGCAGCCGCTCCAGCGCCGTGATCGTTGCGGAGGCTCCGGTGAGGCCGCGCAAGGCCGGTACCTCGCCTGAGGCTGGTTGAACAGTCTCCGCTGCATCGAACCCGAGCGCCTGAGCCAGCTCAGGATCCAATCCCAATGGCTGCACGCCTCTGGCGGCATAGCCGGACTGTGGTGTCTCGTTGAATCCGGCAGCGGTGGATTTGCGGGCGCGATGCGCGGCGGCGAAATCGGCACGGCGGTCGAAGGAATTGTCCGGCGGCGGCTGCAGCCCGGTTTGCGAGCCGGGCCCGGCGGTTCCCTGCTCAATCCCGGGATTGAGCAGGCGCGCAAGCGCGGGTGCGGTGGGCGGCAATTCCGGCCGCGCTGCCTTGGCACGCGTCGGTTTCGCCGGGTCCTTTTTCGAATGCTTCGCGGGATCGCGCGCGGGCCGCTGCGGCGGCTTCTCGGGGGACTTCGCCATCGCCGGAATATGGAGCCTGCTTTATGATGGGAAAAGGGCCGGAGCCATCGCGCTACCCTTCCCTCCCCCAGGAGAATGATCGTTGCAGGAAATGGAGGAACTCGTGCGTCCATCACCCACGCCGACCCGTCGCACGGCGTTGACGTTCTGTGCGAGCGCGGCGGCACAGCCGCTTTTCCTCATAACGAGGAGCGGCTCCGCGCAGGATTATCCCGGCAAGCCGGTGAAAGTGATCGTGCCCTATCCGCCGGGCGGCGGCGCCGACACCGTGAGCCGCATCCTGTTCACGCGATTGAGCGAGGCATTCGGCCAGCAATTCGTGATCGACAATCGGGGCGGCGCTGGGGGAACCATCGGCGCAGCGATTGCGGCCAAGGCGGAGCGCGACGGCTATACGATTCTTTATGACGCGACCGCGTTCTCGGCGAATCCGTCGCTCTATCCGCGCCTGCCCTATGACACGAACAAAGATTTCCAGCCGGTCTTTCTGGCTTCGCTGGTGGCCAACCTGCTGGTCGTGAATCCCTCCGTGGCGGCGCACACCGTCAATGACGTGATCGAGATTGCGAAAGCCGCCCCCGGCGGCCTCGACTGGGCATCATCCGGCAACGGCACCGTGCAGCACCTCTGCCTCGAAATGTTTCGGCTGCGCACCGGGGTCAAGCTCAATCACATTCCCTATCGCGGCGGCGGCCCCGCGCTCAACGATGTGATCGCCGGACAGGTGAAGTTCTTCTTCTCCAATGGCGCGGCATCCATTGGTCACGTGGAGAGCGGCGCGCTGCGCGCGATCGCGCATACCGGGCGTGGGCGGCTGCGCACATTGCCCGGCGTGCCCGCGGTCGCCGACACGCTGCCGGGCTTCGAGGCCTATGAATGGAACGGCGTATTCGTGCCGGCCGGCACTCCCGCTGCGATCATGCACAAGCTCAATGCGGGCTTGAATGCGACGCTGCGCCATCCCGACGTGATCGAGCGGTTCGAGGCGCTCAACGTCGAGTTCCGCGAGAACACGCCGGAAGAATTCGGCGTCTTCGTCAGGGCGGAGATGGAAAAGTGGGGTCGCGTGGTGCGCGAGGCGAATATCAAGCTGGGGTGAGACCAACGTAGCCCGGATGAGCCAACGGGTCGGCGCGAAGCGCCGCCCGATGACAGGCTCCACGAAATCCGGGAACGATCTTGCCGCGCGGCATGAGCCCCGGGTGTCGCTACGCTCACCCGGGCTACAAAGCTACGATAAGCTACGCCGCCGCCTTCTCCAATCCCCGCTTGAGGGAGGCGATCACCTCATCAATGGTCTGCACGTCGCCGAAGATGGAATAGAACGTGCGCAGGCTCGCATTGTGCTCCTCGTCGGTATAGGTGGCGAGCACGTCGTGCACCATGATGACCTTGAAATTGAGCATCATGGCATCCCGCGCCGAGCTCTCGCAGCACACGTTGGTGGCGGTGCCGCCGATGAGGACGGTGTCGATACCGCGGCCGCGCAAATAGGATTCGATGTCCGACGATCCCGGCAGGAACGCGCTGAAGCGTTTTTTCACAATCTGGACGTCCTGCGGGCGCACCTCGAGCTCCGCCCACAGCGCGTGCCCCTCGTGTGCGAGATCCATGCTGGCATAACGCAGATCGCGGCGATGCGGCGTCTGCAGCCAATCGTGAAAGACGTTCCAGCTCTCGCGCGTGTCGTTGGTGGCGTTCTTGACCCACACAACATGCCCGCCCAGCTCGCGCAGCGCGGCGGCGAGGCGATTCACCGCCGGCACGATCGCGCGTGCCTTCGGCACCTCGCCCTGGAAGCCCGGCCGCATGAAATAGTTCTGCATGTCGACGACCACAAACGCACACTTTGCCGGCTCGGTCACATCGAAGGGATGCGCGCGGCCGGCGCGCTCGGTCACGCGGGCGACGAGGTCGGCGGGAAGCGAGAGCTCATGCATGGTGCGTCTCCGGAATGCTGCCGGCCGATTGTCAATTTTTTGGGCTGCGGCGCAAGTGCGGATAAAGAAAAGGCCCGGGGCTCCGTCATTGCCGGGTCAAGCCCCATAGGCTCTCGTCGTCGTCCGCGCATGCGGACGATCCAGTAAGCACGGAACGTCGCATTTGGCACAGCTTTACCCTCAATCCGCTGTCCAGGGATTACTGGGTGCCCCGCTTGAAGCGGGGCATGACGACGGAGAGATTTGTGGCGAGGCTGAAGTTAGCGCCTATGTGGTCAAGCCCGCGGGTGGACTCAGTCGCTGATCAATACCTCGCGACTTCCGGAGCGGTGGGGCCGAATTTGAAGTTCAGGCCGACCTTGAACACGTTCTTGTGTTCCTTGACGTCGATTGGAAGAAACACGCTTACACAGCCCGCGAGCGAGCAGCTAAAGTTGTTGGTCGTCGTGCCGAAGCCGTAGAAGTCGTATTCGACGAAGCCGGTGAGCCAGTCCAGGAAGGCATACTCGCCGCCCACCCCCACCGTCCATCCTGCGCGTTGCTCGCTGGTCGTGCCAAAGGGCGCTCCGTTTGCGGTCACCACGATGCTGTAGTTGTCACGCTCCCACGCCCCGCCTGCCTTGGCGTAGAGCAGGAAGCGATCCCAGGCGTAGCCGGCACGCGCGGTGACCGAAGCGAGCGATTGAATGCTCGACTGATCGGTTAACCCGGTCAGCACGCTGTTGATATTGTTGCCGGTGGCGTTGGTCCAGTCGTAGTCGCCCTGGAGACCGAACACCCAGGTGCCGATCTGATAGTCGCAGCCGCCTTGCAGGCCACCGATCCCACCGCTTGCGGTGTGCGTTCCGAAACCCGCTCCGGCAGGAGCGGCGGGAATTACGATCCCGCCCGCGGTGACCAACGGGGAAGCAGCGCTGTTGGACCATTCCTTGTTGACCCAGACGCCACCACCGTTGCCGCCGATATGGCACCCGGTCCAGGTGAAATAGGCCACCACCGGAGGCGGCGGCCGATAAACCGGCACCGGCCTCGGCAGGTCAGCCGCGCCGGCGGATCCCCCAAGCATCGCCGTCACGGCGAAGCCAACCACTAATGACTTTTTCTTCATCCGACACCCCCACTCACGCAACTTCTACGGCTGCTTCCTCCTCTAAAAGAAAAGCCCCGGACGTGCCGGGGCTCTTGTTGTCTCGTTCGCGGAACTTAGCCTCCGAACTTGAAGTTGAGACCAACCTTGAGCACGTTGACGTCGGTGTTGAAGCCAACGTTCGTCGTTGCAATGCCGCACGCCACGGCCGTGCAGAGCAGCGCGCTCGAACTGCCGTTGTTGAAGCGGTAAAAGTCGTACTCGACGAAGCCGGTGAGCCAGTTCAAGAAGGCGTACTCGCCGCCAACACCAATGGTCCAGCCGGACTGGGTCACGCTCGCCGTGGCGATGGGGCCTACGAACGTCACAAAGCCGTAGTTTCCCCGCTCCCAAGCGCCGCCGGCTTTTACGTAGCCGAGAAAGCGATCCCAGGAATAGCCGACCCGGCCGGTGACCGACGCAAGCGACTTGATCTGCACCTGATCCCGCAGTCCGAATGCGATGGCGGCAGGAAATGGATTAGCGACGGTATTGTTGATGCTGGTCCAATCCCAGTCACCTTGGATACCGAATACCCAGCCACCGATCTGATAATTGCAGCCGACCTGACCACCACCCAGGCCGCCGCTGAAGGTATCGCCATTATCGAAGTTACCGAGGATGCTATCGTTGAAGGTGTTCTTGGCCCAGATGCCGCCGCCGTTGCCGCCGACATAACATCCGGTCCAACTGAAATAGGCCACCACCGGGGGCGGCGGCTGATAGACAGGCACCGGCCTCGCAAGGTCAGCGGCGGTTGCGGAACCGCCGATGAGCGCGGTCGCGGCAAGGCCAGCGAGCAATGACTTCTTCATCCGATCCTCCATTTGGCCGCGCGCACTCGTACTCTTTTCCCCGGCGGCCGTTGCCCATTGTCTTACTCCCACGGAGGGCTTGAGTCTGTTGCGCGCGTGTCACAGTCGCGGAGTTTCGCGTTGCTCAACACTGCGCGCTGGAGAAAACCTCCTCAGCCCCGCGCGCAATTTTTCTCGCGCGCAAGGCGCATTTGAGGCAAGAAATCGGCGTGGCAACGGCAAAAAACGCGTTGCTGTGGAAAGAATCTGGCGCGCTCACGGCGAAGCAGCGGATGCGACAAGTTCGCAACTTGCAAGTAAATTTTTAACCAAACCGCGTTGATTCCCGAACGCGGCGCATGCGAGCTTCGGCTTACGCCGCGCCGCGCACGGGCAAGGCGCGCACGCGCATTCGCCGATACAAGACAACGGCAAGCGCAAGCGCGAACAGTGTTGCCGCCGGCACATCGCCGTAACGTGCGTAGATGGTCGGCGCGATGGAACGCGGCAACGGAGCATCGAGTATGCCTTTGCCGCCGAGCGGCAACGAGGCAATCACGCGCCCGGCGGGATCGACCACGGCCGAGATTCCGGTATTGGCTGCCCGCACCAGCGGCAGCCCCTGCTCGATGGCGCGCAGGCGCGCCTGCGCAAAGTGCTGGTAGGGACCGCTGCTCATCCCAAACCAGCCGTCGTTGGTCAAGTTAAGGAGCCAGCCAGCTCTCTCGTTGCCCGTCCCCAGCTCGTCAGCGAAAATCACTTCGTAACAAAGCAGCGGCAGCGCGGACGGGGCGCCTGGAACCGGCATCACTTGCCGCCGCTCGCCCGGCCGCAGGCCCGCCGTCACCTTGGTGAGCGCGATCAGCCCCATGCGGTGGAGAAGATTCTCGAACGGCAGAAACTCGCCGAACGGGACGAGATGAACCTTGTCATAGAGCGCGCGCACCGCGCCGGCATGATCGAACACGTAGATGGATGTACGCGCGTCGGTATTGCCAGCTCCCGCCGGCGGCTCGCCCACGCGATCCGCCCCTGTGATCAGGATAGTTTTTTCCGGCAGCAGCGCTGCAAGCCGAGCGAGCGCATCGGGCTCCGTGGTGAGATAGAAGGGAAACGCCGATTCCGGCCAGATCAAATGCGTGACGGCGTCAAGTGGCTGATTGCCGCCGCCGCGGGAGAGATTGATGTACCCGGTCATGACGGCGTCTTTGGCCGAATAGTTGAACTTGTCGTCCTGCTGCAGATTGGGCTGCATGATGCGCAACATTACGCCGTCAACGAAGCTTGCCGGCATCTGCGACAAACGCCACCATCCGAACAGCGCGAGCGCAACGAGAAGAACGACAGCGACGAGGAGCGGCAGCCAGGGCCAGCGCGTATCGGCGCCATCGTCGGTGAGCGTGGCGGGGCTTGCAAATACCGCAAGCGTGATGAAGGTCAGGCCCCAGAGCCCGATGGTTGAAGCGTTCTGTGCGAACGGCAGCGGAGATGCGAGCGCATAGCCGAACGCATTCCAGGGAAACCCGGTGAGCACGTGGCCGCGCAACCATTCCACCGCGGTAAGCGAAACGGCGAGCGCGAGGATGCGCGTGGCGCCGGGCGACCAGAGGAGGCGCGCACAAGCGAGGCCGGCGGCGGTAAAGAAGCCGAGGAAAGCGGGAAGGCCCATCACCGCGATCGGCAGCAGCCAGCCGAACGTTTGTACATCGACCAGAAATGCGTGTCCGATCCAATAGAAGCCCGCGAGAAAATACCCAAACCCGAAACACCAACCGGTGACGGCGCAGGCCCGAACGCCGCGCCAGCGTTGCGCCGGCGCGCCGTCGATCAACCAGACCAGGAGCGGCAGGGTCACGAACAGAATCGGCCAGAAATGAATGGGAGCCTGAGCGAGCGCGCAAGCCGCCCCGAGGACGATCGCAATCCATGACCGGCGCGCAGTGCCTGCGTGGACAATCGCCTGCCGGAGCGCCTGCAGCCTTCCGGCCGCGACCGGCCTTCGCACATCCGTCGAGATGCGATTGCTGGAGGATCCGGGAGTCTTGTCGGGAATCTTGGCTCCCTCCCACAAAGCGCTGCTTTTCAAATCCATGCCAGTTTTTCGTTCTTCCGCATGCGCCGATCAAGATGCCCGGGGTGGCCAAGTTCGCGCTCGATCGATAGATAACTCAGAAGCGTCACCCGCGGGCTTGACCACGCAAGTCGACTTTGCCGACTTGCTCGCCCGATGTGCCGAACTCGGGTATACCCGAGTTCGGGTGGTCCATCTTCTTCGAGATAAATCTTGTTGCAAGTGCGATGGATTGCCGGGTCAAGCCAGGTCAAGCCCGGCAATGACGGAGGCGAGAGCGGAGCACCAACACATAGTGATGATCTCAGGCGTGAGGTGATGACGGTCTTTGCCGGCAAGCTCGTTTGGGTTCTGTTTGTGCTGTGCTGGGGCGCCATTCGCCTTAGCTATGCGCGGCGCGCTCACCGCAACAAGCACATTTCCAAACATGACGAGCTTTATGAGATCGTGCTTCTGACGTTGTCATTCTTGGGCTACCTCATTATTCCGGCAGTCTATGTGGCAACAACGTGGCTCTCCTTTGCGGATTATCGGTTTCAGCCGGCCATGTTCTCGCTCGGTGTTGCAACGATGGTCGCGACGCTGTGGCTGTTCTGGCGCAGCCACGCAGACCTCGGGCACAATTTCTCGGCCAAGCTCGTAATCCGGGAAAAGCACAAACTGGTGACAACGGGCGTCTATCGGCTCATCCGGCATCCCATGTACGCATCGTTCCTGCTCTGGTCGGTGCTTCAGATCCTGCTGCTGCCGAATTGGATTACGGGACTGGCTGGTGTCTTCGGCTTTTGCATCTTGTATTGCGCCCGGATCCACCGCGAGGAGCAGCTCATGCTACACAAATTCGGCGACGAGTACCGGCAGTACATGACCCACACTAAACGGCTCGTGCCGTATATTCTGTAAAGCATGCGTGGGCGCGCAATTCCGCTGCTGCCGTCGCGGCGCGTTCAGAACGATTTCCTTTATTTTGCGAACAGGACTCCGATTCTTCCCGTGCAGCGCCGGATGGCGCTCGGCGCGTTGGTGGAAGCGCGCAAGGCCAGCGCGCATCGCCCGCCTTGGACGGCGCTCTTTCTCAAGGCTTATGCCATCCTGGCGCAGGAAACGCCCGAGTTGAGGCGGGTCTATATCGGCCTGCCACGGCCTCATCTTTACGAATATCCGTCGAGCGTCGGAATGGTCGCATTCGAGCGCCAAACGGCAGGCGGAGCGGAAGTATTTGCCGGCAGAATAAAGGATCCTGCGAGCCGCTCCGTTGCCGAGCTGGCGGAGATCCTGCGGCGGTTTCGCCAAGCGCCGTTATGGGAGATCAAGGAATTCCGGCGGGTGCTGATACTCGGCCGCTTGCCGTTGCCGCTGCGCCGTTTTCTGATGTGGATCGGGCTTAACATCGGCCGTCAGCGGGCAAATTTCTTCGGCACGTTCGGCCTGTCGGTCTATTCCGCGCTGGGTGCCGAATCGCTGCGCCCGCTGGCGCCGTGCACGGTGGTGCTCAACTGGGGCGTGATCAGCGCCGAGGGCAGCGTTGATGTGCGCTTCAACTACGATCACCGGGTGATGGACGGCGCGACGGTCGCGCGCGCGCTGCAGGCGCTGGAGAAGATTCTCACCGGTGCGATTATCGATGAACTCAACGCCTGGCGGTGAAGGGCAACGCGAGGTCAATCCCCTCACCCGGATCGCGCAAGCGCGCGCGATCCGACCTCTCCCAGCCGAGGTCGGATTTATCCGACTTCGGCCAACTTTAAATGCCGAACTCGGGTAAACCCGAGTTCGGTCGGAAGAGGTGGAAACTCGCGTGTGACCTGCGAGCTACCGCACCCCGGCGTAGGAGGAAGGCACGGGCGCCGTTGCCTCGGTCGCGGAGGCGTGCTGTCGGCGCGGAGTACTGGATCCCGAGCGGGTACGGCTTGCCGCCTTTTGCTGGGGCGGCGTCGGCTGTTGCGCCTGCACCTGCGCCTGTTCCGTCTGCGGCGCCGTGTGCTGCGCATGTGCCAGTTGAGCCGCCTGCTGCGCGGCGAGCCGCGGATTGACCGTCTCGAGCCAGCGGCTCGGCATTTCCTGCCGGCCGCCGTTCATGGCCCTGATGCCTTCGATATATTCCTTCGGCATCACCCAGTGGAACGGGTGCTGCATTCCCAGAAACGCCGCGATGTCGCCGACGAATGCGACGCAGTTGTAAAGCTCAGCGCTCCAGATTGGAGAGCTGTTCTGCATCTCGCGCAACTTTGCCGCAACGACCCGGTACTCGGCCTCGGTCAGGTAAACGCGATACTTGGCGGTGATGTAGCGGTCGTTGTAGCCGATGTCCCCATCGCTCCAACCGGTTTCCGACGGAACCGGAACAACGTGACCGATTAACCAGGAAGCGGGGCTTTCGCCGACGGGATGAAGGCCGACCACACTTCTTTTCGTGAGGGGTTCGCCCACGCGCCCATGCACCACGAAGGCGTGACCGTAATTGTAGGCGGCGCGCGCCCGGAACTCGATGTAATAGGGTCGCGCATTGGTGTTGACGCCGGATTTCGGTGCCGGCTTCACTTCCACCGGATTGAGCGGAGTAACGGTTTCGCCGGTCGTGGCGGCGGCCGGCTGCGGCTCCGGCGCGGCGATATCAGGCGCCGACGCGTTCGCTTTTGC
>Ga0209526_10002985_pt1 | contig 11480 bp, 12 predicted proteins | sample JacPinW_OM2H0_M1_FD_188566 | JGI IMG/M metagenome (GOLD analysis project Ga0209526, IMG submission 188566) | Forest soil microbial communities from Algoma, Ontario, Canada - Jack Pine, Ontario site 1_JW_OM2H0_M1 (SPAdes) (version 2) | ecosystem: Environmental > Terrestrial > Soil > Boreal...
TGATCGGCACATTGTCCGGCGCGGAGGCGATTTCCCAGAGTTGATTCCAGTCCATGGCTAGCGCCTCGCTTCTTTGATCTCAGACTCGAGGATCACAGGGGCCGGGCCGGAAATGCCGCCATCCTTACGCACGCGCCAGAAGTGCACCACCATGAAGATCAAAGCGACGATGGGAATGCCGATGCAATGCCAGATGTAGGAGCGGAGCAATGCGTTGGCGTCCACGATGGAGCCGCCGAGCAGGCCGAAGCGCACGTCGTTGTAAGGAGTCATGCCCAACTGCGGACCGAAGGGTCCTTCGTGGCCGAGCAGGGGCGTGGCGCGGGCCATGTTGGTGCCCACGGTCACCGCCCAGAAACCGAGTTGATCGTCTGGCAGCAGATAACCGGTGAAAGAGAGCAGCAGCGTCAAAACCAGAAGGATCACACCGACGTTCCAATTGAACTCGCGCGGCTTCTTGTAGGAACCAGTAAGAAAAACACGGAACATGTGCAGCTCGACGGCGATGACCATGAGGTGCGCAGCCCAGCGATGCATGTTGCGCAGCAACTTGCCGAAAGGCACGTCGTGCTCGAGGTAGAGCACGTCTCGGAAGGCCTGCACCTTGCTGGGATGGTAGTAAAACATTAGGAGCACGCCTGTGAAGGTGAGCACCAGAAACAAATAAAACGTGATGCCGCCCATACCCCAGGTGTAGGAGTAGCGCACCGCGTCGCGATTGATTTTCGCCGGGTGCAGATGCAAGAAGACGTTGGAGAGCACGCCGAGGGCGCGATTGCGAGGCGTGTCGTCGTGCTTGTGGCGGAAGATGGAGGTGAAAACCTGCGTTTTGGTGGGGTTCTTGAGCAATTCGACTTGCTCTTTGGCTTTGGCGGGCAGATCGGTCTTGAGCGAGTCGATGTCCGCCTTCACGCCGGTCGCGATCCGCTCGACCAACCCTACCGATTTGCCATTCTTGCCGTTCGAGTTTTTCTCTTCAGGCATGCTGTGCGCTCCAACTACACTTGCAAGAACGATCCGGGATCGTTGAACCGGCTGGGTTGTCCCTTGGGCCACTGATAGAGCCGCGAAGTATCCACAATGATCTGGCCGTCCGGGGCTAATTCGACGTGCGCGCGATCCATGGGGCGGGGCGCGGGACCCTCGAAGTTGACGCCCTCGCTGTCGTAGCCGCTGCCGTGGCAGGGGCATTTGAATTTGTTTTCGCTCGATTTCCAGTCCGGCGTGCAGCCCAGATGCGTGCAACGCGCGAAAATCACAAACACACGATCCGGCGTACGGTCCACCCAGATGCGGTATTTCTGCTGCCACTTGGTATCGACGCCCAAGGCGTAGTCGGATGGGTAGCCGATTTTGAAAACGGTGGGCGGTTCAAAAAGCGTTCGAGGCAGGAAAAAACGAAGGAAGGCGATGAACCAGGCACCGAGGAAACCGACCACTGCGCTCCATACAAGACGACGGCGGCGCTCGTTCACTTGGCTGTCGTCAGGGCCAGTGGCGGCGATACCCGCAGCGGCTGCTGCTTTGGAAGTGCCCACGGCAGGCGAGCCTACATAGCTGCTCGCTTCTGCAGCGACAGCAGCAGACTTGGCTGCATCGGGTTTCCGATTGTCCGACGTGGTCTCCGGGCCCGCCATGCGTACCTCCTGGAAACGGGTTCTCGATTAGCCGACGGCGACGCAACGCGCCGCCACTTCCCCCCTTAGGTCGTGGGCCGATGGTCCCGATTTACCGAATTTACCGATGGCGTGAAAAACCAATTTATGGACCGGCCATCGCGCCCTCTGCGAGAGCGCGATGGCCAAAAACTTCTCGGGAAGACAACGTGCGATGCGTGTGAAGGAAAAATCAGCGCGCCAACAGAGGAAACGCACGACGACTACGAGCGCGTCGGACCCGTCGAGTTGAGAAGTTATTCGAGCGAAACATCGCGAGGTCCCTACCATTCCACCGGGCCCCCCAGGAAAACCGGGGGGATATTACTCAAAATGGAAAAATACGTCAATGCATGTCTGCGATCATTTTCAGGAAGAGGGCTCGCAAAGAAAAATGACGCGCAAGAACGCGCTTGCGCCCGCAAGTAGCTGTGGTAGACTCGCCCCGTTTGCGGCCTTCGCATCGCTCCAATCCAGAATGCGCAGGCCGTTTCCATGGGACTCCTAGATTTTTGACGGGGGAGGTTTCCGATCCATGGGCCTCGTACTTCTCATCGTCATCTGGCTGATCACCTTCGGCAGCACCTATTTTTTTATAGCCAAGACTTGGTGGCTGCCGACCGGAGCATCCGCCGCGGCCGCCGGGATCGATCACCACTTCGCCACCACCTACCTCTTGATGGGCATTGTCTTCGTGGCCGCGCAGGTCGCCCTGGGATATTTCGCCTGGAGATATCGCGACCACGGCTCGTCTCCCCCCGCGAAGTATTCTCACGGTCACAATGGGCTGGAAATCATCTGGACGGTACTCACGTTCATTCTGTTTGTCGGCTTGAATCTGATGAGCAGCTCCATCTGGGCGTCAGAACGTTTTCGGCCTGCTGGACCCGGGGCCACGCAGGTAGAAGTCACGGGCATGCAGTTTGCGTGGTATTTCCGCTATCCGGGAACAGACGGGAAGTTCGGTGCGACCAAACCGGAACTGATCGATCCCTCGGCCGGCGGCGAAGCAGCTCTGGGCCTCGACACAACCGACCCGTCGTCGAAAGACGATATCGTGACCGGAACGATGTATGCCCCGGTGGGCCGCGAAGTAGAAGTGATTCTGCGGGCCCAAGACGTGATCCACAGCTTTTTTGTTCCTGCCATGCGCTTCAAGCAAGACGCGGTGCCCGGCCTGGCGATCCACATGCACTTTACGCCCATTGCCACGGGAGACTACGAGATCGCCTGCGCGGAGCTCTGCGGGCTGGGTCACTATAAGATGCACGGAATGCTGAAGGTCGTCAGCCAGGAAGAGTTCGACAAATGGCTGGCGGCACGGGAGGCGGAGAAACAATAACATGGCTACCCGGGAATTCGCGGCCCACGAATCTCATGCTCATGCAGCACCTCAAGGCTTCCTTCGCAAGTGGGTTTTCAGTCTCGATCACAAAGTCATCGGCCTACAGTATTACTTTTTGGCGCTGACGGCGGTGTTTGTCGGCATGTTTTTGTCGCTGCTGATGCGCATACACCTCATCTGGCCCAATGTGAGTTTGCCGTTGTTTGGGGACATCAAGCCCGAGACCTACCTCAGCCTGTTGACCATGCATGGGACCATCATGGTGTTCTTCGTGCTCACTACCGCGCCGCAAGGAGGCTTCGGCAACTACTTCCTGCCGATTCAAATCGGTGCGGCAGACATGGCCTTCCCAGTCCTGAATATGCTGTCGTTCTGGATCACCTTGGTGGGTTACATCGTGATGCTCGCAGCCTTCTTCGTGGTTGGAGGCGCTCCGTTGCATGGTTGGACCGGCTATCCACCGCTGAGCGCACTGCCGTCCGCTGGACCGGGCGAAGGTCTCGGCGCAGACCTGTGGGTGATCAGCATCGCGCTTTTCTGCATTGGCGCGTTGATGAGCGCGCTGAACTTCATCACCACGACGCTGGATATGCGCGTGAAGGGCATGTCCATGATGCGCTTGCCCCTGACCTGCTGGGCCTGGTTCATCACCGCGATCCTGGGTTTGCTGGCCTTTGGCGTGCTTTTCTCGGCGGGCATTTTGCTGCTGCTGGACCGCAACGTGGGCACCAGCTTCTTTGTGCCCTTGGTCACCGTCAACGGCCAACTGACCGGGCACAAGGGGGGTTCGCCGCTCTTGTGGCAGCACCTGTTCTGGTTCTTCGGACATCCTGAAGTGTATATCGCAATTTTGCCGGCCATGGGTTTGTGCTCCCAACTCGTATCGGTGTTTTCCCGCAAACCGATATTCGGGTACAAAGCCATGGTGTACGCCATGTTGTCCATCGGGCTCCTGGGCTTCATGGTGTGGGGCCATCACATGTTCATGAGCGGCATGAGCCCGTATTCGGCGTTCGCGTTTTCGATCATGACCATGGCGATCGGGGTGCCTTCGGCCATTAAGACATTTAACTGGCTGGGTACGTTGTGGGGTGGACGGATCCGTTTTGCCTCGCCGATGTTGTTTGCGATCGGATTTGTTTCGCTGTTTGTCTCTGGCGGAATCAGCGGCCCATTCCTGGCGCAACCCACACTGGATATTCCGCTGCACGATACGTATTTCGTGACCGGACATTTTCACCTGATCATGGGCGTGGCTTCGATCTTTGGAATTTTCGCCGCGACGTATTACTGGTTCCCTAAAATGTTCGGGCGGATGATGGACGAAAGTTTGGCGCGCTGGCATTTCTGGTTCACCTTCGTCGGCACTTACGCCATCTTCATGCCCATGCATTATCTGGGCATGGCCGGGCACCCGCGCCGCTATTCGCAACTGACAGAACTCAACTATCTGCACGAATTGATGCCGCTGCAAAAGTTCATCACCTACGCGGCATTCGTAACCATCGCGGGCCAGTTCATTTTCTTGTTTAACCTGTTTTGGAGCATGAAGGCCGGCAAGAAGGCCAGCGACAATCCTTGGGAAGCCACGACACTGGAATGGACGACGGCCACACCGCCTCCCCACGACAATTTCGGCGGCCACACCCCGGTGGTTTACAACGGCCCGTACGAATATAGCGTGCCGGGCGCGCCACAGGATTACGTAATGCAGACAGATCCGACGATCGTAGCGGCACACTAGGTTGGGGCATGGCGAGTTTCGCACCAAGCGTTTCGATCGACGATCCCCGAACTACGCTGGGCGACGACGGCATTCTGCCGCCGGCGCGAGACGGCGGTGACGATCGTCCGGATGACGGTTCGCGCAATTTCGCCGCGCGGTTGCGGCGCGCGCGGCTGGGAATGAGCGTGGCGGTCGCAGGGATCGTGATGATCTTTGTTTCCTTTACCAGCGCTTACATCGTGCGTCAGGGATTGCCGACTCTCGACCCGCGTACGGATACGCTGGTTCACGATTGGATTCCAGTGCGGTTGCCGGCTTTGTTGCTGGTCAACACCTGCGTGCTGCTGATCAGCAGCCTAACCATGGCATTGGCCCGGCGCCAAGTGGCGGGCGAAGCGGCGCTCGCGCATGCCGCATCGATTCCCGAAGTTTCAGCCGGCCACGGCCAGAAAATTTCATGGCTGGCGGTGACTGTGGTGCTGGGTCTCAGCTTCTTGGCGCTGCAGTGGATGGCGTGGCGCGAGCTGGCCGCCAGCGGTTTCTACGTGGCCACCAGCCCGAGCAGCTCGTTCGTCTATTTGTTGACGGGTATGCACGGTGTTCATCTGTTGGGTGGTGTCGTGGCCTTGCTGGTTGCCGGGGCTGCTTCCCTATTGCAGCGGCCGGTGACTTCGCGGTTCGTCATTCTGGATGTGACCGGGTGGTATTGGCATTTCATGGCGCTTTTGTGGATTTACATTTTGTGTTTGCTGGAGTTTGCACGCTAAAACAACACTGCCCCTGATGGCCGGGACGGTGACGAGGAGACCAAACGCATGGCTGCGACAGTCGACATGCCAGCGCTTTACGAACCGTCGCTGTTTGGGACCTACTCCAAGAAGATCGGGATGTGGCTGTTCCTGCTGTCGGACTCATTGACGTTTGGCGCGTTGCTTTACGCCTACAGCTATGGACGCATTTCAACGCCGAACTGGCCCACGCCATTCCATTCAGAGAGCATCGTGAACGCCACGGTGATGACCGCGTTTCTGCTCACCAGTTCGTTGACCATGGTGCTGGCGGTGCGCGCAGCCGTGGATGGCAACGCCAAAGCACAGCGGCTCTGGCTGCTGGCCACCATGGCATGCGGCTTGGGTTTCGTGCTTCTTCACGGACGGGAGTGGAGCAAGTTGATCGCCGAGGGCCTCACGTTGCCGGTGTTTCCGAAACTTCCGGGGCACGAAGCGGCCGGTGAGTTTGCCAATGTTGCCAAAAGCGTGCCGCAATTTCCGGCGACCTTCTTTGGCCTGACCGGAATGCACATGCTGCACGTGACGCTGGGAGTGATCTACCTCGGCATCATCGCGCTGCGGCGCAATTTCATTCCGATCCTGCTGCTCTGCTGGCTGGGCGCCTGGCTGGGGACACCAGCCTACAGCCCTTTCCACTACGCCGCACACGTACTGTTGCTGGCGGCCATCGTCTGCTCTGTCATTTTGTGGTTGAAACCCAAGATCTACGATGCGGCCGACGTCGAGGTTGCGGGCTTGTACTGGCACTTCGTGGACCTCGTGTGGATGTTCATTTTCCCGTTGGTTTACTTAATGTCCGCCAAGATCTTATAGGAGCCGGGAGACATGGACACTTTTCAGGTCGCCATCGCGGAGCGGGTAGCGGAGCAGCACCGCCATCACGGCAAGTCGCAATTTTTCTGGGTTTGGGGCGCGCTGCTGGGGATGACCGCCGTGGAGGTTTATTTGACCTATCGGAATATGCAGCCGGTGCGCATGCTCACCATTTTGATGGGCTTGTCGCTGGTCAAGGCGGCGCTGATCATCGGCTACTTCATGCACATGAAGTACGAAGTTTCGCGGATGAAGTGGCTGACGATGTGCTCGCTGGTGGCCTGCCTGGCCTTGATGATGATTTTCTTCCCGGATGCCCTGCGCATCCTTTCGCTGGGAGTGAAATGAGATTTCGCGCCGCCATTCTCGCCGCATCCCTGCTGCTGTGGTCCACGCCAGCTTTCCCCCAGGCATGTTCCATGTGCTACAGCACGGCGAAGGCGACCTCCAAAGATGGACAGAAGGCCATCAGCAAAGGCGTGGTTGTGCTTCTGGTGCCGCCGCTCGGGTTCATGACCCTCGGTGTGTGGATGGCGTTTCGATACGGAAGGAAACGCGACCTGGAGCAGAGCCAATCGCTGAGACTTCCTTCGAATTGAAAATCCTGCAGGATGAGGTTCACCAAAGACAATTCCTATCCCCGGCCTATTTCCGGCCGCCGGGAGGGGCGCGCTAGGGTCGCGGCTGTTGCCGGCGCAGGCGCGCGGCCACCAGCTTTATCTCTTCGTAGGTTATTTCCTCGGGCAACGCTTCCTTGAGGAGCTTAAAGCGCTCCACCCCGAGGCGGGCGCAAGCGTCTACGATCTTTTCCAGGTTGCCTTGCTGAACCCAGCCGGGCGCGAAATCGACCTCACCACGCTCGACCAGATCGGCAACCATGGAGACCACCGAGCTCAGTTGTCTGCCGCGAATTTGCGCGATTTCCCGGAGGCTCTTGCCTTCCATAAGGAGCCGAATGGTTTCGCCTGCGGGGTCGGAGCTGGTACGCAGGGCCTCGGTGGCGCGAGCGCCGTTGCCGAATCGACCGAGCGCGTTCAGGATTTCCTGACCGTACAACTCCGTTTTTCTCTCGCCGAAGCCGGGTATGCGGCGCAGCTCGGAGAGTGAGCCCGGCTTTGCGCGGCACAGCTCCTCGAGCGAAGTGTCGTGCATGATGATGAAGGCAGCGATTCCTCGTTGTTTGGCCGTCGTTCGGCGCCACTCCCGGAGATATTCGCGCAGTTCGTAAGCAGCGTCGCGGGACACCGCGTACGTCGAAGATCCAGCCTCCCGTGAGCTGCCAGAAGCAGCGGCAGCGGCCACTGCCCCGGCGCGGCGCTTTCGCTTCTGGACCCGAACCGGCCCCGCCAGCCACTGCGGCGTCGCGCCACAGATGTCGCAAGCTCCGCAGGACTTCCATTTGGCGTTTTCGCCGAAGTGCGAACAAATCTGAAAATGCCGGCAGGTTTCCGATTCGACGAAGCGGCGAACCATGTGGTAGCGCTGCCAGGCACGTTCTTTCTCGGCCGGGTCGATGATCTGGCCGATGAAATAGGCCAGCAGGCCCGCATCCTTTTTCTGCCACAGGAGAAGGCAATCGGCCGGAAGTCCGTCGCGGCCGGCGCGGCCGGCTTCCTGGTAAAACTGTTCGACCGACTTTGGCAGCGAGAGATGGATGACGGCGCGCACCGCGGCTTTGTTGATCCCCAGCCCGAAAGCAATCGTGCCCACCAACACGCGTACTTCGTCGGACATCCAGCGCTCCTGATGGCGCCGGCGAGTGTCAGCGTCCATTTGGCCGTGGTAGGCAATGGCGGGAATTCCCTGCTCCTCGAGAAAATCGACGGTCTCTTCCACTCTGTTGATGGTGGGGGCGTAAATGATGACGTTGTCGTCCGCATAGTTTCGCAGTGCGCGCAGCAGCAAGCTGGACTGCGTGCCGATATCGCATACTTTTACAACGTAGCGGAGGTTCGGCCTGTGAAAACTGGCGATGTATTTGTCGGGATCGCGCAGCCGCAGCTGGTCGATGATGTCGTGGCGCACCTGCCGCGTCGCGCTGGCCGTAAAGGCCGCGATGGGCCGGGCGGGAAAATGAGCCCGCAACAAGCTCAACTGCCGGTACTCCGGGCGAAATTCGTGCCCCCACTCGGAAATGCAGTGCGCCTCGTCGATGGCAAAAAAAGAGATGGGGACGCGTTTGAGCCACTCCACCGTATCGGCGCGGGCCAACCGCTCCGGCGAAAGATACAGAAGGCGGAACTCGCCCGCCGCAGCTTTACGCACGATCTTGGATTGTTCCTCCGCGGCCATGGAACTGTTCAACACGCCGGCAGCGATTCCCATCTGGGCGAGCTGCGCCATCTGGTCCTGCATCAAAGCGATCAGGGGCGAGACTACGATGACGGTCTGCGCCGGCAACATCACCGCGGGAAGCTGGTAACAAAGCGATTTTCCGCCGCCAGTCGGCATGACCACGCAGGCGTCACGGCCGCATAACAAGCTGCTTACGATGCGCTCCTGCAAGGGGCGAAACGAGTCATAGCCCCAGTAGCGCCGCAGGACCGCAAGGATCTCCGCATTCCTGGTAATAATCATTCTATGAGATGAGGATGCGGTGGCCAGCCCGGCAGCGAGATGCCGGCCTTCCCCATTCCTTGGATCGTGCGCACTCAGGGTTCCCTCCTAGGGCATTGTACCGCGGCCGCGCCGTGGAACTATTGCGGCAAGGCTTCCCGAGGAGCGGTTAGAAATGAGCTGCGTGCCTGTGACTTCTTTTCCGGTTTGCATCACGGCTACCACGAGGGTATTAGGCCACGAAGTTTTTCCGAGATCCGCCTCTCGACACACCTGCACATGGGAACGCAGGTCGTCGGTGGCGCCGGTGTTGATGGTTCCCGCATTTCCGACAACCCATGGAAACTACGCGACCAGAGAGGAACGAGGCCCCGGCTTCTATCCGTTTTCGGCGCTCATTTCGCCGGCGGAGAATGGGGAGTTGCGGAGCTTAAGACCACCCGTCATAGCTGGACGTTCACCTTGACTTCCATTTTTGCGTTGGCGTTGATTTGAAGCTTCTCGCCGCCCGATAGGTATTTTTGCAAAACGCGGGGACTAAGCCACTCGAGGTCCCAGCCGTTTTCGATGGCCACGATGGTGTACTTACCGGGCAGAATCCCGAGCAAGTTGAAAGAGCCATCGGAATCGCTCTGATCGCGACGGAAAAGTACGAGGTTATGCTCGGGGTTTTGCGGCACGAGGACGATCATGACTCCGTCAGCAGGTTTGCCGTCTTTGAGCGCGAGTCCCGTCACGATGGCGCTTCCCTTCGAAACCACCAGGGTGAGCCGGACGTCCTGCCCGGAGACGATTTCCACCGTGCGTCCCGAAACGTTCGCACCGGTGGCCGACATACTTTTGACCGCGGAGGCTCCGGGCTGGAGCACCGTGACGCCATATATTCCCGGGGCGATGCCCTGTGCCTGGAACTCACCATTCGGTTCCGATTGCACTTCGAACGTGGCTCCTGTCGTCACGCTGTGAAAGCGAAGGTAGGCCCGCTGCGAAAGCGCAGAACCATCATCCATCTGAATGATTCCGCTGATGGTCGCAGACACCGATAGGTCTGCGGCGCTGATTTCCGAATCGCCGGCAAGCTGAACGGTCTGCGAAAACATCATCGTTTCCGTCCCTTTAGAAGACACAAGTCCAAGATTTAGCCGGCCCGGAGGAAGGCCCACCACTTCGAAAGTATCCGGCGCAACTTGCGTCATCTCCACTGGCAGACCTTGTTCAACACCGTCGGCGATGTGCTGGGTCACCCGCTGCACCGAGAGTTGCGGCGAGTCATTGGAAGATGAAGAACGGAAAGTCAAATGGAGCGCCGGAGTGGGATGCACGGTTATGTCCGCAGTCGCGATGTCACCAGCATGCAACGTGATCGGAGCCGCCGCCGAGATGTCCGTGCCGTTGGGAAAAAAAGTCAAAGGATACACGACATCGAGCGCCGCCTCTCCGCTGGTAATTTCGCCGGTGGTAATATGTCCGGAGCTCGGGACGAGACGTTCGACACGCTGCGAAGCGACGTGCTGGGCGTACCAAGGTTGCGCGGTGACACTTAGAAAGTAAGTCCCTGGCGCCAGATGGACGAAGTGATAGCGCCCCTGATCGTCCGTCGCCACTTCTCCCTCCCGCCATGTTGTGCGCCTGCCGAAGCGCAGTCCCTGGCGAAGGAGCATCACTTGAGCGTTGCGCACGGGCTCATTCATCTCGTCAAAGACTTGTCCTGACACCGAAGCATCGGGACGCAATTCGAACCGCAAATCGCTCGTAACTAGACCGGGCGCGACGATGATGGCGGTCGCAAAGAACTCGTGCTGTTTATAGAGCTGCTCCGCGTAGCCCTTGCGGCGCGCGGAAAGTGCGTATTGACCCGCGGCGAGATTTTCAAAGACGAAGCGGCCGTCGTTGCCAGTGGTTAGGACCTGGGTGGAATCACTCGCGGCCTGCGCATTGACAGAGACTTGAGCGTGGGCAAGCGGCAGCCCGCTCAGCGCATCCACCACCGTGCCACTGATACGAAAGGACTGCCGGGGTGCCGGGGTGGCGGCTTGCTGGAACAGACTGAAGAAGACAAGAAGCGACGAGAGAACTTGCAGAACCATGCGCGCTACTCCCCCACGCGAACCAGTTCCAGATCGACGCTTGCCGTCTGGTCCGGTAGGAGTGAAATGTCGCGTGCTTTCGAAAGATATCTTTGCAATACGGCGGGGTTCTTGTATTCGAAGTTATCCAGCCGATCCACAGCCAGAACTCGGTAGGCGCCGGGAGCGAGCTGCGAGAGGTGGAACGAGCCCTTCGGGTTGTTCATAACCACTTGTCGTGCCTGCCGTGGGGCGTCCTCGGGCATGACAATGACGATGGCCGAGTCAGCCTGCGCATCCGAGGAAACCTTTCCATCCAGGCTGGCGAAATCATCGCGGAGGACGACCTGGATCGGCTGCACCGAGCCACCGGGAGCAATGGTGAGGTCTTCCCGGAGCAGGTCCGCCGAGCCAGACCTGGCGGACTGTACGTAGTAGACCCCGTAGGGGTAGATTTCAACCGCGTAAGTTCCCGGCGGAACGTTGGCGATCGCGAGCCGGTCGTTCCCAGCGTTAGGTATCGGTTCG
>Ga0209526_10002986_pt1 | contig 11480 bp, 9 predicted proteins | sample JacPinW_OM2H0_M1_FD_188566 | JGI IMG/M metagenome (GOLD analysis project Ga0209526, IMG submission 188566) | Forest soil microbial communities from Algoma, Ontario, Canada - Jack Pine, Ontario site 1_JW_OM2H0_M1 (SPAdes) (version 2) | ecosystem: Environmental > Terrestrial > Soil > Boreal...
CGCGAAAGAGGGATATGCAGTCCGCGAAATTCACGAGACGAACGACAATATGGAGCCTCTGTTCGAGGCGATTATCAAGCATATCCCGCCGCCGCCAAAATCTGAGCAGACTTACTTTCAGTTTCTTGCGTCGAACCTAGACTATAGCGACTATCTCGGGCGATTGGCCTTCGGCCGCATCGTAAGCGGGCGTGTGTCGGTGGGTGATTCCGTTGTTTTGATTCATCTCGATGGTCGTCGGGAACGCACCAATGTCACTGCGCTGTTTGGACATGAAGGTTTGGAACGCTCGGAAATCAAGCATGCCGGAGCGGGCGACATCATCGGCCTAGCGGGATTTGAAGAGGTGGCGATCGGAGAGACAATTACCGATAATGAGGATCGGTCGGCGCTTGAATTCGTTCACATTGATCCGCCTACCATCCAGATGAATTTTGTAGTCAACGATTCACCGTTGGCTGGTCGAGAAGGAAAATTTTTGACCGCTCGCCATATCAAGGAGCGCTTAGTTCGGGAAATACGCACCAATGTATCCCTGGGATTTGCTGAGACCGATCTAGCCGGCGTTTTCACCGTGAGTGCGCGTGGAGAAATGCAAATCGCGATCCTGGTAGAACAGATGCGAAGAGAAGGCTTTGAGCTTCTGGTGTCGCGGCCGGAGGTCATCTTCAAAAAAGATGAGCCGGGCGAACTCCTGGAGCCGTATGAAACACTCTATGTGGATGTTCCAAACGAAAATCTCGGAGACATCCTACAGTCGCTGGCGGGTCGTAAGGCCGACATTCTGAGCATGGATCATCAAACCAATAGCGTTCTGGTCGAGGCGGTGACCCCAACCCGCGGCTTGATTGGTTTTGAGAGCGACTTGGTCAATCTGACTCGCGGACTTGGTTCAATGAGTCATCTCTTCAAGGAATACGGACCGCACAAAGGCGAAATCTCAAATCGGGGCAATGGCGTGCTCGTGGCAATGGAGAATGGTGTTTCCACCTCTTATGCGCTCAACAACGTTCAAGAGCGAGGCCGCCTATTCCTCGGGCCCCAAGAGGATGTCTACGAGGGGATGATCGTAGGCGAAAACTCCCGGCCGGACGATCTAACGGTGAACCCGTGTAAGACCAAGCACCTCACCAACATGCGGAGCCAAGGAGACGGAAAAGGGGTCCAACTTGCCCCACCTCTCAAAATGAGCTTGGAACGCGCTCTCGAATACATTGCTGCGGACGAGTACGTCGAGGTAACCCCCAAAAACCTGCGGCTGCGCAAAAAGATCCTAGCGTCGACGGCTCGGAAGCGAGCGGCGGCAAAGCTGGTGACGGCTTGACAAAAGAGTCCTGATAGGTTTTGATAGGGTATCGCAAAGTGATTCGCTAACCGGCGGTTCTACAGACTTCTGTCTTCTCTCGGTCGCGAGCGGCTCATTGCATAACCTTTAACCTCCGTTCTCAATCTATTTTTTCGAACCCGAATTATGGCGGGTCATAGCAAGTGGTCCAAAGTAAAACGCTTCAAGGGCGCTATCGACGCGAAGCGTGGCAAATTATTTAGCCGATTCTCCAAGGAAATTATGGTCGCCGCTCGGATGGGCGGAGGAGACCTCGATTTGAATCCTCGCCTGCGCTCGGCAGTCCTTGGGGCACGGGCACAGAATATGCCGAACGACACCATTGAGCGTGCGATAAAGAAGGGAACCGGCGAAATTGCGGGAGGAATCGTCGAAGAGCTGATTTATGAGGGATACGGTCCAGGCGGCGTTGCCTTGATCGTAGAGGCGGCAACCGATAATAAGAACCGGACTGCCGCGGACATTCGAAGGATTTTTAGCAAAAATAATGGACACCTGGCGGCCACGGGAGCCGTCTCTTATCTGTTTAGAAGAAAGGGACAAATAGCGGTTCCTCAAGCTGCGGTAGAAGAAGACCGACTGCTGGAGATTGCACTGGAGGCGGGCGCCGAAGATTTGGTCGTCGATGAAGAGTCCTATGCGCTGACAACACCGCATGATCAGCTTTATCACGTGGGCGAGGCTATTCGAAATGCCGGGATCCCAATTGAGCTACAGAAGCTAACCTTTATCCCGGAGAACGTGTTGCCACTTCAGGATTCTTTCCTGGCTGACCAAGTGTTGCGGCTTTGTGATGAACTAGAAGAGAATGATGATGTTCAAAATGTGCACGGCAATTTCGATATTGCAGAGGAACTATTGACGAAGCTCGCTCACTAATCGGTCCGGGACATTATTGCGTTAAAAGAAAGAAAATTTTGGAGGAAGTTATGGCAGAAGCAAACGAACAGCCTGCTTTGTTGGGCGATGAGAGCGAAAAGAAGCCGAAGCGGAGTCGCTCTGCTCCCGGTTCCAGTGCAAAGCGGACACCAGCTCGAAAGAGCGGCGGAAGGCGACCAACTAAATCGAATCACCAGGGAGTTGCCGAACCGTCGCAAGGCCAGCTACTGGAAACCGCAGGGCGAGCTGCCAATGAAGGAAATTCCGAACTCAAGGCAGCGGATAGTTCCGTTCGGCATGATGCGGATCATTCCGTCACCAAAAACGAGGGCGCTCGGCCGGAAGAAAAGCCGATCGCCAGCCATCGGACAAACGCGACCTCGGAGGTCACTGAGAGCCAGGAGGTGGCTTCGGCCGAAAACGGCAGACATCGCGCACACAGTGAAATAGCTGTCGAACAAACGAGGCCTGAGCCGGTTTATGGCGAAGGATTGATTGAAGTGTCGGGCAAAGGTTTTGGCTTTCTCCGCGACCCGAAACGAAACTACGTTCAATCGCCGCAGGATATCTTTGTTACCCCGGAGGTAGTGCGGAAGCATGCCCTGCGCGATGGTCTCTGGATCAAGGGAGAGATTCGGCGGGGCAGTCGTGGACCGCAATTGTTCAAATTGACTGAGATCAATGGGGAGGATCCGGAGCGCTATCGAAACCTACCGGTGTTTGAAGAACTGACCTCGATCAACCCAACCGAGCGCATTCGACTCGAGACTGTTCCTGATCGGTACACGACGCGAGTGATGGATCTCATGACCCCGATCGGAAAGGGACAACGCGGATTGATTGTTGCGCCTCCACGGACGGGTAAGACCACTTTGCTGCAGCATATCGCTGACGCGGTGGTTCGCAATCATCCGGAAACGAGCTTGATCATTCTGCTGGTAGACGAGCGACCGGAAGAAGTGACCGAGATTCGCCGGACCGTGCCAAAAGCTGATATCATGGCAAGCTCGAACGACAGCGATATCAAAAGCCATACTCGCATTGCCCAGCTCGCCATCGAACGCGCCAAGCGGCTGGTAGAAGCTAACCGAGACGTTTTTGTTCTAATGGATTCATTGACCCGGGTGGGCCGCGCGTTCAATAACGCGAGCGCCGGCAGTGGTCGTACAATGAGCGGTGGAATGGACTCGCGAGCAATGGAAATTCCTCGAAAGCTTTTCGCTGCTGCTAGAAATACCGAAGAAGCCGGGTCGTTAACCATCATGGCTACCGCCTTGATCGAGACCGGCTCGAAAATGGACGAACTGATCTTTCAGGAGTTCAAGGGTACGGGGAACATGGAGATGGTTTTGGATCGTCAGATCAGTGATCAGCGGACCTATCCATCAGTCGACATTTTCAAATCGGGAACTCGACGCGAAGAGTTATTGTTGCCCCCAAAAGATCTCGAGAAGATCAATACGATTCGACGCGGTTTAGCCGGGCATCGCCCGACTGAAGCGATCGAACGGCTACTGTCATTTCTCCGTAAGTTTCCGACCAACGCCCAGATGTTGCGCGAAATTCCGGGCTAAGCGGTAGGGATGCGCTCCTGGCTATGCAAAATGGTTCGTCCGCGCGTCACCTGCAGTTCCGAGTACCCCTTGACGGGTAGGGCGAAAGCCACGGCCGCATTCGCTACGCGAAAAGCGTTGTGGGCGGGCCTGATTCGGTCTAAGCCGAATCGGCCTGAGCCATTTCGGATCTTCTCGAACGCACTGCTTCGCCCAGGATTATCGGGAAGCGCCGACCGTGAGCCTTGAGGCGCAATATTTGGCTCACACCCCTGAACCGCACTTTCCCTCAATGGCGCGTTTCACCCTACCCTGCCTGGCTGTTTCGGTGTAGCGTTTCTCCGTCGTGAAAACTCAGCCATCCGATCACGAGCCAAGAACGATTGACGTCGAGGTCTTGCCACCGGAGAAAAAGAACGGCCGGCGTCAGGAGATCGACGCAATTCTGGATTTGGTAACTAAGGTGATGGATACGATCTTCCGGGTGCCTGGAACCAAATTCCGGTTTGGCGTAAATCCTTTAATCGGCTTTATCCCAATCATCGGTGACCAGATCGATGCGGCCATCTCAACCGCCGTCTTGCTTGGGAGCGTACGGCATCGTTTGCCTAAGATCGTTCTCATCCGGATGGCATTGAATGTTCTGCTCAACGCTCTTTTTCAAGGCATTCCGATCGTAGGCAATCTTTTCACCTTTTTCTTCAAGGCCAATCGGAAGAACTACGAGCTCTTACGGAAGCATGCCGGCACCGGAAAGCCGGTGACCCGTGGGGACTGGATCTTTGTCGGTGCGATCATCGGCATAATCTTTCTTATCGCGATTTCGCTGTCGATGCTCTTGATCTACGCCGTCTGGCTCAGAGATCCCCGCTGGTGGTAGCAGGAGTTTGCGGTCGGCGGTTGCCAGTTTTCCGTTCACGGTTGTGCTGGCCACAGCCTGCTTTCGGAGCGGACTAAGATGTAAATTTTTACGCTCGTGCGCTGGACTGATGCACAACGAGCGTATTTACTGGATGACGCTCGCCCCCAAAGTGCGGGTGGCGACGCTATTTACTCACCAGGGTAAATCCACCAATCCTATGAATACTGTCTATCTCGTCGCGAACGGCGATTTACGTCTGGCCGCGAATCAAATGTGTGAGCCAGCGCAAGCAGCGATGGAGAAAGCTCTCGTCGCCGCGATCCAGAAAGAAGAGTTTTTCCTAAAACGAGCTCATCCGTTCGATGAGAAGAAGGGGCATGGGTTTATCGATAGCCAAAAGGCGGGAATCCAAATATTTCATTCGATTCCTAAAGAAGCGCCGGTCGTTGTTGCCGAATCGGTGTGGCAGTATAGCCAACATATTCTTCCGGGTCTGTTTGCTCACAAAGGGCCGATTCTGACCGTGGCGAACTGGAGCGGTACCTGGCCTGGCCTGGTCGGATTACTGAACCTCAACGGTTGCCTAAAAAAGGCCGGGATCAGATACAGCAGCCTTTGGAGCGAAGACTTCAAAGACAAGTTCTTCGTGAAGAAGCTTCGCCAGTGGTTGACGAGCGATAAAATCAATCATGACACCTCCCATGTACAAAAAATGAAGGAGGTGAAAATCCCCGGTGAACCGCGGAGACTCGGAGAGAAATTCGCCACCAAATTTCGAGAACACCAGGCAATCCTTGGCGTATTCGATGAAGGTTGCATGGGAATGTACAACGCGATCGTACCGGACGAATTGTTGAGCCCACTCGGAGTCTCTAAAGAGCGGCTCAGCCAATCGACATTGTATGCTCGGATGCTCGCGACGTCTGACCAAGAGGCCCGGCAAATCCTTGATTGGTTAAAAAATCGAGGGATGAAATTCTGTTTCGGGAGTAACGAAGAAAGCGATCTGACCGAGAACCAGGTCTTACAGCAATGCAAGATGTACCTGGCTGCGGTTCGGATCGCGCATGAGTTTGGTTGTTCGACAATCGGAATTCAGTACCAGCAGGGCCTCAAGGATCTGGCGCCTGCCTCCGATCTGGTAGAAGGCATTCTGAATAACACGGAACGTCCACCGGTTTATGATGAAGTCACCGGTGAAGAACTTTATCCCAGCCAGCCATTGCCGCATTTCAATGAGGTTGATGAGTGTGCCGGCCTCGACGCCTTGATCACCAATCGAATCTGGCAGGAACTCGGATTCCCACCGGAAACAACATTGCATGATCTAAGATGGGGGCGCCAATATCAGGATGATAAGCTAGACGCCTACGTCTGGGTTTTTCTGATCAGTGGTGGAGCGCCTCCGGCTCACTTCATTGGTGGTTATAACGGCGCTTCCAGCGAACGGCAGCCGCCTATGTATTTCCGGCTTGGTGGAGGCACCTGTAAGGGCGTGAGTAAACCGGGATGGATCGTTTGGAGTCGAGTATTTGTCGGTCAGAGCGATCTTTGCTTCGATACCGGGCTCGCTGAGGTGGTCGCGCTTCCGGAAAGCGAGACTGCGGAGCGTTGGCGATTAACCACTCCCCAGTGGCCGATCATGCACGCAGTTCTCCAAGGTATCACCCGCGATCAAATGATGGCGCGCCATGCTTCCAATCATATTCAAGTCGCATACGCACCAGACAAGGCCGGAGCACGTACGGCGATGTTTGCTAAAGCAACGGCGATGGCCGAGTTGGGGCTCAAGGTCTATTTTTGCGGAGATATTTAAATCGCCCAGGCGCTACGCAGGGATGCTGTCTTAATGAATAGTGAACGCCCAAACATTGTCTCGGATTTACTGAATCTTTCACACGAATTCGGGCACCGCGGGCTGGTGATTCTGGGCGAAGGAAATGTCTCGGCACGACTGAGCGAGTCGACATTCTTGGTCAAGGCGAGCGGGACCAGTCTCGGGACATTGATCGAGGAAAACCTTACGGAATGCCGTTTTGATCGGCTGCTCTCCTTTTTCGACGATAAACCGGTCTCAGACGCCGAAGTAGAAACAGCGCTTCTCGCAGGCCGAGTCAATCCCGGTGCGTTAAAGCCGTCAGTTGAGACATTCTTCCACGCCTTTCTGCTCTCCTTGCCAGATGTACGATTTGTCGGCCATACGCATCCGATCGCGTTGAACCAAATTCTTTGTTCGTCTCATGCCAGAGAGTTCAGCCGGCGACGGCAATGTCCGGACGAGGTAGTATGCTGTGGTCCAGGGTCACTCTTGATCCCGTACGTTGATCCGGGACTAGCCTTGGCCAAGAAAATCCGGGACGAATTGCTATCTTTCCAAGTACAGCATGGCAAACTTCCGAGAGTGATCCTTCTGGAAAACCATGGCGTGATTACCGTGGGCTCGAGTGTGCAGGCGGTTCGTGCGGCAATGTTGATGACGGTTAAAGCGGCAGAAATCTATGTCGGGGCGCAACAATTGGGCGGAATCAAACATCTTCCGGAGACCGAAGTGATTCGCGTCGAAAGCCGCCTGGATGAGGAGTACCGGCGAAAAATGTTACGGATTTAAAATTGTGAGTCGGTAAGGACCGGCTAGTGAGCAAGCGGCTCATCTGCCAGCCTGCGCCAGGAACGATTCGACCTCTTCGGCCGTCGGATTAGCTTCAGCCGCACCGTACCGGGTCGCGACAATCGCAGCGGCCGCATTGGCGAATCGAGCGATCGGTTCGAGTTGGGCCGGAGTGAGACCAGCGATTTCCTTCGGGGTTTTACCTGCCAGTTTGGCTAGGGTAGCGGCCATGAAACTGTCTCCGCATCCGGTGGTCTCGACTACTTTCACCGAAAAACCGGGAATGCCTACCAAACGTTCGCTATCTCGATAAATCTCGGCTCCCTTACTACCGAGCGTGATTATCACCAAAGCGCCAGCGGAAACTCGAAGCGCCCGGACTGCTCGACCCGGATCGTTAATTCCAGTGAGGTAGGAGAGCTCTTCATCACTCACTTTCAAAATGTTTACTTTTTCAGCCAAACGCCGGATTCGAAAGAGATAAGTCTCCTCATCGGCAATCAGCGATTTACGAATGGTCGGATCGAGCGAGACCGTCACACCCGACTCCATAAAACGGTCGACGATCGAGCTATAGGCCGACGCCGTCGGTTCTTCCGCCAGCACGATTCCACCGCAATGATACAAGGAGAACTTCCGCGGCTCGAAAAATTTGAGTTCCGTCGTGTGTAATGAAATATCCGCAGCGTTGTCGCGGTAAAAACGAAAATCAACTTTACCAGCGGAATCGACAGCGACAAAAGCCAACGTGGTTTTGGTTCCTGGCTCCCGAACAATCAGGTCGACGTCGATCTGCTCGTTTCTCAAAAACTGAACCAGCGCTTCACCAAATTGGTCGTCGCCAAATTTCCCGACGAATGCTACCGGCGCCCCTAGCCGCCGGACTCCCACGGCAATGTTGAACGGAGAACCGCCGGCTCGTTTCTCGAAGGCCTTCGTTCCGCCTAATCCTGCACCGGGATTGGAAGAAATCAGATCGTAGAGCGCCTCGCCGCCGACCAGAACAGGAGATACATTATGCATAGGAATCGGGATTCAAAGATGTACTGGCTTGGACGCATTGGGAAGGCGAAAGTATGGCCGATGAAATACCAAAGACAGTGATGAAACGATTGTTATGCTTGGGTTGTATCTTTGCGTTTGTCGCTTCCGGAATGGCTGAGACCGCCGATCTACGCAATTTCTCCATCGACACTTTCTGCCCGAATTCTAACGCAGTCCGGGTTGGCGAAGAGCATTGCCGGAAGTACTGGGCAAAACACCGAACTCAATACGCGGCTAATACGCGTTACCTGGCCGTCGAGGCAGCCGCCGTTTTTCCGGCCGAGGTGGTGAATTATTTGTGGCTCAAGCTCATTAACTCGGAAACCGCAACCGATTTCTTTGCCCACGGCGACAGGTTTACCTACTCCAACCTCGACCTGAAAGGCATTTTGATTTACGACACGCTGAACAACCGATTTGTGAGCAAATGGGGTTATGTGTCGGTCGATTTGCCCCGACGAAACCAATTGGCCCGTTGGGACCACTACATCGCCCGATTCATCGGCACCGGAAGATGGAGCTAAAAATCGATAGCAAATAGCAAATCGCAAATAGCAGACGGTCTCTTCGCAAGTACGTCGGGGGATGCATGAGTCGAGAAAAGGCCGGAGCACCACATTTCCAGGGGAGATTGGCAGGCTTTCCCTGTCTGCTATCTGCGATTTGCTATCTGCTATTCTTAGGATGAGACGTAGGCGCGGCGGCTTGAATAGAGCTGAAGCCGGCTCTTCATGCCGGGTAGCTGGACCGCTCGATCCTTGGGATCGAGTGCGCCAATCGCTCTTTGTTGGAACTCGACCGCTCGCGGGAAATCGCCTGCAGCTGCATACGCCGCAGCCAAAGTATCAATCGAAAAGGCGTTATTCCAATTGGTCAGAGCGCACGATTTCTGCGCGAAAATCACCGCTCGCCGTCCATTTCGCAGGCGTCCATTGGGTGAGGTGGCCAATAGCCAGGCAAGATCATTCAATGTAGTCGGATCTTTGGGCTGCAAACGGTACGCTGCTTCGAGCGAGTGTTTGGCATCCTCGTAGCGTCCAATGTCAGCACAAGTGCGCGATTTGCTCTCGTACATTTGTGCGAGCAGATCAGCAGACACTCTCGCCTTTTTGGCTAGATCAATGCTTATGTCGATTTGTTGCACTGCGTCATTTTGCCGTTTGATCAAGGTCAAAACGGCCGCTTTAAGAAAATGAGCCCGCCAATTTCGCGGATTTGCTGCGATGACCGAGTCGATTTGCGCAAGCGCTTCGGAAGACTTCCCTGACTCTGCCAGTTTATAAGCCTCGTCGAGCTGCGCCTGACCAATGGTCATCCTTTGCTGCCAGATCGGCCCCCACCCTTTTGCCTCTTGAGCGTGGAGAAATGGCGCCATGCCGGCATTCATCGCGAGCCCCAAAAAAAGGAACAGTGCAATTTTGCCGGACCGTGGTTTCTTCATCAGATCGAAATTGGACATGCAGCGAATCTGTAATTTTAAGCGCAAGGCCCTCTGGTGGGCAACTTTCTTGCTGGGATTAACTTCTCTCAGCGCACTGGCGAGCGAGATTCCTAGCGGGGTCTCCCTGAGCCGAACCACTGGCAACCATTTGTTCGTTCCAGTTCGGATCAATAATCGTCCTGGATGGTTTGCTGTCGATACTGGCGCCGCATTAACCATTGTGGATTCAAGCCGGGCCAATTCATTTGGCGTGTCGGGTGAGGCCAAAGTGGTCGAATTGCCGCGGCAAATCGAGGTAAATGACCGAGTCGTGCGGGTGGCGCATATCGGCAGTCTCCAGGTTGGGAACGAAGATCTGGGAGCCGGACCAGTCGCGCTGATTGATCTACGGGCGTTTTCGGCCAAGTTTCGGGACTCCGGAGATAAGGTCCCGATGGATGGCATTCTCGGGCTCGACATTTTGGAGCGATATCGTGCGGTGATCGATTGTGCGCAACGCCGAATTTATCTACAGAGCGCAAGCGCTAACTCCGGTGACCTGATCCGGCGTTTGTCTGCTCATCGATTGCACCGGGTGCCGTTGCGCATCACTAATTCTGGGGCATTGGAAGTCGAAGGGCATATTGGAAATCAGCGCTACAGTTTTGTCGTCGATACTGGTGGGTTCGCCACTCTCATTCCGACTAAAGTAGCGGCCCAGAGCGGAATCACATTGGTGGGTACAACCGCAAACGCCAAAGGGATTCACTCCAAGGAGCGGCCAGTTTCGGTCGCTATCGCTCAGCAGATCGAGATTGGAAAGTTCAACCTCGGATCCGTAATAGTCGGTGTGACGGCGTTGCCGGAAGGGCCAGAGGATCTGACTTATCCGTTTGGTGGACTGTTGGGGGCCGACTTCTTTTTCGAGCGCAACGGAATAATCGACGTCGGCAATCGATATCTTTATTTTAGGTAGGAGTCGGGTTTGGTTGAGAAGCACCCGCGAACTGCCCCTGATGATATAACTCTCTAGGATTTTCGGGCTCGGCTTCCTCGGTGTACGCTGAGTTGTTCTTGGGCGTCCGGCGGCTGCCGGACGCACCCTCCGAATACTGGGCCTCGCAATGTCTCTTGCCGGAATCAAATCATCCCACAAAAAAAGACCCGCAGCCATCAGCCGCGGGTCTTGAGTTCTGCGAAACGATCTCGAAAGATCCCTCCGGAAGTAGCCGATTAAGTTTTCGGAGAAGCAGAGGCCTTCGGCGAAGCAGCAGGCTTGGTAGCAGCCGGAGAAGACGGTGCTTTAGCTTTGTGATGATGATGCTTCTTCGGGGCCGAAGCAGAAGGCGACGGGCTAGGATCAGCAGCTTGAGCAACAACGCCTAGACCAAGAACGGCCGTCAGCAAGAGGATCAATTTCTTCATATCAATAAGGTTAAGAGTTATTAGGGATTTACGTATATCAGGTTTATGGCTCCAGTTTTCCCGGAACCGCCAATCGGCCCTCGCCAGGAAACCAAATTCAGGCGCAGCCAATTGAATTGAGATTTTCGTTTCCGCAGTCAGTCTCCGGCGAGATGATCTAGAGGACCCATCGCGAGAGAAAGCCTGACTTCCACATCAAACCTCATCTGCCAAACCCTCGAAAGCAGTGGAAGTTTCAAAAAAATGCGAATGTTTTCATCTCTTGCGTCGGGAAATTGTCTCTGGTAGGTGGAGTTTTCCCCTATGGCCGGCTTAAATCTCAGGAACATCGTCAAACGGTTCGG